>Ga0335075_10004297_pt1 | contig 22344 bp, 30 predicted proteins | sample Lox_Sample_24_FD_206723 | JGI IMG/M metagenome (GOLD analysis project Ga0335075, IMG submission 206723) | Soil microbial communities from Loxahatchee National Wildlife Refuge, Florida, United States - Lox_Sample_2.4 | ecosystem: Environmental > Terrestrial > Soil > Wetlands | place: USA...
CCCGGCAGCGGTGGCGTCGGCGATATCCTGCCCGTCACCGAAACACTGGAGTTCGATCACCGGCAGATCCAACGGGTCGCGCGAGCGGGCCCGTACCTGTCCCGTGCTTCGGGGGTGCAATGGACAGACGTGACAACTCACGCTTGCGTCGTCGGAGAGTTGCAGCCGCTGCTTGTCGATGCCGGGGGTCCGAGCGCCTTCGCTGCCGGGTACGGCTTCCGGGTGACTTGTCAAGCCCGCCATCGGGGCGAACATCAGCTCGTACTCGGCCCAACGCGCCTGCTCGTGGAGCTTGCCGAACGCCAACGCGTGGGCCAGCGTCGCGGTCGCCAAGCCGCTGCGGTGAAGGGCGAAATCTTTGGCGGCCCGGGCGACGCTGAGAAAGGTCAACTCCTGGTTGAGCGTGCGTTCGGTCACGTCGAGCTTCATCGTGAACGTCGGATGCTCCTGAAGCCCCTGGCCGACCGCGGGCACGTCCGCGATGATCGCGACGTTGAGGTCGCGCAGTACGCCGGCCGGGCCGACCCCAGACCGGTGCAGCAGCGCTGGTGATCCAACAGCGCCGCCGCAGACAACGACCTCGCGCCACGCGTGCACCCGATGCGTTGTCCCTCGACGTAGGTACTCGATGCCCACCGCGCGACGGTCTTCGAATAAGACGCGGCTGGCGGTTGCGTGAGTCCGCACGTCGAGGTTCCGCCGCCACCGCGCAGGCCAAAGATACGAGCGTCCCGTCCCGTACCGGCCCGAAGTCCGCCGCGCTGACTGACTTGCGCGTTCCCGGCGCCGAACTGCGAGTCTGCGTTGTAGTCGGCCACGGCGGGCAGGCCTACCTCCGCCGCACCCCGAAGGAACTGCTGGGTGATGGGATGCTCGATACGAAGAGACGAGACGTATTGCGGCCCCGACCGTCCGCGATGATCGGACGGCGCACCGGTCCAGGTCTCCACCCGTCGAAGGAACGGCAGGATATTCTCGAATCCCCCCGTCGGCGCCTGATTCAGCCCAGGTGTCGTAGTCCGCTGGGTTTCCGCGTACCCACAGCATCCCGTTTATCGAGCTGCCGCCGCCCAGCACTCGCGCCGACGACCACGAATCGGTTCGTCCGGCCCGGGTCGGATCCGGCTCGGTGCGGTAGCGCCAGAAGTGCTTCAGTGGCAGCCGCAGCGAACCGGTCGGCGGCAAGATGAATAGTGAAAGGTCGCTGCCACCTGCCTCGAGGATTGTCGCCGTATGCTTGCCGGACGCGGTGAGACGTGCGCCGAGCACGGCACCTGCGGATCCTCCACCGACTACGACGAAATCGGCCACCTGGTTCATCACATTCTCCAAAACTCAGGGTCGCGCCCCGTGACCGGGCGGGTCCTCAGTGGATGTTGGCGAAGCCTGCATCAACCGGTAGCACAACGCCGGCCACATACCGGGCTTCATCCGGCACGAGCCATGCGACGGCGGCCGAGACGTCCTCGGGCTCGATCAGCTCGACGGGGAGTGCGTTCTGCAGCGCGCATTCGGCACGAAGGATGCCGGTGACCTCTCTTGCCTCTGTTCAAGTCCTCCGGAGTGGCGAGGGCTAAGGGACCGCTGGGGTCTTGCAGACGTCAAGCGCGACGATGTCTGCGCCCTCTCTGCCAGCCTTATGGCGTGGATGCCGCCCAACCCGCGTGCCGCGTCCGTGATGAAAGCGACCTTGCCGTCCAGCGTGCCCATCGGTGCCTCCGACGATGTCCGTGTTGAAACAAAGCCGGCTATTCGCAACTGGTTGTAGTTCAGCTACAGCTCAAGCCGTACTGGACTGTCCCGTCGTCCATGTACTCGTAGATCTCGGTGCCCTCGGATACGTGTGCTTCGTCGAGCGCAGCGGCTACAGTCGTTTGTTCCACGCATTGCGCATGACGTCGAGAACGATCTCCACGGCTTGTGTTGGTGTGAACTGCGCCCGCACGGCCGCTACCGCGGAGTTGTCGGTACGCGCCGATGTCCAGATGATCGAATCGACCAAGGCGAGCGCGGTTTTCTGCGCCGCGGACAGTGTGCCGCGCTCGAAGTCATCGATGGCTGCGAAATCTGCCTCGGTGGCTCCGGCTTGGAGCGTAGCACGACTTCGTACGGACTTGCAGAGTCGGCAGTTGTGCGCCAGCGCGCCGTGTAGCCGCACCATCTCCGACAAGGCGGCATCGACGGCATGCAAGTTGTACACGATACGGACGAATTCGTACGCCAGTTCGGTGGCGTCCGCCAACTCCAGTTCCGGCACCGCCGGCCAGTCCGACGGTGCGAATAGCCGGTCGAGGCAAGCGCGTACCCGCGGGACAAAGTCACCGACCCACGTCATGGCGATGATGTGCCCCCGCGCTGAGCTCAAGGTTTCGCCCGCAAGACCGATCAGAGCTGAGCCTTCGCGCACAGCAGTTCAATGATCGAGCCCCAAGGAGCGACGCAGTACCACCAAAGGTGTCCGTTCCCGAAGAACGGATTGGCTACCGTTCCTGGTCCCGCAAAGGCCCGGCCGCCGGCTGCCTGCACGCGCTCGACGGTTCGATGTATGTTCTCGACGTAGAACGCAAGGTGCTGCATTCCGAGGTCACATGGACGCGCTGCGGCTTGCTGCGTCTCTTCCTCGAACTCGAACAGTTCGAGACGCACGTGTGCGACCTCAAGCATCCGAATCGCTTTGATTCGCGAGCCGGCGGGGAATCCCATTCGAGCCGACAGAGGCTCGACCTCGGGTACCGGTTTATCGTCGTACGCTGCGAGCGGGACGTCATACAGCACGTTCGCGTCCAGCACGGCCGCGAAGAATTCCGTGGCCCGCGCGATGCTCGGGACCGTCACACCCACATGGTGGAACTGGCCCGTCGCGGCTGCAGACGTGGGCGGCACCGTCACCACTGACCGAAGTGTGGGCCGTCCGGATAGTCGGTGACCCGAGAACCTGCCGGTATGGCGTCGTGGTCGCGCGGCCCGTGGTATTCGCGAGAGATTTCGTAGGCGATTTCCCTGATGATTTTCCCGTTCTCCAGCTCGAAGCAGTGCACGAGCCGCATGCTGATGCGGTCGCCGGGCTTGAATCCGAGGTTGGGCATCTCGTCCCCCACGACCGTGAGGTCCGCGATTTGGTCGTCAAAAACGAACCGCTCGGTAGCAAAGCGGCGAAGCAACGTCGTCCGATTGAAATTGACCGTTCGGAAGATCGCGAGGTAGGCCGCCTTCACGGCCTCGGGGTCGTCGTAGACCTGTCCGCGCACCGGGGCCTCCCAGACGACGTTCGGCCCGTAAAGCTCGAGTGCCTTGTCGATGTCGTCAGGGTTCTCGTTGTGGAAGTGCTCTTGGACGACGCGGATGTTGAGAGCTATCAACTCCTCGCTAGACAAGCACGAGACGTCCACGTTCAGTAGGTCGTTGCTACCTGGTGCCTGATCGCTCATCATGCTCCTTGTTTGGCGACTTCGTTGCCGCACGGTCAACGAGTGTTTACAGGAAATGGACGCTGAATGGGTTCGTTATTCGCCGGCGACGAATGTCTGGGTGATCTCGCCGATTCCCTCGATCCAGCTACGGACCGTCTCGCCGGGCTGAATGAACCGTTGGGGTGAACGTCCCAGACCGACACCGCCGGGAGTGCCGGTGAAAATCACATCGCCCGGCAGCAGCGTCATGACTTCGGACAATGCCGCGATAAGCCAGGACACGGGTCTGATGAGGTAGCTGGTCCGGGACTGCTGTACGACGGTACCGTCGAGGCTGCAGCCGATCGCCAGGTCATCGGGCGTCAGGAACTCGTCGGTCGTGACAAGCCACGGCCCGGTCGGGCCGAAACCGGTGAACGACTTCCCAAGGCTGAACTGTGGAGCTGGGCCTTGGAGTTGGGAGATGCGTTCGGACAAGTCCTGTCCCACCGTGAGTCCCGCGACGTAACTCCCTGCTTGCGCGGCCTCAACGAAGCGCGCCGCCTTGCCGATGACGACGACCAGTTCGACCTCCCAGTCGGTGTGTCCGCCCGGCGGCAGTGTGACTGTGGTTTCGGCACCGGCCAGGCAAGTCGGATACTTCGTGAAGACGGGTGGGACGCCCTCCGGCACGCTGAGCCCGGCCTCTTCGGCGTGGTCCCGGTAGTTCACGCCGATGGCGAAGACTTGCCGCGGGGCAGGGGAGGGAGCCAGCAGTTTGCTTCGATCGATGGGAACTGCAGTGCCGGCCGGATCGGTGGAGGCTCTCCAATCCTGGAACTTCTCCCAGGACTCGTACAACGACTGGATGTCGGGGCCGAAGAGCCCTCCGCTTGCGACCTCCACGTCGAGCGCTCCACTGTCAGTGATGAGAGCCGCACGATTGTCGAGGTTTGCTAGGCGCATTGCGATCCCTCCAAGGATGGTGAAGTGCTCGACACGAGGACGGGCCTACGCGCAATGCCCGTTTCAAGGTCGGCATGTGCACGCGAGGCGTCCGCGAGCGGATAGACGCGGAATCCCCATTCGGGCAGGAGGACGCGAGTCTCGAAAGCTTCGCGCAGACTTGCGAGGTATCCCGAGGTGGCACGCAGGCGAAGTCTTCCGGCATGCAGGCCCGCCAACTGCGGATAAGAGGAGGTGCCCGCGCCGCACTTCAGAGCTGGGCCGGCCGTGTTCTTCTCTGCGTCGCGGACAAGGAGCTGAGCTACATTCATTACAATCTCCTTCCAATGACATCTGCGCTGGCCTGCGCCGGCGCGCCGATCCAGCCGACAGCGTCTTGTAGACGCTTCCAAGGGCGGTGGTGCTGGCCGGACGAACTGCATGCAAGGTGAGTTCACCCGATCAACCCTGGTCAAGATTTTCTAACGCATGTTAGCATCGTCACGCAATAGCTCGCCTGTCTGCGCCACCGCCTGGAGGTACCCGTTGTACGAGAGATCCCTGCCCGAAGTCCTGCTGGATCACGCGCGCAACGCCCCGGACCGGGTCTTCCTTCAGGACGTAGCCGGGTTTTCGGCCACCTACGGAGAGGTGTTCGAGAGCAGTCTGCTTTGGGCTGATGCGTGGCGAAGACTGGGGGTCAACCGCGGCGACCGGGTAGCGCAGTTCATGCCTCCCGGTCCGCGCTACATCCTCTGCTGGACTGGGCTGACGTGGATCGGCGCGATTGAAGTTGGCGTGAACCCTGAGTACCACGGGGAGATGTTGTACAGGGCCTTGCACGACGCCGGAGCGAAAGCAGCGCTGATGCACAGTTCGCTGGTCGGGAGGCTGCGGGACATCGAAGCAAGACTTCCCGACCTGGAAGCGGTTGTGGTCTTCGGAGACGACCCGGTCGCTCAGCCGCTTCGCACCAAGTGCCTTACTCTGGATGAGTTTCTCGGCGCAGCCGAACCGATGGATCCTCCGGAGTTGCCCAAGCCCTGGGACATCGCGTCGATCTGCTACACCTCAGGCACCACGGGGCCGTCAAAGGGTGTGCTGCTACCTTGGGGGCAGATCGAGCATATGGCTGACCGGATTTTCGCGAATCTCCTCACCGAAGACGACGCCTACTACATGCCACTGCCCCTGTTCCACATCGGAGGGAAGAACTTCCCGTTGCTGATGGCAACCCGGGGTGGCCGTCTGGTTATCCGTGAGCGCTTCAGCGCATCTGAATTCTGGAACGATACCCGAGAGACCAAATCGACGTTCACCGTCTTGGTGGGGACAATGGCAAGCTTGTTGCTCAAACAGCCGCCAACTCCGTACGACGCCGACAATCCGATCTGGTTGCTGTGGAACGTACCCGTGTCGGAGCGGATTGAGGAGTTCCAGAAGCGCTTCAACATTCCGCGAGTCATGACGTCCTACACGCAGACCGAGATGGGCGCCACCCTCGTCAACCAGTTCGTCACCGAAGAGAACCGTCATTCAGCCGGCCGAGAGGTGGCTGGCGTCGAGTTGAAGATCGTGGACGAGAACGACATCGAGGTCCCGATCGGCCAGGTGGGTCAGCTCATGGTCCGGACTGCGGAGCCCTGGCGCATGAATGCCGGCTATCACGGCCGCCCGGACGCGACCGCTGCGGCATGGCGGAACGGGTGGTATCACTCGGGGGACGCGTTCAAACGGGATGCGGATGGCTGGTACTACTTCGTTGATCGGATGAAGGATTGCGTGCGGCGCGGCGGGGAGAACATCTCCTCCTTGGAGGTCGAGCGTCTCGTAGACCAGGACCCTGCTGTTCAGACCTCGGCGTGCGTAGGGGTGCCGTCAAGCCTCGGCGAGGAGGACGTGAAGGTCTTCGTCCAGTTGAAGCCAGGCGTGTCAGTCACGGAGAACGAGCTTTTCGAGCGCTTGGTTTCGACCATGCCGCGCTTCATGCTTCCGCGCTACATTGAGTTCATCGATGAGGTACCCAAGACTCTGAACCAACGCGTTCAGAAAGCTGACCTCCGCGCCCGGCCAGCCACTGAAAGAACCTGGGACCGTGAGGAACATGGGTACGCGGGAGCGCGTCGGTAGAGGGTATCGATGCCTGCCTTCAGTCGGCGTGGGGTCCTCGGGCTCGCTGTCCCGCTGTGGTCGTCTCGTCCGGCGACAGAGGTGCTGGCCGTCGCCCGTGAAGCCTTGGCTGCCGACCTTCCGGAAGTCTGGGTCGGTGAGATGTCCACCTTTGATGCCTTCGCCGTCGCCGCGGCCGCCCTTGGCGGTCGGCAGTCGCCGAGCAGAATCACCGTGGGCCCTGTACCTGTGGGCGTTCGGGATCCCGCAAGCCTTGCCATGGGAATCGCGACGGTAGCTGCGGCCGCGGGTAGGCCAGCCGATATCGCACTCGGCGCGGCGACCCGCGACGTCGTCACAGCGTGGCACGGACGTCCCTTTGATCACGTCTCCGAACGCACGGCCGAAACGATAGCCGCTCTGCGACCGGTTTTGGACGGGAACAGGTCGAACTTCGATGGCAGGCATGTCTCGACGCGCAGCTTCCGGGTTGGCTTCGACGTCTCCGACTCCCGGATTGCCGTTGCTGCGTTCGGCGCCCGGATGCTCGAGGTCGCCGCAACCAGTTCCGACCGAGTTGTGCTGAACTTCGTGACTCCGGAACGCGTAACCGAGATCTGTGCGCGTGTCGCGAGCGCCGCAGAGCACGCTGCGCGCCCGGCAGTCCCCGAGGTCGTGGTGTGGACGATGGCGTCGTTCACAGGAAACCCAGAGGCGCTTGCGCACATCGCGTACAACATCGCGATCTACCTGAGGTTGCCCAGCTATGCGCAGATGTTCGAACAAGCTGGATTTGGGGAATTCGTGTCGCTGGCCCAGCAGGTCTCTTTCAGCGAACTCGTCGCCTTGCTGCCCCGCTCGCTTGTCTCCCACTTCGTGCCGATCGGCTCAGAGGCCGACGTCGCGCGACGGGTCAGCGAGTACCACGCTGCCGGCGCCCACACGGTGTGCCTGGTTCCCACAACCGCCGACGACCCCGGTGCACGAGCGGCCGTTCAGTTCATTCACGCGTACTCGTAGCAATTCCGCCGGCTCGCAGCTGACGTGTGGGGGGCTTCGGCAGTCCTGGCCTGACCATCGCGATCGTCCGCGATCCAGGTTCAGGTTCAGGGGCTTCTTGCGGCACTCGCACTCAACGGCGGCGGTAACCCTGTCGCTGGTAGGCGGCCGCTTCTCGGTTGATGAAACGATCCAACGGTCAAGTCGCTCCTGTCCCACTCCGAACAAGATGTCCGGCATGATGAGCTCGCCGATTCCTGCGTTGTCGTATGCGGCGAGTGCACTCTGAGCTGCTCCACTGTGCCGCCGATCGCTGGCATCGCGGGCCCTCGTTTCGCGCGTTCCCGAACGAGCCGAATCTGCGCATCGATAGTCGCCAACACTTCGTGGGAATGCGCATTCGCCGGCTAGCAGCAGAAGTGCTGGGCGGTGCGCCGCATCCCACGAGGGTCGCGGCCCACGTCTTCACACGCGTGGTCGAGTGTCAAACCGACATCGAGTTCTGCGGAAACCAAGCGGCCATGCTGGGGGCCACAACATGTGTTCCCGGCGTCTGCCTACTTGGCGACGACTCGCAGGGTCTTTGGGTCGCTCGCGCCAACCGGAATCGGAAGGCGTGACTGTACAGGCTTGGGTTCGCAGACGGCGTCCGTGAGCTGGCAGAACCGGCCGTTGAAATTGCTCCGGGGTGTGTCAAGAGCCCAGGGATGACCGCCACCTCTTGGCCGAACCGAAGCGATGCGCGTTCCGATCGGTCCCAGAACAACCAGATGCCGGTGCGTGCTGCCGAGGACCGCAGTGCCGATCAGCGCTCTCGGGATGTCAGCACTGAGCGCCGACGCCAGGCACATCGCCTCCAGGGGCGCCGCGGACTCTGGCAGAATGTGCCCGACACCAGGCATGAAGTGGTCGCGATCCAGACCCCGCGACAGCCGGACGCGTTGACATCCGCGTGCTGCGCTGCACCAAGCATATCGATCCATGGTTGGTGAATGGTGGCCACGTGTCTCTCGTAGCCGGCAAGGGAGCTGCTGGAGAACAGGGGGTACTCCAGCCGTGGGCGCGTCGAGTGATCGCTACCGTGGAGCGCATTCAGGATGTCTCCGGCAATCTCGTCGGGAGCCGATCCGCGGGCACGCGGACAGCAGCACTGCGCAGAAGGAAGTTGATGTCCGCGTAATCCTCGATCCGCACGACCCCAGGCGCGAGGAACGGAACTCGAGCGGCTGGCATACTCCCTCCTCAACGTGTTCTACGGCTCGTACGTCGTTTCCGGCGCCGATTCGCCCGCCCTTGCGGAGAGGATCACGGGCAGCTCAGTAGAAGCTGCGAAGTGCGGAGATCTTCTCCTTGTCGCGGAGGAGCCACGGCCAATCCGAAGAGGTGCGGGTTCCGTCGACGAACCGGATGCTGTCGTCGGCCGTGTAACCCTCCGCGAAGTCCGCGGCCGGAAGGTAATACATCAGCCCTGCGCGCCGCCGTGCGAACCTCCACTTGCCATCCTCACGACGGTAGGTGTCGCGATACCGCATGGCGCTGAGATTGGCGATGCCGGCCTTGCGGAACTGGGCCTGCGCGGCGACCAGACCGTAGGCGGTGTCGGGATCGTCGTCGTCGAATCTGATCAGGTGACCGAGCGAGACGTGGAACTCTGGGCCCAACTCCGGGAACCGCTCTCGGAACATCGCGATGATGTTGTCGCGACCTACGGCCGTATACAGGTGACCGCCGTCGGACTCCAGACGAGCGTCGTCGGTGAAGATTCGTTTCAGACCATCTTCGTCGTGCTCGTCGAGGATGAACATGTAGAGCACTGCGAGTTCGCGTATCGCCTCGCGATCCTCGAGTCGTTGCAGGCGCTGAAGGTCTGTGAGCTTGCGTATCGAACCCATGTCGCCACCGTCCCAAATCCCCCGCGCGTTACTTCTGCGGACAGTTAGAAAATAACAGGGTGGCAGCTGGGGTACAACTTCCTGTCGGACGCAGGCGCGGCATCTGTTGTCGAGTGATTCTTGTCGAGAAATACTAAGGAATGTTAGAATACTGTGATCTGTTCGGGCCGCATGCGGACGCCGGCACCTGGCGCGCCGGCACGTTTGGCGGCAAGAGACTGAGCCGGCCGGGGACGTTGGAGAGACATGGCAGATGTTAAGCGGCCCGTAGAGAGCCAGGTGCAGCGGCTGATCGACGGGCGCGAGGTAACGAACGCGCTCGTCAGGTACTTCCGTGGTGTGGATCGCGACGATGACGAGCTGGCTTTTCGGCCTTCCATGGGGGATGCGATTCGACATCACGGCACTACCACTGTCTCGGTCCCCGAGCAGAGCAAGCTGGCACAGCAGGCCCGAATCAGCACCAGCAGTATGCATTGCTTGACGAATGTCGTGATCCACGTCGATCACGGCACCGCCTTGGACGAGAGCTATGTCTTGCGGCTCAACTACAACGAACCCGAGTCCGCCGATCTCCAGGCCGAGCCCGCTGGCGAGGCCACGGTGGAACTTTTCGGGGGGCGCTACTTCGACCGCTTCGAGCGTCGCGACGGTGAATGGAAGATCGCGGAGCGAGCTGTCGTGCTCGATCTGTCGTTACGTCGAGCGGGCGAGGGTCGTGCAGCGCTGGGTTGACTTCTTCCCCCAACAAAAGCCGGGGACGGATGACTTCGGCAGTACATTCAGGGCCGCTGCCAGCATGTAGGCGTGTGATCGCGAGGGTTCAGTCGTCCTGACCCGGCGCCGCAGAGTCCTTGCCAAGCATGACTGTGCCGCCGAAGTCGTTGCTGAACAGGCCCATCATCTCCAGGGCGAGTGAGGCGTCGAAGTGGGGCCCGAAGCTGCGCAGCCAGTTGTTGATGCTCTTCTTGGTGAAGCGGATCGCGTGCTGGGGACCGTTAGACAGCTTGACGGCGACGGCTAGTGCTGCGTCCATAAGTTGGTCTCGCGGCACCGCTTTGCTCACCAAGCCAATGCGCTCGGCCTCCTTGCCGTCCAGGACGTCGGAGGTCAACAAGTAGTACTTGGCCCGGGCCATGCCGCACAGCAACGGCCACAGGATCGCCGAGTGGTCGCCGGCAGCCAACCCGATCGGTATGTGACCGTCACTGATCTGAGCGTCCTCGGCGATGAAACTGATGTCAGCCAGGAGCGCGAGGGCCAGGCCGCCGTCGTTCGCCGCGCCGTTTATTGCCGAGATGATCGGCTTGTCGCAGTTGATCATGTTGTAGACGACCGCGCTCGCCTCTCGCATCCCCTTGACGGCACTCTCGTAGGTGCGCTCAAGCTTGAGCACGCTTCCGACCTGGAAGGCTTCACCCGCACCCGTAATGACCACGACACGGGTATCCCGATCATCGTCGACGTCGAGCCAGACTCGTCCGAAGCCCTCGTGCATCGCCTCGTCGTAGGCGTTGAGATCGCCGTGACCCTCGATCGTGATCAGCAGGACTCCGGCCGCCGGCCGGTCGAACCGAAGCCCCGGATACTTCGACGGGTAGTCGATGCTCACGTTCGCGGGCCAAGGTCGTTCAGCGTTCGGACAATGTCTCCGGTCAGTTCTTGCATCGTGGTCCCATCCAAGTGGCCCGCGAAGCAGCGGTTTCCCCGGACGTGGGTACGCGGGCTACAAGCCCCATGGAGACTCCCAACGGATTTACCCGGACGCGCTGATCTGCCGCGAACGAGGGGAGAAGCTCGGGACAGTCTGAGAAGCAAATCAGGATTACGAGAATCCGAAGCGAACGAGCGTTTTGAGAAAATTAGTCGACGGCAGGATGTGTGTCAAGCGTGCTGTCGAGACGAAAGATAGTCGGGATCGGGAGGTGTGTTAGGTTCCGGGACATCCCGTTGGTGCTCAACTGCGCGGCCCCGGAAGAGGGTATATGCGGTTTCCTGTTCGGGGCTACCGAGGAGCGACGTGGCGTCTAGGGACTGTGACCCTCCGCTCGGTAGGGGGTCTTTGGGGTCGCCCTGGTCGTCTACACCAGTCTGCTGAGGCCGGCACACATACCTCAGGCCTTGCGATGGAGCGCTGCAAGACCGAAGCCGCTTAGCGGCGGGCTCGATTCCCTGCGGTTCGCCGCAATGCCTGGTGCATAGAGAACCTGCCAGATTAGATCGGTCGCTTGCGAAACAGGGCGTGATTGTCGGTGCTTCGGGCGGCGGGCGTATCCGCGCCGCCACGCGTGCTGAACTCGCAGAGGCTGCCGCAGAAGTGTTTGACCACCGCAGGCACGAAGGTCGGGTGGACGTACTCCGAGGGAATGCCCCGTTCTCACTGTCGCAGTTCGCTCACGAACTCAGCACGCGGACCGGTCAGGACATCGTCTGGCGAAATCTGCCGGACGCCCGCTACCTTCAGTTCCTGCGGGAGCGGCGGTATCCAGAGGACGCGGCGCAGCACTGGACAGGAGTGGCCCGGGCCATCGCCGTCGGCGAGTTGCTGAACGGCTGAACCGATCTCGGGCGACTGCTCGGCCGTTCTCTACAAATAGGGCCGCTGCTAGCACGGCCCGCACTGTGCCGTTGAACGGCCCACGACGCAGCGGATGCAAGTGAGCGGGGCACGTCAGCGAACCAACCCAAGGTGAGGCTCGCACCCCACCTTCAGTCGGCAGGCCCGCATCGCTTGGATTCTGGTACATGTTCGGAAAAGTGAGAGCCGACAGCCTGTCGCATGACGAGTCAACTGCATGAGTGCAGGAAGCATCAGCCGGGACAAGCCAAAGGCGCAATATTGTGACGCCGACACTGGTCTGGTAGTTTTTCTAACGAAAGATAGAAGATGGTTTCGCTGAGTGCGCGGGGTCTACGCCATGCAGCGCAACGTGTGACGAGGGGTCGGGCGGTTTCTCTGCAGGCATTGATCATGCAGAGGTGGTTTCGTGGGGGTACGTCGACTCGCCGTGATGGACGCGTCCGTCGCGGGGTTGACCGCGGCAGAGACCCTGCGTCGCCGCGGCTATCGCGACAAGATCTCACTCATCGGCGACGAGCCGTACCCGCCCTACGACAAGGTTCCGCTGTCCGAGCAGACCCTGAATGGTCAGTGGTCTGCCAGTCAGTTCACTCTGTGCGCAAGCGAACGCATCGAAGCTGTCGGGATCGATCTGCGTTTCCGGGGTGCGCGACGAACCTCGATGTGGATTCCCGAGCGATCGGCCCGTCTGACGGCACAACGCTGCCATTGGACGGGTTGATCATCGCGACCGGCGTGTGTCCCCAACTCCTTCCCTGCCCGGCGGAGGTCGATGGCCTGCACGTATTGGGACTGATCGATGACGTATTGCATTTGGGAGACAGACTGTATCCGAGGCGGCGTCTGGTCGGTGCGGGTTTTCTCGCTGCAGAAATAGCAGCGGCCGACGCCCAGCTTAACGTTGCGGCGACGCCGATCGAGCCGGTTTCGCTGCCGCTTGCCTACACGCTCGGCACGGAGGTGGGGCAGGCTATTTCGGACCTTGACGTGCAGCACGGAGTCACCCTTATCACCGGTGTCGCGGTGAGTGAACCCGTCACGCGTGACCGTCAAGTTCGGGGGCCGTGCTCACTGACGGCACAGCGGTCCCGGCGGGCGAGGTTCTGGATGCCATCGGTTCTGTTCCGAACACGCAGTGGCTTGAGGGCAGCGGACTCACGAGGGGGAACGGAGTCGTGTGTGACCAGTACAGTTCGGGAATCTATGCTGCCGGAGATGTTTCGAGCTGGTACAACCCGCTGCTTCGCGCAGGTGCGGATCGAACATCGTGCGATCGCGGCCGGGGAGACAGTGGCGGTCACGGGGAACCTTCTCGGCTGGCGAAGACGGGCGCGCATTCGCGTCGGCGCCCTACTTCGGGTCAGACCGCTACGACGCAAGGATCCAGGCGCACGGATATCTACGCGGTCACGACGAGGCGGCTGCCGTAGACGGAGCGCTCGGGGATACGCTTCACCGCCGCTAACACTTAGGAGACCGGCTTGTCGGGGTGGTCGCGATGAACGTCTCGGCCAGAAACTTGAGCAACTGGCGGTAGGTTATCGCGGGCGGCGCGAGGTGGAGTGACGTGGTCGGTAGTTCACAGGTTCGTCGTGTCGTGGCTGAGACGGCGAGCAGCTAAAAGGACGCAAAGCAGGTCGGCTTGCGGGTGAACGGAGATGGGATAGTGGGCGTTGCGAAGAAGTCAACTCTCAAGGGATCGATCGGGACGGTGGAGGACGTCGGTATCCCACAGGCTGTCGACGCGGCGGTGGTCGGGTCCGGCGCTGCCGGGCTCATGTCCGCGTTGTCCGCCGCGGTCGCCGGCGCGACGGTCCTGCTGATCGAGTCGGAGCCGGTGGTTGGTGGCACCACTGCGATCTCTGGAGGCACGACATGGGTGCCGAATCATGGCTTCGGCGCGTCGATACTGAAGGTCGCCGATAGTGCCGAGGCCGCTAGGGCCTATCTGCTGGGTGAGGGGCGTGAGCTACTGCTCGATCACGACCTCGTCGACTCCTTCATCGAAAACTCACCCACGATGGCGCGGTTCGTTGAGACGCACACCTACCTTAGGTGGCTTCCCGGGATCTATCCCGACTATCACTCCGAGATTGACGGTGCCAGATATACCCGCTCGCTGTTCCCTGGTCCGTTTGTGCCCAGCTTGCTTGGTGCGGCGGAGTCAAAGGTGCGGCCTCCCAAGAAATCGGGCATGTCCAAGAACCCATTGCCGTTTTGGCTTCTCAGCCGAATGAGGGGGATCTGGATCGCCGGACGAGCTCTCGTGGGCGCCCTCCTCGAGGGCTGCCTGCGGTACGGAGTCGAGGTGCGGACAGAGACCCGGGCGGTGCGACTCATGACAGACAACGGTGAAGTCACTGGGCTTGTGGTGCAGTCCGGCGGCCGCGAATACGAGGTGAGGACCGCGAAGGGCGTCGTGATCGCGAGCGGCGGGTTCGAAGGTTCGGACGAGTTGACGAAGGAGCACCTCGGCGCAGAGTTCGCATTGCAGGTGACGCCACGCGGCCACGACGGAGTCGCGGTTGAACTGGCGGAGTCCGTCAACGCCAGCCTCGGACTGATGAACAATGCGTGGTGGATGCCCGGAATGCAGATTCCGGGCGAGGAGATGGATGGCCGCCCGATCTCTCGATTGGTCCTCGGCGAGCGGGCACTGCCACACACGATCATGGTCAATCGAGCTGCGCAACGGTTCGCCGACGAGGCGATTTCGTACAACGTCATTGGCCGGATCATGCGTCAGATCGATCCGGAAACCGGCGAGATGCCCAATGCTTCCACCTGGATGATCTTCGATGATTTCTACCGTCGCCACTACGGCTTCTTCGGTTCCCCCCCGGGCAGCGAGCTCGGTGACTTCATCATGCGCGCCAACACGGTGCAGGAACTCGCACGCAAGTGCGGACTTGACGAAAAGACACTTGAAGCGACCATTTCCGAGTTCAACGCAGGGGCTGCGTTCGGCCGAGATCCGAAGTTCCACCGCGGGGAGGCGCTGTACGAGCGATTCTTCGGCGACTACCAGCCGCGGCTGAAGCGGCTCTCGCCGGACGCGCTGTTCCCTGCTAAGACCGCTAGGGCGAGGGTCCTGCTAGCAAGACTCGTCGGCCCGTTCGCCGGACCGGTCTTGAGCTGGTTGGTGCGAGGGCGGAAGCCTGAGAGTCTCCGCTCACTTCTGGTGCCAGTCCTCGCCTTCACCATGAAGCCCTGCCTGAAGAATCCGGCGAAGTCGGCCTTGGCGCCGATCGACACACCGCCGTATTTTGCTGTCAAGGTCGAGGCGAGTGCTATTGGCACTCTGGGAGGACCTCGGACAGACACCCAAGGCCGCGTGATCGGCGCCGACGGGGCCGTCATTCGCGGGCTCTACGCTGCTGGCAACGCAGCCGCTGGTCCCACGAACGGCTTCTACGGGGGCGCGGGTGGCACCATCACGCTGGGTCTGACGTTTGGCTACCTCGCGGGCCAGGAGCTGGCCAGGTGAGCATCGTTCAGGTTTCGGACGAAATGACAATGGAAGGCGACGCTACGTCCCAAACCTGTCTGCGAAACCTCGCCGACTTCAGCCAGCTCTTGTGGAACCGCGAACCCGTGTGCCCACCAGCGCCAGCGCGGGGAAGCGGACCTTGTCGCATCCGTAGTTGCCTATCACCCGGAAGCCCGTGAATTTGTAGGATTTCGCGAAGCACTCGTGGAAGCAGGGCAAGGAGGAAAATCCGTGGTCAGCCGGCCGCCGAACGGGCTCTCGCCCGCTCAGCGTCAATGTGGATCCACTGATGGTCACCGGTCGTGTCCGCGAAGGTGGTCACCAGCTCGGGGGTGAGATCGACCCAAGTGCTTGGTCCTAACGGCTAGCCGCTGGGAATGCCCGAACGCCCACAATGCCCTCGACTGTTACTGCGGTCAGCGCGCGGTCATCCTCTTGGCCTAGGGTAGCAACTGGTCTCCCGACTTAGATCAGGCCGGCGCACTTGCGGTGCCGATCCAAGAGTGCGCAGAAAAGCTCAATCTAACAGTTGTTATGTCTCACTCTTGCCGTTGAGCTTGCGGAGCCAGGAGGTATGTCGGACGGCAGCATCGAGTAGGTCGATCGCCAAATCCAGACCGTGCTTTGGAACGCTGGGGTCCCTCGCCCCGTGTGGATCACGTCCGACGGCTGGGCGCCGGTGCGTCCAGTCGCGCGTTCTCAGCACGGGTCTCGACCGAGGATGCCACGCTCGCGGGCCGGGTTTAGGAAGCGGGTGACTTGCGTTGGGGATGTGCCAGGCTGGTGGAAGAGCGTGCGCGAGGGAACTTCGCGCGGCGCGCACGCGGGCCGCGTTCACTGCCTGATGGTTCGAGGCGCCGGCGAAGACAGGGTTGTGAGCGGGCTCACATTGATGGTATATTACTAACGATTGTTAGAAGCCGTTGAGTCGCTGAATCGAGGGTTTCATGGAAAAGAGTCTGCAGGAAGACACCTTCTTCAACCCTGGCTTCTTCGATGATCTGGTTGCCCCCGCCATGCGGGGTCCGGCGCCGCAAGAGGCGTACGTCGAGTTCTCTCGGGGTTGTCCGGTCGCCCATAATCCGGACGGCACTATAACGATCACTCGGTACGAGGACGTGCGCTATCTAAACCAACATCGCGATGTACTCGGCAACGGCGCCGACGGAGTGAAGTTGGGCTCACAGAAGCCCCGAATTCCCTTGGATCTGGACGGTCCTGAGCACCGCATCTGGCGGAAGCGGCTGAATCCGCTATTCACTGCAAAGAAACTGGCGCCGCTTGAGCCACGAATCCGCGCACGGGCACGCGAACTGCTTGAGCCGCTCGTGCCAGCCGGGCAGGCGGATATGTTCGCCGCGTGGTGCGCCCCGCTGCCTGCGGCGATGTTCCTGTCGATCCTGGGCCTACCTCAGGACGATCTTCCGCAGTTCCTCGACTTCGTCGACTCCCAGCTCCACCCGAAGGAAGAGCTGACGATGGAGCAGAACATGGCTCGGATGGAGGAGGGTGCGGCGGCTTGCCGTGTGTATCTCGACAAGGCACTCGATGAGCGCAGTGAAGGCGACCCAGGTGACGACATCCTGGGTTGGCTGGTGAGCTTCCGTGACCCTGATGGAACGGCGATCGACCGCGGTGACCTGCAATCGATCCTGTACCTGCTGATCAATGCGGGCCTCGACACCACCTCGCTCATGCTCGGTAACACGCTGGCGTATTTGGCTGTGCACCCACACCGTCGGCAGGAACTCGTCAGCAAGCCCGCGCTCTGGCCAAGTGCGGTCGAGGAGATGCTGCGGTTCGATACGTCGGTTCCCCTGGCGGTGCGGACCGCCACGGCCGATCTGACGCTGCCGTCCGGAGAGTTCGTGCCAGCCGGGACGGTGGTCCAGGTTTCCTGGGCTGCGGCGAACCTCGACGAGGCCGTATTCGAGCGGCCGCTTGAAGTCGACTTCGAGCGCAGCCCCAATCCCCATGTCGGCTTCGCGTCAGGATTTCATCGTTGTCTCGGGTCGCACCTCGCCCGCCTCGAATTGATCGTGGCACTCGAGGAGTTTCATACGCTGATCTCGGACTACCAGCTGGCTCCCGGCACCGAGCTGGCGTTCAGCCATTTCCCGCGCGGCCCACGTTCGTTGCCGCTGGTATGGCCTTCCCAGGATTGATCGAAGGGCGCTGTAGCTATCGCTGACATCATCGACGGGCCTTGCGACGTCGGCCCGCGGAACCTACTGCGTGATTGACCGGTGCTCGAGCGAGGAGTTTGCTCGAGCACTGGAATGCGATGCTGATCACCCGGACAAGGTCATGTCCGAGGCGATGTGTCCTCCCGGGAATGGTCGATCCGCAAATTTTCGCGACGATCTCTGATGCTCGAATCCGCCACTGCGATCGAAGCGACTCGCAGCGACCTTCCCCCTATAGTCCCGCAGGAGACCGGAAAACCACTTTTTCCTTGCTGAAACCGAGCCCAACACGCGGACCTCATGCTCGCCGAGGGATCGTGGCGTCACCTCCCCGATGACCATCGGCTCGGTTGAGCGATCGGAGGATCGGTGCTGTTCGTCGGTGATGACTGGACTGAAGACCATCATGACGTAGGGCTGCAGGATGAGGCGGGCCTGCGCGGCTGCCGGAGGGGGTTGCCGGCGCAGCACGAGCTTATCGGCGGGTAGCTGGCCGAGGATGCCGGGCCGGAACAGGTCGCGATCGGGATCGAGACCGACTCGGGGCCCGTGGGTGCAGGCGCAGGTTGCGGTCGGCTACACGGTCTATGCGGGTAACCCGCGGCAGGGTGCGCGGTAGGGCGAGCGGCAACGCGCCATCGCCGGGGACAGCGACCAGGCGCAGGCGGTCAAGGTGGTGGCGCGGGCGCACCAGACGCTGATATCGGAACGGCACCGGCACATGCTGCGACTGCGCACCACGCTACGAGAGTTCTTCCCCGCCGCGCTGGAGGCCTTCGATGACCTGACCGCGCCCGACGGGTTGGACTTGCTGGGCAGGGCGCCCGATCCGGCTAGCGCGACCCGGCTGACCCCGGCAAAGGTCACCGCCGTACTCCCGCGTGCCCGCCACCGCACGCCGCAGGACAAGGCCGCCGCGATCACTCTCGTGCTGCGCGCATGGCAGCGGTCACCCGCGCCTCGGCAAGAAGACAACCGTGCTGGCACACTACGTCCACAACGACCGGCTCATCGACGACCTGCACCAGCAGGCGACCTGCGCCCTGACCGCCTCACCCAGAGCCCGCACCTGCAGCCATGGCCACCCACGCCGCCGTCCGCCAGATACACGAGCATGAGGCAGGTGACAACGAGGAACCCAGCTACCGGAAAGCCTGGCCCTGCCGTCAGATATCGTCACTCGCCCGCTCCTGATCAAACGGCTCCGGGATGAGTTCCTCGACCTCAGCCATTTCACCGCTTGTGAGCCGCCAGTTGACCGAGGCGTTTGCCAGAACCTGAGCAGGCCTAGTCGCACCTGCGATCACCGAGGCCACCGGCTTCGCAAGCAGCCACGCGAGCGCTAGTTCCGAGAGGCTATGGCCCCGCTGTTGAGACCAGGCTTCAAGCCGCTCTGCCACGTCGAAGTTGGCCTCCACCAATAGCTGCTCGCCCTGCGAGCGCCACGCGGAGAATCGAGTGCCATCGGGAACCGGCTCGCCTCTGCGGTACTTTCCAGTCAGGAGACCGCTGGCCAACGGCCAGTAAGGGATGTAAGCGATGCCCAGCTTTACGCACAGCGGAAGGATCTCTGCCTCGTCGTTCCTGTGGATGAGGTTGTAGTGATTCTGCACTGAGACGAAGCGGATTGCTCCGCCTTGCGCCGCCCTTTCAGCGTCCAGAAGCTGTTGTGCACTGAACTTGGAGCAGCCGATCTCCCGGACCTTACCTGCCTCTACGAGCTCTGCCAAGGTTTGGAGCGTGTCTGCGATCGGAGTCGCAGGATCAGGAGCATGGAGCTGGTAAAGGTCAATGCGGTCGGTGCCGAGTTCGCGCAGGCTTCGCTCAACAGCTCGCCGGATGTATTCGGGCCGAGCGCCTCCGGACCAGCCCCCCCCGAGTGGCGTGCCGAACTTCGTTGCCAGCACGACATCGTCTCGACGGTTGCCGAGCGCTCGCCTGAGTCGGCGCTCGCTCTCGCCGTAAGAGTCGGAGGTGTCGAAGAAAGTGATCCCGGCTTCAAGCGCCGCGTTGACTACGGGCGCCACATCATGCTCGTCCATGAGCAAGCCGAAGTTGTTTGTCCCGAGACCGATCGCCGAGACAGTCAGCGAACCGATCGGTCGAGTCTCCATGCGGGCACCGCCTCCTTGGCGCCGTGATTCTGTCGCCCAACACAACGACCGTGCATCTAACACATGTTAGAAAGGTAACAGCTAGCTCTTCCGGTGTCGACCGGCCGTCAGCCACTCGTTCGCGGCGGGATCCCGCACCGCCGGCGGCAAGTGCGACGCTGCACAGCTGACCACTGACGGGTTCACCCCAAGGAGACGAAGATATCCGGCAACGATCCTGTCGATGCTGCCTTAACTCCTGTCCAACGTGATTTGGACGGGTACCCTCATGGGTCAGCCCGCCGACTCGGCTGCACCCCACGACATCACGGAAGCTGACGAACACGTCGGCACCCCCCACCGCGGAGGACGCCCCTTCGCAGCACGCTTGACGCGCACTCTGCCAAGCGGTTGGATTTGCTTTCTAACACTCGTTCGGCAGATAGGCGAGGTCCGCGAACCCGTTGGGAGCGTCCATGGGTTTTGTAGACTGCGACACACACGTCCGAGAAACCGACGCCTCGTGGGCCTATCTCACTGAAGGGCAGCGAAGCTACCGTCCGGCTACGCTTCGAGTTATGGATCAGCGCGCTGGGATCGAGCTATCGACCGGCGGGAGCGATCGCCCGCTTGAGTTCTGGGTTGCACAGGATCTGCGAACGGGACGCAATGACCGGTCCTATCCCTATGACGATGCCGAGGAGTACTACGCAACATTTCCCGCTGGATCGGTGATCCTGCAGGACCGGGACGCTCGAGTGGGGTGGATGGACAAGGCAGGCGTAGACGTCCATGTGATGTATTCGACCTTCTGGGTGGGCGTCGAAGTTGACAACCCGTCGGCCGAGGTTGCTCTGGCGCAATCATGAAACCGCTGGATGGCAACGTCCACTGACGGCGCAAGGAATCGGCTGCTGTGGGCATTGAAGCGGCCCACGCTCGACATCCAGCCCGGGATCAGAGAACTCGATTCGGGAAAGATCACGGTGCGGTCGCAGTGAATCTGCACGGCCGAGAGCATGGGCTTTTCCTCAGCGTTCCGCACTTCTGGCCGCTCTACGAAAAGGCGGAGGAACTCGGTCTCGCGGTGGCCGTCCATGCCGGTGCCAACTCGCTCGTTTCCCAGCGCTTCAATGCAGTTTCCGGGCATATCCAGTCTGTCTGCGAGTCTCTCAGGAACGCCCTTCGGCGCCGGTGGAGGCTAGATGTCGGACCCGCTTCGAGTGAGATTATTTTGCGGGCCCTTCCTGCTCTGCTGCTCCTGCGTGAATGGACGGACGAACCTGTGCGTCTCAACGTGCAACTCAGATCCCTCGTCCTCCTCCTCCGGTCGCGGTGCTGTACCCGTCGCGGGTTCAGGATGCGAGGATCGCGACGAGCCGCGCACCGGCCTTGCCCTCTTCGAGCCGCCGGAGCCCGTCCGGAATGGCGTCGAAGTCGATGCGCTCGATGTTCGCGGCGATCTTCCCCGCTGCTATCAGCGCGAGCACGTTGGCGATGTCGTCCTTCGTGCCTGCCCGGCTGCCTGCCAGCGTGACCTCGCGCCTGATCAGGTCCAAGGTGGAGATCGTCACATCCGTCACGCTCATCCCGACCTGCACCACCCGGCCGCCGGTGCGGACCACCTTGACCGCCGTAGCGGTCGTGGTTCCGACCCCCGCGAAGTCGATGATCACGTCCAAGTCTAGGCCCTCGAAGCTGCCCGCACCGCCGAAGACCGCAGTCACGCCAAGGTCTTTCGCCCGCTGGTGCACAGCCTTGCTGGGCTCGGCCGCGAACACCTCCGCGCCGCTGACGATGGCGATCTGGGCGCCTAGGAACCCTAGCCCGCCAAGCCCGATGATCCCGACCCGGTTGCCCTCGGTGACCCCACCGGTGATCAGGACCGCGTGATACGCGGTCTGGCCGGCGTCAGTGCTCGCCGCGGCCTGATCGAAGTCGACACCGTCCGGAATGCGGACAAGCGACGCAGCAGGAGCCGCCGTCTTCTCCGCGTACCCGCCGTCGCGCGCCACCCCACTCAGGCTCGTCATCGAGTGGATCGCCACCCGGTCGCCGACCGAGAAGTCGGTCACGCCCGGACCCGTCTGCGCGATCACCCCGGCGATCTCATGCCCCAGGACGAGCGGCCGCTGCGTCGTCCACAGGTCCAACTCGCCGTTGACGTACCCGACATCGGTATGGCACAGGCCCGCGGCCCTTACATGGAGCACAACCTCACCGTCCGCCGGCCGGGGGTCGGCCAGATCCGCGGCCCGGACCGGCTTCCCGGCCTCCACCAGCTGAAACGCTCTCATCAGACGCTCCTCGTCAGACCTTGGTCACGCAAGAAGTTGTGTGTAACAGCACTATGAAGTGATTTTGAGGGCAGTGACAGGCCTAGTTGCCCATTTAGGGCCTTCACGGCCTATCTGTGATGCAACTCCTCCTGATCGACGCAAGCCGCCCTAGGCGATTCGCGCTCTAGACGCGATGAGCCAACGGTGTCCGGCCTGGACGCACTTATGCCGGTATGCCGGCCTGCGCACGTCGAGAGGGTGCCCCGGCCCGGAATGGGCATAGAGCGCTCGCCTGAGTCGGCGCTCGCTCTCGCCGTAAGAGTCGGAGGTGTCGAAGAAAGTGATCCCGGCTTCAAGCGCCGCGTTGACTACGGGCGCCAC
>Ga0335075_10004299_pt1 | contig 22341 bp, 21 predicted proteins | sample Lox_Sample_24_FD_206723 | JGI IMG/M metagenome (GOLD analysis project Ga0335075, IMG submission 206723) | Soil microbial communities from Loxahatchee National Wildlife Refuge, Florida, United States - Lox_Sample_2.4 | ecosystem: Environmental > Terrestrial > Soil > Wetlands | place: USA...
GTCGTAGTCGTCGGCAAGCAGCAGTTCCTTCGCTTTTTTCGAGCCCTGCGAGTTGACCCGCTCGCCGACCAGGGTCGGCCGCGGCTCCTGCACCAGCGGGGTCGAGGTCATCATCGAGGAGAGTTCGATCGGGCCCGGGGCGGGGCGGGGCGAGGCCGGTCGGGCATCGCCGATCCGCTCGCGGATCGCGCGGATGTGGTCAGGATTGGTGCCGCAGCAGCCGCCGACGATGCCCACCCCGTAGCGCTCGACGAACTCGCCCAGCGTCGCCGCCAGCGGCTCGGGCTCTTCCGGGAAGATCGTCTCGCCGTCGGGGCCCTGCAGGGGCAGCCCCGCGTTGGGGATGCAGTGGACCGGCAGGGTCGAGGTCTCGCCGAGGAAGCGGATCGCGTCGCGCATATCCTCGGGGCCGGTCGAGCAGTTGAGCCCGACCACGTCGACCTCGAGCGCGGTCAGCGTGGTCAGCACCGAGCGGATGTCGGTGCCGAGCAGCATCTTGCCGCCGTTCGGCAGCAGCGAGACGCTGATCTGCAGCGGCAGCGTGCGGCCGGTCTCCTTGAACGCCTGGCGGGCGCCGAAGATCGCCGCCTTCACCTCGAGGATGTCCTGGGCGGTCTCGATGATGATCAGGTCGGCGCCGCCGTTCACCAGGCCGGTGGCCTGCTCGGCGAAGACCTCGGCCAGGCGGCCGAAGGAGATGTCGCCGAGGGTCGGGTCGGTGGAGGCGGGGAGGAAGCCGGTCGGGCCGATCGAGCCCGCGACGAAGCGATCCGGGCCCGCCGCCTTGCGGGCGATCTCGGCGGCCTTGGTGTTGATCTCCAGGGTGTGCTCGCCGAGGCCCCACTCCTCGAGCTTCAGCCGCGAGCCCTGGAAGCTGTCGGTCTCGACCACCTCGGCGCCCGCCTCCAGCATCGAGGCGTGGACGCCCTCGATCACGTCGGGCCGGTTCAGAACCAGCGCCTCGTGGCACTTGCCCTGCAGGCCGCCGTAGTCCTCCGCGGTCAGCTCGAACTGCTCCAGGGTCGCGCCCATGCCGCCGTCGAAGACGACGACGCGCTCCTTCACCGCCGCCAGGTAGTCGCGCTCAGCCATGAACCCCACAGGCTACCGGGGAGCTTCCCGGTCCCCGGGCGGCGACTCAGCCGCGGAAGCCGAGGCGCCGCTTCCAGTCGCGCGCGTTCAGCAACTGGGTGAGGCGGGCGATCAGGCCGCGCTTGCCGCGGGTGTAGGGGTACCAGGTCGGTTCGCGCTTGCCGGCGAAGCGGGTGATCACCAGCGACTCGGTGCGGCAGAACTTGCGGATCCCCTGGGCGCCGTGCCGGTAGCCGATCCCCGACTCCTTCCAGCCGCCCATCGGCACGTCGGAGGCGAAGTAGTTGACCAGCACGTCGTTGACGTTGACGGCGCCGCACTCGACCCGGCGGGCGACCTCTTCGGCGTTGGCGCGCGAGCCGAAGACCGAGCCGGAGAGCCCGTAGCGGGTGTCGTTGGCGAACCGCAGCGCCTCCTCGGAGTCGCGCACCTTCATCACCCCGACCACCGGGCCGAAGGTCTCGTCGCGCATCACCTTCATCGAGTGGTCGACGTCGACCAGCACGGTCGGTTCGAAGTAGTCGCCGGGACCGGGGACCCGCTTGCCGCCGGTCAGCGCCCGGGCGCCGTTCGCGAGCGCGTCCTCGACCTGGCCCTCGACCACGGCGGTCTGGTTGGGCGAGGTCATCGCGCCGACGTCCTTCGGGTTGCGGGCGTCGTCGGACCCCTGGCGGATGCGGCCGACCTCGGCGGTCAGCTTGGCGAGGAACTCGTCGTAGACCGGCTCCTCGACGTAGATCCGCTCGACCGAGATGCAGACCTGGCCGGAGTTGAACATCCCGCCCCAGGCGGCGGCGTTCGCGGCGCGGTCGAGGTCGGCGTCGCGGAGGACGATCATCGGATCCTTGCCGCCGAGCTCGAGGCTGACCGGGGTCAGCGTCTCCGCCGCCCGCGCCATCACCTTGCGGCCGGTCCGGTCGGAGCCGGTGAACTGGACGAAGTCGACGTTGTCGACCAGCGCGCCGCCGGTCTCGCCGATCCCGTTGACCACGTCGAAGACGTCGGGGCCGCCGATCTCGCGCTTCCAGGCCTCGACCACCTCGGCGAGGCCGAGCGGGGTGAACTCCGACGGCTTGATCACCACCGCGGCGCCCGCCATCAGCGCCGGGATCGCGTCGCCGATCGAGAGGATCAGGGGGAAGTTCCAGGGGCTGATGATCCCCACCACCGGGTGGGGCCGGTACTGCACCCGCAGCTTCTTCGTCGCCAGCAGGGGGGAGTGGGGGCGGACGCTCTCCTCGCCGATGAACTTGGCCGCCTGGGTGCCGTAGAAGTTGATCGTGTCGGCCAGGTAGGTGGGCTCGTTGGAGGCGTCGGCGCGCACCTTGCCGGTCTCCCGCTGCATCGTGTCGAGCACCCGGTCGGAGTTGTCGAGCAGCCAGTCGCGCAGCTTGCCGAGCCAGTGGTAGCGGCCCTCGATCCCCATCGCCTCCCAGTCGGGCTGGGCGGCGCGCACCCGCGCCACGGTCTTCGCCACCGCCTCCGGCGAGTCGATCGGCACCTGGGCGATCGTCGCCCCGGTGGCCGGGTTCAGGACCTCGAGCGTCTCGGCCGCGGCCGCGGCCGCCCCGTTCGAGCTCGCCGCCTCGGTCTCGGTACTCGTCCTCACGGTCCCGCTCTCCATGCTCACCACTCCTCCGTCCCCGTTTGGCTGGTCAGCCAAGGTTAGCCGGGTCGGCGCGTCCCGTCAGTGGGACTTCGACTTCGAGCCGGCTTCGATTTCGACGATTTCGCCGGCGCCGTTCACTTCGGTTTCCGGCAGTTCGGTGGTGATGTCGGTGACGAAGGAGCCGCCGGGGGCGACGCCGGAGGAGGTCTTCGCCTTCGCTTCGCCGTTCAGCCCGGCGCCGACCTCGTAGCCGACCGTGTACTTGCCGGGGCGCACCGCGCTCAGCTTCCAGACCGCTTCGACCGACTTGCCCGGCTTCAGCGCGCCGAAGGAGTAGGTGCCGGGGGAAGAGGTCTGGGCGCCGCCCGGTTCGGTGGAGCCGGCCGGCCGCGGGTAGGTCGCCGAGAGCACCCACACCGGCCGGTCGCCGTTCGCCAGTTCGGGATCGGGCTCGTGGACGGAGAAGGGGATCTGGGCGGTTTCGCCTTCCTTGCCCTCGATGTTCACCGACACGACCAGCGCCGGGATCGTCTTCTTGCCGTCGTTTTCGACGTCGATCTTCATCAGCGAGGTCTGGCCGACGAACTGGCGGGCCGGGAAGCTCGCCCCGGTCACCTTGACGTGGTAGTTCCCGGCGGGCTGGTTGGAGTCCGAGGACGACCCGCCACAGGCAGCAAGCAACGCCGCCACGGCCAAAGCCGCGGACCCCACCGCGGCGGCTCGAAGGCGGGCACCCCGGCGTGGTGTTCCGGTCCCCCGCAAAGCGTGGCGAACATAGCACGGGGAATCCCCGCAACGGAGCCGTTTTCGGGAGGCCGGCCGCGGTTAGCGCGATCTCAATACGGAGCTAACGGAGTGGGCCGATCGATCCCATAGACTGCGGCCGGAAGAGTGGGGTCGCCGCGTCCGGAAGGCGCGGCCGGCTGGAGGAGCAGATGGTCGGATCCGCAGTGAACAGGGCGTTCCTGCCCGCCAAGTCCTTGTTCGAACAGGTCGGGGAGCTCGTGCTCCTGACCGGTCGCACCGTCGCTTCGGCGGTCCGTCCGCCCTACCCTTACGGCGAGGAGTTCATCGGCCAGTTCCTCTTCGCCCTGCAGCTCTGCTGGTTCCCGCTGCTGGTCTCGACCGTGGCGATCAACTTCGGCGCCCCCGGCCTGCAGGCCGCCAACTTCCTCACCCTCTTCGGGGCGCTCGACCGGCTCGGCGGCTTCTTCGTCCTCGCCGCGATCCGAGAAATCGGCCCCTTCGTGACCGGCGTCTGCGTGGCCGGGATCGCCGGCACCGCGATCACCGCCGACCTCGGCGCCCGCAAGCTCCGCGAGGAGCTCGACGCCCTCCAGGTGCTGGGCGTCGACCCGATCAAGAACCTGGTCGTGCCGCGCTTCCTCGCCCTGATGTTGATCACCGGGCTGCTCGACATCTTCGCCATCGTCGCCGGCCTCTCCGGCGGCATCCTCACCGAGCTGCTCTACCACCAGAGCCTCGGCGGCTTCTTCGCCACGCTCTTCTCGCAGGCCTCGGTCACCGACCTCTGGGGCTCGGTCCTCAAGTGCACCCTGTTCGGGGCGATCATCTCGGTCGTCTGCTGCTACAAGGGCATGACCGCCTCCGGCGGCGCCGCCGGCGTCGGCCGCGCCGTCAACGAGGCCGTCGTCATCTCCTTCCTCGCCTTCTTCGCCTTCAACTACGTCTTCACCCAGACGCTGTTGGCCACCAACCCCGAACTGCAGACGATCCGGTGAACGCCTGGCTCGAAGTCCCGCGCGGCTGGCTCGACTCGCTCGGCGAGATCGCCCGCTTCGGCGGCCGCGTCGCCGTCCTCGTCTACTCGGGCCGCGTCTTCCGCTTCTTCGGCGAGGCGCTGCGCCAGGCCGGGATCCTGATCCTCGGCTCGGCGCTCGTCATCTGGGGCCTGGTCTTCGTCCTCGGCCTCCAGTGCGGGATCGAGGGTGCCTACCTGCTGCGCGCCAACGGCGCCCCCGCCTACGCCGGCGTCTTCTCCGCCTGGTGCGACCTGCGCGAGATCCTTCCCTACGCCTTCGGCTACATGCTCGCGGCCAAGGTCGGGACCGGGATCGTCGCCGAGCTCGGCGCGATGCGGATCTCCGACGAGATCGACGCGCTCGAGGTGATGGGCGTGCCGCCGGTCACCTTCCTCTGCGCGACCCGCCTGCTGGCCGCCTGGATCGCCTTCCCGTTCATGTACCTGGTGGCGATCGGGATCATGTACCTGGCCTCCTACATCGCCGTCGTCAAGCAGATCGGCGACGCCTCCTCGGGTGGCTACCTGCTGATCTTCTGGCAGTTCCAGAACCCTCCCGACGTGATCTTCAGCCTGATCAAGGGGATGGTGATGGCGACCGCGATCGTCCTGGTCGGCTGTTACTACGGCTACACCGCTTCCGGGGGACCCGTGGGGGTGGGGACCGCGACGGCCAAGTCGATGGTCCTGAACATCGTCTTAGTCCACATCATCGGCATGCTTGGGACCCTTGTCTTCTGGGGAGCCAACCCGAGGGCACCAATAGGAGGGTGACGTGACGCGCAACGACGAGGAAGAGCGCTTCAACGAGATCGAGGAGGAGCAGCACGAGGCCGAGGCGGAAACCAGCGCCGAGCTGGCGAGCTCGGTCGGGCCGCCCCCGCCGACCGGCCCGGAGACGGCGGGCCATCCGCGCAGCGCCACCGACGAGGGCCCGTACGTCAGCGAGGACGGCGCCCTGATGGGACGGGACTTCGTCATCCCCGGCGTCGACCCGCGCGAGCACGACCCGTACCGCTTCCACACCGGCCGCAAGCGCGACCACGGCGGCGAGGACGCGATCGAGATCATCGACCTGGTCAAACAGTTCGGCCGCGCCCGCATCCTCAACGGCCTCAACCTGGGACTGCCGGAGAACCAGGTCTCGATGGTGCTGGGGCCGTCGGGAACCGGCAAGAGCGTGCTGATCAAGCACATCGTCGGGCTGCTCTACCCGGACTCGGGCGACGTGCTGGTGCACGGCGAATCGATCCCGAACATGACCGACGACGAACTCTTCGAGGTGCGCAAAAAGTTCGGCCTGCTGTTCCAGGACGGGGCGCTCTTCGGCTCGATGAACATCTACGACAACGTCGCCTTCCCGCTGCGCCAGCACACCGACAAAAGCGAGGACGAGATCGGCGAGATCGTCAACCGGCGGCTCAAAGAGGTCGGCCTCTCGGAGGCGACCTACAAGATGCCGAACGAGCTCTCCGGCGGGATGCGCAAGCGCGCCGGGTTCGCCCGGGCGCTGGTGCTGGAACCGGCGATCGTGATGTTCGACGAGCCCGACTCGGGCCTCGACCCGGTCCGCACGGCGCTGCTCTGCGAGCTGATCCGCGAGATCCACGCCGAGAACGGCGGCTGCTACCTGGTGATCTCGCACGACCTCAACACGGCGCGGCGGATCGCCGACTTCATCGCCGTGCTGTGGAGCGGCAAGATCGTCGAGTCGGGTCCCAAAGAAGAAGTGTTCGACTCGTCCAACCCGTTCGTCAGTCAGTTCCTCCACGCGGACGTCAGCGGCCCGCTCTCGATGGACTGACGTTTGGTGGGGCGCCGCCGCCCGTTCGGGGCGATCGCCGCGTGGTCGGTGCGCCATGCCCGCGCGGTGCTGGTGCTCGCCGGGGTGATCGCGGTGGCGGCGGCGCTCGGCGCGACCCAGGTCGACACCGATGCCGGGCTCTCCACCCTGGTCGGCAAGGGCGACCCGACCTATGAAGCGACCCAGCGGGCGCGGGCCGAGTTCGGCGAAGAACCGGTGGTCGTGCTGGTCAAGGAGAGCCTGCCGAAGCTGCTGCTCGGCAAGGACCTGATCCGGCTGCTGCGGCTCGAGGGCTGCCTCTCCGGCAAAGTGCCGAAAGGGGCGGAGCCGTTGCCGGGGGCCTGCGAAGGGATCGCGGCGATGCAACCGGTCACCTTTCTCGCCGGCCCGGCCACCTTCCTGAACGAGGCGGTGGTGCAGATCGACGAACAGCTCGGACGCCTCTCCAAGCACCTCGCTCCCGAGCAGTTCCGCGAATACCTCCTCCGGGTCGCGACCCGGTACGGGATCACCTCTGCCCCCTCGATCGAAAACGAAGAATTCGTCGCCACCGTCGTCTTCGACCTGGCCAAGGCGCGCGGCACCCCGAAGGCCCGCCTCGCCTACCTCTTTCCGAACTCCCACTCGGCCCAGATCGTGATCCGGCTGAAGCCGGACCTGAGCGAAGCGGAGCGCCACCGGGCGATCGGGCTGATCAAGGAGGCGGTGGCCGAAACGGCGCCGCGCCAGGCGTGCGCCGCGGAAAAGGGCGGCAAGCCGGAACCGTGCTTCGCCCTCGCCTCCGGCGAATACGTGGTCACCGGCGCCCCGGTCGTCGTCGACGCGGTGGCGCGGGCCCTGAAGGACGCCCTGCTGCTCCTCTTCGGGGTCGCGGTGGTGGTGATGGCGATCGTCCTCCTGCTCGCCTTCCGCAGCACCTTCCGCCTGCTCCCGCTGGCGCTGGCCCTCGCCTCGGCGGCCCTGGTCTTCGGCCTCCTGACCCTCGTCGGCGGCAGCCTCACGATGGCCTCGGTGGCCGTCCTGCCGATCCTGATCGGCCTCGCGGTCGACTACGCGATCCAGTTCCAGGCGCGCCTCGACGAGGTGCGGGCCACCGGGGCCACCGGCGAGGCGGCGGCGCGGACCGCCGCCAACCTCTCGGGACCCACGATCGCCACCGCCTGCCTCGCCACCGCCGCGGGCTTCCTCGTCCTCCTGCTCAGCCCGACCCCGATGGTCCGCGGCTTCGGCGTCCTGTTGGTGGCCGGCGTCCTCCTGGCCTTCGTCCTCGTGATGACCGGCGGCTTCGCGGCGCTCGGCCTGCGACGCGGCGAGCCGCGCGAGCCGCGCGAGCCGCGCCCGAGCCGGCTGCGGCCCCTGGTCGACTTCGCGATCGACCGGCCGATCGCGGTGCTCGCGGTGGGGCTGGCGCTGGCGGCGATCGGCTGGGGGGTGGGGACCCAGATCGAAGCCGCCGGCGAAGTCCGCCAGCTCGCCCCGCACTCGCTCGGCGCGGTCGAAGACCTGAACGCCTACGAGCAGGCCACCGGCACCACCGGCAGCCTCGAAGCGCTGGTCGAAGCTCCCGACCTGACCGATCCGGCGACGGTCGAATGGATGGCGGGCTTCAAGCGCCGTGTCCTCGCCGCCGACGACGTCACCGCCGGCCCGGCGCTCTCCGACTTCCTCACCCGCGGCGAAGGCAAGGTGACCGAGCGCGGCATCCAGGCGACCCTGCGGGCGCTCTCCGCGTACTCGCTGCGCCAGGTGGCCCCCCTCGACCCGAGGACCGGCAAGGTCGGCCACGTCGCGCTGATCAGCTTCGGGATCAGCTCGCAGACCCTGGCCGAGCAGCAGCGGCTCCTCGACAGCGTCCGGGCCCAGGTCGGCAACCCGCCCCCCGGCGTGACCGTGCGCCTCGCCGGCCTGCCGGTGATCGCCGCCGAAGCCGCCTCCGAACTCTCCTCCAGCCGCTACTGGCTCGCGCTCGCCGGCCTCGGCGCGGTCGGCCTCGTCCTCCTCCTGCTCCTGCGCTCCTTCCGCCGCGCGCTGGTGCCGCTGCTGCCCACGGTGCTCGCCACCGGCTGGGCCTCGCTGCTGATCTGGCTCACCGGCATCCCGCTGAACCCGATGTCGGCGGCGCTCGGGGCGCTGACGATCGCGATCGCCACCGAGTTCGCGGTGATCCTCTCCGGTCGCTACGAGCAGGAGCGCTCGGTCGGCTTCGACGCCGCCGAGGCGCTGCGCCGGGCCTACGCCCGCACCGGCGCCGCCGTCCTCGCCTCCGGGCTCACCGCGATCGCCGGGTTCGCCGTCCTCGTCGCCTCCGACATCCAGATGCTGCGGGATTTCGGCGCGGTCACCGTGATCGACCTCGCCGCCGCCCTGCTCGGGGTGATCGTGATCCTGCCCGCGACCCTGATCCTGCTCGAGCGCCGCCGCGCCCCGGTCGCGGCGGCCGTGGGGGAGGAGCCGGCGTGAAGGGGGTGGCCAACCGCTACTCGCTGATCGTCGGCCTGCTCTTCCTGATCCTGATCGGCCTCGCCACCCTCCACACCCTGAACGGCGGCGGCGAAGACACCCTGGGGCTCGAGGCGCAGCCGGCCCGCTGGCCGCTCCCCGAGTTCGCCGTTCCCGTCGCCGCGGGCAACCTGGAAGGCGACGCCAACGTGTACCAGGACGACTGCGGCAGCTCGACCCTGCCCTGCCCGGAAGACCCGCCGCGGGTCCCCGCCTGCCAGATCACCACCCGCGGCGCGATTCGCGTCTGCGACCTCTTCGACCGGCCGCTGGTGATCTCGTTCTGGTTCGGCACCGAAAGCAGCTGCGAGCGCCAACAAGATGTGGTCAGCGCGGTCGCCGCGCGGTACCGTGGTCGGGTGAACTTCCTTTCGCTGGACGTCCGCGATTCGCGCGGGTCCGTTCGCGAATTGGTGCGCGAGCGGGGCTGGGAGATGCCGGTCGGATTCGACCGCGACGGCGCCGTGGCCGCGCTCTACCGGGTCGGTGGCTGTCCGACCTTCGCCTACGCCTATCCGGGAGGCACGCTCCAGAGCGCCTCGATCGGCGAACTTGGCGTCGGCGGCCTCAGCCACCATGTGGAGGAACTGCTGAGCGCGACGAGGGTGGCGGAAAGGGGCTGAGCATGGCGAGCGTCGAAGGGGCACGGGTGATCGGTTGGGAGCCGGCGCCGACAGCAGGTTGGGTGTCACCGCATCTGGAGGCCGAGTTCCCGGGGCTGTCGCTGGCTTCGGTCGAGGTCGACGGGCGGGTCCGCCGCAGTCCCGAGCCGGTCCGCCGTCGCCTGCGCGACCTCTCCGACCGGCTCTTCGGCGCCGAGGCGATCCGCCTGCGCGGCCGGCCGATCCCCTGGGCCTACCGGGTCTTCTACCGCCAGATCGGCCTCGACCCGGACCGCGATCGCACGCCGATCGAGCAGCTGGTCCTCGACCGGCTCCAGGACGGCGGCTTCCGCAGTCGCGGGCTGCCGACCGACGCGCTGACGATCGCCACGATCGAGACCGGGGTCGCCCTGCGCGCCTTCGACGCCGACCGCCTCGAGGGGGAGCTCTGCATCCGCGACGCCGCCCCTGGCGAGTCGCTTCCCGGCCGCGCCTCCGAGCTTGCCCGCGGGACCCTGACGATCGCCGACGAGAGCGGCCCGGTGGGGCTCCTCTTCGGGCCCACGGCGGAGGGCCGCGAGGTCGATCGCGACAGCCGTCGGATCACCGTCGCCGCGATCGGGGTCGGCGCCGTGCCGGCGATTGCTGTTGAGGAGGCGTTATGGATTGCCGCCTCGGCCCTCGAGGCGGCTTAGAATCTGCTTATGCCCGACCTGCTCGACAGGGGAGAGGTCAGCCCGCTTCCTTTCGTAACCCGGAGGGTGACGAAAGGAAGGGCGCCGGACGTCGACGAGGCGCGGGCGCGGGAGGAGCTGCGGCGGCAGATCGGCAGGCTCGAGCGGGAGCTGGCGGGACTGGTCGCCGAGGGGATGGGCCGGGTGCGCGTCCCCCATCGGGTCGAGGCCGCCGGGCCGCCCCGGGTGCTCGACCTCGGTGAGCTGGAGGAGGTTCGCGACGCGCTCGCGACGCGACTCACCGAAGCCCACCGCGTCCTCGCCGAGCGCGCCTTCGTCGAGGAGGCCAACCGCGAGCTTCTCGAGGAAATGCTCGCCCGCCCGCAGGACTACCGGTGGGTCCGGGTCAGCCGCGCCGACGTCGGCGAGCCCGGCTGCGGCCACTGGCACTCGCGCCCGGTCCTCGGACCGCTGGGGATGCTGATGGGGTGGTGGCGGGTCAAGGTCTCATCGGGATGCCCGACAGCCGGGCGGCTGGCGGCCGCCCCCCCGGACCCGACGACGAGCGACCCGAAGCCCCCTGGGGCAAGGCCCCGCTCGCCGAGCTGGCGATCTTCGCCGGGATCGTCTGCCTGGCGATCGGCATCTTCGGCTCGCACGAGACGATGATCGGCGTCGGCGTCGGCCTCGCCGCGGTCGGCGGCATGGAGGTGGCGATCCGCGAGCACTTCGCCGGCTACCGCTCGCACACGACGCTGCTCGCGGGCTTCGTCTTCGTCGTCGTCGTCGGCCTGCTCTTCTACGCCGCCGGGATGGTGCTGGCCTACGCGCTGCCGATCGGGGCGGTCTGCTTCGCGGTCGCCTTCTACCTGGCCCGCCGCGCATTCCAGCGCGCTTCCGGAGGGCTCAGCTTCCGGATCGGCGGAATGCGCGGCTAGGCAGGTGGCGGGGCCGCCTCGGGGGCCAGGATCTAGACGAGGGCGCTCCGGGGCGCACCGGAGGCACGGGCGGCGAGCTCGGCGGAGAGGATCGAGCGCTGGCGCGGGGTGAGGGTGCCGAGCTGCTTGTTCTCGTTCAAGGACAGCGGCATCAGGAACTTGCGGGCGCGGGTGCGGCCCCAGCGGCGCTGGCTGGTCAGAAGCTCGGAGATGGTCATGCTCTCGGTCTGCCAGGGGCAGTCGCGGACGACCTCGGCGGGGTCGAGATCCCCGCGCGCCACCGCGCGCTTCAGCTCGGCGCGAGCGAGCCGCACGGAGTTGGCGCGTTCGAGCGCCCTCATGTGCTGAGGCGGTTCTGGGGTTGCGGTCATCGTTGCGGGTGCCATTGCGGCAGCTTCCACGGGGACTCCTCCCTTCAAAAAGGAATCGTTAACTGGGTGGTCTCATCGCCGGCTCCACCTCGGTGCCCTGCCAACTTGGCGACCCGGCTGGGTTGTGTCCGGCCGTCCCCTTCGGTGGCGGCGACGAGGAGACGAAGCTACGTCTTGGAGGTGGCCGACGTCAACCCGCGGTCGGCGCATCGACGCCCGGCCCGGTCGCTAAGAGCAACAATTTCGGACGAGCCCCGTGGAGGTCCCTATCCCCACGAGTCTGAATCTACCCCCGGCGGGGGATGTCAACCGCTGGTTAAGGGTCGGTAACAGCTTCTTTAAATCCGGGGGAGCTCCGGAAAGCCCGCGATCGTCTTCTCGATCGTCGCCAGTGCCCGGTCGAGTTGCTCCCGGGTGTGGGTCGCCATCAAGCTCGTCCGCAGCAGCGCGCCGCCGGGCGGGACCGCCGGATGGATCGCCACGTTGGTGTAGACGCCGGCCTCGAAGAGCGCCTTCCAGAGGAGGACCGCCTGCCAGTCGTCGCCGACGACGACGGGCACCACCGGGGTGGTGGCGACGCGACCGTCGGGCAGCGTCCCCGGCTCGACCACCTGGAGGCCGAGCGCGCGCAGGCCCTCGCGCAGGTAGTCGGCGTTGCCGAGCAGGCGCTCGAAGAGCTCCGGGCCCTCGGCGCGGATCACCCGCAGCGCCGCCAGCGCCGCGCCGACCGCCGCCGGCACCGCCGAGGCGCTGAAGATGAAGGCGCGCGAGGAGACGCGCAGGTACTCGACCACGTCGGCCGGGCCGACGATGAAGCCGCCGCAGGAGGCGAGGCTCTTGGAGAACGTCCCCATCCGCAGGTCGACCTCGTCCTCGAGCCCGAAGAGCTCCGCCGCGCCGGCCCCGCGCGCGCCGAGCACGCCGGCCCCGTGCGCCTCGTCGACCATCAGCCGCGCCCCGTGGCGGCGGCACAGCTCGACGATCGCGGGCAGGTCACAGACGTCGCCCTCCATCGAGAAGACGCCGTCGACGACGACCAGGACGCCACCGCCGTCCTCGGCCGCCCGGCCGAGCATCTTCTCCAGTTTGTCCATCCGGTTGTGACGGAAGGGGCGCAGTTTGGCGCCGGAGATGCGCACGCCGTCGAGGATCGAGGCGTGGTCGCCGGTGTCGCAGATCACCGTGTCGGCCGGGCCGAGGATCGTCCCGATCGCGCCGACGTTGGCCTGGTAGCCGGTGGTGAAGACGATCGCGTCGTCGGTCTCCATCCATTCCGCCAGCTCGCGCTCGAGGTCGAGGTGGAGGGGCGTGGTGCCGTTGAGGAGGCGCGAGCCGGTGACCCCGGTGCCGTAGCTCTCGAGCGCCTCGCGGGCCGCCTCTTTGACCCGTGGGTCGCCGGTCAGCCCGAGGTAGTTGTTGGAGCCGAGCATGATCGTCTCCCGACCCTCCATCTCGACCACCGGGCCGGCCTGCGAGGTGAGCAGGCGGAAGTAGGGGAGCAGGTCGTGCTCCTTCGCGGCTTCCAGCTGCTCCAGCCGGTCGTGCGTGCGCGCCTTCTCGAAGACGTCGACCGGAGCCTTGGCGGTCTCGCTCATCGGCCAGAGTCTAGGTACAGCCGCGGCCGTAGCGCCCCGGCGACCGCCGAGAGTTCGTCCCTGCGGAGGACGGCGCCTCCATAAGGCGCAGCGCGCTCTCGACTTTTTGGCCCCTATAGGGGCCAAAAAGTCGGTCACGTCCCCTTTACCGGTGGGAGCTAAGTCGCAAGGCTCCCGTCCCCGGGACGATCCCTGCGAAACCCTCGCGGCTCGGGCGCCTCGTCGTGGCCGCGAACTGCGCCGGGTCGGCCCCGTGGGGCCGACTCAGGGCACTAGTCCGACCCAGGGCACTAGTGAAGGTGGAGGATCGTCCGGCGCGTGATCGCGGGGCCGAGGGGCTGGTCGGTCCTCGCCACCGCGGTGACCTTCGCCCGCGGTCCCGTCGGTTCGCCCGCAAGCGGCACGAAGATCGTTTCCCTGCCGCCGCTCTGGACCGAGAAGGTCGAGACGGACTTCTTCCCCTGGGCGTGGATCGCCAAGGTGCCCGAGCAGAAGCCGCTCGGGCCGCCGACGCATTCGACCGGGACCGCGACCTGGCCGGCGGCGAGCTCGGCCGTGTCGCCGGCGAATTCGAGTTCCGCGGCGGCGAGCGGCGCCGCCCCGGCGATGCCCCCGGAAAGCAGCGCGGCGGTGAGGAGCGCGAGGCCCCCGAGGACGAGCGACAGGCGAAGCTTCTTCGTTCTCTCCATATGCACTGAACGCGCCGGGAACCCGCGGGCTTTCGCGCAAGCTCGCAGTTTGCGAGGTTCCCGGCCGCGCGGACCGGACCCGACCACACCCCTCGCTAGATTGAGTTCGGTGAGCGACCACCACCTTGACGGGGAGATCGTCGCCGAGGAAGACGCCGCCGCGGAGGACGCCGTCGACCCGGTCCGCAGGCTCCCCAGCCCGGCGCCGGAAGCGGCGCTGCCGGTCCTGCGCCCGGAGGTCAAAAGCGCCGCGATCGCCGCCGCCGGAGGAGTCCTGGCCGGCGCCGCCACGGTAGCCGCCGTGCGCGCCGTCTCGGCCGTCGGCTCGCGGGCGGGCGCCTCGCGCCGGCTCACCCGCCGCCGGCGCCCGGCGGGCAAGGTGATCGCCAGCCGCTCGTTTCTGGTCGACGTCCACCTCCTCGACCGCTAGCCCGGTGGGCACCGCCGCCGCGCTCGAGGCCGAGGTTCGGCCTCCCTCGCCCTTCCGCCTCGGCCGCGGCTCCGCCGACCGCACCCTGCGGGTGGAGCGCGGGGTCGCCACCCGCCTCCTGACCGTCGACTGCGCCCCGGTGATCGCCCGGGCCTGGATGCGGGGGCCGGGCCGGGTCGCCTTCCGCGCCGAGGCGGTGGACCCGACGGCGCTCACCGTCCCCGTGCCCTGCGAGGAGCTCCGCCCGGCCGGACGCGCCGAGCTCGCGGTCGCGATCGAGCGCCTCCGCTTCGCCCTCGGCGTCGACGAGGACATGGGCGCCTTCCACCGGCGCTTCCGCCGCGACCCGCTGGTCGGGCCGCTCATCCGCCGCCGTCCCGACTTCCGCCCGGGCCGTCGGGTCTGGCCCTGGGAGGCGCTCGCCGCCGCCGTCTGCGGGCAGCTGATCGAGGCGAGCCGGGCGGCGACGATCGAGCGCCGCATCGTCGGCCGCTGGGGCGCCCGGCTCGGGGCCGCCGGCCGCGCCGCCCTCCGCGACGTTCCCCCGGCCGCCCTGCTCGCCGGCCGCGCCCCCGCCGAACTGCAGTCGATGGACCTCTCCGGCGGCCGCTCGGTGGCCCTGCGCAAGCTCGCCCTCGACGTCGCCCGCGGCCGCTCCGACGTCGCCGACCCGGCCGACGACGCGCGCCTCCTGGCCGTCCCCGAAATCGGCCCCTGGACGGTCCGGTGCCTCGCCCTCTTCGGCCGCGGCGAAGCCGACTCGCTCCCCGCCGGGGACCTCGGCTACATCAAGCTGGTCGGCCACCTGGCCGGGCTCGGCCGGCGCGCCACCGTGGCCGAGGTCGAAGAGTTCTACGCCCCCTACGAGCCCTACCGCGGCCTGGTCGGCTCGCTGACCCTGTCGGGCCTCCACCGAGTCGTCTCCGGCGGGCCGCCGCTACCGTTGGCCGCCTGACCGTCAGGACCCGTCCAGGCCGATTGGCGCAGAAAATTATTCTTTCGCGTCATCCGGTCAAGTGCCGGGTTTCGTTGTCGATAAGGACACGATGCCGGAGAGTGGGGACCACAATTGGCCTGGAGACGAGTTCGGCTCGTTCCTCGACCGCCTCGGGGCGGGCGATGACGAGAGCGGAAGGCTGCTCGACCGACTGCCGGTGATCATCTACGCCTCCGAGCTGGGCGAGAACGGGCGGTGGCGCTACGTCAGCCCGCAGGTCGAGGAGATCCTCGGCTTCTCCCCGGAGGAGTTCCTCGGCGACCCCGGCCTCTGGGCCCGCCAGATCCACCCCGACGACCGCCTGCGGGCGCTGGCGGCGGAGAGCTATGACGCGCTCGGCAACCGCGACACCCGCCCGGTCGAGTACCGGATGTTCACCGCCACCGGGCGGACCGTCTGGATGCTCGACGAGGCGGTGCTGGAGCCCGACGCGGCGGGGGTCCCGGTCTGGCACGGGGTCCTCTACGACATCTCCGAGCGCAAGACCGCCGAGATCGACCTGCAGCGCTCCCTCGCCCAGCAGGCGGTGGTCGCGCGGCTGGGGGAGCGGGCGCTGAAAAACGGCGACCCGGAGGCGCTGATGCGCGACGCGGTGACGCTGATCAACGAACTCGACGGGGTCGAGCGGGCCTGCATCTGGGAGGTGGCCCGGGACGGCCGCCGGCTGAACCTGCGGGCCGGCCTCGACGACACCATGCTCGGCTCCGGCCGGCGCATCTCGGCGGGGCGCGAATCCCACGCGGGCACCGCGCTCGACGCGGGGGTGCCGGTGATCGTCCCCGACTGGAAGCAGGAGGACCGCTTCACGATGCCGCCCGCGGTGCGGGCGCTCGGCGCCGCCAGCTCGCTCGCCGTCCTGATCGACGGCAAGGCGCGCCCCTTCGGCGTGCTCGACGTCCACTCCGCCGAACCCCACCGCTTCGATCCCAAGGACGTCCCCTTCCTGGAAGCCTCGGCCAACGTGCTGGCCGACGCCTTCGAGCGCCACGCCGCCGACCAGGCGCTCCGCCACCGCGTTCTCCACGACGCCCTCACCGGCCTGCCCAACCGGCTCAGCTTCGTCGACTCGGTCGACGACGCGCTCGGCCGCGCCACCGTCTCCGGCTCGCCGGTCGGGATCCTCTTCCTCGACCTCGACCACTTCAAGCTGATCAACGACAGCCTCGGGCACCACGCCGGCGACGCGCTGCTGCGCGCGGTGGCCCCGCGGCTGCGCTCCCACCTGCGCCCCGGGGACATCGTCGCCCGCTTCGGCGGCGACGAGTTCGGGATCCTGATCGACCGCCTCGCCGACGACGCCGAGGCGGTGGCGATCGCCGAGCGGGTCGCCTCCGCCTTCGCCCAGCCGTTCTCGATGCAGGGGGTCGACCACTACGTCAACGCCTCGATCGGGATCGCCGTGGCGCGGCTCGCCGACGGCCACTCGACCAACGCCGAGCTCTTGATCCGCGACGCCGACGCGGCGATGTACCGGGCCAAGGAAGGCGGGCGCAACCGCTCCGTCCTCTTCGACGCCGAGATGCGGGCGACGGCGGCGCGCCGGATGGAGACCGAACGCGAGCTGCGCGGGGCGGTCGAGCGCGAGGAGCTGGAGCTGCGCTACCAGCCGATCGTCAACCTGCGCACCGGCGAGGTGACCGGGCTCGAGGCCCTGGTCCGCTGGCGCCACCGCACCCGCGGGCTGCTCGAGCCGCGCGACTTCGTCTCGATCGCCGAGGACTCGGGGCTGATCGAGCCGATCGGCCGCTGGGTCCAGGACCGCGCCGCCCGCCAGATCCTCGAATGGCACGAGCTGCGCCCCGACGCCCGGCCGCTCGACGTCGCCGTCAACCTCTCCGCCCGCCAGGTCTCCCACCGCGGCCTCGCCGCCAACATCGCCGAGGTGATCGCCCGCACCGGGCTCGACCCGGTCCACCTGCGGCTGGAGATCACCGAGACCGTGCTGGTCGAGGAGTCGGCCGCCGCGATCGCCTCGCTGGAGGCGCTGAACGAGCTCGGCGTCCGCCTCGTCCTCGACGACTTCGGCACCGGCTACTCCTCGCTCGCCTACCTCAACCGCTTCCCGTTCCACGCGCTGAAGATCGACCGTTCCTTCGTCGAGACGCTCGGCGTCGAACAGGAGGGGACGGCGATCGTCGAGGCGGTGATCGGGATGGCCCGGGCGATGTCGCTCGACGTGATCGCCGAGGGGGTCGAGAAGGAGGTCCAGCTCGACGAGCTGCGCCGGCTCGAGTGCGACTACGGCCAGGGGCACCTCTTCCACGAGGCGCTGCGGGCGGAGGAGATCAGCCGGCTGATCGAAGCCGGCACCCTCGACTATTCCGGGATTTCGTCGACCAGGTAGGAGTTGGTCAGCAGTTCCGCGGCCTTGGGGAGCGCCGCGATCAGTTCTTCGTCGCGCATCCAGGCGGCGAACGCTTCCCACTCCTTCGGGTCCATGTAGCCGTAGGGCTTGCCCGGGGTGCGGGCGCCGAGCAGCGGCAGCGTCGCCGCGATCTGGGCTTCCGCCAGCTTCGGTTCGAGGTCGGGGTTGGCGGCGAGGATCGCTTCGCTCGCCGCCTTCGGCGACTTGACCGCCGCTTCGGTGCCGCGCCGCAGCGCGCCGATGAAGAGGCGGATCTTCTGCCCGTCTTCTTCCAGGGTGGAGCGGCGGGCGACGAAGACGAGCTCGTCGTAGGTCGGCACCCCGAGCTGGTCGACGGGGGTTATGACCGGCTGTTTGCCGCGTTCGCGCAGGTCGACGCCCTCGACGTTGGAGTAGCCGCCGAGCATCGCCTGGGCCGAGCCGGAGATCAGCGAGGGGAGGAGGCCGAAGCCGACGTTGGCGGTCTTGACGTCGGCGGCGGGCACCTTGGCGCGCGCCAGGATCGTGCGCAGGAAGGCTTCCTGGTAGGGGATCCCGGCGTAGGAGACGGTCTTGCCTTTCAGGTCGGCGACGCCTTTGATGCCCGATTTCTTCAGCCAGATCAGCGAGGTCAGCGGCTGGTTGACCAGCGCCGCGACGGCGACCACGTCGAGGCCCTGCGCGTGGGCCAGCATCACCTCCGGCTCGTAGGTGATCGCCAGGTCGGCGCGCCCCGCGGCGACGTCCTTCAGCGGCGCCGCCGGGTCCGAGGGCGAGTCGATCGCCACTTCCAGCCCCGCTTCGGAGAAGAACCCTTCTTCCTGGGCCATGTAGATCCCGGCGTGGTCGGGGTTCGGGTAGAAGTCGAGATCGAGGGTCAGCTTTTCCGGTTCGCCCTTCGTGTCGTCGGACTTCGAGCCGCAGGCGACGAGGCCGAAGGCGACGGCGAGCAGGGCGATGACCAGGATCGTGGCCCGGGCGAGATGGGGCTTCATCCCCTGCTTTCTACCGCCAAGTGACGACGAGCCGCTGTGCGAGGGCGGTCAGGCCGACCAGGAGGACGCCGATCACGGCGAGGATCGTCGCCGCGGCGAACATGTCGGCGATTTCCAGGTTGGCGTTGTCCTGGACGATCAGCCGCATCAGCCCGGCGTTCGAGCCGGCCAGCTCGGCGAAGAGGGCGACGATCGGGGCGACGGCGACGGCGATCTTGGCGCCGCTGAAGAAGTAGGGCAGGGCGGTCGGCGCCTCGACCCGGCGGAAGATCGCCGTCGGGGAGGCGTCGAGGGTGCGCATCATCTTCACCGCCTCGGGGTCGACCGAGCGCAGCCCGTCGAGCGTGTTGACGAGGATCGGGAAGAAGCAGGCGAGGGCGACGACGATCACCTTGACCCAGATCCCGAAGCCGAACCAGACCACCAGGATCGGCGCGATCACCACCACCGGGACCGCCTGCACGGCGACGCTGAGCGGGAAGACGGCGTCGCGGAGGAGGCGGGAGAAGCGCATCGCGACGGCCAGGGCGATGCCGGCGAGGATCCCGGCAGCGAGGCCGATCAGGATCTCGCGCAGGGTCACCCAGGCGTTTTCCCAGAGCACCGCGCGGTTGTTCCAGAGCGCGTCGCCGACTTCGGCGGGGGAGGGGACGAGGAAGGCTTCGAGGTTCAGCGCTTCGGCGATCCAGCCGGTCGAGGCGGCGATCTGCCAGAGGCCGATCAGCGCCGCGATCACGGCGGCGGGGAGGACCAGGCGGAGGATGGCGCGGCGGCTCATCCCTCACCCTTCCCGCGGCCGTCCCATCGGGCGCCGGGGGCCCCCGCGGGCCCGCCCGGCGGGGTGGGGCCGGGGCGGGCGCCTTGGTGGAGCGCCCGCAGGGCCGCCTCACGGGCGGCGACGAACTCGGGGTCGGTGACGGCGCCGTCGCGGTCGGGGGCGCGCGGGTCGGGGGCGCGCAGCTCCTTCACCACCCGCCCCGGCCGGGCCGAGAGCACCAGCACGCGGTCGGCGAGGTAGAGCGCCTCCTCGAGGTCGTGGCTGACCAGCAGCACGGTGCGCCCGTCGGCGCTCAGGGTTCCCGCCAGCCACTCCTGCATCTCGGCGCGGCTGATCGCGTCGAGCGAGGCGAACGGCTCGTCCAGCAGCAGCACCGGCTTGCCCGCGACCAGGGTGCGCAGGAAGGCGACCCGCTGGCGCATCCCGCCGGAGAGCTCCTGCGGCCGCGCCCGCTCGAAGCCGGCGAGGCCGAAGCGCTCGAACAGCTCGCCCGCGCGGGAGCGGGCCTCGCCCTTGCCGACGCCGCGGTTGCGCAGCGCCAGCGCCGCGTTGTCGAGGGCCGAGAACCAGGGCAGGAGCAGGTCGCGCTGGGGCATGTAGGCGCAGTGGGAGAGGCGCCCGGCGGCGTCGGCGGCGCCTTCGACCGCGATCGTCCCGGCGCTCGGCTCGCGCAGCCCGGAGGCGATCTCGAGCAGGGTCGACTTGCCGCAGCCCGACGGTCCGACCAGGGCGAGGACCTCGCCCGGCCGGGCTTCGAGCTCGATCGATTCCAGCGAGCGGAGCTCGCCGTAGACGTGGGAGAGGCCTCGCGCGACGACGCTCACGCTGTTATCCTCGCGTACTCCGCACACTCGACCTAAAAAGTCGAGAAAGTCGAGAAGCAGTTTTGGTGCGGAGATCAAGGCAAAGAACAGGCATCCATGGACCCGGCAATCGTCCTCTTCGGACTCTGTATCGGCGTGCTCGTCGGGATGACGGGCATGGGCGGTGGATCCTTGATGACCCCGCTGCTGATCCTGATCTTCGGCACCTCGCCGACGACCGCGATCGGCACCGACATCGTCTACTCGGCGATCACCAAGATGGTCGGCAGCTGGCGCCACCTGAAGCTGGGGACGGTGAACCTGGAGCTGGTCAAATGGCTCAGCTTCGGCAGCGTCCCGGCGGCGGTCGCCGGCGTCGCCCTCGTCTCGGTGCTCGAGCAGCACGTCTCCGAAGATCGGCTCAACTCGCTCGTCTACGCGGTGCTCGGCGGCACCCTGCTGATGGTCGGGGTGGTGACGCTGACCCGGGCGCTGATCCTGCGCGGGCTGATCGACGAGCGCGAGCGCTTCGAGGTCGAGAAACGCCACAAGGTCGCCGCGGTGGTGATCGGCGCCACCACCGGCTTCGTCATCGGGATCACCTCGGCGGGCTCCGGCACGGTGATCGCGATCCTGCTGATCGCGGTCTACCGACTCGCCCCGAAGCGGGTGGTCGGCACCGACATCGTCCACGCGGCGGTGCTGCTGACCGCCGCCGGGCTCGCCCACATCGTCGCCGGCAACGTCGACTTCGGCCTCGCCGGGAACATCCTGGTCGGCTCGATCCCGGGCGTGATCATCGGCGCGGCGCTCTCCGACAAGGCTCCGCAGGGCTTCATCCGAATCGCCCTCGGCATCGTCCTGATGGCCTCCGGCATCGTCACGATCCAGAAGGGCGACTCGACCGTCTGGCCGATCGCGGCGGGCGTCGCGGCGGTCCTGCTGGCCGCCGTCCTCTACGCCCCGCACTACATGAACAGGCGCTACCGGCGCGAGCGGGAGCGGGCCGCGGCGGCGGGCCAGGCCTCCCAGCCGGTCGCCTGAATCGGCCCGGGTCCCGGCCGGTTGTTTTAATTCGTCACATGCGTGTCTCAGCCAAGGCCGATTACGCCGTCCGCGCCGCCGTCGAGCTGGCCGCCGCCGGCGAGGGGGAACCCGTCAAGGGGGAGCGCCTCGCGACCTCCCAGGACATCCCGCTGCAGTTCCTCGAGCACATCCTGCTGGAGCTCAAGCACCAGGGCCTGGTCCGCGCCCGCCGCGGCGCCAAGGGCGGCTACTGGCTCGCCCGCCCGGCCGCCGAGGTGACCGTCGCCGACGTCGTCCGCGCGGTCGAGGGCCCGATCGCGAACGTCCAGTCGATGCCCCCGGAGACGATCGAATACGCGGGCAACGCGGAAAGCCTCCGCGACGTCTGGATCGCCGTCCGGGCCAACATCCGCTCGGTCCTCGAGGAGGTCACCCTGGCCGACCTCGTCTCCGGCGAACTGCCGAGCTCGGTCGAGGCATTGACCGCCGAGCCGGACTCCTGGGCCGCGCGCTAGCTCCTCGGGGCTGCGCCAGTCTGAAGGCGGGGGCGGGACGGTAAGGGACGAGTAAGGGACGCGGCCATCTCGGCGGCGACCCGGGCAGGCTGAGGTCGCCGCCGAGATGGCCGGGCCTGCGGGGACGGCGAGGGCACGGACGCGGGGCGCGGGCGCAGCGCGCTGCGCGGCGCGGCGCGGGTGCGGGCGGTGTGGGCGCGGCGCGGCGCGGGGCGCGGGCGCAGCGCGGAGTGCGGGCGGTGTGGGTGCGGGCGCGGTGCGGGAGTGGCGCGGGGTGCGGGCGGTGTGGGCGCGGGCGCGGCGCGGGGTTTGGGCGCGGCGCGAGCGCGGCGCGGCGTGCGGGCGCGGTGCGGGTGCGGCGCGGGGTGCGGGCGTGGGGTGAGGCGCGCGGCCCCGGCGGCCCTCGGATGCTCAAAAAGTTGCACGGTTAGTTATCCACCGTATGGGTGGATAACCAACCACGGAGATTCCTGGGCATCTGGAAATGCGACATCTCCCCCGCCGGCACCCGCCTCCTTGCGGGGGCACCGGCCCTCGGGACGTCTCCCCGCGGGCTCTTCGTCCCTGGCCACGCCCGTCTCCGCCCGGCGCATCGTCCCTGTGGCGTCACTTCCGCAGGCTTCTGCCGTGTGACAGCGGCTCCCCGCCGGCTCCCCCGCCCTGTGACAGTCCTGCCCCGCAGGCGCTCCGCGTCCCTGTGACAGCCCTTCCTGCAGGCGCTCCGCGTCCCTGTGACAGCCCTTCCTGCAGGCGCACCGTCCTGAGGCGTGCCCTTCCCGCAGGCCCCTCATCCCTGCGACGGCCCCTCCCGAAGGCTC
>Ga0335075_10004300_pt1 | contig 22340 bp, 14 predicted proteins | sample Lox_Sample_24_FD_206723 | JGI IMG/M metagenome (GOLD analysis project Ga0335075, IMG submission 206723) | Soil microbial communities from Loxahatchee National Wildlife Refuge, Florida, United States - Lox_Sample_2.4 | ecosystem: Environmental > Terrestrial > Soil > Wetlands | place: USA...
ACGCATACTGTGATCGGTAATGGAGACGGACAGCAGCCCCTCATGTACGGAACGCATCCCCGCGGGCGTCGATCCCGCATGCGCAGACGCCATCCCAGCACACGCCATCCCAGCACACGCCATCCCCGCACACGCCATCCCCGCACACCCCGACACCAAGGCGAGAACATCGTGACGATGCGGCACGCCCACCTGGCCACGTTCGGCATCCTGGCCGGGATGCTGATCTTCAGCGGCGAATCCGCGGGCGCGGCCACGGCTCATGCGGGCCGAGTCGAACTCCTCAGCGCGACCAGCCCCTGTGCCACGTCTCCCGTCGTCACGACCAGCGCGATCCAGCAGGGAAGCCTGGCCGCGACCACCGAGGACGAGTCGGTCTTCGCCAGCACACCTTCTCCGTCAGCGTCGGCCAGCGCAACCCCAAGCGCCACGCCAAGCGCGACCGCGGCGGCCAGCCCGTCGCCGACCGACCCTCCGTCCGCCACCCCGACGCCGACGCCGACCCCCACGGCCGATCCGACGCCGACCGCGACTCCCACGCCAACCCCGACCCCGACCCCGACGCCCACTCCGACACCAACGACCTCGCCCAAGCCGAAGACCCCGCAGCTCTGCGCTCAGGTCAAGCCGTTCTCGAGCAGCCACGTGCACCCGGGTGCGACGGCGAGCTACAAGATCTTGGTATGGAGCACGCAGGCGGAAAGCCAGACCGCGAGCGTCACGGTTAGCGTGGGGAACGCGGCCGACGTCGCGGCGCCGAAGTTCACCGTGTGCCCGCAAGTGAAGAACAGCGTCTGCACGGTGGGCGATCTGCTCACCAGCCAGAGCGAAGAATTGGTGGCCACCGTTCATGTGACCGATGACGCGTCGGTCGGTGAAAAGGTCACGCTCACGGCCACGGTAAAGGCGAGCAAGGCCACCTCGTTCAAGGCTCAGGCCACGATCAGCGTGGTCGCGCCGAGCACCCCCACGCCGACAACCCCGGCGGGCGACTCGCTGCCCGGCGCCACGCTGCCCGATCCCCTCGGCGACGGACTGACCTCACCGAGCAACCCGTCCGGGCTGTTCCCCACGGTCTCCCCGGCATCGTCGAGCAGCTCAGCCAAAGACAAGCGGGGGCACAACGCCGCCGGCGCGACGACCACCTCCGCGATTCTCCCGATCGACACGCGGCTCATCGGGGGGCAGCTCATTGGCCTGGTCGTCCTGGCCAGCGCGGTCACGATCGCCATCGCCCGGCTGTCGCTGCGCTCGCCCCGGCCGCACGACGACGGCGGCAGCACCTCGCCGTAGCCGGCGGATCCGGCCCGCCGCGCGGCGGCACGCGGCGCGTTGTCCTATGCGCTCGTCTGGCCGGGCGGCTTAGCGTGCTTGCCCGACACGTGCTCGACCATCGGCCGCATCTGGCGCATCTCGGAGGCGAGGGCGGCCGGGCCGAGGGACTGCGAGGCGACGACGCCGAACGTGTCGTTGTCCGCCCAGACGCATTCGGCCAGCCGGCCGTCCACGCTGGGCGCGCAGGCGGCGGCGCCGCCCATCGGCCCGGCGCTCGTGGTCTCGGCCTCCGGCGCTTTCCCGGTGAACGTCGAGATGAACCCGCTCGCGGACGTCCCCTTCAGGTTCCCGCCGATGAACAGCATGATCTGAGGTGCGGATGCGGCTCCCGAGCCGGTGGTGTCCTGGTACACGGCGTAGGTGACGTTGCTGGCCCCGCCGTGGCTTTCCTTGACGATCTGCTTGGCTAGCGCGGCCGCGTCCATCTGATCGGCGAGCTGCGGATCCTTGGTGTAGGCGCCGAGGCTCGCCGGGGTGGTCAGCACGTGCGTTTCCCCTGTACCCGACCTCGTCAAGACCACGACCACCGCTCCGGCCATGGCCGCCGAGGCGCCGGCGAGCGCGAGGACCCGAACCGGCAGCCGACGCTGCTTGGCCGCGCCGGCCTTGCGCTGAGCCGGACGGGCCTTCTTCTGCTCGGGCTCGGGCGGCGCCAGCAGCCGAGGAGCGCTCGGAGCCGTCTTGGCAGCGGCCGCGGCAGCCAGCTTGCGGTCGCGAGCCTGCTTGGCGCGTTCCTTCTTGGACGGCGCCTTCTTCGCGGGCGGGCCAGCCGGACGCTGCTTGCCCGGCGCCTGGCCAGGACGCGTCTTCGTGACCGTTGCCTGCGCAGTGGACTCGGTCGCGGCGGTCTGCCCGCCGCCGGGGGCCTGCGCCCTGCGGGTCGTGACGTCCGGGCGCGCACCCCGGGCGGATCCGGCCGCGAACCCCTGCTCCTTGACCGCGGGCCAGCCGGGTGCGTCCGGCCAGCCATGCACCTCCGGCGCGTAGTCGGCCGGGGCAGCGGGCCAGCCCGGCGCGTCGGGCGACGCGGACGGCCGGTCGTCGGAAACAGCCGGCCAGCCCGGCGCCTCGGCCGGCGCGTACCCGGCATGAGCGTCCATTACCGCCGACGACCCGAACCCGGCATCGCCCGCAGCCGCGGCCGCGGCGTTCGCATCGGGCCAGCCCGGGGAGTCCGGCGACTCCGGGGAGTCGGGCCAGTTCTGGGTCTGCGGCCAGGCCGCTGCGTCCGGCCAGCTTTGCGTCTCGGGCCAGGCCGGGGCCTCGGGCCAGCCGGGAGCGTCCGACCAGCCGGGCGCCTCGGGCGACGCGTACGGCCGGTCATCGGTCACGGCCGGCCAGCCGGACGCCTCCGGCGCCGCGTACGTGCCGTCATCGGAGACGGCGGGCCAGCCCGGCACCCCTCGCGGCGCGAACCCGGCATGAGCGTCCATCACCGCCGACGTCCCGGACCCGGCATCGCCCGCAGCGTGGCCGTTCGCCCCAGCGTGGCCATCCGCCCCAGCGCGGCCGTTCGCCCCAGCGTGGCCGTTCGCCCCAGCGTGGCCATCCGCCCCAGCGTGGCCATCCGCCCCAGCGTGGCCAACCGCCATGGCCGGGCCGTTCGCTCCAGCCCCTCCGTGCGCCGCCGACCGGCCATTGGTCGTGGCCCGGCCGTTCGTGGGCCAGCCCGGAGCGTCCGGCCAGCCGTGCACCTCCGGCGCGGCGTAGCCCGGATCGGCCGGCATGCCGTGACGCCCGTGGCCCGGGTCCGTGGCGGAGCGGTCCAGACCGGGATCGGTCGCGGCCCGGCCGTACCAGTCCGCCGAAGCCGGCGGCGCCTCGGGCGCGGGGTGGTTCAGCCGCGGGTCGGTCGCCTGCCGCCCGTACCAGTCCGCAACCGCGGGCCCGCCTTCCGGCGCGGCCCGGCGCAATCCGGGGTCGGTGGCCGCACGGGCGTGGCCCTCATCGGCCGGCCGGCCGTGACGCCCGGACGACCGGCGTCGGCCTGGACCCGGATCGGTCGCGGCCCGGCCGTAGCCCGGATCGGTCGTGTCCCGCGCGTACCCCGGATCCGGCGCGGGCCGCCCGAGCCCAGGATCGGCGACGGGCGGGGCGGACACCGGGGCCGGCGCGATAGGCGCGGCAGCCGCGGCAGCCGAGGCGGCGGCGGACCGGCCAAGCCCGGGATCGGGCGGCGCGGCCCGGTGGCCAGAGTCGGCACGCGAACCCCGGCGGGGAGAGTCGGCGCGTACAGAACGGCGGTCTTGATCGTCCGGCGCGGCCCGGCGCCCCACGCCAGCGTCCGGCGCGGCCCGGCGCCCCACGCCGGCGTCCGGCGCGGCCCGGCGCCCCACGCCGGCGTCGGCGGACTCGGGCTGGTCGTGGCCGCGACGGCCGCGCAGCCGTTCCGAACGCCCGCCCCGCCGCATCCCGCCGCGATCACGATCGCGCTCCTCGCGCCCACCGCCGTCGCGCCGCGGAGCCGACGGCGTGTCGGGCTTGGGCTGCCGGGTCGATCGCCCGCCGGTCAGGTACCCGATCCACTCGAGGTCGGCGTCGTCGCCGAAACCGCCGGCGCTCTGGTTCCACTCCTGGTCGAAGTCGCCGCCGCGGCCGACGGACGGGCGCTCCGGCGCCGGCGGCGCCCACGGCTCCGCGAGCGCCTGCGCGGTGCGGCCCGCGGCGGGCGCGCGTCCCGGCCCGGCCGACCACTCGCCCTGATCGGGCTGCTGCCATCCGGCGTCCTGCCAGCCCGCGCCAGGCCAGCCCGCGGGCCCGTCGTCCGGGCGCCACGCGTCGTCGTAGGGAGCATAGGCAGATCGCTCGTCCTGCTGTGCCTGCGGCCATCGGCTGCTCATGAACTGAGTTACCCCTGACACTGACGCGGCGAGTCTGGCCTAGCGAGATCCAATACATCATGCGGCAAGATCCGCGCCGTTCGCCACATCATTGGCCGTGTTTGCAGGTCGTGGCGTCCTCTGAGCGCCCTGTAACCATCGCGCGAGCGGCCGCCGCGGCCCGCTCTTGCGGCGCGGGACCTTAAGGACGGATGATCCCGGTAGCTGGCATTACGGAGGCTGCCGTGGAGAATCGCTACGCCGCGCTGGTCCGGGGCCCTTCGACGATCTTTCCACGGGGCTACCTCTGGCTGATACCGGTCTGGTACGTGGCGCTGGCCGCGCTCATGGAGTTCAAGGGCCAGCCACCCTCGTGGTACGGACCGATCGCCGTCGGCGCCCTGTTGTTAGGGGCATTTACGCTCTTGACCGTGCTGTCAACGATCCGCAATAACGCGTTCCTGGCCGAGGAGGATGGGATCTGGCTGGGTCTTCGCGGCGGTGCGCGACGGAGGTTCGGGCGGCGGCGCCGGGATTGCCGGCACCTGCCCTGGCCGGAACTCGAGCAGCTCAAGGTCGCCCGCCGGCATTACGGGGCGCGCCTGGACGTCATGCTGCGGCCCGGGTGCGCGCCGAACCAGGGCAGCATCGCCTGGCGGGCCGTCGCCGCGCTGCTGACGTTGCTGATCCCGGCCGTCTACCTGTTCCGGTCGCCGGGGTTGCTCCGGCCGGGGTCACACTCGCTGCGGTACCGGATCCCGCTGTACGACGTCACTCCCGAGCAGCTCCGCCTGGCCCTGGAGCCGCTCGTGCCGCCGACCCTCGCGATCGTGGTGCAGTCCCGGTGGCCGGCCCGGGCCCTCAAGCGGCTCCGCCGCTCGCGGCTGACCACCGCCGCCTGACGGGACCTGACGAGACCCGGCGGGACCCGCCAAGGGCGCTACGCGGGCAGCGCCCGCGACCGCAGCGCCCGCTCGACCATGTCGCGGCCCTCGATCAGCACGCGCGCCAGGCCCGGATCGCGATCCTCGGCGGCCAGGAACGCGTCGATCTGCTCGATCAGCTGCGGCGATGCCGCGTAGTACGGGAACAGCGCCTTGGCCAGGATGATCCGCTGGAACTCCGGACGCGACACCCAGATGCCGGGCAGCGCCGCGAAGAAGCGCCCGGCGTAGGGCGCGAGCAGATCTACCTGGTCGGGCTGACCGAAGGCGGTCGCGACCTCGACGATGCCCTCGGTGCCGAGTTCGTCGCTCTCGGCCAGCAACGACCACGCCGCCGCCTTGTGCGCGGCGTCCGGCACCGCGGCCCGGCAGCCCGCGGCGTGCCGCCGGCCCGTGTCGGTGGCGTCTTGCTTCAGCTCGGCGTCGATCTCCGGATCGCCCGCCCGGCCGGCCGCGGCGAGCCGGCGCAGCAGCGCCCAGCGCAGCTCGGCGTCCACCGCGAGGCCCGGAACCTCGGCCTCGCCATCCAGCAGCCCGGCCAGCAGATCGAGCTGGTCGGGCGTGACCGCGGTCCTGGTCAGCAGCTGGGCCCAGACCAGCTGGTGGTCGCCGCCCGGATCCGCCGAGCGCAGCAGCGGCATGGCGGCGGCGGCGAGCTGCTTGCGGCCCTCGGGCACCCAGGCCGGGTCGGCCATGGTCACGAACAGCCACTCGGTCGCCCGGTTCAGGGACTGCAGCACCGACACCGACGGCTCGCGCCCCATGCCGCCCGCCAGCATCCGGACGAACGCGGGCAGCGGCATCTCGGCCTCCTGCACCATGTCGGTCGCGGCGCTCCAGCAGATCGCGCGGGGCAGCGAGTCGGTGAACCCGCCGATCGACTCGGTCAGGGTGGCCAGGGACCGCCGGTCGAACCGGATGATCGCGTAGCCGAGATCGTCGTCGTTGAGCAGGATGAGGTCGGGCTGCGCCGCGCCCACGAGTTCCGGCACGGCGGTGCGCGGCCCGGCCACGTCGAGCTCAACCCGCACGGTGCGGCTCAGCGCGCCGTCGGCCAGGTGGTACAGGCCGATCGCGATGTGGTGCGGCCGCAGCGTGGGGTGCGCGGCCGGTGCCTCCTGGAGCACCGCGAACGAGGTGAACGTCCCGCCCTCGCCGATCTCGAACTCGGTGCGCAGCGTGTTCGGCCCCGCGGTCTGCAGCCACGCCTTTGACCAGTCCGTGAGGTCCTTGCCCGAGCTCGCGGACAGCGCCCGCAGCAGGTCGGCCAGGGTCGCGTTGGCCCAGCCGTGCTCGGCGAGGTAGCCGTGGATGCCGGCGAAGAAGCTCGGCCGGCCGACGTACGCGACCAGTTGCTTCAGCACCGACGCGCCCTTGGCGTAGCTGATCCCGTCGAAGTTCGCGGTCGCCTCGGTCAGCGTCGCGACGTCGGCCGCGATCGGATGCGTGGACGGCAGCTTGTCCTGCAGGTAGCCGAAGGACTTGCGGCCGTTGCAGAACGTCGTCCAGGCCCCGGTGAACCGGGTCGCCTCGGCCGTGGCCAGGAACGCGCAGTACTCGGCGAACGACTCGTTGAGCCACAGGTCCTCCCACCACCGCATGGTGACCAGGTCGCCGAACCACATGTGGGCCATCTCGTGCAAGATCACCATCGAGCGCAGCTCGTACATCGCGTCGGTGACCTTCGAGCGGAACAGGAACTGCTCGCCGATCACCACGCAGCCGACGTTCTCCACCGCGCCCGGGAATTCCGGCACCATGACCTGGTCGTACTTCTCGAACGGGTAACCGGTGCCGAACAGCCGCTCGTAGAAGTCCAGCCCCAGCTTGGTGATCGCGAACATGTCGCCGGGCTCGAGGCAGGCCGCCAGCGACGCCCGGCAGGCCAGCCCGAGCGGTATCACCTGACCGCCCGGCGTCGTGTGCGAGTCCGTGACCAGGTGGTACTCGCCCGCCGCCACCTCGGTGAGGTAGGTCGAGATCGGCGGGGTGGCCGGGAAGTGCCATGCGGCCTGGCCGTCGCCCGCCGGCTCGGGCCGCGGTGCCGGCTGGTTCGACAGCACGGTCCAGTGCGCGGGCGCGGTGACATGGAAGGTGAACGGCGCCTTCAGGTCCGGCTGCTCGAAGTTCGCGAAGACGGTGCGCGCGTCGGCCGGCTCGAACGCGGTGTACAGGTACACCTTGTCGTCGGCCGAGTCGACCGTGCGGTTCATCCCGGTCGCGGTGTTGGTGTAGCCGCAGTCGGCGACCACCCGCAGCTCGTTATGCTCGGCCAGGCCGGGCAGCGCGATCCGGCCGTCGGCGCAGGCCGTCGCCGGGTCCAGCGCAACCCCGTTGAGCACGATCTCGTGCACCGTCCGCGCGACCAGGTCGGCGTACGTCGCGGCGCCCGGCTGGCGGCAGCCGAACCTGATCACTGAGGTGGAGCCGAACACCTCGCCGCCGCGGGTCAGGTCGAGCGCCACGTCGTAGCTCTCCACCTGCAGCAGTCGCGCGCGCTCGCTGGTCTCGCTGCGGGTGATCTCGGCAATCGGCATCGGCGACATCCTTGTCGGAGAAGACGGACCGCGAATTGCTCCCAGGCTATCGGGCTGCCGGAACCCGTCCCCGCCGCCGTATCATCGCCACACCCAGGCACATCACAGCCGGACCCGATTGAGCGGCGCACCGGGCGTTCAAAAAAAAATGAGAGGACACGGGCCGATGGCACAAGAGGTTTCGGGCGTGATCGCCCGCGGCAAGGGCGCGGATGTCGAGGTCGCCGCGGTGCTGGTGCCCGATCCGGGACCGGGCGAGGCCCTGGTCCGGGTCCAGGCCTGCGGCGTCTGCCACACCGACCTGCACTACCGCGAGGGCGGGATCGGCGACGACTTCCCCTACCTGCTCGGGCACGAGGCGTCCGGCGTCGTGGAGGCGATCGGCCCCGACGTGACCGGGCTCGAGCCGGGCGACTTCGTGATCCTCAACTGGCGCGCGGTGTGCGGCCAGTGCCGCGCCTGCCTGCGCGGTCGCCCCTGGTACTGCTTCGCCACGCACAACGCCACGCAGAAGATGACCCTGGCCGACGGCACCGTGCTGTCCCCCGCGCTCGGCATCGGGGCGTTCGTGGAGAAGACGCTGGTCGCGGCCGGGCAGTGCACCAAGGTCGACTCCCGGATCAAGCCCGAGGTGGCCGGCCTGCTCGGCTGCGGCGTCATGGCGGGCCTGGGCGCCGCCCTGAACACCGGCCAGGTCGGCCGGGGCGACTCGGTCGCGGTGATCGGGTGCGGCGGGGTCGGCGACGGCGCGGTGCTCGGCGCCAGCCTGGCCGGGGCCAGGAAGATCATCGCGGTCGACGTGGACGACCGGAAGCTGGGCTGGGCGCGGGACTTCGGCGCCACCGACGTGATCAACGCGCGGGAGACCGACCCGGTCGAGGCGATCCAGGCGCTGACCGAGGGCAACGGCGCCGACGTGGTGATCGAGGCCATCGGGCATCCGGAGACGTACCGGCAGGCGTTCTACGCCCGGGACCTGGCCGGCACGGTCGTCCTGGTCGGCGTGCCGACCCCGGAGATGAAGCTGGAACTGCCGCTGCTCGACGTGTTCGGCCGCGGCGGCTCGCTCAAATCGTCCTGGTACGGCGACTGCCTGCCGTCGCGCGACTTCCCGATGCTCGTCGACCTGCACCTGCAGGGGCGGCTGCCGCTGGAGAAGTTCGTGTCCGAGACCATCGCGCTCGGCGACGTCGAGGCCGCGTTCGCCAAGATGCAGCGCGGGGAGGTGCTGCGCTCCGTCGTGCTGATCTGATCCGGGCCCCGGCCCGGGTCAGGAGGTGATCGTGAGGGTCTGCGGCGCCGACGACTGGCCGCCGACGGTCACGGTGATCGTGGCCGTCCCGGGCTCGAGCGGGAACGATCCGCTGTCCGGCGGCAGCGTGAAGACGATCGAGGTGTCGCTCCAGCTCGTGATCGTCAGCGTCGCGCCGTCGTAGGGCGCGCCCCAGCTCGTGCCGCCCTGCGCCAGCGTCAGGTAACTCGAGCCCTGGCTCGCCCCGAAGTCCTGCCCGGCCAGCGTGACCGAGGAGCCCGCGGTCGTCGTGGCGGGCGATGCCGACGACAGGACCGGCGCGGGCGTCACCGTGCCGGTGACGGTGATGGTCTGCGCGGCGGACGTCTCGCCGTCGACGGTCACCGTGATCGTGGACGGCCCGGGCACGAGCGGGAACGGCCCGCTGTCGGGTGGCAGGGTGAACGTGATCGAGGTGTCGCTCCAGCTCGTGATCGTGAGCTTGGCGCCGTCGTAGGGCGCGCCCCAGCTCGTTCCGCCCTGCGCGAGGGTGAGATAGCTCGAGCCCTGGCTGGACCCGAAGTTCTGCCCGGTCAGCGTGACCGACGTGCCGGCCGCGGTGTCGGACGGCGAGACTGCGGTGATCACCGGGACGGGCGGCGGGGCCGAGGCCGGCGGGGCCTGCTCGGCGGCCGATGCCTCCTCCGCCAGTCCCGCGCTCGTGTAGCTGGCCTGCGCCTGCAGCGCGGCGGTCACCGGCGACGTCGACGAGCCCGCCGGTGCCTGCACCGTCCAGGACTGGGTGGCCGACGCCCCTTGTGCGATCGTACCGGCCGGCGCCGCCGTGGACGGGGTGACCGTCCACCCGGACGGCGCGGTCAGCGTCACCGTCGCGCCGGCCGCGGCGCCGGGACCGGCGTTCCGCTCGGTGGTGGTGACCGTCGCGGTCTGCCCGGGGGTCAGGCTCAGCGGCGTGGCCGGGTCGATGCTCAGGTCCACGGCGGCCGGCTCAGCCTGGGCGACGCTGGTCCCGCCGATCTCGGTGACCTGGGCGCCGGCGCCCCGCGGCAGTCCGGTCACGCTCGCGGTCACGGTGTGCGCCGCGGGGTCGTAGGTCCAGCCGCTCGCGGCCAGCGGCCGTCCGTCGAGCAGCACCGTGCGCGGGCGGCTGACGCCGACGATGTCGACGTCGAAGCCGCGGGCGGCGGGCTGGCCCGGGTAGCTGCCGCGCTCCGGGCCGATGCCGACGGTCGCAGCCGAGCCTCCGGCGGCCTGCGTGGTGTCGATCGACGTCAGGCTGTACCGGCCCTCCTCGTACCCGGTCCCGCTGCCTGCGTCCTGGTACAGGGTGAACTGGCCGGACTGGCCCGGGTACACGCGGAGCGTGAGCGGGGCGCCGTGGTCGGCGCCGACGTGGTCCATCGGCGCCTGCTCCGGGATGATGCCGCCCGCCTTGACGAACACCGGCACCCGGTCCAGCGGCACGGTGAGCGTCTGCGTCGACGGACCCTGGAACGTGGCGCCGGTGAACCAGTCCGTCCAGTTGCCGGGCGGGAACCAGACCCGCTCGGTGGTCACGTTGCCCGGCGTCGTGACCGGGGCGACAAGCATGTCCGGCCCGTACAGGTACTCCCCCGGGTTGGCGTACGACGCCGCGTCGCCCGGGTCGTCGAGGTACAGCGGCCGCGTGATCGGCAGCCCGGTGGTCACGGACTGGCCGGCCAGCGTGTAGGTGTACGGGACGAGGGCCTCCCGCAGCCGCAGGAAGCTGGCCGCGTCGGTGTCGGCCGGCCCGGGGTAATCCCAGGGCAGCCGGTTGCCCGCGCTGGAGTGCAGCCGCAGCACCGGCTGGAAGGTGCCGAGCTCCACCCAGCGGGCGTACAGGTCCGAATCATCCTGCGGGTTCCCCGGTGGCGGGCCTAGGAAGCTGCCGATGTCGTTGCTCACGTACGGCTCGTCGATGCTGGCCTCGTCGGGGGCGAGCTGGGCCTGGAAGGCGAGCGTGTTCCAGGTGCCCCAGGTGTCGCCGGTGAACGCGAGGGTGGAGGTGTGGCCTGACCACGGCCCGGCCGGGTAGACCTCGTCGGGGTTCTGGTAGGAGCTGCCGGTCCGCGACAGCACGAAGCCGCGCTGGTCCTTGTTGGCCAGGTCCATCGCATACAGGTGGTTGATCCAGTCGTCCGGGGTGAGCCCCGGCATGGAGGCCGTCGAGGCGTCGCAGCACCAGTCCAGCCACCAGAAATCCACGCCCTGCGACTCGTACGGCTGGTGCAGCGCGAAGTACGACTCGGCCTGGGCCACCTGGCTCCAGTCCCAGACCTGGCAGGCGCCGCTGAAGCAGCTGCTGGCGGTGAGCGGGCCGCCCGCCAGGGCCTGCGTCGCGGCGAGTTGCGGGTCGTTGTCGGCGATGCTGGCGTGCACGTTCAGCGTGACGTCGATGCCCTGGGACTTGGCCCAGGCCAGGAACGATGCCGGATCGGGGAACAACGCCGGGTTCCACTCCCAGCCGTCCCATTGGTTGGGCGACTTCCAGTCGGTGTCGACGGAGAGGTCGTCGAGGGGCACGTCGTTGGCCCGGAAGGCCGGGATCAGCGTGTTCTCGTAGTCGGAGGTCGTGTACGGGTAATAGTCGGAGTACCACACGCCGAAGTTCGACTCGTCGAGCAGCGGCGACGGGCCGGTGAGCTGATTGAGATCCTTAAGCGCCTGGCTGTAGTCGTCGCCGTACACGAACAGGTAGCCGTCCTCGACGTCGCCGCTGGCCGGCCGCGGCGCCACCCAGCCGTCGCGGGTCCAGACCGCGCTCTGGCTGTCGTCGAGGAGCCGGTATCCGGCCCGGTCCAGGATGCCCGGATGCATCTGCGGCAGCGCGGCGGTGCACTGGCTGGCCGCGGGCGTGCCCGCCGGACAGCTGTAGCCGGGGCCGTAGGTGGCCGTGTCGAAGCCCCGGGTGTAGCCGCCGAGGTAGTCCAGGTCGGGCAGGGCCGGCGCCGCCGACCCGGCGGCCGACACCGACACCGTGTCCACGTTGACGTTGCAGCTGTCGCTCCCGGCGCACAGCACGCCGACCGTGTTGGTGCCCGCCGTGAGCGGCACGTCGGCGGTGACCGTGGACCAGTCGTCCCAGCTCGCCGTCGGGGGCAGCGTCAGCGGCCCGGTGTCGGTGCCGTTGACGACCAGGTCGATGGTGCGCGGCGCCGGGCCGCCCAGCCCTCCGATGTAGTTGGAGTAACGCAGGGTCACCTGGGCCTGGCCGGCCGGGGCGCCCAGCACGGTCCAGGTCGCGGTGGCCTCGTTGCCCTGGCCCAGGCCCGCGACGAACCCGGCCACGCTCTGGTAGCCGGCGTGATTGGTCTGGATGTTGGCCGGGCCGGACAGCGCGGCCGCGCCGGCGTCGCAGACCTGGCCGTACGGGCACTCGTTGGACCAGACCGGGCTGGCCGTGGCGGGCCGGCCGGCGTTGTCGTACCTGACCGAGACGTTGGACGGGCCGAACGGCCCGGATCCGAGCCGATACCGCAGAACCGCCTCCGAGGTGGTGATGGTGAGCCAGCCATCGCTGACGGCCGCCCGGTAGTCCGGCACGGCGAAGCGCCGGTTCAGTACGTTGACCGTGGGCAGGTCCTCGAAGTTCGCCGTCGGCGAGTACTCCATCCTGATCAGGCCGTTGCCGAGGATCTGGAACCGGGCGTCGCCAGCCGTCACGGTCGCGCCGCGCGCCGCGACCGCGGCGGCGAAGTTGACGGGCGTCTTGAGGTTGACCGGGGAGCCCGGCGAGGTCGCCGACGACGAGGAGGCGCTGGTTAACCCGGCGGGCGTGGCGGCGGCCGTGGTCGTTCCGGCGAGCGCGAGCGGGACGCCCAGGGCCAGCGCCCCGGCGACGGCAACGACAAGACGGGGCGCGCGATGAGACCAGACCACGTTCCGCTCCCGGGCTCGTTCACCTGATTCCGCTCGAAATCGAGCTTTCCACCCCGCCTGCCGGTGAATCCCGTTGCGCCATTAAAAAACTGTCAACATCCGTATAAAAAGAACAAGCACGCCCGTCACCCGACCGGCCGGCCGTGTGACGGAGAATGGGATGATGACTGATCCGCACGAGGTGCCCGCGGTCACCCTGGCCGGCGACGTGGTCATGCCGATGGTGGGGTTCGGCACCTGGCCGATGCACGGTCGCCAGGCCTGCAAGGCCACGCTGGAGGCACTCGGCGCCGGGTACCGGCACATCGATACCGCGACCATGTACGCGAACGAGGACGAGATCGGGCACGCCGTCCGCGACAGCGGCGTGCCCCGGGCCGAGGTGTTCCTGACCACCAAGCTGCGGGCCAGCGACGCCGGGCGGCCGGACAAGATCCTGACCGCGTCGCTGCGCGCGCTCGGCACGGACTACCTCGACCTGTGGCTGATCCACTGGCCGCCGCGGGGCCGGGCCAGCGTGCTCGCCTGGCAGGAGATGATCGCCCTGCGCGACAAGGGCCTGGTTCGCGCGATCGGGGTCAGCAACTACTCGCTGCCGCTGATCGACGAGCTCATCGCGGCCACCGGCGAGGCACCCGCGGTCAACCAGATCCACTGGAACCCGCGCCGCTACGACGGCGCCCTGCTCGAGGCACTACAGCCCGTTGAAGGACACCAACCTGCGCGACCGGGTGCTGACCGGGATCGCCCGGGCGCACGACGTCACGCCGGCCCAGGTCGTACTGCGCTGGCACCTCGAGCACGGCATCGCGGTCATCCCGAAGTCGGCCGACCCCAAGCGGATCGTGGCCAACCTGGACCTGTTCGGCTTCGCGCTCGGGCCGGAGGAAATGGCCAGGATCGACGCACTGGCGGCCTGAGGTGCGCTACCTCGCGAGGCCGGGCTCGCCGCCGGACTGCTGCGGCTTCCTCCCGTCGCACGACGGCTTCGCGTTCCCGAACGCATGGCCAAAATCGCCGGCCTTTACGCTCCGTCTCCCCTTCGGCCGGGTCCGCATCGGGGATTCCTCGGCCGGGCTGTGCGGGGGCATGGTGTTCGCGGCGCTGGACTACTGGCACGCGGGGTCCCGGCCGCCCGAGGCGCGGCCCGGCCCTGGGTCCGGGCTGCACCGGTACGTGGTGCGCCGGCTGATCACGTCCTGGCGCATGCCGGCCGGAGTGAGCCGCTATTACCGGTGGATGGTGCTGCCGGACCGCGAGGTCGCGCGGCGGACCGTCGCCCGGCACTGGCCCCGGGTCAAGGCCAGCCTGGACGACGGAATCCCGGCCCCGCTCGGCCTGGTGACCGTGGCCTCGGCCAACCCGGCTCGGATGCGGCACAACCACCAGGCGCTGGCCTACGGCTACGAACGCTCCGGCACCCAGGTCATCCTGCGGGTTTACGACCCGAACTCGGGTCCGGCCGACGGCGTCGGCATCCGGTTCGACACCGCGCCCGCCGGCACCGGGTTCGTCCACAACCTGAACCTCGGCTGGCCGGTCCGCGGCTTCTTCCTGGTCCCCTACTCCCCCGTGGCACCCCCGCCCTTCCCCTGAACCGCCCGCTCCCCGGCCCCGGCCCCTCCACCCCGCCTGAACCGGCCGTTCCCCGGCCCCGGCCCCTCCACCCCGCCTGAACCGGCCGCTCCCCCCGTCCGTGATCAAAGGCGGCATAAAGTATTCACAGGTTCCCCCGGAAGGATGCGCCGTGGCCGAAACCCCCGCCAAGGGCGATCTCGTCGACGATTTCGAACTCCCCGACGAGACCGGCACGCCCCGCAAGCTCAGCGGCTTTCTCGCCAGCGGCCCGGTGGTGCTGTTTTTCTACCCGGCGGCGATGACCAAGGGCTGCACGATGGAGAGCTGCCACTTCCGCGACCTGGCCAAGGAGTTCGCCGAGGTGGGCGGGGTCCGCGTCGGCGTCAGCCGGGACAGCGTGAGCAAGCAGCGCCAGTTCGCCGACAAGTATGAGTTCGGCTACCCGCTGCTGTCCGACCCCGACGGCGCGGTCGCGCGGCGGTTCGGCGTGCGCCGGGGCCTGGCGTTCGGGCCGATGGTCACCAAGCGGATGACGTTCGTGATCGGCACCGACCGCCGGGTGCTCGACGTCATCCACAGCGAGGTCAGCATGGACGCCCACGCCGACCGGGCGCTAGCCGCCCTCCGGGCGAACGCGGCCGCCTAGCCCAGCCGCCGGTCCCGGCAACTCTCCCAACCCCACCACCGTCAGCCCCAGGATGGCGCCTCCCCAACCCAGCACCGCGTCCGGATGAAAGTGAAGTTGCTGTAGTCAGGTGTGATGCAGATCCACTTTCATCGCCGGATCCCAGGCTCGCCGGCGCTGGCCCGGTTCAGCAGGGCTTGCGCGTCGCGGTCGGTGCGCACCCTGATGAAGTCGAGGTGCGCGTTGGCCGGGTCGGCCTGGGCCCGCGTGTACCGTTCCCTGACGATCCTGTGCCGCGTCCAAGCCCACGCGACCACCGATTTCTCGGGGTCGACACGGAACAGGTTTCCCCACGGCTCCCTGTTGCCGTTCCAGAGCTCGGCCCGGGAGAGCACCCGGCGCAGCGTGCGCCAGCCGATCCGGCGCATGACCCGGTGCCGGGGCGGGTCCAGCCAGACCACCGTGTCGGCGCGCGGCCAGACCAGGTCGAGCACCTTGCTGTAGTTGCCGTCCACGATCCAGCGGTCGCCCTCGGTGAACGCGGCCACGCGGGCCCGGAACTCCTCGGTCGGCAGCGGCTCCCAGTCCGGCTGGTGAAACACCGAGTCCAGCTCCAGATGCGGGGCCCCGGTCCGGCGGGCGAGTTCGGTCGCGAACGTGGTCTTGCCCGACCCGCTGTTGCCTACCACCGATACCCGTCGCACCGGGTCATTATCCGCGAACCGGGCCCCGCCCCCCGCCGCCCGAGCCCCGCCGCGCCCTCCGGCCGCGCCCCGGCCCCGTTCTGACCACGGCTCGGGCGGGTAGGTCCCAGGTCGCAGGCGGCGGGGGGGCCGGAGGGGGCTCGGCATGACGGCACAGCAGCAGTCGGTTCTGGGGGCGCAGCCGTTTCTGCGCGGGCTGTCCGATGACCAGCTGGGCCAGCTGAGCATGCTGTGCCAGCACGTCGTGGTGCCGTCGCGGCAGCGCATGTTCGAGGAGGGCACCACCGCCGACCGGTTCTGGCTCATTGACGCCGGCCAGGTCACGCTGGACGCGACGATTCCCGGCCAGGGCCGGCTGATCATCGGGGCGCTCGGCCGGGGCGACGTGCTCGGCCTGTCCTGGCTGGCCGCGCCGTACCAGTGGCGGTTCGGCGCGATCACGACGCAGCCGACGCAGGGGTTCGAGTTCGAGGCCCGGGCGGTCCGGGCGGCCTGCGACCGGGACCCCGCCCTCGGCTACGAGCTGTGCCGACGGTTCAACGCCGCCGTGGTGCGCCGGCTGCAGACCACCCGGGCCCGGCTGCTCGAGGCCCACGCCCACCATGGAATGCAGGCCTGAGTCCGGCCCTCAGGAGGCCCAGCGGCGCATTCTCTCGATCCGCGCCTGGATCTGGTCGCCGGTGGCCTCCGGCAGTGGCGGCCCGCCGCACTCCCGGCGCAGCTGGGCGTGGATCGCCCCGTGCGGCTGGCCGGTGCGGTGATGTAATGCGGCGATGAGGCTGTTCAGCTCCTTGCGCAAAGCGGCCAGCGTCTCGCGGGCGGGTCCGGCGTCAGTCGCCCCCGAGGCCATCACCGCGGCGGGACCAGACTGGGGCGAGACGGGGCGTACGGAATCCTTGGTCTTTTTCTTCACCTGATCGGCCTGTCGCTTGCGCAGCAACAGCGCCACCTGCTCCGGCTCCAGCAGCCCCGGCAGGCCCAGGAAGTCCTCCTCCTCGGCCGTCGCCCCGAACTCGCCGCCGTCGTAGAGCACCCGGTCGAAGTGGGCCGAGGCCCCGAGCGCGGTGAACGGCGCCTCGCCGAGGTCGTCGGCGGTGTCCCGGCGGCGCTGCGCCTCGGCGAGCTCCTTCTCGGGGTCCTCGTCGCCGTGCATGGCCAGCACGTGATCGCGCTCGGCCTCGAGCTCGGCGGCGTAGCCGAGCAGGACGGGCACCGACGGCAGGAACACCGAGGCCGTCTCGCCGCGCTGGCGGGCCCGGACGAACCGGCCCACCGCCTGGGCGAAGAACAGCGCGGTGCTCACGCTGGTCGCGAACACCCCGACGGCCAGGCGCGGGATGTCCACGCCCTCGGAGACCATGCGCACCGCGACCATCCAGCGGTCCTCGGACGCCGCGAACGCCGCGATCTTCTTGCTCGCCGCCTTGTCGTCGGACAGGACCACCACCGGCCGGGTGCCGGTCACCCGGCGCAGCAGCGCGGCGTAGGCCCGGGCGTCGTCGTGGTCGGACGCGATGACCAGGCCCGCCGCGTCGGGCATGCCGCGGCGTACCTCGGTCAGGCGCCGGTCGGCGGCGTCGAGCACCCGGGCGACCCACTCACCTTCGGGGTCCAGCGCGGTCCGCCAGGCCTGGGCCAGCTGGTCGTTGGTCATCGGCGCGCCCAGGGTGCCGGTGATCTCGTCGCCCGCCCGGGTCCGCCAGCGCATCTCACCCGAGTAGGCCAGGAAGATCACCGGGCGGACGATGCCGTTGCCCAGCGCCGGGCCGTACCCGTAGACGTAATCGGCCGAACTGCGCCGGGTGCCGTCGAGCGCCTGAGTGTAGGTCACGAACGGGATCGGGTTGGCGTCGCTGCGAAAAGGGGTGCCGGTCAGCCCCATCCTCCGCCGTGCGGGGTCGAACGCCTCGCGGACCGCCTCGCCCCAGGACAGCGCGTCGCCCGCGTGATGGATCTCATCGAAGATGACCAGCGTGCGCCGGTTCTCCGTGCGCTGCCTGTGCAGCGCCGGGTGCGCCGCCACCTGGGCGTATGTCACCGCGACGGCGGTGTAGTCGGCCGAGAGCCGGCCCTGGGCGTTCTTGTAGCCGGAGTCCATCTTGATACCGAACCCGTGCGCGGCCTGCGCCCACTGGTGCTTCAGGTGCTCGGTCGGGGTGACAACGGTGACCGTCGCGATCTCGCGGCGCGCGAGCAGTTCGGCCGCGATCGTCAGGGCGAAGGCGGTCTTGCCGGCGCCGGGCGTTGCGACCAGCAGATAGTCTCGCCTCGGCACCCGGAAATATTCGCGAAAAGCATCCCGCTGCCAGCCCCTCAGCGAGAACAGCAGATCCCGCCGCAGCGGGGTATCGGGGTTTCCTGTCTCATCCTGCGTGGCCGATGCGGGGGTGCTCACAGGGCCGAAAGGCTACCAGTCGCGGGTCCGCCGCCTGCGCATCAATCGCTCGTCCGCCGGTGGCGGAGGCGGCCGGGTGTGTCGGGTCTGGGCGGCTGGTGTTCGCGTCCGCAGCCGGCGATCGAGCGGACGGTGAACGGGGCCTGAGCCGAGCGCACCCGGACAGGGCGGGCGCGTGAGCCGCGCCCGCCCTGGCGCCGGTTCGGGTGGCAGGCGCACGCCGCCGGGCGACTCCGGTCCCAGCCTGCGGCGCCGTCTCCGGCAATTCGACACCCTGGCCTGGCCGGAGCCTGGCCGGAAACCTTCGGCCGCCATCGGCGGCCAGAAAGCATCCGGTCGGCGTGGTGGCGCTTTGCCAGCAGGGCAAACGACTCTTCATCGCGAGTGGGCCTCGCTGCGTTGTCGGCCATGTGGCGGCCAGGTTCGGCCACGGCGGCGGCTTCGGTGCGTTCTGACGACGCGCGCTGCCTTCGGCGCAGTGGAGCGCGGGCTTCAGCGCGGCGGTGCGGCCAGCACGGTGATGACGGCGACCGGGTGGCGGCAGGCCGGGCAGGTTTGCATGGTCACCACGCCCGCCGGACTCCGCACCGCACCGTTTTCCAGCGGCGGCCTCGCCGGCAGCGCCGGTGCCGCTGGCCAGACGGCCGCCTGTTCCTCTCGCGCGGCCTGCGCGGCCCGGACCATGGCCGCGCGCCATGCGGCGGCCACCGCCTCGATCTGGTCATAGCGGCCGGTCAGTTCGCCGCCGATCCGCAGGACCCGCTGGCAGCGCTCCCAGAAATCCCGTCGCACGTGGTGTCGTCCGAGCTCCGCGTCGGACACCGTGCTGCGCGCGTAGCCAGTCAGCGGCGCCAACTGCCGCTGCGAGAACCCCGCCTCCTGGCGCCGGGCCGCTAGCTCACGGCCAAGGACCCGCCGCATCTCGCGCACCTGGTCCACGCCGGTCACCTTGACCGCCTGCCGTTGAGCACGCACGTCGCGCTCACTCCGCAACCGGTCGTCACACTCGCCCCGATCGTCATCCCGCACTCTCCCCAGGCGTTGCGTCGTCCCCGGCAGGCCGGAGACGGTGAGCGGACTGGGCTGCGGCCGGAACCTTCGGTCAGGACCGGCGGCCGCAGACGCCCGCATGCGCTGCCATCTGGGCAGGCGGACGGGGCGCGGCCGGATCCCGGCATGGCCCGGAAGCGGGTTGACGGCCCGTCTCCGGGTCTGGTTGGTCGCAGCGGCATCTCACATCACCACGGACGCACGGTGAACTGGTCTCCTGATGAATTGCCCGGCGACCGCCCCACGCGCCAGCGGGTGCCCGGGTCGCGGTCTGGTAACCAGCCCGCCCGGAGCCCGTCGCTTTCCGCCTGGGATCAGATTAGGCTATACATTCCGTGTTTGGGCAATATCTCCGCGTATTTGACTGGAGACCGAGATCGCGGCCTGACGATGCAGGCCCCGCGGCTGGGGCGCTGTGCGGCGGCCGCTTTTCTATTACGGTCACGGCCGCCAGAATCGGCAGTATGCGAGATCCGGAAGGCCTCACCCAAACCCGGATTGCGCCCGAAACGGTCTCCCGGGCGCACGTTGGCGGCTCATGGATGTACCGATGGGCGTGCAATCACCCGCCTGACGGTTCATCCATGACACGGCGCAGAGTCCGAAACCCCGGTCGGACTCGAATGGATCAGCCAGGGCGGCGGCTGGCGGCCCGAACGGTCGTCACGGACGCGGCGAATGGGCGACAGGGTCAGCGGACGCGGCGAATGGGCGACAGGGTCAGCGGAGGCGGCGCAGGAACGGATCGCGCGGTTCGGCTGGGCTGACCCGGATTCGGACGTCGATGACGTGGACTCCGTCGGACCGGGCGATCATCGGGTTGAGGGCCAGCTCGATGACCTCCGGAAGATCCTCGGCCAGCCGGGACACCCGGAGCAGGGTGTCGGCAAGCGCCCCGACATCGACCGGCGGCGCGCCATGACGGCCGAACAGGAGCGGCGCGGCCTGCACCGAACGGATCAGCTCGTCCGCGTCGATGTCGGTCAGCGGGGTGAGCCGCGCCGCCTGGTCGCCGAGCACCTCGGCGGTGGCACCGCCGAGCCCGAACACCACCAGGGGGCCGAGCACGGGTTCCTGTACGACGCCCGCGATCACCTCGACGCCGTCCGAGATCATCGGCTGGACCTGGACCCGCTTCAGGCGGGGACCCAGCTGGCGGGTTAGCGCCCGGTAGGCGTCGATCACCTCCCGGGGACTGCCCAGGTCCAGCTTCACCGCCTCGGCGTCGGTCCTGTGCGCCAGCCCGTCGGCCTCGGCTTTGAGCGCCACGCGCCCGCCGAGTTCGGCGGCGGCGCGGGCGGCCTCCTGCTCGCCGGACGCGGGCCGCTCGACGACCAGCGGAATCTGATAGCAGCAGAGCAGGTCCGCCGCCTGGCCGCGCGGCAGCTGCCCGCCGGACGGATGGCCGGTCAGGAAGGCGGCCAGCAACTGGCGCGCATCTGCCGCGCGCAGTCCGGGCAGCTCCGGGACCCGGCCTTGCGGCTTTTCGCGCCAGGCCCGGTACCGCACCGCATGGCCGAGCGCGCGGGCCGCGCCTTCGGGATAGGCGTAGGCGGGCAGCCCGGGCGCCTGGCCGGACGGCCGTTCCGGCACGGGGGCGGGCGGGCGTTCCTCGGCGGGCGGCACGGGCGGCGCAGGCGGCACCGGCGGCGCCGACGGCGCAGGCGGCGCGGACGGCGCGGACGGCGCGGACGGCAGGAGGCGAACCGATTCAGCCTGGCCGAGGAGCGCGACCGCGACCGGCTTGCTGAGCACGGCGGCGGCAACCGCCGGGCCCAGATCGGCGACGGCGGTCGGAACCACCACCGCCAGCACGGCGTCGACCCCGTCGTCGGCGGCCACTTCCTCCAGGCAGGAGCGGAAGGTGCCGGCCGCGACCGCGGCGGTCGTGTCCACCGGGCCGGCCACGGTCGCGCCGGGCGGCAGCAGGCGCCCCAGCTGGCGCCGGGTGGTCGCCGAGAGCTGCGCGACCGTCAGGCCGTTGTCCTCGCAGGCGTCGGCGGTCAGGACCCCGGCGCCCGCGCCCGCGTTGGTGATGATGGCGACCCGGTTGCCCGCGGGCAACGGCTGGCAGGCGAGCTGCGCCGCGGCTTCGATCAGCTCGCCGAAGCTGGTGGTGAGGATGACGCCGGCCTGGCCGAACAGGGCCGCTTGCGTGGCCAGGGAGGTGGCCGCCGCCGCGATGGGCCCGCCGGCGCTGTCCCGGCCGACCGCACGCTCCGGGCCGGGCGGCGCACCGTCCGGGGGCGGGGCACCCTCCGAGGCGCCGGCACCGGCATCGGGTCCTGGGGCGGCGGCTTGGCCGGGCGGGGCACCCTCCGAGGCGCCGGCACCGGCGTCGGGTCCTGGGGCGGCGGCGGGGCCGGGTCCGGTGAGCGGCCCGGCGGCGGCGACCTGGCTGCCCGGGGTACGGCCGCCGACAACAGTCAGGACCGGCATCCGGCGTCCGGCCCGGCGCGCGGTGCGCGCGAACTTGCGCGGGCTGCCGAACGACTCCACGTACAGCAGGGCGAGCCGGGTCACGCCATCCTGGGCCCACCACATCAGCAGATCGTTGCTGGACACGTCGTACTTGTCGCCGACGGAGGCGAACGAGGACACCCCGATGCCGAGCCGCGACAACTGCTCGAGCAACGCCAGGCCGACGCCCCCGGACTGCACCACGAGACCGGCCACACCGGGCGCGGGACGACCGGCCGCGAACGTGGCGTTCAGGCCGGTCTCCGGGACGCTGACGCCGAAGCAGTTCGGCCCGATCAGCCGCATCCCGTACCGGCGGCAGATCGCCAGCAACGCGGCGCCTTCGGCGTCCAGTCCCGAGGTGATCACGGTCAGCCCGCGCACCCCGCGCCGGCCACACGCCTCGGCCACCCCGGGCACGGCCGCCGGCGGAACGGCGATCACGGCCAGGTCGACCGGCTCGGGCAGGTCGCCGACCGAGGCCACGCAGGGAACGCCCTCAATGGTCCTGGCGTACGGGTTCACCGCGTACACCGGGCCCTGATAGCCGGCGCTCACGATGTTGCGGACGATCGCGCGGCCCACGGCGTCGGGCCGGCGGCTCGCGCCCACCACCGCGACCGAGGCCGGCCGCAGCAGGTGGCGCAGGCTCGCCACGTCCGCCCGGCTCTCCCGGCGGGCCACGGACTCCAGATAGTCGTCCAGGCGCTCGTCGGCGTCGCTGCCCGGCAGCGGGAACAT
>Ga0335075_10004301_pt1 | contig 22339 bp, 9 predicted proteins | sample Lox_Sample_24_FD_206723 | JGI IMG/M metagenome (GOLD analysis project Ga0335075, IMG submission 206723) | Soil microbial communities from Loxahatchee National Wildlife Refuge, Florida, United States - Lox_Sample_2.4 | ecosystem: Environmental > Terrestrial > Soil > Wetlands | place: USA: Florida...
GATTTCCATCCCCGAACGCACGGGGACCTCGGTTAGGCAACCCAATCGATCGAAAAATCGCCCTCGTCGCCCGCCTCCGCACCATTCTTGTCAAAATCAAATCTAACTATGAAATATCCGGGCTAGCGGGTTCACGGGCGGGATAAATGATTCGGGAATCAGTGATGTGAAGTAGCAGATATAGTGTGAAAATGGTTTACATCGTTTACACGGTTGCAAATCAAGGACTTAAGTGTTTACAAATCGTTTACAAATCATTTACACATTGCTTAAAATGGTTTACACGCGCTTCCGGGAGGACCACTTCGAAGCGTCAATTGGCGTTTGAAAGTCCAGCGACGTCCGAAAGCGGTGTCGCGCAGACTTGCCACCGCACTCCAAGACGGCAAGCGCGGAGCGGACGGTTCATGGTCCAAATGCATGCAAAGAAATTCGAGAGAGGGCTCCCCATACCATTTTCAATCGCGGCAAATAATCCGAGCTTGTCCACCTCCGTTTCAGGCCGCATCTTTTTCAGCAATGCAACAGCAGGCAGACATGATCAACGGAATTGGCCGGTATCTAAAATCGATTCCGCACAATACGTCGAAACGGGGCCGCAATTATTTCTTGCGGGGGGCCGTTCTTGAATTGGAGCCTGTAGAGGGGGACCTATACACCGCTGTTGTTCGCGGAACCGAGGATTACGAAGTGCGTTTAGATTTTACCGACAGCGAGTTGTTCGCCGAGTGTTCCTGCCCGATAGGCAATGATTGCAAACACATTGTCGCAGCACTTCTGGCTTTGCGACAGGACCTTGGAGGCGATGCCAAAATCGATCGCTCCGGTCCGGCCCAAAAGGCGCCGAATGCCGCCCAATTGCCACCCTCACCGTTAATGGACAAATTACGTGAAAACCTTGGGCGCGACCTTCGTCGGGACGAAATTGAATTTGTTCGGCGGATCCAACACGCCTTTGGCAAAGTGCGTTTTCTCAACACGATGGAATCAGACCTGGCTGAAATCACCAATTATCAGGTTCGTTACGAGCACGGCAAGCTGTGGAGCCCCTGGGAGGATCCGCCTCCTGATGATTTCTATTTTTGGCTTTACGTCGCCTGGGAATTGCGCCTGCGACGATGGGATTATCCCAAATTCATGGATGGAATCACCGACCTGGCCTTGATTGAGCCAGCGATAAAAAAATTGGAGCGTCAAAAGGATATTGAGCGGTGGAAAAACTGGTTCGGTGAATTTCAAGAGCGTCCATTCGTTTCCGATCCCAATGTTCTGGACTTGCGGCTGGCCATTTTTGAGGAGGAAGCGCGCCTGCAATGGCGCACGAACCCGGATGCGCCATTCGCCGCTCTCAAGCAGGAGCAAGCCAGAAAACTCGGGGAAAGATTCAATGAGGGGGCGTTGATGCTGACGCCGGATTCCCTGCCGCTTTGGGCCGCGCTCTACAAACCCTGGGGCTACGAGAACTGGTGGACTTTCAAATACATCTATACTTCAGACGACGCTGCCCTAAACCGCTTGCTGCGCATGCCGTTGTCGCCTGACCGCATCGTCACCGCCGATGGTCAACCGCTACCGCGCGTTGCGGAACAGTTGCGATTGGAACTGCACGCTCCGAGAAACAGCGACGGAAATTATGAATTGCAGCTTGTCACTTCCGACGGTTCGCCAGCGCCCAGGGTCCTTTGCGCATTCAACGGACGGCCCACGCTTTACCTGACCGAATGCGGTCTCTTTGCAGGCCCTCCGTCCGATTTGCTCGACACCGATTCCCGCAAAATTATTCCAGCGCCTGCTCTTGAAACCGCTGATGGGCTGCGTTTCCTGCATACCGCCGGGGTACCGTTGCCGGAGCATTTGGCGCAGCGAATCAAAACCGTGCCCGTAACTGTCACGATTTCCTGCAAATTGCAGCAGCCGTATGCGGGTTCGATGGTCGAAGACGTCGTAATCACAGTAACTGCGGCCGCCCCCGGGTTGAAACAGGAATGGTTCGCGCCGCAGGGCTGGGAAGAAAGCTATCATCACAACCCGCAAAAAAAATTTGGATCGGACGAACGCGGGAAGGATGGTGGCGCCAGTATTACTGTCTATGACCGCGCCGCGCAAAAGCACTTCTCCCGCGCAGTCGAGACTTTGCAAAACCTGAAATACCAGGGCTACAACCATGAATGGCATCTGCGGATGACGAAGAAGACTCCGGAGCTATTCGCGACGTGGCTAAGATCACTTCCGCCGGAAATTGAGGTGATTCTGGACCGGGAATTGGCCACATTGCGCGACGAGCCGGTCAGTGGCAGCGTGTCGCTGGACGTGGCGGAAGCGGGCGTCGACTGGTTTGATCTCAAAGTCGCGCTCAACGTGACAGATACCACCCTCACGCCCGAGGAGCTGAAGCTGTTGCTAAACGCGCGCGGGGGCTATGTGCGGCTGGGCAAAAAAGGCTGGCGCCGGCTGCAATTCAATCTTACCCCGGAAGACGACGAGCAACTGGCGCGCCTGGGGCTGGATGCCCGTGATTTTTCCGCGGCGCCGCAGCGATTTCACGCCCTGCAATTAGCCGACGACGCGGCAAAAAAATTTCTGGCGCCCGACCGTGTGGAAAAAATCCGGCGGCGCGCGGACGAACTAAAAGCGCGCGTGGCTCCGCCGATGCCAACGTCGATTTGCGCTCAAATGCGTCCGTATCAAATGGATGGCTTCCATTTTCTGGCCTATCTCACGTCGAACCGTTTTGGCGGCGTGCTCGCTGACGACATGGGCCTTGGCAAAACTCTTCAAACGCTCGCGTGGCTGGCGTGGTTGCGGGAATCCGCGTCGGGCTCCGAACCATCAGCCATGAACTCATCGCTGGTGGTATGCCCCAAATCGGTCATGGATAACTGGCGCGCGGAATCGGAGCGGTTCTTTCCAAAGCTGCGTGTCCGCCTGTGGCGCGGCGAACCGGCAGACGAACTGCCCGCTGCGCGCGGCAATGCTGATTTAATCGTCATCAATTACGCGCAACTCCGGGGGCTGTCGCCGGGCATCGCCGCCCAACACTGGCTCGCCGCAATTTTGGACGAGGCACAATATATCAAGAATCCCGATTCTCAAACCGCCCAGGCGGCCCGCGCTTTGAAAGCCGAACATCGGCTGGCACTCACGGGCACGCCAATTGAAAACCGTTTGCTGGATTTATGGAGCATTCTCGGATTCGCCATGCCCGGCGCCCTGAGCCATCGGGCCCATTTTTTGCGGCAATTCAACGCCAAAGACGATCCGCTTGCCCGGCAAAGACTGGCAGCCCGGGTGCGACCGTTTTTGTTGCGGCGCGCTAAATCGCAGGTCGCCAAAGATTTGCCCGACCGCGTTGAGGAGGATTTGTTGTGTGAAATGGAAGGTAAACAGAAAACGCTTTACCAGGCCGAACTTAAACGCGCCCGGCAAATTCTGCTCAAGCTCAAGACCCATGAGCAGTTGAACGCGGAACGATTCAACATCCTCACGTCGCTGCTGCGGCTTCGCCAGATTTGCTGTCACCCGGCCCTCGTGGACGAGAACTTGCGGGAAGCCGAGAGCGCGAAAGTCGCCGCCCTGGAGGATTTGCTGGAACCGCTGATGGAGGAAGGCCACAAGGTCCTTGTATTTTCGCAGTTCGTCACAATGCTGGATTTGTTGCGCGAAACAGTAATGCGACGCCAATGGCCGCACTTTTATTTGGCGGGCGACGCGGAAAATCGCGGCCAACTGGTCCAGGAATTTCAATCGGCGGCAGGCGGCGCCGCGTTTCTAATTTCCCTCAAAGCGGGTGGGTTCGGATTGAACCTGACCGCGGCGTCGTATGTTGTCCTGTTTGATCCGTGGTGGAACCCGGCCGTGGAAAACCAGGCGATTGACCGCACACATCGCATCGGACAGACAAGCAAGGTCATGGCGTATCGGCTGCTGATGCGCGAAAGCATCGAGGAAAAAATTCGCGCCCTGCAAAAGCAGAAAGCGGCGCTGGCCGCTGACGTTCTGGGCGAGGAACGCTTCGCACAAAGCCTAACGCTGGATGATTTGAAATTTTTGTTTGCCGAGTGATCGATGTTGTCACATCGATTTCCATGAAGTCGGAGAGCCGTAGAAGGCGGCAGTGTATAAATGAATGATTTTGCGACCGCTGGCCTAAAGTCCAGTTGCCCTTATTCTATTGCTAATGAATTCTTTAATCCTCGGAGCAAAGCTGGAAGCGGCGTGAGTTGAACTGTGGCACGCCGATCTTTTCACTTGAGTTTCCGTCGATGAAAACCGCCAAGGAGGTAAATAGTTGAACGGGGGCTCCGGTCCGTCATGCGGCGGCCGCAAGGCCGCCGCGCGACCGATGAAAGACGAGAGGTTTTCCTTTTTCCTTCATTTCTCCCTGGCCATGCCAATCAGATCGATCATGCAGGACACGAATAACACTCCTGCCGAAATGCGCCCGTGCCGTGAATCATCATCGGCGCGACGGCAATCAGGGACCCGAATAGCGACACGCCGAGCACGCTTCCGGTTTGGCGCGAGGCGGTGAGGCCAGCGCCGTTCGGAAATCCAACGCCGTTCGAAAGCGGTGTCGCGCGGACTTGCCACCGCACTCCAAGACGGCAAGCGCGGAATTGAGGTTGAGCCGGAAACATCGAACATCGAACGTCGAACGCTCAACATCGAATGAAAGAGTGGTCAAACGCCGTTTAGAAGTCCAATGCCCAGTGTGGCTTTTCATGCTATTTATGGGGAAAATAATGGGCTTGCCATTCGGGGCGGTTTTATTACATTGGTGCTCTACTTTGGATGCGAGCGTAGCTCAGTCTGGTAGAGCGTCACCTTGCCAAGGTGAATGTCGAGGGTTCGAATCCCTTCGCTCGCTCCATTTTTTCCGGATAAATCGAGGGTTTTTCCGGAGGGATCCCGTTTTGTGTCAAATTGTCATCCTCATTCTTATCCTCGGAATGTACGATTTACGCGGCGTGCCGTGATTTTTCATCCGGGTTGGGCGGAGGGCCTATGGTTGTACCCGAAACATACTCAAGGCGAATATGTGCAGATTCCTTCGTGACTCGTCCGGTTTCCACAAGCTCCAACACACGGTCGGCAATGCTGCGGGACATTAACTGCTTGTCGGGCCGATAGTAACAAAGGCGCGGATGGAGGTCGTCAAACCAGCTATCATTGGCCATCGAAACCATCGAAACATCACCTGGTACGCGAAGGCCCTTTGAAACCATCCATGAATAACAGGTCAACAATTGTGAGGTGTACGTGAATACAAGGGCAGTGGGACGTTGGCGCATGGAAAAAGCCAATTCCAGTGACTTCGCAATCGAATCCGGCGTGCGATCATCCTTAAATCTCAAAAGGCGGCCTTGGCCTTTGAGAACCTCCAACGCCCGTTCAAGTCCACGTTCTTCCCGAAGTACCCCGGGAAACTGCACATGATATTCCATGATGCCAATGGTTCGATGCCCATGCCGGATCAGTTGGATTCCAGCATGGAAGGCTGCCTCTTCCCAATTGGATACGACATACGGCAGGCCAACGCCCGGGAACGGGGAGCCATAAATAAACGCCGGGAGACCTTGCCGTTCGAACCAACGCTGCATCGCGTCTGTAGCCATGTAAAGAATCCAGGCGCATGAGGGGTTTGCCCGCACGAACCGCTCCAAATGAAATTCGGGATGCTTCAAGTGGAAGAGCGCGGGCGACACATAGCGCACCTGGCAGCCTTGTTCGGCCAAACGTATCCGCGTGTCTTCCATTTCGAGGAAGGTACACATCGTTTCGACGGGCTTGGGCGAAATAAACGTGGCCGGAAGTTTCGTCACGTTTGTATCTGCAGCCAGCAACGGGTGTCCGGTATTTACCCAGCGTTGCCTGCCCTTGCTGGAGGGGGTGACCCACCCTTCGTGCGCGAGCGATTTCAGGGCCAATCGCAAAGTGTCGCGACCGACGCGCAATCTGCTTTTGAGTTGGAGTTCACCAGGCAATATATCGCGCAAGAAACCGGCGGCGATCCACTCTTTTAGCGTGGACGCCGTTTCAATCACCAAACTCGTGCGTTTTGGCAAATGTTCCATAGTTGGACGGGTTAAAAGCCAACCACATTGTCTCTTAGACATTGCCCACCGAGCCGGAAGCACCGCAGACGAAACTGTAGCGGCGCATCGCATGACTGGTGGACTGTGACGACCATAGGCAAATGCCAAACAAGTTTCATGTGGCATGAAATGGCCACGCGTTCATCAGGTGCGCTTATTTGCATCTAATGTGACTCTTTATCACATAACGCATGTTCCCACATGGACTGTCAAGCTAAAAGTCGGTTCCAAAATGTCCTAGAACAAAGGGATTTACGCGACGTAGTGGACGTAATGGACATAGTGGGCACGATGGACGCAACGCCGATGATGTCGTTGGCAAAGATGCTCAAGTTGTTGAATGTAAACAATTTAAGTTTTAACAGGCCACGGGCTAAAGAAGAATTTGTCAACAACATTGATTTAGAAGTTTTTGCAAATGTTGTCTCACGGGGATGCAAGCCAGGCGAAATCGCCCTTGTCCACGCTCCAATCAACCCCAAAAAATCCGGCGGCGCGAACACCTTTGACCCCTTCCGAGAGCATTTCGGGGCCGATGACGGTGCAGTCCGGGTAGGCGACACCGGAGAGAAAATAGTTCAGGCGATTGGTCAATTTCATTCCAGCAAGGCCGGTTCCCGAAATCACACCCACACAGGCGACATCGCTGCCCGGACGCGGACGCAGAAACAGGCAGGCAAGGCCTTCTCCAGTAAAAACGTGATTGCCAATGCGGACTTGGTTTTGAGTGACCTGCACCGGGCTGTTGGATAATAAGGGCATCCACGCTCCGTTCGAATGGGCGTTGCCATAGAGGATCACGCCCCGATCCGGTTGAGAACGGGGGTCAAACTCTCTGTCTGGAATGACATCCACCGAACCATTGCCGCGGCACCAAAATGTCTCGGCATCGAACCGGGCTTTAGCAAATGCCCACGCGTTTTCCGGAGAGGTTCCTTTCGTTCCGTAAACGAAAATCATGTGATGCCGGAATGCGTCTTTAAAAGGACCGTAACGCAGAGGTCCTTTTAGAGTTGACGGGAGATTTGTGGTGACAGTCCAACGGCCCGCGGAATTTTGCAACCACAATTTGTGCGCGTTGATTGGCCAGGGAATATCTTTCAGGGTCTGGCCATCAAATTCAATAGCGATGGGTTTGCCGGGCGCGATATTGCGAAGGTCAAAGGCCAGCCGCTGGATGTTTGCCGTTGTGCCTGCAAAGCGCCGTTTGCCCGGGTCCCAGCGCACATCGATCGAACTGGGTTCGAGCTCATGGATTTGTTGTTCAATTTCAAGCCAATGGCAGGTTGCAGAAACACCCGGATTGACGGTGGTGAAGTGAATATCACGCAGGTCGTCGTCGGCGGGAATAACATGCCTGGCGAAGTAATCGAACATCGGGGGCCAATCCACGCAGTCGGCGCCGGGCTCATCTGAAATGTCCCACCAATGGCTCACGCCGGGTTGCTCATGATAAGCGACGTCAGGATCAAACGCTGCCAACTCGGCTTTCATGTGACGCGCCTCGGTGACCGGTACATTGTCATCGTCGCTGCCGTGCAGGATGTAAACGCCTTCCTGGAGGAAATTACTTTTCATTAGCAGCGTATCACTGGTCGCGGCTGCGCGCCGCAAAATCGCTTCGATTGGGGTGGGGTTGGTGAACCGCGCAGCACCGGTGTACGAGAAGAAGCTGATCCAACCGGCGCTGACTCCATCGGCCGCGAAATAGCCTGGAAAAAGGGCGCCCAATTGCCATGCGCCGTGGCCGCCCATGGAATGGCCGGTGAGATAAATACGTTGGGGGTCAGGATGCAATTGGGTTTTGGCGATGTTCAGCACTTCCAGCGCATCGAGCCGGCCCCAATCCTCCCAGTCAAAACCGAAGGGCCGGCGGTTCGTGGGCACGACAATGTCTCCCCAGGTCTTGGGTTCGTAGGCCTCGGCTTGTCCGAGAGCCTCTACTCCGGCGCCATGAAGTGAAAAAAACAAGGCAGGCTGAAGATGATCCGGATGAAGCGGCAGGGCTGGATTTAACGCCCAATATTGGACGCTGCCATCAATGTCGCTGATAAAAGTACGTTTTTGAATTTGATCGATGCGGCGGATGCGCATCCGGATTGTTCTCTGGTCCAATGCTGTGTGTTCGCCATTTTGGTTGCTGAGGAGTGTGAGTTGCAGGCTGGCCGACGTTTCCCCAGAGGCATCCGTAGGCTTGTCCGGCGCGACAGCACGGATTTGTTCCAGCCCGGCTTCTTCTCTATCAGGTACTTTTGCTTTCAATTGAAAACCCACCTTGCGAATACTGAAAGGGAGGATAGGGGGAACAGCCGTCTGAATCGCGCGTTTTCCCGCGACAGACGCCCGAATGGCCAGTCCGGTTTGTGTTTCGGCGGTTGCATTAACAATAACGACAGCGCCCCATGTATTTACTTTTTCTCCGGCGATCAAATCGGGCAAAGTTGCGTCTTTAAGATTTAACGAAACGGCGGCGGACGGCGCGACCAAATTGAATTTGAAACGGCCAGACGTGCATAGGAACAAGAGGTCGTTGGTTCCGGCATGCAATTGAACGGGCAACCGAACATAGCCAGTCTGATATGGGTCGCCAGGGCGCGGTTCACCATTCACGTAAACCAGGTAATCTCCCCGGGCGTCCAGGACCATAATACAATCGCTTTGGGCAATCACTGGAACATAAGCGTAGCCATTGTTCAAAACGTCGGCTTCAAACCATCCATTCGTGTTCGTGTTGATGGCCTTCCATTGTATAGATGAGCCATTGCTCAACTGAACACGCTCCGCCAGGGCGGGGCGCTGCCACGTTCCGGACACGATCTCGGCTTCGATGGCATCGGTGTGAACGGGAGAACGGCCGAGATGCCCGCCGCTTTCAATGGCCAGGCATGGGCCGACCCGCACCGCCGGGCCTGAATCGGCAAGGCACCGGAGCGTTGCGATGATCGCCGAGAGAATTGCCAAAAAATATTTCGCGCGTTGAACCCCGGAAATAGCGAGGGCACGTGCGGCGAATCTGGCCATAAATTAGTGAGTCAAAGATTTTATTCGCGCAGTTGAGTCTCTATCTGGTTTTTCCATTCGGCGCCCAATTCGTTGAGCGTTTTTCCGGTGCGTTGCTGCCAGAAGTCGTCGGTATACTTCCCGTCTCTCGCCACGGCATCAACTTCAGTAACAATATTCGTGTCATATTTTTCCGTGAGCCAGTTCAGGAAATTTGCGGATATACGGTAACTGCCGTCGTAGTTAGGTGAAAAGTTGCCGCCCTGACCTCGCATCCAAATGATATCGGCTCCGTGGCTTTGCGGCTCGTATTTAAACCAGCGGACGTAATCGGCCATGCCTTCGACCAGCCATGACGGAACATCAAAATGATACTGCTGGACGACATGTACTGATTCATGGACCAACGAACCGATGGCCTGGCCATTCATTTGATCATTGCACCACTGTTCACTGACAAACACATTTGTGCCGGTGGTATAAGCGACGCCGTCCATGGGCTGAACCGTTATGGTATAGGCCGCGGGCGCAGTGAAACCATCACTGGGCAGCATCGCTACGATTTTGGGATACCATGTGGCAAGCACCGGGGCCAGTTTGTGCTGCGCCCAGTCGGTTAATTCCGGGGCTGCTGAAGTATCAATGGCGATGGCGCAATTGCCGTTGTCGGTCTGAAAGACGAAAGGAGCGGCCGTGGAATCATCTTTTAATATTTCTATAGCGCTAATTTTGGCATTCTGGTCGGGACTGTTCGGCGGGGCCATAATGCGAATCGCAATGGTCCCCCTGCGGCTGGGCCTGACGTGAAATTCCTTTACCACTGCCTTGTTCATACCGCCGGCAGCGGCGTAAATATCAAAATTGCTCAATACAGGCCGGCGGTTTATATAGATATTTTCCAGGCGACTGCCGGCGTCGTTATCGAAAATTTCGGCAAAGTGTAATCGCACCAAATAGCGCTGGCCCCGGGGCACCGGAAACACGTACGTGAAATCGTTGCCGTAACGTTCAGAATCATAGACCGCAGCGGGCGCGGCGTTCGATGCAGTTGTATCAACCGTCACGTCTGCGCTATTTTCCTCACCTTCATCCATATCCGGATCGGGCAGAAAGCCGGCCACGGGGTCGTCGCTGCCGCAAACGACCTGAATGGGCAGCGACCAGTGAACAATTTGGTTCGTCGGCGCGGGCGCGGGCAATCGTGGATACTGAATGCCGGCAGGCATCGTGGCCGGAGGACGGTCCGCGAGGGCGCTTCCCCAATCAGGATTCGGCTGCGGCCCCATTACAAAGTGCAGGGCGCCGCCGGAAATCACGTCATCGCGGGTAATCCACGGGTGATTGAGAGGTTTGCCATTCAAGGTGACAGACTGAACATAAATGTTTTTTTCGCTATTATTGTCCGCGATCACAGTGAATTCGCGGCCATGATATTTTCCACGGTCCAGATGAATAACAGCTTCAGTGACTGCCGGGCTGCCAATCGCGTAAATACCGCTGTCGGGGTTGACCGGGTAGACTCCCAAAGCGCTAAAGACATACCAGGCCGCCATTTCGCCGCAGTCTATATTGCCTGGTTCGCCCGTTGGTGTGTCATTGTACAATTGAGACATGGCCTGCCGGACCCAATATTGAGTTTTGGAAGGGGCTCCGGCGTAATCGTAGAGGTAGGCAATATGGACAGATTGTTCGTTGCCTCCAACATATTGTCCAATCCGTCCGGAAAGATCGGGAAGGCCGGTTTCAATGGTCGAATTGGTGGTAAACAACGTATCCATTTTTTGGATAAATCCGTCATCTCCGCCATAGAGCGAAATCATGCCGGGCACGTCCTGCTGCACGGCAAAGGCATATTGCCAAGCATCGGCTTCCGTAAATTCATCATTGACCATGCCGTTGGGGATAAAGGGCCGCCGCCACGCTCCGTTCGCCAATCGGCCCCGGAAAAAATCCGTTGTTTGGTCGAAAAGATTTCGATAATTGGCCGCGCGTTGATAAAAGGTCCTGGCGTCGTCCTGATGTCCCAGAGCCGATGCCATTTGCGCAATACACCAGTCATCAAAGGCGTATTCCAGTGTGCGTGAGGTGGCCGTTCCTCCTGGTGTGGAGGGGACATATCCGAGAGTTTTATAACGGTCCAATCCATCACGGTCCTGCAGGGCGGTATCGCGCATTTGCTCGTAAGCTTTCTCAGCATCGAAATCGTGAAAACCCTCCAGGTATGCCTCCGTGATCATGTCCACGGAATGATAGCCAATCATGCACCAGGTTTCATTGCCCCACAGCGGCCAAATCGGCGTTGTATGTTGTCCGAGTTGGGGATATTCGAGCAGCATCGCCCGGACCATGTCGTCAGCACGCGCGGGTTGCATTAACGTCAACAGCGGCCATTCGGTCCGGTAAATGTCCCAGATCGAAATGGTGGTATAATTTTGAAAGCCGGGATTTGGATGGTTTTCGTGGTCATAGCCGCGATAACTTCCATCCACGTCGTTGAATAGAACCGGCGCCAGCGCCGTCAGGTACAGGTTGGCGTAAAATGCCCGTTCAATATGGGGGTCGAAGGTTTTTACTTGAATCGCATCGAAGACTTTTTTCCACTGTCGAACGGCGTCGGCGCGCACTCCGTTGAAATCCCATCCAGGAATTTCCGCAGCGAGATTTTTTCGCGCGCCGTCGATGCCGGTGCCGGAAATGCCCACCTTGACGAGCACGGTTTCGCCAGCGGCGGTTTTATAGTTGAAAAACGCCTTCACAAATTGACCCTGAGCGTCATGCGTTGCCGGGGCAAGCCGTTGTCCGTCCTGTTCAATGCCAAATGAATCAAATGGTTTGGAGAATTGGATTACAAAATAGATCGCCCGACGCCCGCCCCATCCGTCTGAAATGCGATAGCCGCTAATTGTGTGATCGTCTTCTATATGTAACGCCGCCTCAGCTGCGCGATTTCCTATGCCATGCGTTAAATCCAAAATAATGTGCGACTGATCCGATGCTGGAAACGTGTATTTGTGAAAGCCGCAGCGGGCGCTGGCTGTCAATTCAGCCGTGACGGCCGGCGTTTCCAAAAAGACCCGGTAATATCCCGGACTTGCCGTTTCCTGTGCATGGGAGAATTTTGAAGCGTAGCCGGCGCCGGGAGAACCTGCGCGCAAATCGACATCCCCGACCGTTGGCATCAAAAGCACGTCACCCAGGCAACCGGCGCCGGTCCCGCTCAAATGCGTGTGGCTGAAACCTTCGATCACGGAATCAGAGTAATGATATCCGGAGCAACCGTCCCACCCTTCCGTCCGGGTATCGGGACTTACCTGCACCATGCCAAAGGGCACGGTAGCCCCGGGATACGCATGGCCATGCGCGTCCGTTCCGACCATTGGCAAGGATTCGTCCACGGGATTCATTGACGCTATGGCCACGACGGGCGATGCGGCGACAATCGCCGCTATGATTTGAAGAGTTGGTTGAAGGCGGATGAACTGTTTCCAGATTGAATGAGGTGTTTTCATAACAACAGAATTATTCCGGCATTACAGGGTTGGTCCCCCATTGACCCGGGCGGGGTCCCATTGTGAAGACAATTGAAACGCCATGTTTTACTTTATCATAAGGAAGAAACGGCGAATCCCAGTCTTTGCCATTTATTTGGACGGATTGAACATAAATATTTTCGGCTGAAATATTTTCGGCTTTCATCCTGATTTTGCGCCCATTTGAAAGGTGGACAACAGCCCGGGGAATTTGCGGGGCGCCGATAACATAATAGTCGCTGCCTGGACAGACGGGGTAAAATCCCAGGCAGGTAAAGATATACCAGGCAGACATCTGGCCGCAGTCATCATTGCCGCAAAGCGATTGGGGCTGGTTCCCGTATTGTGTAGAGACAACCTGGTGCAGGCGCTCGGCGGCTTTCCACGGAACGCCGGCGCATGAGTACAGATAAATCATATGATGGCTTGGCTCGTTGCCGTGCCAGTACTCGCCAATACAACCGCGCAAATCATTCGTAGATAGCCAGCTATCAAAGGTGTCGGAACGCGTGGCATCAAAAACCGAATCCAGTTTGGCTACGAATTGCTGTCTGCCACCCATTAAAGCGATCAATCCGGGCACGTCCTGCGGCGCAAAAAAGGAGTATTGCGAACTCGTTGCTTCCGTCACGTCATCCAAATTCGTGCCGCCTCCAAAGACGTGCGGATCAAATGGGGTTCGCCAGTTGCCATTGGAATCTTTTGGGCGCATCCAGCCCATTTGGGGATCGTAAATGTTTTTGTAATTGCCTGCGAGCGCCATGAAATAGTTATAATCGTCGTTTTTGCCCAAAGCCTTTGCCATTTGCGCGACGCACCAGTCGTCAAAAGCGTATTCGAGCGTTTTGGAAAGCGATTCATCCTCCTTGTCGCAAGGCACCCATCCGAGATTGGCGAAAGCCGCCGCGCTGTCATAATCCGGGTTCATGGCCGTCGTTTTTATGGCATTGTAGGCGCGCTGTGGATCGAAGCCTTTTACGCCTTTGAAATACCCATCCACAATCACCGGGACGGCATGGTAGCCGATCATGCACCAGGTTTCGTTACCCTGCAATTCCCACATTGGCAGCAGATGGTCCACGCTTTGGTCATAATGCGCCAGCAATGTGTTAATCATGTCTGAATCGCGTTGGGCGTTAATCAGCGCCATGAGCGGATGCTCGGCGCGAAAGGTGTCCCATAGCGAAAATACCGAGTATTCGGTAAATCCTTTGGCTTGATGAATATTTTGATCAAAGCCCCGATAGTTGCCATTTGCGTCCTCATATAAATTTGGCGCAAGCAAGGCGTGATAAAGGGACGTATAAAACGTCTCGTTTTCCTCTTGAGAACTCTCTATCTGAATCTTCGTCAATTCCGTGTCCCATTTCCGGCACGTGGCTTCGCGGACCTTATTGAAGTCCCAGCCGGGAATTTCTGAATCAAGATTTTGCAGGGCGTCCGCGGTGCTAACGGCGGAGACGGCAACCTTTACCTGAATTATTTCGCCGGCTTGAGTGTTCTTGTAACCGGCGATGAATTGCAAATTCGTGCCGGCTGCTTCGTTGTGGCTGCGAAAGCGGTATGTGTTGTAAATGACGGGCTTGCCCGCGCTGATGATTTTCGTCGTGTCGAATGGCCGCGAATAACGCGCGGCGAAATACAAATACCGTTCTTTGGCCCAGCCATTGATGAGATGAAATCCGGTAATTGTGGAATTGTCTTCGATGCGGACGCGTGATTCCGCCACTTTCCAGCCGCCGATGACGTGAGCCAAGTCGGTCAAAATGAACGCATCATTGGTCGCGGGAAAAGTGAACCGCAGAATTCCCGCCCGCATGCCCGCGGTCAATTCAACGGTTACGCCGGATTTTTCAAGGGCCACTTTGTAATAGCCCGCGCGGGCGACCTCATCCGAATGGGAATATGGCGATTGGTAGCCGGTTTGGGGATGGTCCGGGTCGCCGCTGACGAACGATGCCACGCCCGTCTGCGGCATAAATAAAAAATCGCCCAGGTCCGGACAGCCCGTGCCCGTGAGGTGGGTCAGGCTAAATCCGAGAATGGTTGGGTCATCGTATGAATAACCCGAGCAAGTGTTCCAGTTGGTGATGCAGGTGTCAGTATCGGGACTGAGCTGAATCATGCCAAATGGCGCCGACGGCCCGGGATAGGTATTGCCCTCTTCGCCCGCTGTTCCAACCAATGGGCGGATGTAATCACAGAGGCGGACTTTGGATTCCTGCGCGCTGATAACCGGCGCGGCCGCCACGAACGCGATCAAAGATAATACCCACATTTGATTTTTCATATATGATGATTCAGAGGTTCAATTCCCGTTTGGCTTGAGCAAATGCGTGGACGGCAAATTCCAACTCTTCCCGCGAATGCGCGGCCGAAATCTGCGCGCGAATACGCGCCTTGTTTTTTGGCACGACTGGAAATGAAAAGGCGATGACGTAAACGCCCCTGGCCAGCATAGCCTCGGCAAATTGTGCGGCCAGCGCCGCATCTCCCAGCATAATTGGCACAATTGGATGAGATCCCGGCAGAATGCTTAGACCGGTTTTCGCCATTTCTTCGCGGAAAAATCGTGTATTCGATTCCAGCTTGTTTCGCAGGAGCGTGGATTCAGTCAGCAATTCCAGGACTCTAATCGAGGCGCCAGCAATGGCCGGGGCAAGCGTGTTCGAAAAGAGATAGGGCCGCGATCTTTGACGCAGCAATTCGACGATTTCCTTTCGTCCGCTGGTATAGCCGCCGCTGGCCCCACCCAATGCCTTGCCTAGGGTGCCGGTTATAATATCCACCCGGCCTATGACACCATGAAATTCGTGGGCACCGCGGCCGGTCTTGCCAATAAATCCGACGGCGTGCGAATCATCCACCATGACCAGCGCGCCATGCTTTTCCGCCAAATCGCAAATTTCCGGCAAATTGGCAAGGTAGCCGTCCATTGAAAAGACGCCATCAGTGGCGATCAATTTGCACCGGCAGCCGGCGGCTTCTTTCAACCGGGCATCCAGATCTGCCATATTATTGTTTAGGTAACGAAACCGCTGGGCCTTGCACAGCCGGATACCGTCAATAATGCTGGCGTGGTTCAGCTCATCGGAGATCACGGCATCTTCCGGGCCCAGCAAGGTGTCAAATAAACCTCCATTGGCGTCAAAGCACGACGAGTACAGGAGGGTGTCCTCTGTGCCGAGGAACTCGCTGATTTTCTTCTCAAGCTCCTTGTGAACGCCCTGCGTGCCGCAAATAAACCGGACACTGGCCATGCCATAGCCCCATTTATCAATTGCATCCCTCGCGGCAGCCGCGACAGCCGGATGCTGTGCCAGGCCCAGATAGTTGTTGGCGCAAAGATTGAGTACGGCTTTGCCGTCGTTGACCCGAATCGCCGTGCCTTGCGGTGAAACGATGACACGCTCGTTCTTGTAGGTCCCGGCTGAACGAATCTCATCGAGCATTCGTGAAAAATGGTTTTGAATCGGCCCGTACATCAGTTCGTTTGCGCGCCGCCGCGCTTTGATTGGGATTCCAATTTCATGAGCATCGAAGATTTCATCGCCAATTCAATATCACCTTGCCCGATTCTCCTCGTTCCATCGCCGCAAAGCCTTTCTCAAATTCAGCGTAGTGCAGGCGGTGCGTGATAACCGGTGCAATATCCAATCCACTTTGCAACATCACCGTCATCTTATACCACGTCTCATACATTTCCCGCCCGTAAATTCCTTTGATCGTCAGCATGTTAAAAACAACCTTATTCCAATCAATGGCGAATTGCCCGGAGGGAATGCCCAGCAACGCAATTTTTCCGCCGTGGCACATATTGTCAATCAAGTCACGGAAGGCGTTAAGGTTTCCGGACATTTCCAGCCCGACATCGAACCCTTCTTTCATTCCCAACTCCTTTTGAACCTCTTTCAAGATTTTTTTTGCCGGATTGACCGCGAGCGTGACCTTCATTTTCCGCGCCAGATCAAGGCGATGTTCGTTCACATCCGTGATGACCACGAAGCGCGCGCCCGCGTGGCGCACAATGGCCGCCGCCATGATCCCGATCGGCCCGGCCCCGGTAATCAGAACGTCTTCGCCAAGTACGTCGAATGAGAGAGCGGTATGAACAGCATTGCCGAACGGATCAAAGATCGCCGCGATATCCGGGTCAATTCCGTTATGAACCCATACATTCGTCATGGGCAAAGCCAGGTATTCCGCGAAAGCGCCGGGGCGGTTGACACCCACGCCTTTGGTGTCCGCGCACAAGTGACGCCGACCCGCAAGGCAATTGCGGCAATGTCCGCAGACCACATGACCTTCGCCGCTGACGATTTGGCCAGGGAAGAAATCTTTCACATTCGAACCGACTTCAACGATTTCCCCCACAAATTCATGCCCGACGACCATGGGCACCGGTATCGTCTTTTGCGCCCATTCATCCCATTTATAAATATGCAGGTCGGTGCCGCAGACACCGGTACGATCCACGCGGATCAAAACGTCATTGATGCCGATGGCCGGCATCGGGACGTCTTCGAGCCACAGGCCGCGTTGGGACTTGCTTTTGACGAGAGCCTTCATCCTGATTAAAGCTATTGGCCAACAACCCGATAGAACGTCTCTACATTTGTGGAAACAATGGCCGAGTTGTTGCCGCCAATGGGATTCCCAAAATCAGTCCAGTCCGGGTTGAGAAGATTTGTTGTCGTTTGGATTTGATAGGGCGCGATGCCGCCGGTCCAACCCAAAAACAGGCTGGCGTTTTTGAATGAAATCGTCAAAGCAATGGGCGGCGCCGGAGTCACGTTTATGGTCATGGTGGCATTGGTTGTCGAGCCATTTAGATCCATGGCGCCAACCACAAAGCTATTGGCGCCCACATCGGGGGAAAGTGGCCTGCCGGACAGCGCACCGTTGGCTGCGATATTCAGCCACGCCGGCCCGCTGTTTTTAGCGTAGGTCAGCGCCGAACCGTTCAGATCCACCGCGCTGGTTGCGATTGTTCCGGAATAGGATTGGCCCGCCTCAATTCCCGGTTCACTAAATGGATTGGCTGTAAATACCGGCGGCCAGTAAGGAATTAAACTGACGGCCAAAACAACCACGTTTCCATTTGACGGCAACTGCAAACTCTGGACCGGGTTTGTGCTGTTAAGGTTAAACGAATACCCATAGAGGTAGAACGTCCGGTCATCGGGAGTGCCATTGCTTAAATCGCGATATCCCATTGTTACTGCTTCCGTTTCGCCGGAATAATTTTGCGGAGTATACCAATCGCTGAGACTTTGAATGAAAGTGGCGGAATTGCCGTTGGCGTAGGTTACGGTGAACGGCTGCGATGTTTGGTCTCCCTGAACACCAGTGGCAAGCATCCTCAGAGCGAAATAGTTGCCCGCGGGCAAGATAATCGTCTGTCCGGCGGCACTCACCACGTCCGTGGCATTTGGCGGACCGAAGTCAAAAATGGCATTGCTCCACGTCAATGAACCGCCCAGCAGGGTCGCCGAATAGGCGTTGCCTCCGCCGTCCAGGCCGCCAGTCGCGGGATTGGTGAAGGTCGTGCCATCCGTGTACATCCCCGCCCGATTGTAATATGAGGCAAGCGAAACCGGCGCAGTGTCGTTGGCCAGGGTAATGGCCAGCAATAGAACGTTTCCGTTGTTTGGCAGCGTGATGCTCCTGACGGTTTTCGTCTGGTCAATCGTAAAGCTATATCCGTACAAATTCACCGCCGTGTTGAGATCTTTGACGCCTCCACCGGTGTTGCGATAAGGCATGTTATCCACGAGGAATTCTCCCGGATAATTCTGAGGATTGGCCCAATCGCTGAAACTTTGGGTGAAATTGGTCGTCGAGCCGTCCGAGTAAGTCACGGTGAACGTCAGGCCGCTGCGGCCGCCGTTAACGGCCGTGCCTAATAACATCAGGGATGTAAAGTTCCCCGTGGGCAACTGGATCGTTTGGCCCGCTGTCGCAATGGTATCCAGGGTATTGGGTGTCCCCAGGCTGAAGGTCACGCCATTCCAAACGGGCGAGGAGCCGAGAAGATTTGCCGAATAAGCATTGCCGTCATTGTCCAAACCGCCGCTGAATGTTCGGCCATCCGAATAGATTCCCGCGCGATTGTAATAAGAGGCGAGATTTGCCTCTATCTCCCCGGGAATCGGCATTGAAACCGTGAGATTGAGGCTTATCGAGTGTTCCAGTTCTCCGGAAGTTGCGGTGATGACGGGCGCCACAGTTCCGATAGCAGCGTTATTGCTCATGGTAAGCGTCAGCACCGTGTTGGTGGTTACGTTGACAGATCCGAAGGCCGCGCCAATGCCAGTTGGCAAATTCGAAATGGACAAACTGATGCTTCCGCTCAACCGGTTCATTGGAATTACCGAAATTGTCGAAATTGCAACGCCACCACGAATAGTATTCACGAGCGTTGGAGTTGCGCTCATTGTAAAATCACTCGTTCCCACTCCCGCCAGCGCATTAATTGTGTTGCTTCCAGTCGGCGTACCCCAACCGGTGCAAAGATCGTATCCGGCAGTCGCGGGATATTTGTTTGGGCTCTGGCTGTTGAAATTGTTTCCTGTGGTGATGTCGTGGAAACAGTTCGTGTAAATCGAGGCAGGCCCCTGGCCGAGCCGATAAATGGCGGGGTTGATGAAGCCCACCGGCGGATTGCCGTCCGTAGCGGCTTGCTGGTTGACCAGCGCCATAAAACCGGCCCATAACGGCGACGATTGGCTGGTGCCGCCAATATCCACCGTGGAACCATTGTTAATGTAAATAAAGGTTGCAGGTGAGCCCAGCATCGCCACATCCGGAAAATTTCTCCAGACAGTCGAACCCTGATTCGCAGGCGTGGCAATGCCCAGTTGCCAATCGGGAACGCCATAACCACTGACTCCGCCGCCGCTGCCTGACCATGTGGTCTCCGATTCCCACGCGACGCCGTTGCCGCTCATCGTCAAAGCAGTGCCGCCTACGATTGTGGCCCAGGGATTTCCAGTCAGGCCCGTACCCCCATTGAGGTCCGCCCCGCCGTCGCCGGACGCCTGGCTCATCGCCTGCCCCTGGGCGACGAATTCCTGGAAAGACTGGTAATTGTTCGCATCGAGGCCAAATCCGTAGGACAAAGTCATTTGTTTCGCCTTGTCATCAATTGCAATTTGATTGAAAACATCGTCGGCGCCCCCCTCGTAATTCAAAATCGTCGCCCCGGGCGCCATGGACATTGCCATGTCGATGTCCAACGCCTCCTCACCATCAGCCGCATTGGTGCCAACGGGAATCCCCGTCCAGCCGTCCAACAAAATATTGGTAATGACGGTTGACCCGGGAACGAATCCGGCATTGGTTTCGTACATGTAAATGTCGTTCGTGTAATAGGGGCCGCCTACATCGATGATGGCAATATATTGCCCCGCGCCATTGTTTGTGACACCAGGAACATAGGCATGGCGGAAGTCGTTGCCGATATAAAGGCCGGACGGGCCGGAACCGTTGTAGGGCGTCACCCCCTGGGCATTGGTTGCTAAAACATATAGCGAACGTGGGATGCTAAAGTTGTCCAGGCCGCTCACGTGCAGGATTGGAACGTCAGATTCCACCGAAAGATCTTTATCAGGAGCATAAAACGTGCGCTTTTCCGTCGGATGCTGATAAACCCGCAGGTTCACGTGAAACGCCTGTTCAATATTGGTGACTGAGCCAGTCACGTCGAGCAACAACCGGTTTGAATGCTGATGGGTTACCACCAGCCCATGCTTGCCGGCAAAATCAATGACCTTGGCGTAGTCCGCCTGGGCCGGCCCAAACTGTTCGGTAAACTGCTCCGGCGTCAGCCAGCGATGAAAACGAACATTGGCCGGATCATAGAGCTGTTCGAGAAGATTGGTCAGTGCATCCTGATTACGCAGCGGCAAACCGATAGCCAGTTGCAATTCCTGCGAGGCCGGCAGCGATCCGACTGGCAACAGTTGCGGCACGGCAGCGGGGATATTTCCAGGAATTGTACGGTATCCCGCCGTTTGAGCCTGGTTTATGGTGGGAACGAAAGCCATCGCCACGGCGGCCAACGCGGCGATAGCGTGGGATTTATTCATTTATGCCCTTCAGAAGCGCTTTAAGGGAAATAGGTGATGCTGGTTTCTCCAGGAGCCGCGCAAGACGTATGATGGGCCACCCAATTTACATCCGGGTCAACTGATGTGGTATGGTTCTCGTTGCCGATTCCTCCTGTACTGTCCGCTTCCCAGATGAGAGGTTCGATATTTCCGGCATCCACCCAGCGATGGATCTCCGCATGGGCATCGGCGAAGGAAAACGCGTCTGAGTTTTCGTGCGCCGTTGAGGGAACATCAATCCATTGGGCGTAATTTGGGGCAGTCGGCATATCTACGGCAAAAGCCGCGTCATTAATACTATTGGGATGCTCATCCAGCATTACAAACAAATCGGACGGGGACATTCCGAGGATCTGAGAATCTTTGGTAAATACCATCCACGGTGTGCCTCCTGGAGCGCGGCTGTTTCCACCTGAAAGCCAATGTCCCATATATTCTCCACCGCTTCCCTGCAACCCCCCTAGTTCAGACGGCCCAACAGCCTGGTTCATGGAGTATGTGCGTACTCTGGGTTGTTCACTTTTCCCCGCATAAGTTTCTTCGCCGACGGCTGTATCGAACGTGCTCCAGGTGCTTTGGTCGGCGGGACATTTAAATATCTTGGGATTGCTGATATACGGGCCCATGCATGAATAATGAGAATCCACTAAAAGGGCCCCGTTCGTGGCATCAATCCCCGTATAAACAGGGGCCCCCGGCAACGCAGCTATAACTCCGCCATTCATGTTGCCAGCAACCCAGCGCGGATACGCATTGTAATCTTCGTTCGGAGGAAATTCCACGTTCTCATTGGCGTACATGCGCCAGGCAATCATGAGTTCATGGAGATTGTTTATGCAACCAATCTGCTTGGCTTTCTGCTCCGCTCTATAAAGAACAGGCAACAATACAGCCGCCAGGATGGCGATGATGGCAATCACGACGAGCAACTCAATGAGGGTAAACGCGATTGCCGCCGGACATTTGGCCCGTCTTAATTCCCGGCCGCTAGAGTGGCCCGAACCACAACTTCCTCTGTGAGCAACGTTGCTCATGGATTACATTACAACCATTTCTTTAATTCGCAATTGGTTCTTGAAGCCTGTCGGGCGCCGTTGCCGGAAACGGTCCGGCAACGGGCCAATACAAGCCTACTCACAACCCAGGACCAGGCGATAGAAGTGCGCTCCAGTCCCCGTGGGAGTAACAGTGATATAATTGGTTCCATTGGATTCTGTCGGCGCCGGCCCTGCCGTCCAGGTCCCCAACAGATTGGTAGTTGTTTCCAAAGCATAGTCTGGATTGGCGGCGGACCAGGAGATTCGATAGGAGCCGCCAGTCTCGGGGCTAACCGCCAGAGGCACTGGCGGCACAACCGATGTGAATTCGAATTCGCTGATGGTCTGAGTAGAGGTGGCGCCGCCATCGGCGCCGCTGAACCCAACATAGGCCATATCTGATCCCAAAATGGTTGTTAGTTGGACCGGCAAATCAGCCGAAAATGTTTGGAGACTGTAAAGGTCCGTCATAGTCAGACTTAACGTGCCGTTGGAATAATTCACCTCAACGCTAATGGGATCTCCGCTGGCTATCGATATATCGCCCGGTTGCTCGTAGGGGGTGC
>Ga0335075_10004303_pt1 | contig 22337 bp, 21 predicted proteins | sample Lox_Sample_24_FD_206723 | JGI IMG/M metagenome (GOLD analysis project Ga0335075, IMG submission 206723) | Soil microbial communities from Loxahatchee National Wildlife Refuge, Florida, United States - Lox_Sample_2.4 | ecosystem: Environmental > Terrestrial > Soil > Wetlands | place: USA...
AGGGTCGGGTGTACTCCGGCGGCTGGGTGACACCGGAAGGCGGCGAGGCCGCCGTCACCGAGCCCGCGACCGGTGCCGAGCTGGCCAGGACGGGCATCGCCGCGCCCGGCGACATCGCGCGCGCGGCGCGGCTGGCCGCGGCCGCGCAGCCGGCCTGGGCCGCCGTCCCGCACACCGAGCGCGCCGCGCTGCTGCGCCGGGCCGCGGGCATCTGGGAGGCCAACGCCGCGGAGATCGAGCAGTGGGTCATCAGGGAGAGCGGCAAGATCGCGCCTGCGGCCCAGTTCGAGACCCACGTGGCCGTCGGCGAGATCTACGAGGCGGCCACGCTGCCGAACCGCCCGTACGGCGAGCTGCTGCCGAGCGAGCAGCCGCGGCTCAGTTTCGCCGAGCGAGTCCCGGCCGGGGTGGTCGGCGTGATTTCGCCGTTCAACTTCCCGCAGATCCTGGGGATCCGCTCGGTGGCGCCGGCGCTGGCGCTGGGCAACGCGGTGGTGCTCAAGCCGGACCCGCGCACCGCCGTCTGCGGCGGCGTGGTGCTGGCGCGGGTCTTCGAGGAGGCCGGCCTGCCCGACGGGCTGCTGCACGTGCTGCCCGGCGGCGTGGACGCAGGCGAGGCCCTGATCGCCGACCCGCTGGTGCGGATCATCTCGTTCACCGGCTCGACCGCGGTCGGCCGCCGGGTCGGCGAGCTGGGTGCCCGCTACCTCAAGCGGGTGCACCTTGAGCTCGGCGGCAACTCGGCGCTGGTCATCCTCGACGACGCCGACGTGGCGAAGGCCGCGTCGGCGGGCGCCTGGGGATCGTTCCTGCATCAGGGCCAGATCTGCATGACCACCGGCCGTCACCTGGTGCACGAGGCGGTCTACGACGACTACGTGGCCGCGATGGCGGAGAAGGCGTCCCACCTGCCGGTGGGCGACCCGGCGGCCGGCCAGGTCGCGCTCGGCCCGATCATCGACGAGCGGCAGCGGGACAAGGTGCACGCGCTGGTCACGGCGAGCACCGACGCCGGCGCCAGGCTCGCGGCCGGCGGCACCTACGAGGGCCTCTTCTACAAGCCGACGGTGCTGGCCGACGTCACGACGGAGACGCCCGCCTACGCGAACGAGGTGTTCGGCCCGGTGGCGCCCGTGCTCAGGTTCGGCACCGTGGACGAGGTAGCCGCCATCGCCGCCCGCAGCGAGTACGGCCTGTCGCTCGGCATCCTCACCCGCGACGTGATGCGCGGCCTCGAACTGGCCCGCCGCATCCCGAGCGGCATCGTGCACATCAACGACCAGACCGTGGACGACGAGCCCACCGTGCCGTTCGGCGGGGTGCTCGACTCGGGCACCGGCACCCGCTTCGGCGGCACCGCCAACCTGGATGCGTTCACCGAGACGCGCTGGGTCACGATGCAGGGGGACATCACTCCGTACCCGTTCTAGGAGCCGTCCGGGCCTGACCTCTCCGGATGGGGGCTAGGCTCGTGGCATGACCGCCGAGCCGCCGATGTCGCTGCCGGAGTGGCTGGTGCTCGCGATCCTCAGCCAGCAGCCCATGCACGGCTTCGCGGTCGCCCAGCTGACCGCGGCCGACGGCGAGCTCGGCCGGGTCTGGCAGATCCCCAAGGCGGTCATCTACCGGGCCATCGGGCGGCTCCTCGACGCCCGCCTGATAGTTCCAGAGAGCACTGAGCAGGGCCTAGGCCCGCAGCGGACCATCTACGCCGTCACGCCAGAAGGCAGGGCGGCGGCGCGACGCTGGCTGCACGCTCCCGTCGCGCACGTCCGGGACATCCGCTCCCACCTGCTGCTCAAGCTCGCCCTGCTGGACCGGGCCGGGGAGGACCCTGCCGACCTGCTGCGCGAGCAGCGCGCGGTGCTCGAGCCCATCGCCCGCGCGATCGAGGCCCGGCGGGCCGAACAGAGCGGTTTCGAGAGCACCCTGCTGGCCTGGCGCCGCGCGACCGCGGTGGCGGCCCTGGACTTCCTTGACACGATCTCGGAGACCGCCCCGACCCGCTCCTGACCGAGGGGCGCGCTAGCAGCGGACCGCGAGTGCGAAGAAGTGGTCTGCGGCGTCGTCGTAGACGGTTAGCTGCCAGCCTGCGGCCAGCGTCGACTTCCGCAGCGGGCCTGCGGACAGCGGCTCGTCCTGGGTCAGGGTCCGGCCGTGCCTGGCGGCGAGCGCCGCGCGCCCCGACGGGTGGAACAAGATGAGCAGGCCGTCGGCGCGGGTGGCGCGGGCGAGCTCCGCGAGCCCGGCGTGCGGGTCGGGCAGGTGGTTGACCAGGCCGGCGGCGAAGAACGCGTCGGCCGACCCGTCGGCGAACGGCAGCCGGCGGGCGTCGGCGAGCACGAGCCCGGCGTGTGCGGCCGCGGCCTGCGGCCGTGCCTGGGCGAGCATTTCGGGTGTCAGGTCGGCGGCGATGACGGTGCCGTCCGGTCCGACGGCCTGACGGAGAGCGGGCAGCGCCCGGCCGGTGCCGCAGCCCACATCGATGGCCACGCCGCCGCGGCGGATGCCGGCCCTGGCGACCGCGGCGGCGTAAGCGGGCATGTCGTCGCCGAACCTCGTGTCCCAGGTCGCGGCCCGGCTGGCGAAAAACGCGCGGGTGTCGTCGATGTACTGGCGGTTGTCGGGCGACGGCATGCGCCCATGATGCCGGCGCGGAAGACCGGCACGCAAGCCAGGCGAGTAGCGTGAAGGCCGCAGGACCGCCGATCATCTGAAAGACCAGATCATGGTGAAAGAGGGCATTCATGAAGCTGAGCGCACGCAACCAGATTCCGGCACGGGTCGTCGCCATCAACACCGGAGAGGCGATCGCCAACGTCGCGCTGGACGCCAACGGGGTGCGCCTGGTGGCCTCGATCACCGTAGAGGCGGTCCGCGAGCTCGGGCTCGCCGAGGGCAGCGAGGTCACCGCGGTGATCAAGGCCTCGGACGTCATCCTGGGCGTCGCCGGCTAACATCCGGCGGGCGCCGAGGGCCTTTCGTCTCCAGCGTGCCCTTGTGCGCGTTACCGTCCTGTTGTCTCATTGTGACTACCGGCTTGGGCCAAGGGTGTGCCCGGGTCCGTGAGGGAGATGAGACTTCATGACAGTGACCACCGAACGGAGCGTCGAGGAGTTCACCGGCACGCCGCGGCAGCTGTTCATCGACGGGCAGTGGGTCGATGCGGCATCGGGCAAGACGTTCGAGACCCCCGACCCGTCCACCGGGGACACCCTGGCGCACATCGCCGAGGGTGACGCCGAGGACATCGAGCGCGCCGTGCGAGCCGCGCGCCGGGCGTTCGACGACGGTCCCTGGGGCCGGCTCACGGCGAGCGACCGCGGCCGGATCATCTGGAAGATCGGGGACCTGATCCTCGAGCACGCCGACGAGCTCGCCCAGCTCGAGAGCCTCGACAACGGAAAGCCCTTCGCGGTCGCCAGGGCCGCGGACATTCCGCTGGCCGCGGACCTGTTCCACTACATGGCCGGCTGGGCCACCAAGATCGAGGGCAACACGATCAACATCTCGGTGCCCTACATGCCGGGGGCGAACTTCCACTCCTACACACTGCGCGAGCCGGTCGGCGTGGTCGGGCAGATCATCCCGTGGAACTTCCCGCTGCTGATGGCGGCCTGGAAGCTGGGACCCGCGCTGACCACCGGCAACACCGTCATCCTCAAGCCCGCCGAGCAGACACCGCTGACCGCGCTGCGGCTGGCCGGACTGCTGGCCGAGGCGGGCGTCCCCGACGGCGTGGTGAACGTCGTCACCGGCTTCGGCGAGACCGCCGGCGCGGCCCTGGCCGCCCACCCGATGGTCGACAAGATCGCCTTCACCGGATCTACCGAAGTCGGCAAGCTGATCGTGCAGGCGGCGGCGGGCAACCTGAAGAAGGTCACCCTGGAGCTCGGCGGCAAGTCGCCGAACATCGTCTTCGAGGACGCCTCACCGGACGCGGTGGCGGGCGCCGCGAACGCGATCTTCTTCAACCACGGCCAGTGCTGCGTGGCGGGCTCCCGGCTGTTCGTGCAGCAGAACCGGTTCGACGAGGTCGTCGAGGGCGTCGTGCAGATCGCCAAGTCGATCAAGCTCGGCCCGGGCATGGAGGAAGGCACCCAGATGGGCCCGCTCGTCTCCGACGAGCAGCTCCGCCGGGTCACCGGTTACCTGGACTCGGGCCGCGACGACGGCGCCACGGCGCTCACCGGCGGCACCAGGTACGGCGACAAGGGCTACTTCGTCGAGCCCACCGTGCTGACCAACACCACGCCGGACATGAAGGTCGTCCGCGAGGAGATCTTCGGCCCGGTGGTCGTCGCGGCGCCGTTCCAGTCGCTCGACGACATCGCCGCCGCCGCCAACGACTCCGAGTACGGTCTCGGCGCGGGCATCTGGACCCAGGACATCTCCAAGGCCCATGCGCTGGCGAAGAAGCTCAGGGCCGGCACGGTCTGGATCAACTGCTACAACGTCTTCGACGCGTCCCTGCCGTTCGGCGGCTACAAGCAGTCGGGCTGGGGCCGCGAGATGGGCCACGAGGCCCTCGAGGCCTACACCGAGGTCAAGGCGGTCACCGCCCAGCTGTAACCCGAGTCCCGCCCCGGCCGGCGAATCGTGCTATCGAGCGCTGGCCGGGACGTGACAGGCTTGGGGCATGACGACGACGATGCGCGCGGTCCGGCAGCAGGCTCTCGGCGGGCCCGAGGTGCTCCGCGAGGTCGAGGTCCCCAGGCCGGAGCCCGGCGTCAGCCAGGTCCTGGTGCGGGTGCGCGCGGCCGGGGTGAACCCCACCGACTGGGCCCACCGGGCCTTCCCGATCTTCCTCGGCCCGCCGCCGTTCACGCTCGGCTGGGACGTGTCCGGCGTGGTCGAGGCGACCGGGTTCGGGGTCACGCTGTTCCAGCCGGGCGACGAGGTGTTCGGCATGCTGCCGTACCCGCACGGCGCCGGCTCGCACGCCGAGTACGTCGCCGCGCCGACCCGCGCGTTCGCGAGCAAGCCGCGGAACGTGGATCACGTCCAGGCCGCCGCGCTGCCACTGGCGGCGCTGACCGCGTGGCAGGCCCTCAACGACACCGCGCGCCTGCAGGCGGGCCAGCGAGTCCTCATCCACGCGGCGGCCGGGGGAGTCGGCCATCTCGCGGTGCAGATCGCCAAGGCGCTCGGCGCGTACGTGATCGGCACGGCCAGCGCGGGGAATCACGACCTGGTGCGCGGCCTGGGTGCCGACGAGATGATCGACTACCAGGCGACCGACTTCGCGACCGCGGTCAGCGACGTCGACCTGGCGCTGGACACGGTCGGCGGCGACTACCCGGCCAGGTCGCTGCGCACGCTGAAGCCGGGCGGCCGGCTGATCAGCCTGCGGCAGGTCCCCCCTGAGGTGGCCGAAGAGGCCGCCAGCCTGGGCGTCCGCGCCCAGGTCATGCTCGTGGAGCACGATCACGGCGGGCTCGCCGCGATCGCGGACCTGGTGACCGAAGGCAAGCTGCGCCCGGTCATCGCGGCCACGTTCCCGCTGTCCGAGGCCGCCAAGGCTCATGAGCTGGGCCAGCAGCGGCACGTCGCGGGAAAACTGGTCCTCACGATGGAGGCAGGCCAGTGACCGGCATGGCGGAGCTCGCGGGCCTGGCGGAGCTCGCCGGCCTGTACCAGGATCTCCACGCGCACCCCGAGCTGGCGTTCGCCGAGCACCGGACGGCCGCCGTGGTGGCGGCCCGGCTGCGCGACCTCGGCTACGAGGTCACCGAGGGCGTCGGCCGCACTGGCGTCGTCGGCGTGCTGCGCAACGGCGACGGGCCGGTCGCGCTGCTGCGCGCCGACATGGACGCGCTGCCCGTCCAGGAGCAGACCGGCCTGCCGTATGCGAGCACAGTCGGCGGCGAGACCCCCCTCATGCATGCCTGCGGTCACGACATGCACGTCACCTGCCTGCTCGGCGCGGCGGCCGGGCTCGCGGCCGGCCCAGGATCCTGGCGCGGCACGCTGCTGCTCGTCTTCCAGCCCGCCGAGGAAATCGGCGAGGGCGCGCGCGCCATGATCGACGACGGCCTGTTCGACCGGTTCGGCCCTCCTGACGTCGTGCTCGGCCAGCACGTCTCGCAGATCCCGGCCGGCGTGTTCGGCCTGCGGCCAGGCCCGGCCTTCGCCGGCTCTGACCCGCTGCGCGTCGTGCTGCACGGGCGCGGTGCGCACGGCTCGCAGCCGGAGTCGTCGGTCGACCCCATCGTGCTCGCCGCGGCGACCGTGCTCCGGCTGCAGACGATCGTGTCCAGGGAGCTGTCGCCCGCCGACCAGGCCGTGGTGACGGTCGGCGCGCTGCACGCGGGAACCGTCGAGAACATCATCCCTGACCAGGCCGAGCTGCTGCTTTCCGTGCGCACCTTCGACGAGAAGGTCCGCGCCAGGACGCTGGCCGCCATCGAGCGCATCGTCAGGGGGGAGGCCGCCACCGCCGGGGCCCCCGCCGACCCGGAGATCATCCCGATGGTGGGCACGCCCCCGGTCGTCAACGACCCGGCCGCGTGCGCCCGGGTCACCGAGGCGTTCAACGCGGGCTTCGGGCCGGGCCTCGTGCTCGACCCCGGCCCGGTGTCGGGCAGCGAGGACGTCGGCCTGCTCGCCAGCGCGGCGGGGGCGCCCTGCGTGTTCTGGCTGCTGGGCGGCGCCGATCCGGCGCTGTTCGCGAACGTCACGTCGATCGAGGACGCCATGGCCATCATCAACGACCTGCCGTCCAACCACTCCCCGCTGTTCGCGCCGCTCGTCGAGCCGACCATCCGCGCCGGCGTGACGGCCCTGACCTGCGCCGCCCGCGCCTGGCTGGCCCCGTCCTAGGGGAACACCTCGCCGAGAACCTCGCCGATCGCGGCGATCCGCGCCGGATCCCCGGGTCCGATGACTACCGCGCCGTCGGCGCCCGCGGCCGCCCACGACCTGGCCGCGGCCGCGAACACGTCCAGGTCACCGGGCGGCGGCGCGAACACGGTCCTGGTGATCTCCAGCGGGTCGCGGCCCACCCGCCCGCAGTGCCGGTCGAGCACCTCGAACTTGTGCCGCACTTCCGCCGGGTCGGCGGCGAACACGTTGCCCGCGTCGCCGTAGCGCGCCACGAGGTCGAGCGTGCGGCGCTCCCCGCCGCCGGCCACCAGGACAGGGACGGTCCCGCCTACCGGCCGCGGCGAGTTCCGCGCGTCCCGCATCGTGTAGAACTTCCCGGAAAACGTGACCCGCCCCTCGGTGAGCAGCGCGTCGCAGATCGCCAGCGCCTCCTCCAGCCGGTCGAAACGCGCGCCAGCCGACGGGAACGAGATGCCGTACGCCTCGCTCTCCGCGACGTCCCACCCGGCGCCGATGCCGAGCACCGCCCGCCCCTGGGACAGCACGTCGAGGGTGGTCACCGCCTTGGCGAGCAGCCCGGGGTGGCGCAGCGTCACCGGGCTCACCAGCGCGAACAGTCGCACCGTTGTCGTCTGCAGCGCCAGCGCGCCGAGCAGCGTGTACGCGTCGAACATCGGCGAGCCAGGCCCGCCGCCGACCTGGTTCTGGTGCACGTGGTCCGGCACCGACACCGCGTCGAACCCGGCCGCCTCCGCGGCCCGCACCGCCTCCGCGAGCCGGCCGAACACCGCGGCCCCGTCGTCCACGGTGCCGTACGACCCGAAGTGCATGCCACGCCGGAACAGGACCACCTCCACACCCTCTCACGCGAAGGCGCTCAGCTGGTCGTCGACCGGGGCGCCGGTCAGCCGGTTGGCGAGCGTGGACATGACGTAGGTGCCGATGCCGAGGACGACCTCGAGCGCGTTGCGCTCGGTGTAGCCCTGGCCGAGGAACGCGCGCAGCGCCGGCTCGCCGACGTCGCCCGCGGTGTCGAGCACGCGGAGCGTGAACTCCCGGACCGCGTCCAGCCGCGGGTCGGCCAGCTCCTGGCCGCCGCGCAGCGCGGCGATCAGGCAGGCGTCCGCCCGCAGTGCGGTCAGCCGCGCGGTGTGCATCGCCACGCAAAGGTGACAGCCGTTCCTGGTGGCGATCGTGATGATGACGACCTCGCGCGCCACCGGGTCCAGCGTGGTCGCGTCGAACAGCGCGGTGAGCCGCTGGAAGCCGTCGAGCAGCTGCGGGGAGCTCGCCCACCGGGCGGTGGCGGCCGGCAGGTAGCCGAGGTGCTTCGCGGTGGCGGCCATGGCGCGACGGGCGCCTGGCGGCGCGGATTCGATGGTGTGCTGGGTGAACACGGGCGTCGTCCTCCGCTATCGTTAAGACAACTAGGTTGTCTAAAATAGTAAATGAGGTTGTCGAATGTCGTCAAGCGCCGCCGCCGGGTATGAGCTGCCGCTGCTGCTGTTCGGCGGGTTCCGGGCGATCATCGACGAGCTGCACGGCGAGCTGGCCCGCCGCGGGCACCCGGACCTGCGCCCGGCGCACGGGTTCGCGATGCAGGCCATCGGGTTCCGCGGCGCCACCGCGAGCGAGGTCGGCAGGCGGCTCGGCGTCTCTAAGCAGGCGGCGGGCAAGACGATCGAGCGCCTGGAGGCGCTCGGCTACGCGCAGCGGGCGGGCGACAGCGCCGACCGGCGCCGTAAGCTGACCCGGCTCACCCCGCGCGGCGTCGACGCGCTCTCCCTGTCGGCGGAGATCTTCGGCGACATCAGGGACCGCTGGGCGCGGACCCTCGGCGCGGACCGGGTCGGGGACCTGGAGGCCAGCCTGCGGACGATGGTGCCCGGCGAGATGTTCCGGCTGGACGTCCCCGGCTGGTTCGGCGCGTCCTAAGCTCTGCCCCCTAAGCAGGCACGATGCGCAGCGGCAGCTTCTCGTGGCCGTGCACCGCCATGTTCGTGGTCACCTCCGGCTCGCCGGCCAGCTCGACGGACCGCACGTGCCTGGCGAGCGCCGACAGCAGCGACACCCCCTCGAGGCGGGCGACCCGCGCGCCGACGCAGGCGTGCACCCCGAACCCCAGGCCGAGGTGCTTGTTGACCACGTCCCTGGTGATGTCGTAGGCGGCGGGGTTCTCCCAGCGCCGCGGGTCCCGGCCGCCGGGCATGTGCAGCAGCAGGATCTTCGCGTCCTCCGGCAGCTCGGTCCCGTCCACGTCGACGGTCATGGTCGCGCGGCGCCTGGTGAACCGGGCCGGGTTGTCGTACCTGATGCCCTCTTCGAACGCCCGCACCGCGAACTCGTCGATGTCGGACCGCAAGAGCTGGTACTGATCGGGGAACTCCGCCAGCGCGCGCAGCGTGTTGCCCAGCGAGTAGATCGTGGTGTCGGACCCCGCCGAGTACAGGGTGCGGACGAGGACCTCGGCCTCTTCCTGGGTGACGGCGCCGGTGTCGGCGGCCTCGTACATGGCCATGCAGATGCCGCCGGGCTGGACCGCGTCCCGCTTGCAGTTGACGGCGACCCAGTCGAAGACCTCGAACGCCTCGTCCATCGACTGCCGGTAGATCTCGTTCTTCGGCCCGAACATGTTGAACTGCGCGTGCCCGAACCTGATCAGCATTTCCCTGTTGTTGTCCCCGAGCCCGATCGCGTCGGGGAACACGGTCAGCACGTACGCCTTCGCGAGGTCGGTGTGCCCGTCGATGACGCCGTCCGGCGCGTCGAGCAGCGATCGCACGATCTGGTCCGCCGCCTGCTCGAAGGCGTCCTGCATCCGGCGGAGCACGGCGGGCGACATGCCCTTGCTGATCACCGTCCTGACCCGCTGGTGGTCCGGCGGGTCGTCGGACAGCAGGATCATGGGCTGGCCGACCTCTTCGAACGGCGGCCTGGTGGAGCTGAACGTCTTCCAGTCCCGCATCATGAGCTCGATCTGGGCGTGCCGCCCCGTCGCCCACACGTCGTACTGCGGCGAGTAGACCACGGGCCCCGCCTCGCGGATCATGCCGTCGTACTTCTGCGGATCGCGGATGACCTCTGGGCTGAACCAGTCGAAGCCGGTGTCTGTCACCGAATCGCTCGCGGGCATCGGCGCCTCCCGCCCTTGTTCCCCGTCGGCTGTTCCGTCGACTTGCCCGGATCGTAGGACCGGGACACGGACCGGTCAATATACGATCCGGTTGGCCTGTGGCCGGCCCCAAAGTTACGATCTGCGCATGAGAGTCACCGTTGACACCGACCTGTGCGAGGCCAACGCCGTGTGCGCCGGCCTGGTACCCGAGGTCTTCTCCGTGGACGACGAGGACGAGCTGCACATCCGCGCCGGCGAGGTCCCGCCGCAGCTTGCCGCCGGCGTCAGGGAAGCGGTCATGTCCTGCCCGAAGACCGCCCTCCTCCTCGAGGAATAGTCGACAGTAAAGGCGGCTGAGCAGTGGACGTCTCCTTCGGCACCGTCTGGGAGGCGTTCGCCCGCGAACTGCCGGGCGCCATCGCGATCTCCGAGCCCGGCCGGGACTACAGCTACGCCGAATTCGAGGAACGGTCCGCGCGGCTGGCCGCCGCGCTGGCGGACGCCGGCGTCGGCCCGGGGGACACGGTCGCGTGCTACCTCTACAACGGGGCCGCCTACCTGGAGACGGTGTTCGCCGCCTTCAAGCTCGGCGCGGTGCCGGTCAACGTCAACTACCGGTACACCAGCGACGAGCTGTTCGCGCTGCTGGCCGACGCCGACGCCGCGGCCTTGGTGTTCAGCGGCGAGCTGGCCGGGAACGTCGCGGACGTGGCGGCCAGGCTCCCGTCGCTGCGGCTGCTCGTCAGGGCAGGCGCCGTCCCGGCGGGCCAGCCCGGGCCTGACGCGGCCGAGCTCGGCGAACTGCTCGCCGCGCACCGGCCTCGCCCGGCGCGGCCGCGGCCGGGGTCCGACGAGCTCTTCATGTACACCGGCGGCACGACGGGCAAGCCGAAGGGCGTGATCTGGCGGCTGTCGGACCTGATGCACTCCATGGAGGCGTCGGTCTTCCAGCGGATCGGGGTGAGCGCGCTGCCCGGCACGGTCGACGAGGCGGTCCGGGTCGCGGCCGCCGCGAGGTCCGCGGGCAGGTCGCCGGTCATGATGCCGGCCGTCCCGCTGATGCACGCGACCGGGCTGTTCAACTCGATGGGCGCCCTGCTGGCGGGCGGCCGGGTGGTCACCGCCCGGCCCGGCGGCCTCGACCCGCGGCACGTCTGGGAGACCGTCGCGGCCCAGCGCGTGCGCACGCTCGTGGTGGCCGGCAACGCGGTCTGCCAGCCGCTCGTCGACGAGCTCACCGCCGCCGAGCGGGCCGGGCGGCCGCACGACCTCAGCTCGCTCGACTCCGTGGTCAGCTCGGGCACCGTGCTGAGCGACCGGCTGAAGCGCGCGCTGCACGAGCGCGCCGCCGTCACGATCACCGACGCGCTCGCCTCGAGTGAAGGGGGCCCGTTCGCGTACGCGGTCACCACGTCGGCGGCCGACCTGCCTGCCAGGTTCTTCCCGGCCGCGCCCACGAAAGTGCTCGCAGGCGACACGCCCGTGACGCCCGGCAGCGGCCAGGTCGGCGTGCTCGCCTTCGGCGGCCCGATACCGCGGGGGTACTACAAGGACACCGCCAGGACCACGGCCACGTTCCGCACCGTCGGCGGGGTCCGCTACACCATGCCTGGCGACCTGGCGGTCGTCGAGCAGGACGGCGCCATCCGGTTCCTCGGCCGCGGCGCCGGGGTCATCAACACCGGCGGCGAGAAGGTTCACCCGCAGGAGGTCGAGGACGCGCTGCTCGCTCACCCCGGCGTGACGGACGCCTCCGTGGTCGGCGTCCCTGACGAGACGTGGGGGGAGCGCGTGATGGCCGTGGTGGCGACCGGCGGCACCTCGCTGACCGCGGCCGAGCTGCGGGACGCGCTGCGCGGCCGGCTAGCCGGGTACAAGGTGCCGCGCGGCATCGTGCTGCTGCCCAGCCTGCCGAGGACGCCCGCGGGCAAGCTCGAGCTCGCCGAGATCCGGCGGATCGCGGCGGCCGGCGGCGGCTAGAGGTGCCCGGTGGCGGACGTCAGCAGGCTGGTCTCCTCCGCCGTCAGCTCCAGCTTGACGGCGGGCAGGATCTCCGCGAGCTGACCGGTTGACCGCGCGCTCGCGATCGGCGCCACGATGTGCGGGCGGGTCAGCAGCCAGGCGAGCGCGACCGCCGCCAGCGTGGTCTGGTGCGCCGCCGCGACCTGGCCGAGCGCGTCGAGCGCGGCGGCGCCGCCCGTGGCGAGGTATCCGGCGGCTCGCTTGGCGCGCGGCGAGTCGACGTCCGGGCCGTCCTGCCGGTACTTGCCGGTCAGGAAGCCGCTGGCCAGCGCGTAGTAGGGCAGCACGGCCAGGTCCCAGGCGTCCGCGATCGGCGCGAGCGTGCGTTCGTAGTCCCGCTCGACGAGGTTGTAGTGCGGCTGCAGCACCGTGAACTCGGCGAGCCCGAGTTCGCGCTGCAGCCTGAGCGCCTCGGTCAGCCGTTCCGGCGAGTAGTTGGAGGCGGCGACGTGCCGGACGGCCCCCTCCTTGACGAGCGCGTCGAACGCGCGCAGCGACTCCTCGAGCGGCGTCTCCAGGTCGTCGTGGTGCCCGTAGTACACGTCGATGTAGTCGGTCTGCAGCCGCTCCAGTGAGGCGTGCGCCTCGCCGCGGATGGTGCCCGCCCGCAGGTTCCGGTACGTCTGGTCGCGGCCGCCGCCCACCTTCGTGGCCAGCACGATCTGGTCGCGGTTGCCGCGTTCTTTCAGCCAGCGCCCGATGATCGTCTCCGACCGGCCGTGCTCGACCAGGTAGGAGTTGGCGGTGTCGACGAAGTTGCCGCCCGCCTCGGTGTAGGCGTCGAGGACGGCGTACGACTGTTCCTCGCCGGCGGTCCAGCCGAACACGTTGCCGCCCAGGCAGATCGGATAGACGTCGAGGTTCGTACGGCCAAGGGAAACCATGCCTGCGAACCTATCAGGGCCGTTGCCGGGCTCCTTCGGGCGCCTGAGAAATCCACCATCCGTCACAGCAGGCTCATCCGTCACAGGTGAAGATCAGTCAGGTGACCGATGTCTTGCACCGCAACTTGCAGAAGTATTTGTGCTGCAACGAGAACTTGACGTGGATCCGCCCGGTGCTCGGACTTCCCCGCGGGCAGCCGGAGCGCGATCTTAGGCCCCTACTAAAGGAACCGCATGAACGGGATTGCCACGCGTCTGCCGATCGACTTGCAGCGGTGCCGTTTTCTCGCCAGCGAGCCTGTGACCAGCGCCAGCACGCATCCCGCGGCGGGGGACACCGGATCGCGTCGTGCCCGGCGAGTGCTGTCGGCAGCGACGCGCCACGATCCCCTCCGGTGCGGACACGCACCTGGCCCTGGCACTGGGCCAGATCCCGATGCTAGCCGGCACACGCCCGGCTGAGCAGGGTTATTGACGTACCCCAGCGGGTCGCGTCCGGTTCGGCCTGCTGCCGCAACGGCCGGGCTGGCCGCGATCCGCCGGGGTGCAGACGTGGGGACGGTGAGCCGTAACGCCCCCGGCGGTTCACCGTACTCACGGCACGCGCCCGCGCAAGCCGCGGCGCGGCTGCCGCAGCGATGCCGCGAGCCGGCACCGGACGCAGGGCTCTTCCGCCAGCCCGCGCGGACGGTCCAGCTGGCGACGAGGCAATCTGTGGCGACGCGGCAGCGGAGGGTCCCCCCGGGCCATCGGGAAGGACCCTCCGCTGTTCTCGCGATTGGCAGTATTACCTGCCGAAGTTGTCGAACTCTCCCAGGTGAGCGCCGCCAATGAATGCGTGCCACTCGTCCGGGGTGAACCGGAGAACCGGTCCTTCTGGGTCCCTGCTGTTGCGTACGGCCACGCCGCCCGCTGAGAGGTTCGCCACTTCGACGCAGTTGCCGTTGGAGAAGCTCAGCGAGCTCTTTACCCAGTGAGAACCTGAACCTGGCCTTTCGTCTGCAGGCCTTGCCATGTCGCCCCACCTCACCGATTGCTGGTTGTGCTTGGGATTTAGTCGCCAATGACTACGTTACGTGATCATTATACTACGCACCGTGTCACTAATTCCATAGGCTAGCAGACAACAGTTGTCCCGAGAGTCCTACTTGTCTCAAATAGCCCTAACGCACATTAGGCACCGATTGTTCGCGAAATCTCATGAGTTTTTATTCACACCGTAAGTAACAAAAAACGTCACGTATCGACAGCGTCGAAGCCTGGGTGAACAGAGCGGCCGGGTTCGCCTAACGCCCGAGCCAGCGCGATTCGGCCGTCTCGAGGATGAGCTCCTTAGACGACTCCGGATCGAGCGCCGCCTCGGCGAGCGTCTCGAACGCGATCCGGTGGAGGTACGTCTCCCGTTCCCCCTCCAGCGTGAAACCGCTGCGCATGTGCTCGGTGGCGACGACGTCCTGCAGCATGGCGTCGCTGTCGGCGCCGAAGCCGAAGATGACGAACGACTCGCCGAATACCCGGTGCTGCCCGTCGAGGGTGAGGATCTGCATGGTCACGTTCGGCCGTTCGGCCACCTTGGCCAGGTGCTGCAGCTGCTCGTACATCACGACGTCGTCGCCGATCCTGCGCTGCAGGATCGATTCGTCGAAGACGACGTTCAGTTCCAGGTCCGCGCGGTCGATCACCTGCTGGCGGCGCAGCCTGACCCGCACCAGCCGCCCGATCATGCCAGGCGCGACGGGCTCGATCCTGCCGTAGCTGCCGATGATGTGCTTGGCGTACGCCTCCGTCTGGAGCAGGCCGGCCACCACGTCGACGTGCCAGATCGCGATGGTGTTCGCCTCGTGCTCCAGGCCGATGAACTGCTTGTAGTCCTCGGCGAGCACATCGGCGGAGTCTTCCCACCAGCCCTTGTGCGTGGCGTCCTCGGCGAGCGCGAGCAGCATCGCGCGGCGCGGGCCGGTGACCTGGTAATAGGAGAGCAGCCGTTCGACCTCGCGCGGACGCAGCCCGGTCTTGGCCCGCTCGTACCTGCTGATCTTGGAGGGCGACCAGCCGAGCGCCGCGGCGACCGATTCCCCGCTCCTGCCCCTGGACTCGCGAATGTCCCGCAGCTCGGCAGCAAGCCGCCGACGGCGCACCGTGGGGCTGCCTGGCTCGGTCATCGGGCACCCCTTTCTGCTGGTGCCGCGGGCGGACGGCTGGCTCAGCTAAGTCGTCACGCAGATTGCACGGAAATCCGCTATGAAACCCTAAGTACATCGTACACTCACCCAGCGCTACCGAAGCTTCTTTTGTGACATGAGGCACCGCCGGTCCATTTAGTGACCGCTGATACGCGCCTCGGCACAGGTGTCTGGGGCGGAAATCCGCGACCCTGTGCTGCCTGCATAGAAGATTGACGATGGTGACGCCGGTGAAAGAAAGAGGCTGGAGTTGCGTCAATTAAAGCGCGCTAGCCATCGCGTTATAGAACTGATATATGCGCTTCTGCGCCCATACGGGAACGGCCTGCCGCCGACTGGGGGACTCGGCGGCAGGCCGTTAGTTCTCGCGGCCGTGCTATTTCACATGTGGTACAGGACGGCGGGCTGTGCGTGCCCCGCCGCGACCACCGGAGTGCTGGACGTGACTGCGGTCGCCACTGGCAGCGCCACGCCGGCAAGAATGGACCCGGCAAAGCCGAGCGTCAAGAGAGGGGAGATGATGGCTCGCTTTATGCGCATGATTCCTCCATGGCATATGTACTGCTCAGCAGCCTTCATCTGGCGTCAGCGGCCCGCAGACGCATCGACAGTGATGTTTCTCATTTGCCAGCGTAGGGCTCTTACATGAACTACGATAAATGGCTATGCTGCCTTCATCAATAATCAAAATCGGCAGCGGTCCTTGCGTAATCTATTTAACTGAAATATTCAGCCGTCAGTGCGATAAAATCAGCGGCACTTGATGCGATGCAAGCGTCCATGCAACTTGCATCGCAGTATGCGCGCGGAGTTCTTTAGGACGCTGGCCGTAAGGCTTTCGGCTACCGAATTAATGTCCGAAAATGGTTTCCCTGTTCCGGGGATGCGGTAAGTAGTAAAGTTTGACCCATGTCCCCGGTGACCGCGGCCGCACCACTGGTCGGCCGCGACAACGAGCTGGCCCTGCTCGATGGGCTATTAAGAGAAGCCGCCCGAGGCCGCGGTGCCGCGGTGCTGATCGACGGTGAGCCGGGCATTGGCAAGTCGACGCTCGTGCACGCCGCGGTCGCGGCCGCGCCGGAAGCGGGCTGTCAGGTGTTCTGGGGGGCAGGCGACGAGCTGAGCACGGCGCTGCCGCTGCTGCCGTTCCTCGAGGCTTTGCGGGTCCGCGAGCCGTCGGTGAACGCACGGCGGAAGACGATCGTCGGGCTGCTGCGCGGCGAGATCGCCGCCGACCGCGGCACGGACGTGCCCGCCGCCCTGGCCGAGCAGCTGCTCGCGCTGGTCGCCGAGGAATGCGCGGTGCGGCCGACGGTGATCGTCGTTGACGACCTGCAGTGGGCCGATCCCGCCAGCATCACGCTGTGGGGACGGCTGGCGAGGACGGCGGGTCAGCTGCCCTTGCTGCTGATCGGCATCGCGCGCCCGGTTCCGCAGCGCGATGACCTGCTCGTGCTGCGGAGGATGGTCAGCGACGCGGGCCGGATCCGGCTGGCCGGGCTCACTGACCCGGCGGTGTCAGAACTGATCGCCGCGCTGTCCGGCGGCAGGCCGGACGACAGCCTGCTCCGGCTCGCGGCAGGGGCGGCAGGCAACCCCCTCTACCTGACGGAACTCGTCGCCGCGCTGGATCGCGGCTCATGCGTCACGGACACCGCCGAGCCCGTGAACTCCGGGCTGGCGTCGCTGCCCGCGGTGATCGCCGAGCGCCTCGGCTTCGTCGCGCGCCCGGTGCGCGATGTGCTGCGCGCCGCGGCGCTGCTCGGCGTCGACTTCGAAATCTCCGACCTCGCGGTCGTGCTGGGCCGCGCCGTGCCCGACCTGCTTCCGGCGGTCGACGAGGCGCGCGCCGCCGGCGTGCTCGCCGAGTCGGGCGGCGCTCTCGGCTTCCGGCACCCGCTGATCAGGGCGGCGCTCTACGACGAGATGCCCGCGGCGGTGCGGGCCGCCTGGCACCGCGATGCGGCCCGTGCCCTCGCGGAGGCGGGCGCCCCGCCAGAGCGGGTCGCCAGGCAGTTGCTGCGCGCCGCTGAGGGCCCCGCCGGGGCCGAGGCCGTGGACGACCGGATGCTCGACTGGCTTGTGCGCACCGGCGATCACCTGGTCAGCCAGGCGCCCGGGGTCGCGGCAGACCTCTTTACCCAGGCGGCCGGCAGTACCCCGTTCGGCACGCCCAGGCACGACTGGCTGGTGAGCCGGCTCGCCGACGCCCTGTACCGCAGCGGGGACATCGCGGCGGCGGCCCGCGTCGCGAGCCAGGCACTCGAGTACGTCACCGACCCCGACCTGATCGTGGACCTGCACTGGACGCTCGCGCAGTGCCGCATGGGCACCGGGCAGTCCGCGGAGTCCCTCGCGACGCTAGACCGGGCGCTGGCGACGCCAGGGCTCTCCGCCAAGCACCGCGCGCGGCTGCTGGTGGTCGCGGCCAGGACGCACAGCGTTTTCGGCGAGGTCGAGACCGCGGAGCAGGTAGCGTCCGACGCGCTCGCGGCCGCCACGGAGGCGGCCGACAACTGGGCCATGGGGTGGGCGCTGCACGTGCTGACGCTCGTCACCACGGTGCAAGGACAACTGGCTCAGGCCCTGCCGCTGTTCGACCGGGCGCTGGAGGTCACGCAGGCCGACCCCGCGCTGACCGACCTGCGGCTGCTAGTGCAGATCAACCAGGCGGTCACGCTGGGCTACCTGGATCAGTACGAGCGGGCCTTCCGTGCGGCCAGGAGCGCCAGGGACATCGCCAGCGCGGTCGGGACGCCGATACGGCTCACTCAGGTGCACGGCGCCCTCGGCCAGCTGCTCTTCGAAACCGGGCAGTGGGACGAGGCGCTGGATGAGGTACAACGGCCCGAGAACCTCCAGGAGCCCGGCGCCATCTGCTGCGACCTCGGCATCGCCGCCGTCATCGAGTTCCATCGCGGCGAGATCGCACAGGCGCGCAGCCGCCTCGAGGCCGCCGTTCCCTATGCCGAGCGGCTCGGGCACCGGCTGATCCCGCCGCTGGCGCTCGCCCGCAGCCTCGACCATGAGCACGCCGGGTCGCTGCCGGAGGCGTTCGCCGCGCTGCTGGACGCGTTCGACGGCAACACCGAGGAGATCGAGCTCGAAAACCTGCTCGCCGACGCCGTCCGCCTCGCCGCCAGGACCGGCGACCTGGGCGCGGCCCGGACCCTCGCGAAACAGGCCGTCAAGCTCGCCGAGGGGTCCGAGGTGCCGCATCGCCTCGCGAACGCGCTCTACTGCGAGGGCCTGCTCGACCACGACGCCTGCCGGCTGCGTACCGCGGCCGCGCGCTACCAGGAGGCCAGCCGTCCGCTGCTCGCCGCGAAGGCGTTCGAGGCGGCCGCCGCGGAGTTCCTCCGCGCCGATGACCGCGGCCAGGCGCGCGACGCCTTCCTGCAGGCCGTCGAGGCGTACTCTTTCATCGGCGCCGCCGCCGACGTCGCCAGGCTGCGCGCGGCGTTCCGGGCGCACGGCATCCACCGCGGGCCGCACTCGAGGCACCGGCGGGCGGTCAGCGGCTGGGACAGCCTCACCGACACCGAAGTGAAGGTCGCCGGGCTGGTGGCCGAGGGACTATCGAACCCGGAGATCGCCGGCAAGCTCATGCTCTCCCGGCGGACCGTCTCGACCCACGTCTCGCACATCCTGAAGAAGCTCGGCGTGGCCTCGCGGACCGACATCGCCAGGGAGTCGGCGCTGCGTACCGTCGCGCCGCGGTAAGCCACCGCGGCGGCATGCAAGGCTGCCGACCCCCGTCTTCGCCGGACTCTGCTGGACGAGAGAACAGGCATTGCCCATGTCTCCAGTCCCGGGGGCACCACGTCGGCGGCCGCTCTGGAAGATATGGGATAGAAAAAGCCCCCGGGGGGGCCATAACTATCCCATATCTGGGCCGGGGCCGAGGCGGGGCCGGGGCCGGGGCCGGGCCGGGGCCGGGCCGGGGCCGGGCGGGGCCAGCCGCACAAAAACGCGCCCCGCGGTGACCGCGTCGTCCGCAAACGCGGTCACCGGGGGCGCGGTGTGGGGACAGGTCCCGTAGGGGGCGTACGGCCCCGTCCCCACGTCTAATCCAGCGTCGCCTCGCTATCAGGCAGCGCGGTGCGGTCGCCGGTACGGCCGTCAGGGAACAACAGCGTGAAGTACACGGCCTTGCCGGCCGGAGTCCGGTAAAAGCCCCACTCGGCGGCCAGGGTGGCGACTAGCATGAGTCCACGTCCTGTCTCCGCATCGCCGGGGGCGACGGACACCACAGGGAAGGAACGCGACGTGTCGTACACGTCCACCCGCAGCTGGCCGCGCAGGCACCTGATGCCGAGCGTGATGGCCCGGCTTGGCTCGTGGATGATCGCGTTCGTCACGAGCTCGCTGGTGAGCAGCGCGGCGGCGTCCGGGTCGACAGGGATGCCCCAGTCGCGGATCGCCGCCAGGACATGGCTGCGGGCCTCGCCCGCCGACGCTGGCGTTGCGGCCAGCCGGACGCGGCAATGGTTCAGTTGGATGGGCGGAGAGGCCACCATCGCGGTCATCGCATGTCCTTCATTAGCCGGTCCGGGATCCGGGGGGGCTAGGCGACTGCTCGGCGGAGGATCGAGCGGGAGCGTCGCTCTCGGTGCCGGTTTCATAACAAATGCTGCTGCAAGTTGCATTGACAGACATCGGTCAGCTGACTGATTTCAGGTTGTGACGAACGAGCATGAATGAGGCCACCCGGCCATCTAAGTTCAACCTGAGTCCTCGTGGGAACCGGCCCAGTCGACTAACGAAAGCTTTTTTGATGATCGTCGCCAACGGGCCAGGGAGGCACGACGCCCGAGTCCGTGCCTGTGACGTCAGCGGTTCGTGAGGCTGGGCTGCATCGACAGGGCGAGCAGCCGGACGTTGGCCGGCTGCGCGTCCTCGAAGTTGTACATCCGCCCGTACTTCGGCCGCAGCCGGTCCATGATCCGCGGCACGGCCTCGTCCACTGCCCGCTGGCGGGCCGAAGCCCACTCGCCGACCAGGCCCGCGGAAAACGCGCCCGGCCCGGCCGCGGCCCGGTCGGGCTGCTCACCGCGCGCGATCTGCCTGCCGAACAGGTACAGCGAGAAGTGGTTGTTCAGCCTGGCAAGCAGCCGCTCCTTGTCCGAATCCCCGAGGTCGTCCAGGTAGTCGGTCAGGTACAGGTCAGGGACGGCCTCCGGCCGCGGGACCTCCGCGTTGATGAGCGCGGTGACCTCATCCAGGTAGCCGAGGTAAAAGTCGAAGTCGGACTTCTCGCCGGCGTTGCCGTGGCCGCCGGAGAACCAGTCGAACTCCAGGTCGCGCGCGAACTGCAGGTTCGGTTTGAACAGCACCAGCGGGTCCTGCCCCGCGAAGCCGCCGAACGGCAGCTGGTCGACGTTGATCAAGTCAGCGGAATGCCCGACGCGCTCCTCGGTCAGCAGGAACACCGCGTGGTCCGGCGCGTGCCCCGGCCGGGGCAGGCCGTGCAGCCGCAGCGTCACGCCCTCGACGGAGAGGCCGCCGTCCGGCCAGCGCAGCACGTCGGTGGGCCGGGGCAGGTCGCTGCCGAATCGCTCCATCCACATGGCGGTGTGCTCGCTGGCGATCACGCGCGGGCTGGCTGGCAGCGACGTGACGAGCTGCCGCGCACCGCCGATATGGTCCGCGTGAAAGTGCGAATAGCAAATCGCGGTTACCGGCAAGGGCGTCACAGACCCGATCGCCTGCACCAGCGAATCCGCCGCGCCCTGCGGCGGGTCAAACAACAGCACGCCGCGCTCGCCGACGTAGAACAGCGTGCAGTAAAAATGCCGGGAAAACCAATAGGTGCGCTCGGTAAGCCGCTGCAGGACGTATTTTTCCATGACACTGCGCGCGAACAGGTGGGAAACCCGCTGCCCCCGTCGCAGTGTCATTTCAGCGGAGGGTTCGACGTACTCGGCCCCGGTGATGGAGAGCGGTTCTTCCTGCCATTCGTCTCGCATCACGAAGGCCATGACGTCTCCTCGAGTCGGCTAGCGCCGATGCTCGCACACCACGTCTGGCCGGTCAAGCGCCCCAGGTGCCAGGTCAGGTGCCAGGTCAGGTGCCAGGTCAGGCGCCAGGTCAGGCGCCAGGACCGTCAAACTCGCCGTTACGCACGCCGCCGAGGAAGGCGTGCCATTCGGGCTGGGTAAAGCGCAGCACCAGCCCTTCCGCATTCTTGCTGTCGCGGACGCCGACGGCGCCGCCGTTAAGGCTCGCCACCTCGACGCAGTTCCCGTTCGCGAAACTAAAAGAGCTCTTCACCCAGTAGGGGCCTGAATCCGGCCGCTCGGCTGCGCGCCGCACCATAGTACTCACCTCATGAATTTGTTGTAGGCCGAAATGAACTGTGTAACATCCCCCGCGGAGCGGTATTACGGAGAACCTGCCCGTGGACTAGAACGTCAGCGCGAAGTACACCGCCTTGCCGCCCGGAGTGGCGTAAAAGCCCCACTCGTCGGCCAGTGCGGCGACTATGATCAGGCCCCGGCCGGTCTCGGCGTCGGCGGGCACGTCGGCCGGTGCGGGCATGGCGCGCGACGAGTCGTGCACATCGATGCGCAGCTGCCCAGCGGAGCATGTGATGTCCAGCATGACGGCCGGGTTGTCCTCGTACCGGACGGCGTTGGTCACCAGCTCGCTGGTGAGCAGCGCCACGGCGTACGGGTCAACCGGCACCTGCCATGCGACGACGGTCGCACGCACCTGTTCGCGGGCTTGGGCCGCTGCGGCCAGTCCTGTCGGTAGCGGGACGTGGCGCACACGCAGTCCGGCCGGGTGGGTGCTGGTCAGGATCGCGTTCATGCGGGTCGTTCCTTGGTCGGCCGGCCGATGGCACGGGCAGTGTCACCGGCGCTTGCAATACAACTATTGCTGCAAGTTGCATAGATAAACATCGGTCAGCTGACTTATTTCGATTCGTGACCAGTGTGCTTGAGGAGCAACCGGCGCATACCAGTGCAGAACTTGCCACGTTCCCGGCGCGGTTGGACCGCGGCAGGACGGGAACCACGACGGCATGGCGCAGAAGCCGCAGAACTCGCAGAAGCCGCAGAAGCCCAGTGCACGCGTAGGCGGCATCGAGGTGCAGCTGTCCAACCAGGACAAGGTCCTCTTCCCCGGCGACGGGATCACGAAGGGCGACCTGGTCGCCTATTACGAGGCGATGGCGCCGCACATGCTCGGGTACCTCGAGGACCGGCCGCTGGTCATGGACAGGTATCCCGACGGCATCACCGGCCAGCGCCTCGTCCAGAAGAACGTCCCGCAGTACTTCCCGGACTGGATCACCCGCGCGGA
>Ga0335075_10004304_pt1 | contig 22333 bp, 20 predicted proteins | sample Lox_Sample_24_FD_206723 | JGI IMG/M metagenome (GOLD analysis project Ga0335075, IMG submission 206723) | Soil microbial communities from Loxahatchee National Wildlife Refuge, Florida, United States - Lox_Sample_2.4 | ecosystem: Environmental > Terrestrial > Soil > Wetlands | place: USA...
TGCCGCAGGCGCCGGCGGCCAAGAAGGGAATCGAGGACCGGCGGCGCAGCGCCAAGATCGACGTGCAGGCGGCGATCGAGGGCGAGGACGAGCGCGTGCGCAGTCTCGCCTCGGTGCGGCGCCAGCGTGAGCGCGAGCGCCGCCAGGCCGAGCTCGAGCTCTTGCGCTCGGACCAAGTGAAGGTGGTGCGCGAGGTTGTGCTGCCGGAGACCATCGCCGTGCAAGAGCTCGCCAACCGCATGGCCGCGCGTGCGGGTGACGTCATCAAGACACTGATGAAGCTCGGCGTAATGGCGACCATCACCCAGACGCTGGACGCCGACACCGCCGAGCTGGTCGTTCAGGAGTTCGGCCACCGCGTCAAGCGCGTTTCGGAGGCGGATGTCGAGGCCGGCCTGGAAGGCGAGGACGACGCCGAGGCCGAGCTGCAGCCCCGGCCGCCGGTGGTCACCGTGATGGGCCATGTCGATCACGGCAAGACCTCGCTGCTCGATGCTCTGCGGGCGACCGACGTCGCGGCTGGGGAAGCGGGCGGCATCACCCAGCATATCGGCGCCTATCAGGTGACGATGCCCGGGGGCGAGCGCATCACCTTCATCGATACGCCGGGCCATGAGGCGTTCACGGCGCTGCGCGCACGCGGGGCCAGCGTCACCGACATCGTGGTGCTGGTGGTCGCCGCCGACGACGGCGTGATGCCGCAGACGATCGAGGCGATCCGGCACGCGCAGGCGGCGCATGCGCCGATCATCGTCGCCATCAACAAGATGGACAAGCCGGGCGCCAATCCGGACCGCGTGCGCAACGAGCTGCTGCAATACGGGGTCGTGGTCGAGGCGATGGGCGGGGAGACCCAGGACGTCGAGGTCTCGGCGCTCAAGCGGACCGGGCTCGAGGCGCTGAACGATGCGATCCTGGTGCAGGCGGAGGTTCTGGACCTCAAGACCAATCCGGACCGGGCCGCCGAAGGAACGATCATCGAGAGCCGGCTCGATCGCGGCCGCGGTCCGGTGGCGACGGTGCTCGTGCAGCGGGGCACGCTGCACCAGGGCGACATCGTCGTCGCCGGAGCGGAATGGGGTCGGGTGCGGGCGATGCTGGACGACCGCAATCGCGCGCTTGCCGACGCGGGCCCGTCGGCGCCGGTCGAGATACTCGGGCTCACCGGCGTTCCGGTGGCGGGCGAGCCGCTGATCGCGGTGGAGGGCGAGGCGCGCGCCCGCGAAGTCGCCGAATTCCGCCAGCGCAAGGTGCGCGACAAGGCGGCGGCCAGCAACGGCGCCGCACGCGGCACGCTCGAGCAGATGCTGGCGCGCATCAGCGCGGGCGAGCAGAAGGAAGTCACCGTGGTGGTGAAGGCCGACGTGCAGGGCAGCGCCGAGGCGATCGGGGCGACGGTGGTCAAGCTGGGCACCGAGGAGGTGAAGGTGCGCGTGCTGCACTCTGCCGTCGGCCAGATCACCGAGAGCGACATCGTGCTGGCGAAGGCGTCCGACGCGGTGGTCGTCGCGTTCAACGTGCGCGCCACCGCGCAGGCGCGAGAGCTTGCCGGCCGCGAGGGCGTGGACATCCGCTACTACAGCATCATCTACGAGCTGGCCGACGATATCGAGAAGCTGGTCAGGGGCCGGATGGCGCCGAAGGCGCGCGAGCGCTTCCTCGGCTATGCCGAGATCCGCAAGGTCTTCGAGATCACCAAGGTGGGCAAGGTCGCCGGCTGCATGGTGACCGAGGGGGTGGTGCGGCGGGGCGCCGGCGTGCGCCTGCTGCGCGACGGCGTGGTAATCCACACGGGCGAGCTCTCGCAGCTCAAGCACTACAAGGACGACGTGCGCGAGATGGCGAAGGGCTATGAATGTGGCCTGGCTTTCGCGGGCTGGCAGGATCTGCGCGAGGGCGACGTGATCGAGTGCTTCGAGAGCGAGCTGGTTCCGGCATGAGAAGCGGCACCCCTGCCCCCGTCCTGGCCGCGGTCCCGGGCGGTGGCCCGGGAAGGGGTGCGCAGCGCCGGCTCAGGGTGGCGGAGGAGATCCGCCGTCTGCTGGCCGATATTTTCCTGCGCGCGCCGTTTCGCGACCCGGAGCTTGCCACGGCCCGGATTACCGTGACCGAAGTCCGGCTCAGCCCGGATCTGCGCCAGGCGACCGCTTTCGTCGCCCGGCTGGGCCGCCCGGACATCGCGGAGCTCCTGCCCGCCCTGGCGCGCGCGACGCCGTTCCTGCAGCGCGAGGTCGCGCGCGGAATTCGCCTGCGGCGCGCGCCAACGCTCACGTTCGCCACCGATGCGACGCTCGAGCGGGTAAGCCGGATCGAAGAGGTGCTGCGCTCGCCGGCGGTCGCGCGGGATCTCGCCGGCCACTGAAACCCGCATGAGAAAAAGGCGCGGGCGAAAGCTCGACGGCTGGCTGATCGTCGACAAGCCGGCCGGAATCACTTCGACGTCCGTGGTCAACCGGGTCAGGCGCGCGTTCGGTGCCGAAAAAGCGGGGCATGGCGGCACGCTCGACCCGCTGGCGACGGGCGTGCTGCCGGTGGCGTTCGGGGCGGCAACCAAGACGGTCCCGTACGTGATGGACGGGGCGAAACACTACCGCTTCACGCTCCGCTTCGGCGAGGCGCGCGACACCGACGACGCCGACGGAAGGGTGACCGGGACCTCCACGGTGCGCCCGACCGAGGCGGCGATCGAGGCCGCCCTGCCCGCCTTCCGGGGCGCAATCATGCAGGTTCCGCCGGCCTTTTCCGCGGTCAAGGTTGCCGGGGCGCGCGCCTACGATCTGGCGCGCGGGGGCGAGCCGGCAGTGCTGGCGGCGCGGCCGGCGCTGGTCGAGCGGTTCGAGCTTATCGCGATCAGGGATGAGGCGACCGCGGACTTCGAGGTGGTTTCGGGCAAGGGGGTCTATATGCGGAGCCTGGCGCGGGACCTGGCGCGCACGCTCGGCACCTTCGGCCACATCGCGGCGCTGCGTCGGCTCAAGGTCGGGCCATTCGCCGAAGCGCAGGCAATTCCGCTGGACAAAATCGATACCGAGGAGGATAGCAGCCACGTTTCCCCGGACCTCCTCCTTCCGGTTGCGACCGCGCTGGCCGACATCCCGGCGCTGGCCCTGACCGCGGAGGAGGCCGCCGCTATTGCGTGCGGCCAGGCGCTGAGCCTGGTCGTGCTGATGGGCCGGATTCCGGATCGCGCGGACCCCGAAGGGGGATTGGTGCGGGCCATGGCGGGGGGGCACGTGCTGGGGCTCGGGCGGCTGGTCGATGGCTGGCTCAAGCCTGAGCGCTTGCTGGTTTGACGGTTCCTGAGAGGAGAACCCGATGTCGATCACGACCGAGCGCCGCCAGGTGCTGGTTTCGGACTATGCGACGAAAGTGGGCGATACCGGCAGCCCGGAGGTTCAGGTTGCGCTGCTGTCGGAGCGGATCGCCAATCTCACCGAGCATCTGAAGGCGCACGCCAAGGACTTCCACAGCCGCCGGGGCCTTCTGGTGCTGGTGGGGCGGCGGCGGCGGCTGCTCGACTACCTCAAGGCAAAGGACGCCAGGCGCTACGAAGCCTTGGTCGGGCGGCTCAACCTGCGCCGCTGAGCATGGCATCGCCCGCTGACACGCCCATATACGGGCGAGCGAATTCCTTGCGCCATGGGGGCGCGAGGCAACTTGCCGGGAAGAATTTCCCGGCTGCCGCGACCGCGGCGGAACGGACCCTGAGCTGATCGAGACTTCTGGCACGAGCGGGACCTACGACGGCGTTTCCGGCCGCATGGCCCGCGGACCTGCCTTCCGGGCAGGCCGCATCCATGCCACCCGAGACGCCGTGTCCGGCGTGACGGAACGAGCCTTCGATCATGCCCCGGCCCCACCCGCCCCGATCCGGCGTGTGAAGGACCTAGAGTGATGTTCAACTATTTCCGCAAGGAGCTGGACTGGGGCGGCCGCAAGCTGATCCTGGAGACCGGCAAGATCGCGCGCCAGGCGGACGGCGCGGTGATGGTGCGCTACGGCGAAACGGTGGTGCTCTGCACCGCGGTCGGCGTGAAGACTCCGCGGCCGGGCCAGGACTTCTTCCCGCTCACCGTCAACTACCAGGAGAAGACCTTCGCGGCGGGCAAGATCCCGGGCGGCTTCTTCAAGCGCGAGGGACGGCCGAGCGAGAAGGAGACGCTGGTCAGCCGGCTGATCGACCGGCCGATCCGGCCGCTGTTCCCGGAGGGCTTCCGCAACGAGGTGCAGGTCATCGCGACGGTGCTGAGCCACGACCTCGAGAACGACCCCGATGTCGTGGCGATGATCGGGAGCTCTGCCGCACTCACCCTCTCCGGCATTCCCTTCCTCGGGCCTGTGGCGGCAGCGCGGGTCGGATACGTCGACGGCGCCTTCGTGCTCAACCCGACGGCTTCGGAGCGGGAGCGTTCCGCGCTCGACCTTGTGATGGCCGGCACGGCGCAAGGCGTGCTGATGGTGGAGAGCGAGGCGCAGGAGCTTTCCGAGCAGCAGATGCTCGATGCGGTCGTGTTCGGTCACGCGGGCTTTCAGCCGGTGATCCAGGCGATCATCGAGCTTGCGGAGCGGGTGGCGAAGGACCCCTGGCCGCTGACGGAGGCGGACGAGGCGGAGAAGGCGCTGCGCGAGCGGCTCGCTGCGGCGGCGCGGGAGAAGCTGGCCGAGGCCTATCGCGAGAAGGTGAAGCAGGCGCGCGGGGAGAAGGTGGCCCGGGCGAGGGCGGAGGCCGCGGCGGCTCTGGCGGCCGAGGGGCTCGAGACGGGCAAGCTCGGCGAGGCTTTCGAGGCGCTCGAGGCGGACATCGTGCGCAACGCCATCCTCGACACCGGGATCAGGATCGACGGCCGCGACACGCGGACGATCCGGCCGATCACGGCGGAGGTGGGCGTGCTGCCGCGCACGCACGGCAGCGCGCTCTTCACGCGCGGAGAGACGCAGGCCCTGTGCGTCGCGACCTTGGGGACCGGGCAGGACGAGCAGATAATCGATGCGCTCGACCGCGAATATCGCGAGCACTTCATGCTGCACTACAATTTCCCACCCTATTCGGTGGGTGAGGCGGGGCGGATGGGAAGCCCTGGAAGGCGCGAGATCGGCCACGGCAAGCTCGCCTGGCGGGCGGTGCATCCGCTGCTGCCGAGCAAGGAGGATTTCCCCTACACGATGCGGGTGGTGAGCGAGATCACCGAGAGCAACGGCAGCTCCTCGATGGCGACCGTCTGCGGCTCCTCGCTCGCGCTGATGGATGCCGGCGTGCCGCTGAAGCGGCCGGTGGCCGGGATCGCGATGGGATTGATCAAGGAGGATCGCGGCTTCGCCGTGCTCTCCGACATCATCGGCGATGAGGACCATCTCGGTGACATGGACTTCAAGGTCGCCGGCACCGAGCATGGCGTGACCAGCCTGCAGATGGACATCAAGATCACCTCGATCACACCTGAGATCATGCAGATCGCGCTCGCGCAGGCGCGCGAGGGACGCCTGCATATCTTGGGCGAGATGGCGAAGGCGCTGATGGGACACCGCAGCGACGTCGCGGCGACGGCGCCGCGCATTACGGTGATCAGCGTGCCGAAGGAGAAGATCCGCGAGGTGATCGGCACCGGCGGCAAGGTGATCCGCGAGATCACCGAGCAGACGGGGACCAAGATCGACATCGACGATGACGGCACGATCAAGATCGCCGCGACCGACCAGAAGCAGGCGCAGGCGGCGATCGACTGGATTCGCGGCATCGTGGCGGAGCCGGAGATCAACGCGATCTACAACGGCAAGGTGGTGAAGACGACGGATTTCGGCGCCTTCGTCAACTTCCTCGGCAGCCGCGACGGGCTCGTGCACATCAGCGAGCTGGCGCAAGGGCGGGTGGCGAGGACGACCGATGTGGTCAATGTCGGCGACCCGGTGAAGGTGAAGGTGATCGGGTTCGACGAGCGGGGCAAGGTCAAGCTCTCGATGCGGGTGGTGGACCAGGCCACGGGCGACGACATCACCGAAAAGGTGGGGCCGAAGGGCGGCCGCGAGCGGCGCGAGCGCTTCGGGGGGGACGAGGCCGCCGCCGGCTGAGGGCCCGGGGGTTCGAGGCCCAGGGTTCAAGGCCGGGCGGTGTCGGCGCGCTCGCGCGCCGGCTTCATCGGTGGTACACCTTGTTGCAATAACGGCATCGGCCCGAACGGAGGCAGGCCATGAAGCCGCTTAACGCCATGCGCATGGGAGGCGCGGAGGTGCTGCCGCTGATCGAAGGCGGCAAGGGCATCTCGGTCTCGAACGGCGTCACCTCGGGCAACTGGGCGGCGGCCGGGGGCGTCGGCACGTTCAGCGCGGTGAACGCCGACGCCTACGACGCGGACGGCCATGCCATCCCGCAGACCTACCGCGGGCGGACGCGGCGGGAGCGGCACGAGGAGCTGATCGCCTACGCGATCCAGGGTGGGATCACGCAGGCGAAGCGGGCTTTCGACCTTGCCGGCGGTATAGGGCGCATCCACGCCAACATCCTCTGGGAAATGGGGGCGGCGGAGCGGGTGATCACCGGCGTTCTCGACGGGGCGAAGGGGCTGATCAACGGCATTACCTGCGGCGCGGGCATGCCCTATCGGCTGTCCGACATCGCAAGCCGCTTCGGTGTCCATTACTACCCGATCGTTTCCTCGGCGCGCGCGTTCAACGCGCTCTGGAAGCGCGCCTACCACAAGGTGGCGGATCTGCTAGGCGGGGTGGTCTATGAGGATCCGTGGCTCGCCGGCGGCCATAACGGGCTTTCCAACAGCGAGGACCCCAACCGGCCGGAAGCGCCGTTCCCGCGCGTGCTCGCGCTGCGGACGCTGATGCGCGAGTTCGGTCTCGGGCAGACGCCGATCATCATGGCGGGCGGTGTGTGGTGGCTCGAGGAATGGGAGGATTGGATCGACAATCCGGATCTCGGTCCGATTGCCTTCCAGTTCGGCACGCGCCCGCTTCTGACCAAGGAGAGCCCGATCGGCGAGGGGTGGAAGCAGCGCCTCCTCAAGCTCAAGGAAGGCGATGTATTCCTCAATCACTTTAGCCCGACGGGGTTCTATTCGTCGGCGGTGAACAACCGGTTCCTAGGCGAACTGAAGGCGCGTTCCGAGCGGCAGGTGGCGTACGCAACCGAGGCGGTGGGCGAGCACGTAGCGCTTTACGGTGTCGGCCCGCGCAAGCGCGCGGTTTACCTCACGCCAGCGGATCTCGAGCGGGTGCGGGACTGGGAGGGCGAAGGGTTCACCGAGGCGCTGCGCACGCCGGATTCGACCCTGATCTTCGTGAGCCCTGAAAAGGCGACTGAGATTCGCGAGGACCAGGTGGCCTGCATGGGCTGCCTCAGCGCCTGCCGGTTCTCCAACTGGAGCGACGACGGACCTGACTACAGCACCGGGAAAAAGACGGACCCACGCAGCTTCTGCATCCAGAAGACGCTGCAGGCGATCGGGCATCGCTCGGCCGCCGCCGACGCGGTCGAGAACAACCTGATGTTCAGCGGCGCCAATGCCTTCCGATTCGCCTCCGACCCGTTCTATTCGAACGGGTTCATCCCGACGGTGAAGCAGCTCGTCGAGCGCATCCTCACGGGGCGCTGACGGGGCGCCGGCCACCCCGTCTATCGCGACAGCGCGGCCGTCGCGATAGACGGGGCGCGGGCGCCTTGGCATAAGAGGGCGCGGAATCGGCGAGGAATGGGCGGCCTTGGCCAGCGTCAGTGTCCTGCGGCGGGCGACGTTGATCGTGCTGGGCAACGAGAAGGGCGGGTCCGGCAAGTCGACCACGGCGATGCATTTGATTGTCGGCCTGCTGCGCGATGGCTATCGCGTGGGAGCGATCGATCTCGATGCAAGGCAGGCGACGCTCGCCGGCTATATCGCGGCCCGCGAGACGTTCGTGCGGACGAAGGGCGTGACGCTGCCGGTGCCGCGTGTTCTCACGGTGGGGCGGAGCGAGGAGGACAGCCGCACCGCTGCCGAGGCGGACGAGCGGGCACGTTTTGACGCAGCGCTGGCGGAGCTCTCGCGGGAGTGTGAGATCGTCGTCATCGACTGCCCGGGGTCGGATACGTTCTTGAGCCGACTCGGCCACGCGCACGCCGATACGCTGGTGACGCCGATCAATGACAGTTTTATCGACTTTGCCATGCTGGCGAAGGTGGACCCGGACAATCGGGACGTCGTCCATCCCAGCATCTACAGCGAGATGGTGTGGCAGGCGCGCAAGGCGCGCTTCGCGCGCGATCGCGGGCGGATCGACTGGATCGTCATGCGCAACCGGCTGGGAGCGGTCGCGGCGCGCAACAAGCGCGACGTGGGCGCCTCGCTCGAGACGCTGGCCAAACGGATCGGCTTCCGCACGGTAAAGGGGTTCGGCGAGCGGGTGATTTTTCGCGAGCTTTTTCTTCAGGGCTTGACGCTGATGGATGTGCGCGAGGCGGGGATTGGGATCGCGCTCGGAATGAGCCATGTGGCGGCGCGGGCGGAGGTGCGGGCGCTGATCGGGGCGATCCGCAAGCCCCCGCCGGCGGCGGCGGGGCCCGCCTTGGTGCCGGCTGGTTGCGAGCCGGCCGAACGGGCGGTATAGCGGGGCGGCGCCATTCGTGGCAGGCCGACGTAGCTCAGCGGTAGAGCAACTGATTCGTAATCAGTAGGTCCTCGGTTCAAGTCCGAGCGTCGGCACCATTTCAATGCGTCAGAGGATGATCGCCGACGGCGCGAATTACGCGAGCAGGCGATAAGCCGGAGCGAAATGGGCGGGCACCGCGCCTGCGCCGGAAACCCCATCGATCCCGATCCGGGGCACCGTCGCCGGCAGACCTCGCTCGGCAGGCTTCACGAGCCACGGAACTGCGGCGCACGCTTCGCATGGAATGCCTCCACGCCCTCGCGGAAGTCGTCCGACTGGCGCAACCTGCTGTAGCAATAGCCCTCAAGATCGATCGCGGTCGAAAGAAACGCGTCTTCGGTTTGATTGAGCAATCTCTTCGCGGTGCGCTGGGCCAGAGGCGAAAGCGCGATCAGCTCCTCGACCATCGCATCGGTCGCGGGCTCAAGCTGGTCGTCCGGCACGCACTCGGTCGCAATGCCCCATTCATGGGCCTGCCGGCCCGAGATGCGCTTCGAGCGCATGACCATATCCTTGGTTCGAGCAATGCCCACCATCTTCTGCAGCCGCGCAGCACCGCCTGAGCCGGGAATCTGACCGAGCTTCTGTTCGGGCAGTGCGTAGAGACAGGTCTCGGAGACGATCCGAAAGTCGCAGGCCAGCGAGACTTCGAAGCCCACCCCGAACGTGTAGCCGCGATTGGCGGCGATGACGGGTTTCGAGCAGCGCGCGGGTGCCGCGATATTGAAGGCGAGACGCGCGACATGCTCGGGTGAGGCCTCGAGAAATCCGCGGATATACCCACCGGAGGAGAAATGATCGCCCGCTGCGCGCACGACGATCACGCGGATCTGCGGATGCTCGTCGAGCGCCTCGAAGACAAGCCGCAGCTGGTCGCGCTGGGGCATCGAGATCGTGTTCATCGGCGGGCGGGCGAGAACGATGTCGGCGCGCGCGCGGGCGGCGTCGATCTCCACCCGAAACCCGTCGAGCCGGTCGAACCTCGGGTCGTTCGCAGAGGTCATGACGCAATTCCCTGGCTGGTTGCATCGAATTCCACTCCGGCCGAGCTCTCCGCTTCGTACTCCCCGGCGACCAGCTTGCGACGAAGCAGCTTGCCGACCGGCGAACGCGGGATTTCCGCAACAAAGACGTATCGGCGCGGGCGCTTGAAATCGGCAAGGCCGGAGGCACGGCAGTGGGCGTCGAGCGCCTCCGGGCTCACCGATGCCCGGCGCTTGACGAAGGCCGCGACGAGCTTCCCCCACCGTTCGTCATGCAAGCCGACGGCTGCGACCTCCGAGACCGCGGGGTGCAGAGAAACGCAGCTCTCCACCTCGACCGGCGATACGTTCTCCCCGCCGGTGATGATCATGTCGTCCACTCGGCCCGTGACAAATAGATCGCCATCGGCGTCGAGATAGCCGGTATCGCCGGTGAAGTACCAACCGCCGCGGAACGCACGCTCATCGGCGTCCGCCCGATGCCAATAGCCCTCGAATGCCTCATCGCCCGAAGCGTCGATGGCGATCTCCCCCTCCTCCCCTCTCGCCGCCTCCTCCTCGGGGCTCGCCGCACCGAGCCTGACCACGCGAAGCCGCGCATTGATCCCCGGCCGGCCGGCCGAACCCGGCTTGCGCATGGCATGCTGCTCGACCGTGAAGGTGTAGATTTCGGAGGAGCCGTAGTGATTGACGAAGAGCTCGGGCCGGAATGCCTCGGTGAGCGCTTTCAGAAGACCCGCGGTCATCGGCGCGCCGGCGAAGCCGAGCTTGCGAACCGAAGCGAGGTTGCGCCTTGGAAAATCGTGATGGGCGAGCAGGTCGTGATAGAGGGTGGGCACGAGGTAGAGGTTGTCGATGCGCTCGGCCTCGATCAAGGCGAGCGCGCGGGCAGCATCGAAGCGCGGCAGGCAGACGAAGGCGCCGCCGATAAGCGACATTGCGAGGAGCGAGCGCACGCCCATCGTGTGGTAAAGGGGCATGACGCCGAGCGTGCGTTCGCCGCGCGCATAGAGATTCTGCGCTACGTGCGCGATCGCCGCCGCGCGCTCGGCACGGTGGCGGCGCGGCACGCCTTTGGGACGCCCGGTCGTACCCGACGTATAGAGCATGAGCGATAGGGCTTCCGCATCGGCGCGCGGCGTCGCCGGCGTCGCACTTGCGCGAACGAGCTCGGCAAAGCTCGTCTCGCCGCCGCTCGGCTCGGCGCCGATCGCAATCCGCCGCAGGCCCCGGGCGGTCGGGCAGCCGGCGACCGCCTCGGCTGCGACCGGTTCATAGGCAATGGCACGGGCTTGGGCATCCTGGAGGACGAAGCCGAGCTCTTCGGATTTCACCCGCCAGTTGACCGGCGTCGCGATCACGCCGGTGAATTGGCAGGCCCAGTGCAGCGTCGCCGACTCGAACCGGTTCTGCAGGACGGTGACAAGATGATCGCCTTGTGCCAGACCGAGCGCGTCGAGGCCGGCCACGGCGCCGGAAATCGCCGAGTACCACTCACCGTAGGTGAGCCTCGTCGCTCCATCGACGATCGCCTCGGCGCACGGATCGCGTTCGACGCTCGCAAGAAAGCTCCGGCCCAGGTCAAACATCGCGTCTCTCCGGATTGCCGGATTGGTCGTGCAATTCCGCGGCCGCTTCGAGGGCGGCCGCGACGATCGGCGTGTAGCCGGTGCAGCGACAGAGATGACCGGCCAGCACCTCCCGCACCGATTCGGCCGAGGGCGAGGGCGTTGTCGCCAGGAAGCATTCGAGCGATATCAGGATGCCGGCCGTGCAGAAGCCGCATTGTAGAGCGTGGTGACGGCGGAACGCACGCTGGAGGACGGAAAGCCGGTCCGGAGCCGGAGCGAGACCTTCGACGGTCGTGACCTTGCAGCCCTCGACCTGCACGGCGAGCGTGAGGCAGGCGCGCGCAGGCTGGCCATCGATCATGATCGTGCAGGCGCCGCAGACGCCATGCTCGCAACCGACATGCGTGCCGGTGGCGCCGAGTCCGTGGCGCAGCGCGTCGGTCAGCAGGGTGCGCGGTTCGACCGCAACCTCGGCCGAAGCCCCGTTCAATGTGAATGCGACCTTGTGGCGTCTACCGTGGATCAGCAGTGGCATGAGCCGGCTTCCATCAGAACCTTGCGGCCAAGGTGACGCACCAGGTCGCGCCGGTAGCGCCCGGTCGCGTGCACATCCTCGCGTGCCGGCAGGTCCCAGGCGAATTCGTTGAGAGCGTCATCGAGCGCGCTCGGCTCGAGGGCCGGAAAGCTTCGCACGACCGGTCGGTCGTCCACGCCGCAAACCGCGAGCCGCATGTGCTTGCGGCTGACCGCCGCGGCGCAGCCGACAATTGCGAAATCGCCGTGCCGTCGCCCGACCTCCGCGAAGGCATAGGTCTCGCCGTCGCGCGCGAGGGGGAAGGCGACCTGCTCGATCATTTCGTCATCCTCGCATGCGGTCAGCATCATGCCCGCGAAGAACGTCTCGGCCGGCACGCGGCGGCGCCGGCGGCGCGAGCGGAGCCGGACTTCGCCGCCGAGCACGGCAAGGACGAGCGGGAGTTCCGCGCTGGGATCCGCATGGGCGATCGAGCCGCACACCGTGCCGCGGGCGCGGGTCTGCCAGTGGCCGACCCACGGCAGGGCGGCGGCGAGGAGAGGCACCTCTCTGGCCAATCCGGGGCGGGTCTGGAGCCCCGCCTGACGAACCCCGGCTCCGACGACCAGTGCGCCCGCCTCGGCAACGAGCGCGCCGAAGGACGGAACCCGCATGATGTCCACGAGCATCGCCGGCCGCGCGAGGCGCATGTTGAGCATCGCCATCAGCGACTGGCCCCCTGCGAGGACCCTTGCCTCGCCGCCGTGCTCGGCGAGCGCCGCGAGCGCCTCCTCGGTGGTTTCGGCACGCAGATAGGCGAAAGGCGGCGGCTTCATCCGACCCTCCTGAAGAGGGCACGGAGCCACGCGATGAGCCGTGCAGGTCGTCCCCTTCGAACGGGTGCGATGCCGCTCTCCGCGCGGCGGGCAAGAGCGGCGAAGAATTGGCCGATGATCACCCGTGCCGCGCCGTCGAGCAGCCGCCCGCCGACCGCGGCGAGCTTCCCGCCGAGCGCCACTTCATAGCGATAGGCGATCAAGGTCTTGCCCGCCCCATCGGGCGCGAGGCTGATCGAGCCGCTGCCGCGCCCGAAACCCAGAGCGCCCGATATCGTGCCGGAGAGAATTGCGCGGCGCGGGGGGTCGAGCCCCGAAAGCTCGACCGCGGCTTTGTAGCGGCCCTTGACCGGCCCTACGCCGAGCACGACGACCGCCGCGAATCGCGTGGGCGAGAGGCGCGTGACATCGCGCGCTCCGGGGATCAGCGAGGCGAGCAGGTCGGGATCGAGCAGCATCGCCCACAGACGCTCGGGGGGCGCCGCCACCACTGCCTCGGCTGCACGGCGCAGCGCCGATGCGGGCTCGCGCGGTTCGGCCGCACCGTGGCGCGGCGGCGGCTCTTCGACCACGGCGAGCGCGGCAAGCTTGTCCGGCCTCAGCGGCAGATCGATGGCCGGAATGCCCAGCGCATCGGCCACCGCGTTGGCGAGGCAGACCGGGGTGGACATGCAGTTTCCTTCCCCAACGCCCTTCGCGCCGAGTGCGGTGAAGGGCGAGGGCGTCTCGATATGCAGAATCTCGATTGGCGGCACTTCTCTCGCCGTCGGCAGCAGGTAGTCGGCGAAGGTGCCGGTGAGGAAGCTGCCGTCCTCGCCGTAGACGAGCTCCTCATAAGCGGCGGCGCCGAGCGCGTGCGCAAAGCCGCCGCGGATCTGCCCTTCCGCCATGCCGGGATGCAGCAGCCGCCCAGCATCATGCATCGTCACATAGCGGTCGATCCGGAGCTGGCCCGTCGTCCGATCGATCTCGACGCCACAGAAATCGAAGATGAAACCATGGCAGAGCGAAGAATTGATCTCGTCCGCCTCGCTGGGCGCTGCGAGCTCCGGGGGCGTCCAGAATGTCGTTTCGCGCAGCGGGGGGCCGGAATCGCCGGTTGCCGCGTCATCGGGCAAGGTCGCCGGCGCCCAGTGGGCGGTCGCCGCGACACGGCCGAAGGGAAGCGCGAGCTCGGGGTTGCGGCGTGACACAATCCTACCGTTCGCGAACTCCAGCTCCTCCGCGGTCGCGTTGAGCTGGCTCGCGGCGGCCCGGGCCAGCCGTACCCGCAGCCGCTCCGCGGCGAGCCTCGCGGTACCTGCGACCGCCGGGGCGAAGCGGCTCGAATAATTGCCCGCGGCGATGGACCAGGCATCTTTCGCCGAATCGAAGTCGGTGACGACGCGGATGTCCTCGGGTGCGAGACCGAATGCGTCGGCGACGACCTGGGCAAGCACGGTGCGATGACCCTGGCCCTGCGGCACCGAGGAGACGTGAACCGTAACGGCGCCGCCGGGATCGAACGCAACCGTTGCGCACGCCTGCGCGCCGTTCTTCGGCCCGGCCCGCGCGCGCTCCGCCGGAGTGAGGACCGTCGTGATATAGCCCATGTTAGAGACGCTCGGCTCGACCACGGCCGCACAGCCGATGCCGTAGAGCCGCCCCTCCGCCCGCGCCGCTTCGCGCCGGCGGACGAGATCGTCGAAGCCGCCGTCGCGGAGCGCGATATCCACCGCGCGAGGATAGTGCCCGGAATCGTAGAGGCCGCCGCTTGGGGTACGGTACGGGAACCGCTCGGGACCGATGAGGTTGCGGCGGATGACCTCGACCGGATCGAGGCCGAGCTCGACGGCGATCCGCTGCATCAGCCGCTCGAGCGCGTAATAGACCTGAGGTCCGCCAAAACCGCGCGTGAGGCCGCTTGGCGTCTTGTTCGTGAGCACGACGCGGTTCCTGACGCGAAGGTTCTGGATCGCGTAGCCGCCGGTAAGGTTGCCGTGCATCCGATAGAGAGTCGCCGGCTCCGGCGCCCTGAGGTACGCACCGCAATCCTCGATCTGGTCCCAGTCGAGCGCGGTGACGCGCCCGTCCGATGCGACGGCCGCGGCGAGCGTGGTGAGACGGTTGGTTGCCGAGACCGACGCGGCGAGATGCTCGAGCCTGTCCTCGGTCCATTTCACGGGCCGACCCGCGAGTCGCGCGGCGGCGGCGACGAGGACGATGTAAGGGACGATCGCCTGTTTCACTCCGAAGCTTCCGCCGGAGTCGGGCGGAGTGCGGAGACGGAGGCGGTTGCCCGGCACGTCGAGGCTGCGCGCGATCACCGGGTGCAGGCTGAAAGGGCCCTGAAAATTCGCGAGCACGTCGTAGGCGTTCTCGTGCGGGTCATAGGAGGCGACGACGCCAAAGGTCTCGATCGGCGAGCCCGCGTTGCGCGGATAACGGATCGTGACGGAAACGCGGCGCGCGGCGTCGCGAAACGCCGTGTCTGGATCCCCGTAGGAGAAATGACGCTCGTTAATGAGGTTGGTTTCGAACGCGGCCTCGGGGTCGACGATGGCGGGCAGCGGACGCCAATCGACCTCGACGAGGTCGAGCGCATCCTCAGCAATGTAACGGTCGGCAGCGATGACGATCGCGACCGGCTCGCCCACATAGCGCACGCGATCGACGGCAAGCACCCGGCATTCGATTGGTACGCGAAGCACCGCGGGCAAGGGTTTTGTGATCGCTGCGAGGTCGGCGCCGACGAGAACGGCGGCAACGCCCGGCAGAGCGCGCGCGGCATTGACGTCGATCGCGCGAATTTCGGCATGAGCGTGGGGCGAGCGGAGAATTGCGGCGGCAAGCGTGGCGGGCGGGGCGGGAAGATCATCAATGAAATGGCCGCGGCCGGTGAGCAGGGCTGCGTCCTCGCAACGCTCGATCGCGCGGCCGACCCAAGATTCCGTGCTTACCAGGGAAGAAACCGGGAATTCACCCGACCCCATGACGACAATTTCCCATTCTGTCAATAGGTTAGGAAGATATTCCCGGCGCAGGATCAGGGAGGGAAGGCCGCCGAGCAGGGAGTGTTGCCTGGGGGGAAACAGGGACGCAAGATTGCGCGGGAACGGAAGGATGGGCCGCATGCAGAACAGCGAGGAGATCTGGCGCCTGGTCGATGCCAAGAAAGAGGATTTCGAGGCGCTGAGCGACCGGGTCTGGGGCATGCCGGAGATCGCCTATACCGAGCATCGCTCGGTGGCCGAGCACCTGGCGATGCTCGAAGCCCAGGGATTCCGCGTCACAAGGAACCTCGCCGGCATCCTGACGGCGGTTATGGGCGAGGCGGGCGAGGACGGGCCGGTGATCGCCATCCTCGGCGAATACGACGCGCTGCCGGGGCTGAGCCAGGAGGCGGGGATCGCCGAGAAGCGCCCCGTGGAGCCGAACGGACACGGACATGGGTGCGGGCACAATCTGCTCGGCTCGGCGGCGCTGCTCGCGGCAACCGCGGTCAAGGACTATCTGGCGAAGAACGGGATCAAGGGGCGCGTGCGCTATTACGGCTGCCCAGCCGAGGAGGGCGGCGCGGCGAAAGGGTTCATGGTGCGCGCCGGCGCCTTCGACGATGTGGATATCGCGATCTCCTGGCACCCCTCGGCGTTCTCCGGCGTCAACGACGCGATGTCGCTCGCCAACACGCGGATCGATTTCAGCTTCAGCGGGCGGGCGGCGCATGCCGCCGCCTCGCCCCATCTCGGGCGGAGCGCGCTCGATGCCGTGGAGCTGATGAATGTCGGTGTCAACTACATGCGCGAGCACATGCCGAGCGATGCGCGCATCCATTACGCGCTGCTCGACGCCGGCGGGATCGCGCCGAACGTGGTGCAGGCGGAAGCGAAGGTGCGCTACCTGATCCGCGCACGCGAGCTGCCGGAGTTGCAGAGATTGATCGCGCGGGTGCGCAAGATCGCCGACGGGGCGGCGCTGATGACCGAGACCAAGGTGACGACGAAGGTGGTGAGCGCGGTCTCGAACCTGCTCGCCAATACACCGCTCGAGCGGGCGATGCAGGCCAATCTCGAACGGCTCGGCCCACCGTCGTTCGACGACGCGGACCGGGAATTCGCCAGAAAAATCCAGGCGACCTTGAGCGAGGAGGATATCGAGGCGGCATACCGGCGGATCGGGATGGCGGTGCGGCAGGACACGCCGCTCTGCGACATCGTGGTGCCGCTCGATGCCGTGGGCGCGCCGATGATGGGATCGACCGATGTCGGCGATGTGAGCTGGAAGGTGCCGACGGTGCAGGCGCGCGGGGCGACCTACGCGATCGGCACGCCGGGACATTCGTGGCAGCTCACCGCGCAGGGCAAGACGGAGGCGGCGCACAAGGGCATGGTGCATGTGGCGAAAGTGATGGCGGGGACGGCGATCGACGCGATCCGTGACGAGACGCTGCTCGCGCGCGCCCAGGCGGACCATGCGGCGCGGATTGGCGCGCACCCTTACGTTTGCCCGATCCCCGACGATGTCACCCCGCCGATCCGGATGTCCGCTGCGGAGTAGATCGATAGGGCTTTCGGTAGAATCACGAAACGATCCGACGAAGTCATGAAATCGCTCTGCAAGGGAAGGTTCAGTTGTCCGGTCTTGACCTCCCCGGCGGGCCATTGATCCGCAGCTCCTAGACCACCCGGCGGGACGCGACCACTCGTTGCGCTCGCTGCCACATTTCTGCCATCTCGCGCGATCATCCGGAGATAGTCCGAGAAGGCCGGGACTGCCCGGTGGGACGCGACGTGGGACGACGCGCAACGCTTCCGGCAAGCGTTGCGATTCGCGTGAGGCAGGTTGGGGGAAACGGTCCATCGATGAACCGAACTCTTGCCCCTGATGCATCCGGATCGGCCCGCGCCATGAGCGGCAGGGCAGGCAAGGCTTTGGCCACTGCCCGAAAGACGGGCCCCTGATGGGGGCGTGCTGCGCCGATGCGTGACGCAGCGCGGACGCGGGTTGCAGCCGGGTTTGCGCTGATAGGGCTTGCCGTCGCCTTGGGTGCATGCAGCACGGGTGCAACGCACGAGGCCGCGGCGGGTTCACGCGCGCCGATGCGAGGGCCGCCCGGCAATCTGCCTTTCTCTGCTCCCGTTCTTCCCGCTGTCGCCATCGGGCCGTCGGTCGTCGGCATGGCGTCGTGGTACCGGCGCGGGCCGCGGCTGGTGCGGACCTGCACGGGCGAGCCGCTGCTGAACGATCGGCTTTCCGCGGCCTCGCCGGTTCTTCCGATGGGAACGCGGGTGCGCGTGACGCGCCTCGACGGAGACCGTTCGGTGGTCGTCCGGGTGAACGACTGCATGCCGCGAGGGCGGCGGATGATCGACCTCTCGGAAGAAGCCGCGCGCGAACTTGGCTTGCTCCAGTGCGGCGTTGCGCTGGTCCGGATCACGCCCGTGGCTTTCCGATAGGGGCAGGAAGTCCTGGCGTTGCGAACAAAACGTGAATAGGGATATTGGGCCTTGCACCGGCGCACGCCGACGACACCTGAATTGGTGGCGGGGGGTTGATAAGACCGCGCCACGCCCGGGGGGATCAGCGATCCCGCCCGCCGTCTCCGCAGAGCCGCGCCGAGGTCTCATTAATGCCGGAATGCCCGGCGAGCTTGACGAGAGGCGAGAGGTCAAGGTGCGTTGGTCTTTCGCCTGATCGAACGCTTTCGGCGATCACGCACGAATGGAGAAATTGGTATAAATTACCCATGCAACGTCCTCTCAAAGTTCTCTTTTTCTCGCTCATCGTGGGCCTGCCCCTGGCGGCTTCGGCGCCGGCGCAATCGCCCCCAAATCAGCCGGCCAATCAGCCGGCGAGCCAGCCCGCCCCGTCAAGCCAGCCGAGCCAGGGCGGCGTCGCGCAGCAATTCAACTCCGGCGCGAACCAAGTTGGCCACGGCGCCGCGGACATCGGGGAGGGTATTAAGCAGGGGGCCATCATGGTATGGCAGTCCCTGCGTGACGGCGCGAACGCGGTTGCCGCCCGGTTCAACGGCGCCGAGGCCAATTCCGGCCATGATCGCGGCCAACAATTGGGGCAGCCTCCGCCCTGACACCTACCCGCGTTCCCACTGTTCATTTTGCGATCCGTTGCACGATGGCCGATAACAACGCCCAGACCGCACAGGAAGCCGAGCTCGCACGGCTGCTGGTCAGCACCCTCAGCCTCGAGATGCCGGCCGACGAGATCGACCCGGCGGCGCCGCTCTACGGCGAGGGGCTCGGCCTCGACTCGATAGACATTCTCGAGCTGGCACTGGTCGTCTCCCAGCAATACGGCGTGATGCTGCGCGCCGACGACAGCAACAACGTCCGGATCTTCAGCTCGCTGCGCAGCCTGAACGGCTTCATCCAAGCCAATCGGAGCCCGTAAATGGAGGACCGGCGGGCTGCCGCGCGAAGCCGGCTTCCCCTCGTCGCGCTCGTGCTCGTTCCGGTCATGTTCCAGGTGGCGATCGTCGCGACCCGCCATATCCGGCTCGCCCTGGTTCCGCGTTTCGGCGCCCTGTTCAAGCTCGGGTTCGTCCTGGCGTCCGCGCTCACGCACTGGTCGATCTATGGCGGCATGCTGCTCGTTTTCGCTCTGACATTGCGGCCGGGGCATGAGCCGCTGATCACGGCGATCGCCCGGCGGATGCACGGCGCGATGCCGGACGAGCTCGCGAGCTACACGCGGCGGGTGACGATCGCGTGGTGCTGCTTCTTCGCCGCGCAGCTCGCGACGTCGATCAGCTTGTTCGTGTTCGCCCCGCTCGTCGTCTGGTCGTTCTTCGTCAATATCCTCGACCTCCCCTTGGTGCTCGGCATGTTCGCGGCCGAGTACATGGTCCGCCGCCGCTGCCTCAAGGATCCGCCCCGGCACTCGCTTTCCGCCATCCTGAACATGATTGCCGATGTCCGGAAGACGCGGACCGGTACCGCCGGGGTCCGCTGATGCTGCACGAACCGCTGCGATATCTCGGCCGCGCCGGCGCTTCCTTCGACACCGACGCGTCCTGCCCGATCGCACGGCACGCGGAGGCAAGCGACGTCGTCGCGCGCCGCGCGGGACGAAGGGTCCCACGGCGCGAATTCACGGGCGCGGTCGCGGCGCTGGCGGCCCGGCTGCCCGAGCGCGACTATGTGATCAATCTCTGCACCGACCGGTACCGGTTCATGGTCGGCCTTGCCGCTGCGCTCAGCCGGCGACAGATCACGCTGTTGCCGCCCGGAAATGCGCCGGCCGTGCTCCGCGCCGTGGCGGAGGACTACCCGGATCTCTATGTCCTCGCGGAGTCCGGCTATCCCGCGCTGCCCGGCTTGATCTTTCCCGACGCTCTCGATGGCGGCGCCGGCGCGACCGAGGTTCCGGCGGTGCCGGCGGAGCAGGCGGCGCTCATTCTCTTCACCTCGGGCTCGACCGGGCGGCCAAAGCCGGTGGCGAAATCCTGGGGCACGCTGGTGCGGAGCGCCCTCTCGGCGGGCGAGCGACTCGGCGTGGCGCGGCTTCCCGGCGCCAGTGTGATCGGCACGGTGCCGCACCAGCACAGCTACGGGCTGGAATCGCTGATCCTGCTCGGGCTTCAGCATGGCCTGGTCGTCGATGCCGGCAGGCTCCTTTTCCCCGGCGACATCCGTGCCGCGATCGAAGCCGCCCCCGGGCCGCGCATTCTGGTGACGACGCCCGTCCACCTTCGCGCCCTGGTGGCGGAGCCGGACGGCATGCCGCCGGTCGATCTCATCCTCTCGGCGACGGCCCGGTTGCCGGTGGAGCTCGCGGCGCGCGCGGAGGCGTGCTTCAACGCGCCGTTGATCGAGATCTACGGCTGCACCGAGGCCGGGCAGATCGCGACGCGCCGGACCGTTGAGGACGAGGAGTGGCGCTGTCTCGATGGCGTGGCGCTCCACGGCGGCGAGGGCGGCACCTGGGCCGACGGCGCCGCGGTGGAGGGGACGGCGCTGCTGCATGACGTGATCAGCCTGACGGGACCCGCGACCTTTCGCCTCGGCGGCAGGTCCGCCGACCTGGTCGATGTGGCCGGCAAGCGCACCTCGCTCGCCCATTTGAACCATCAGCTGATGGGGATCGCGGGCGTGACGGACGCGGCATTCTTCATGCCCGAGCCGGATGGAAGGCCGATTGCCCGCCTGGCAGCGCTGGTCGTGGCACCGGGGCTGACGGCGGAGGCGATCCTGCTTATGTTACGAGAGCGCATCGATTCCGCCTTCCTGCCGCGGCCGCTCGTCCTCGTCGAGGCGTTGCCGCGCGACGCGCTGGGCAAGCTCCCGCGCGAGGCGCTTCTGGAGCTGATCGGCCGCCGGCAGGACGGCTAGCGATGTGGCGATCGAGCGCACTTCGCTTCGCCGGCGATCATCCGACTGCCGCCGGGCATTTTCCGTCCGACCCGATCATCCCCGGTGCGCTGCTGCTCGACGAGATCGTGGCGACCATCCTGGGGGGCTCGGTCACCGATCGGAAAATCGTGATCCGGTCTGCGAAATTCCTGCGCCCGGTCCGCCCCGGCGAGGCGCTGCATTTGCGCTGGCAGGCCGCCTTGGACGGCGCGATCCGGTTCGAGTGCCGGCTCGCCGGCGGCGATGACATCGCGGTGTCCGGCACGCTTGCGCTGGGGGCGGACGCGCCGGGGGCGGCCCGGCCGTGAGCGAAGAGGTGCTCGCCCGGGAATGGGCCGCGCGCGCCGAACGTGGGTCGCTGCCGGTGCTCAAGCTTGGAGTGTGGATCGCGTTGCGGCTGGGGCGGAGGGCGACGCGGCTCTTTCTCTACCCCATCTGCCTCTACTTCTTCGCGTCCTCCCCGGCGGCGAGCCGGGCCTCGCGCCGCTACCTCGCGCGCGCGCTCGGCCGGAAGCCGCGGCTTGCCGAGATTTTCTCCCATTACCTGACCTTTGCCTCCTGCCTGCTCGACCGGGTGTTTCTGCTGAACGAGCAGAGCGAGCGGTTCGACATCCGCGTCCATGGCGAGGACATCCCGCGCGACATCGAGCGGCAGGGCGGCGGATGCCTCCTGTTCGGAGCGCATTTCGGGAGTTTCGAAGTGGCGCGCGCGGTCGGGCGCCGCCGCAGCACTCTGCCGATCAGTCTTCTGATGTACGAGGAGAACGCGAAGAAGATCCGAGCTGCGCTGGCCGCGGTCAATCCGCGACTGGAGACCGAGGTGATCGGGCTCGGGCGGCTCGACTCGCTGATCGGCGTGGCGGAGCGGCTGCAGGCAGGGCATTTCGTCGGCGTGCTGGCCGATCGCAATGTCGACGGCAAGGACCTTGTCCGCCACAAGTTCCTCGGGGAAGAGGCATCGTTTCCGCAGGGGCCGTTCCGGGTCGCGATGCTGCTGGGCCGGCCGGTCGTGCTCATGGTGGGCGTCTATCGCGGCGGCCGGACCTACGACGTCTTCTTCGAGACCCTCGCCGACGCGGCCGCCCCGCGCCCGCGGGACGGCGCGGAATGGATCGACGCCACGATCCGCCGCTACGTTGAACGGCTCGAGCATTATTGCCGCGAGGCGCCGTTCAATTGGTTCAATTTCTACGACTTCTGGAAATAGCATGCGTCCGGGCCGCGCCTCCGCCCGGCTCCGCGCGATGCTTTGCGGCGGAGCGGTTGCAAGCATCTTTTGCACCGCGGCGAGCGCCGCATCGCCTGCCGGCGCGGATTGGGGGCTGCCACAGCTGATGCGCGAACTCGCGGAGGTGCGCTCGGCCTCCGGCGAGTTCACCGAGCGCACGACGATGCACATGCTCAAGGCGCCCTTGGTGACCTTCGGCACACTCAAGTACGTGGCGCCCGA
>Ga0335075_10004305_pt1 | contig 22331 bp, 19 predicted proteins | sample Lox_Sample_24_FD_206723 | JGI IMG/M metagenome (GOLD analysis project Ga0335075, IMG submission 206723) | Soil microbial communities from Loxahatchee National Wildlife Refuge, Florida, United States - Lox_Sample_2.4 | ecosystem: Environmental > Terrestrial > Soil > Wetlands | place: USA...
TCTTGGTGACGCCCTCGACAATGTGCTCAACCTGCTCGCCAAATTTGGCGCGAATCTCCGCCGCCTCCGCCTCCGTGTCTTCGATGGCGTCGTGCAGCAGACCGGCAGCGATCGCGGTCGAGTCCAGCTTCATCTCTGCGAGCACGAGCGCTACTTCGAGCGGATGCAAAACGAAGGGCTCGCCCGACGCGCGCACCTGACCCTTGTGATGTTCGAGGCAGAAATCCCAGGCTTTTCGGATAATTTCAAGATCGTCGCCCGGGCGGTTGGCACGCACCAAATCCAGCAGTTGGCTGAACTTATCAGCAAACAAATCTGGACCCTCCTCGGCCGTCAGCGAGGTGGTTTGGGCGGTTGCCATATCTCATTATATGCGCTCTGGCTTATGCGAAGATTGCTGGATGGATACCGATGGCTGGTAAACGCGTGAAAAAACATCGCGATGGCGGACCAGCAGCAGAGTCTAAAATGCGCAACCGGGAAGCTCTCCCCGCTGGCCGCATAGCGGCCAGTACGGAGATGGACCAACCCACCGCGGTGATCTCTCGCCGTGCCGCCGACCGCCTGCGCGCCGGACACGTCTGGGTGTATCGCTCGGATGTGCTCGAAGTTCCTGGCGATGCCCCTCATCTTCTTCCTGTTGTAGATCAGCGTGGAATGCTGCTTGGAACGGCGCTCTATAGTTCCGTTTCGGAAATCGCCCTTCGACTGGTCTCGATGGAGCTGATTTCTGGCGAGCCTGAATGGCTCGAACTTTTCGGCACACGCCTGCGCAAAGCCATCGTCCAACGCGCGATTCTGTCGAGTGCCGATACCAACGCCGGCCGGCTGGTCTTCAGCGAGGCCGACGCGCTGCCGGGAATCATCGTCGACAAGTACGGCGAGTTCGTGATCGTACAGCTGCTTACCCGCGCGCTGGATAACGAAGCGGTGCGGATCGTCGTCACGAAGGTTCTGCGCGAGGTGCTCGACCCGGCAACGATTGTAGAGCGGCCGGACGCGCGCATCCGCGAGCTGGAACAGCTGAATGTGCCGCTCGACGGCGCACCGCTCTACGTGAAGGGAGAACCGCTCACGCGTACGCTTTTCCGCCTGAATGGGCTCAATTTTCACTACGACGCCGGCGCGGGGCAGAAGACGGGGGCATTTCTTGATCAGCGCGAGAACTACGCTGCCGCGTCGCGCTGCGCGCACGGAGAAGCCCTCGACGTATGCACCTATCAGGGCGGATTTGCCCTGCACCTGGCGAGGTCGTGTCCGCGTGTGACGGGGATCGACGTGTCGCGAGCCGCACTTGAGGTGGCCGAACAGAACCTTGAGGCGAATCGCGCGGCTCTTGGCGGCTCCGAGGTGGACTGGGTTGAGGCCAACGCCTTCGATCTGCTCCGTGACTGGAGCGATTCCGGAGCAGTCTATGACACCATCGTTCTCGATCCTCCCGCCTTTGCCAAATCGAAGCGTGCCGTCGAGGGCGCGCTGCGTGGCTACAAGGAACTCAATCTGCGTTCACTCCGGATGCTGCGCCCGGGCGGAATACTTGTGACCTGCTCCTGTTCCCATCACGTTTCGCTGGCTGACTTCACCGCAGTTGTGGCAGCTGCGGCGGGGGATGCGCGGCGCAGGGTGCGTTTGCTTGAGCGTCGAGGAGCGGCCGCCGATCACCCGGTCGTGCTCACCATTCCCGAGACGGAATACCTGAAATGCCTGATCTGCCTCGCCGAGTAGGGCGCTCAAAATGCCGGGTCCTAGTCAAACGCAACCGCCGTCAAGCACAATGGTTCAAGGTGGCAAAGGTGAAACCGGATGCAGGTGAGGACAGAGCCAGCAGAAATCCCTTCAGAACATGGTTTGTCTGGATATGGTTTGTGGGCGCGGGTGCATGGTTTCTCGACGCCGCGCTGAGCCTCCATCATCACCAGCTCGGCGGCGGCCTGATGGCCGCGGCCATCTCGGCGCTGTTCCTCGCCGCGGGCATGTTCTTCCGCAAGCAGGCCCGAAGAAGCGATGACAAGCTCTAGTCACAGCGTCGGGACGGATACCGCTTCAATCTTCCTGCCAACAGCAAGCTGCCGGAACGCGTCGGTCAGGTCCGACGCTCCTCTCGACAGGCCGTTCCAGACGATCGCAGCAAGCACTCGCTGATCCGTGGCCGATTTCTCAGCCTCGTCGAGGATCTTCACATTCGTCGCCGCGTAGGCCTCGTCTTCCTTTTCATCCAGGCCTAGCTCGACGACGTCTTCCTTGCCCAGCTTCGCCATGATCGCGTCGAAGCGCTTGCCCCACTCCTCTCCCCGATCAGCAACCGAGGTGGTCCGAAAGCGATCCCGCGAGAAGGGAAGAACTACGCGACGGCTCAGACCCAGATCGGCTGCGTTCTCAAGTGCAAGAATGTCCGCCCCGCAGGCTGCCGATGCGACCACGCCCGTGCTCGCCGTAGCCACCAGCATGTTGCGGATACGTTGCGACACCAGTGTTTCATTTTCGGGCGGAAAGCGCCGGTCGCGTGCGCCGGCGGCATCGATGCGGCGACCCGCCATGGCCGTGAGCGTCCCCCCCGCGTCCAGCAATAGCTGAAACTCGCCGAGAACCGAAGCCAGAGCCGACGCCTTCTCCGAATCCGCGAGCAGTGACAAAGCTCGGCGCAGATCGGGGATGGCAGAATCAATCTGAAAAGGAGCCGTCGTGGCATGCTTGAACTTGTCGAGCAGGTCTTGGGCGGTATCCACATCACCGGAGTCAAACGCCGCACCCAGTAAGGTGGGAAGCGCCCAGGGATCGTTAGGATTTCGCGTGACCGATCTGCGGCAGGCGGCCATCGCGAGTTGGGCGGCGCTCATCGCCTCGGCTTCGTCGCCCTTCTGCTTTCGCTCACGGTAAAGGCGGGGCAGGTTGCTGGAAGGATAGTAATCGTTCAGGTCGAGCATCATCCCGTGGTAGTAACTGGTGATGGCGCCGTTCAGATAGCGGGACTTCGATTGGGCGTCAGCAGCCGCCTCGTAGAGAGCCTTGTACCGCCCACCAATCAGGCCACTGCGTTCCGAACTGTCTCCCGCAATCCGGATCAGCGCCTCGAGCTCACTGATCGCTTCCAAAGGCTGCCCATTCTTGCTCAATGCCAGAGCGCGCTGTTCGCGTATCACGGGCATCTCTCGCACCTGCTGTGGCAGGCCGTCGATAAAGCTCAACGTTGCAGTCCATTGCCGCGTGTCGCGGAGCAGCATCACCAGCTCTAGTGAAACGGAAGGCAGCGCGACGGCGTCGGCACCGTAATTGTCCGCAAGTTTCTTGACCACATCCTTTGCCTGGCCCGGAGGAAGGCTTCGAGCGACGCTCACTTCGGACTGGATATGTGCGAGCCTTTCAGCAACGTCGCGGAAAGACTGCACGGTGCTAAGGTCGACGTGGTCAGGAAATCCGGGAATCGTCTGAAAGACCGGCGAGTCAAAATTCATCACCTGCCGGATGTCGTGCTTCAGGGAATCGCGAATCGCCGCCGCGCTCTCATCTGTGACCACATCCTCGGCCAATGGATAGGTCAGTCGCCGCATCTGGGCAGCGTCAAACAGAGGCTTCGACCAATCCGCTGCGAGGAGCACGCAGCCGACACGCTTCGCGGCATGGCGCACTCCTACTTCGTAATAGACATTCGCGTTAGGGATCGTCATATCCGCGATTACCAGGTCAGAGATGGCGAGGCGCTCGATCATGGCCTGAATAATCAGCGAACCCGCGTCCTGGTCTGCCCGGATCGGCAGGTACCCCAAGTCGTTCTCGATCATAGGACGCAGTGCCTTGTCCCACAGTGCGTTGAAGTCGATCTGGGCAGGCCCCTTACCCGGGTCGGCGCCCGTCGCCTTCGTACCGAACGGCATCACCATGAAACACACGCGAATTGGCATGAGGTCGGATTCCTTTCCTGTGCGGCCCACTGATTCTCTCGCGCAGCGCAGATCAAGGCAACCTGAGTTTCATTGCGCGTCGGCATTTCCAGCCACTTTAAAAACAGCGAGCGGGCCCGGCAAAATCGTCAGGACCCTCCGGGGAGCCGCGGGTTTTCTTCTTTCGCGGGATGAATTCCTGCTAATAGTTGAGTGATACGCTGCCCACCTGGTGCGGAAGCTGATTGGTCTTCTTGGCTGTGGAAATAGTCTTTTGCAGTTGCGGCGTACGATAAGCTATGGCAGGCCTCTTGACGGGCCGGAAAAGTCCAGCACTCGTTTACAGAATCAGTATTCGCAGTGCCCTACGGGGTCATAGACTGTTCATCTTCGCTCCCGGATATCACTTTTGGGATGCTGTAGTCTGCCGGTGTCTCTTGTGTATCCAAATCCTCTAAGGAGAATCGTATGCCAGTTTCCATCGAAACCGTGAACCTCGCGGACGCGCGCCGCATTATCGCCGCCGCGGAGAAAAAAGCCGAAGAGATCGGCCAGCCAATGAATATCGCTGTTGCCGATGCGGGAGGCAACCTCGTCGCCCATGTCCGCATGGATAATGCCTGGATGGGCTCGATCGATATCTCCATCAATAAAGCATTCACATCGCGAGCGTTCGACATCACCACGAAAGATCTGGCGGGGAATTCGCGGTCGGGCGATCAGTTTTTCGGCATTCATGTGTCGAACCACGGCAGAGTGATGATTTTTGCCGGCGGCATTCCGCTGAAAAAAGGCGGCACGGTCGTAGGAGCGATTGGCGTCAGCGGAGGATCGGGCGATCAGGACCATGCAGTGGCGGAGGCAGGAGCGGTCGCTCTCTAGGCACGAGCACGCCAGCAAGTGCGGCAGCCTTTAGCCAACGCTGATGCGCTGCCGCGCGTTGTCGCGCAAGCCTGTAATCTGCAGGTGATCTGCCGCGCGAGCCAAGCCCCAGCGGGGCATGTTCACGTAGACGGTCTCCGCACGATGGGGCCCAATCAGGTATATTTCATGCCAGATCCCCACTGCGCTGTCCTTGTCGATGGTCCGGTTGAATGCTGCCCAGGCCGGCAGATGACTGGCGTCTCGCGACTTCGCACAGGCAGTCAAATGCTCGAATGACTTCCAGTACTGGATTATGGTGACGCTGCGCCAACTCAGCAGGGTCTCCGCCAAGCCGAGCTCTCTTTGCTGCGAGAGTTTCGCAAGCATCGGCGGCATTGCCCGCGCCGCCGGTAACTACTTGCGCACAGCAAAGACACGATTCACACGCAATCCAATAAGAAAGACTGCGAGACTGCCTGCGCGATACTCGCAGTATAGCGACCGGGAAGATTTGTGCCATATGCCCTTTCCTTCGTTCAGGGGCAGACGAGAACCGGACTGGAGGTTTGACGACTCGCAGATTCCAGGATTTGTCCTTGTGGTTCATGTTTATCGCTCGCCGATGTAGGCTAGCGTCTTCACCAATATCCTCTGCACGTTATAAGGAGGCTCGTCTAAGCGAACTGATGACCGTAGGACCAAGCAATTCGTCCCGATCCCGCGATTTCCTAGAGATTGTACTGGCATATGGCCTGATCATCGCTGTTATCTGGACGCCGAACCCCCTGCAGCGCGTTCTCTACTGGATTGCCTTCGCGGCCATTCTTGGGATGACCCTGTTGCGCGGGGACGACTTGACCACGCTAGGACTCAGGCAACGGGGATTTGCATCATCGTTGTGGATCGTGGCACTAGCCTTCGCCGTGGCGGCGTTTACTGTGTGGGCTGCTTTTCGGCTGCAGACGCTACATTCGTTGTTTGGCCACGCGTCCTTTTTAACGCATGTCTGGGGATATTTCGTTTGGGCGATCATGCAGCAGTTTCTGCTGCAAAGCTACTTTCTAACTCGCTTCCTTCGCCTCACGTCGAACCGATGGCTTGCGGTGTTATTCGTAGCGTTGTTGTTCGCCATGGCTCACATCCCAAATCCTGTCCTTGCAGTTGCGACGTTTGTGTGGGGAATCTGCTGCTGCGTACTATTCCTGCGCTACAGAAATATCTACACGCTGGGCCTTGCGCACGGGATTCTGGGGATTTGCTTTGCGGTTACCGTTCCCGATCACTTTCATCACCACATGCGGGTGGGACTTGGATATCTGCGTTATCATCAGCGCTCATCGCCTCGGCCGCACTTCTAGTCGAATGTGAGATCTGGCAGGAAGATGTTCGCTACCTGTTGCCAGTTATCGACCCGGCGGAAGCCTGAGACTCCGAGATTATGCGGGGCGGTAAAAAGAATACCTTCTCCGCCAAACCTGCGAAAGTGCAGTGGCTGATCATCGATCAAGTAGTCGGCGCTCAGAATTCCCTTGTCACCGCAAAAGACGAAATGTGTAGGGTGAAGGTAAGGAAAGTGTCGGCATAACCAGCGATATTTGGGCCCGAAGGAGTTGGGAAACTCCATTGCTGCCGTCGCAATGTAAACTTCGTACTCTCTTATCAGTTCGCGTAATACGCGTTGGCTATCTTCCATGACAGGCAGATCCTCGAAGAAGTCTTCGGACCGAAGATAGCCCTCGAGCCGCTCGTGTCTGTCGGTCGAAACGATTTCCCACAGCCACTTTCCTTCGAGATCCGCTTTTGTAATGGCCTCGCTGTGATCACGGTTATAGCGGATGATATGTTCCGCGAGGGTATCGGCCAATACTTCATCCATGTCGACGCAGATGCGCTTCATCCGGTCTAAGCTCCGGAGTCTTCCTTGGCCTCTTCCGGCCTTCTCTTGGTCGCTGTTTTCGTCGAAGGTGCTTCAGGCTCGAGAGCCGGATCGTAGTAGAGCAGGCGGCCGCAGCTTTCGCAGGGTAGCAACTCGCCCATGCGCACCTGGTTCCACATTTGCGGGCGGAGGGCCATCTGACATGCGAGACAGCGTTGTCCCTGGACCCGAGCCAATCCTGTGCCTCGCGCCGCGGCAACCCGATCGTAAGTTGCGAGAATACCTTCATCGATCATCGCGCGCAGCCGGGCCCGTTCGTCCATCAAAGAGACCAGCTTGCTCTGCTGTTGGCCCGAGGTCGCGCGGGCGGCCTCCTTCTCCAGTTCAACCACTCTGGTCTGATCGGCGAGCTCCTGCCGCGCGGCGTTGCGCTGCGCCTCCAGGCGCTCGGAGCGTTCCATGCTTTCCAGCTCATGATCTTCGATCTTACCGATCTCAGCCTCGGCGAACGCGATTTCGTGCTGCAGGGCGGTGTACTGTTCGTTGGTCTTTACGTTGCTGGACTGTTCGCGAAACTTGAGAATTTTCTGCTGCTGGTCTTTGATATCGCTTTCGAAGCGGCGTCGTTTGGCCTCTTCTTCCTTGATCGCCTTCTCGGCTAAGTCGAGAGCCAGTTTTTGCGAGGCTAATTTGTTCTCGAGCTCCGTAAGCCGCTTGGGCAGGGCCTCGATTTCTCGCCGCAGGCGAGCGATGTCCAAGTCGGCTTCCTGGACAAACATCAGAGTTTCCAATTGCTGGTTGATCATTTTAGAAAATTAGAGTGGAGGAAAACGCAAGTCTAGCAGTTTCCGGTTGTTAAACAGAAGTCCACGAAAGATCGAAAACTCTGCATCGTAATATCTGGCCTGTACCTCTAACTATAATTGCAGATGCCCGATCAGAGCGGACACGGCTCATGGACGCTCAACACAATCGTTGGGTAATTGCTCTCATCGTTACGCTGGCAACGTTCATGGAGGTGCTGGACACATCCATCGCCAACGTGGCGCTGCCGCAAATCGCGGGCGGTCTGGGAGCCTCGCAGGACGAGGCTACCTGGGTGCTAACCTCTTACCTGGTCTCCAACGCGATTATTCTTCCGGCCAGCGCCTACCTGATCCTCGTTTATGGGGATTGCGCGTCATCATGACGTTTTTTGTGCTGTGCGTGACGGGCAGGACACCATCGATGGCGCAGGCGGCTGTTCGCCCAAGGGAATATGTACGGACAGTTGGTAACACAGAGCACCATATTGGCGTATCTCGATGTGATCGCGGTTCTAGCGGCGGGTAGCGCCTGCATGATTCCTCTGGTCTTCTTCATGAAAAAGCGCAAGCCTGGCACGGCAGGGATGGGCACGCATTGATTGGGCGAGTAGAACTAATTGTTTAACCGAGAACTACCGTTGCCAGATCGAAACTCGGCTCGGGATATTTCATCTTCAGGCCATCCATGGTCTCGACCAGAAGTTGCGAGATTTCGAGATTGCAGGATCACAATATACGAAATGCTAAGGCCTCGGTAACCCGTGAATTTGCTGTAGCGTGGGTTGCGCAAATTTGTTGCGGTACCGTCCCGTTTCCTGGAGCGGAGAGCCGTCCGCACCAGAAACTCGCAGCAAAAATCCGCCGAACAACCTGCCTCGCTGTAAAATGCTCTTTCGCCCCGCTATGCCATTCTCATGGGCAAGTTCCCGGCAGGGTGAGTATCCTTCTCTGGACGGAGTCTGCTTGCGCCCGATTCGCGCTTTAACTGCCCTACTGCTTCTGCCCGCCTCTATTTCCATTGCTTACTCACAATCGAGCACGCCTACAAAGCCGTGGACCGTGAAAGAGATATTCGGAGGTCCGAGTCTCACGGGCTATCCTCCCGACGGCATTAGTTGGTCACCAGACGGATCGCGCGCCACCTACATCGGCGACCAGGGCGACCTGATGCAGATTGAAGTGACGGACGGGAAGCTGCACAAGCTGTTCGATCACACGAAAATCAGCACTCTTCTTGATGCCAACATCAGCGAGAAGGACCGTGACCACCGCGCGCGCTACGATGAGCCGAGTTACATCTGGTCGCCGGACTCGAAAGAGCTGCTCTTTGACACGAATGGCGAGCTCTGGCTCTACCACCTCGTAAACGGAGTGGGCGTGCAGGTGGGAGACACGGGGATGCAAAGCGGGGACGACCCCAAGTTTTCGCCCAGCGGACAATTCATCTCGTTTGTCCGAAACCACAATCTATTCGTGCAGAAGGTGACTGGGAAAGACTCGGCACAGGCTCTTACCGATTCCCACGATGCCACCATTCTGAACGGTGAGATTGACTGGGTGTACCTCGAAGAATTGAATGTGCGCAGCAACTACTTCTGGTCTCCGGACTCGAAACAACTCGTGTACCTGCAGATGAACGAAACGCAGGTTCCCGTGTATCCGATCGTCGATTGGGTACCGCTTCACGCGACAGTCGATCAGCAGCGCTATCCTCAGCCTGGTGATCCAAATCCGGCGGTGCGCGTCGGGGTGGTAAGTGCCACCGGCAGCAGCACGCACTGGCTCAAGATTCCCGTAGACGCGGGTAATGACTACATCCCTCGCTTCGGTTGGGTAAACCCTCACGTTGTCTGGGTCGAAATGATGACCCGTGACCAGAAGCATCTGAATCTCTACTTCGCTGACGTACGCTCAGGCGATGTTCGGCTGGTGCTCGCGCAAACAGAACCGAAATACTTCACTATGACCTACGACGTAAAGTTCGTGGGTGATGATCAGTTCCTCATTCAAAGCTGGCGGGATGGATTCACGCATATTTACCGCTATACCTTTGACGCGAAGAACCCATTGGCCGCTGAGGCGAAGTTTGCGACGCAATTAGAGAGCGGCGATTATGAAGTCGATTCCATCAAGACGGTGGATGAAGCAACGAACACCGTCTATTACCTCTCGAACGAAGGTGATTCGCGTCAGGAACAGGTGTGGGCAGTCCAACTCGACGGATCCGGCAAACGACAAGTGACGAAGACGCGCGGCGTCCACGATCCGGTGTTTCCAGCAAAGGGCGGGTCGTTCATCGATACCGCATCGAGCCTGCTGGTTCCGGACTCGGTGAGCTACTGCACATCGCGGGGAGACTGCAAGGCGTTCTGGGAGTCTCATCCGATCGAAGGACATCAGCTTGTGGCGCCTGATGTGCTTGAACTGAAGGCCGCCGACGGCGTGACCACGCTTTATGGAACCCTGCAGCTACCGGTGAATATGAAGTCGCCGAGAAGCGTCCCGCTCATCGTGAATCCCTACGGTGGTCCCGGCGTAGACGCGGCCAAAGACGCGTGGCGCGGCAAGAGGCTCCTCTTCGATCAACTACTGGCGGAACACGGATTCGCGGTGCTGAATGTAGACAACCGCGGTATGGCTGGACGTGGGCGGGACTTCGAGCAGGTCGCGTACCACAATTTTGGGCCGCCCCAGTTCGCCGATCAACTGACGGGTATCGACCAGGTTCTGGCAAAGTATCCGCAGCTCGACGCTCACCGCATGGGCTGGTGGGGTTGGAGCTGGGGCGGGACCTTCACCCTCTACGCGGCTACCCACTCGGATCGATTCCTCGCGGAGGGATCCGGCGCACCGGTGACCGACTGGCGCAACTACGATTCGATCTATACGGAACGATACATGGGCCTGCCGTCTGACGACGCGAAGAACTACGATCAGGATTCAGTGCAAAACAGCGCACAGAACCTGAAGGGCCACATTCTGATCTTGCACGGGACGGGCGACGACAACGTGCACTTCGCCAACACCATCCAGTTCATACAGAAGCTGCTCGACAACGGGATTCCATACGACTACAACGTGTTCCCGCGCAAAACACACTCTGTCGCCGGCCCGGTAGCGCAGACCGAGCTGTTCAGCAGGCTGCTCTGGCACTTCGAGACGTACGTGAAAAACAAGGGGGATTAGATTCTGTTCTAGCCGGTCGGGTGCGTGCTGGCTCCGGATTTAGCAGCCCGCGGCGCCAATCCTGGGCCCTCTTCTTCTGTAGCAGTGGCGGACACTGCTACGGGCTCCGTCGGAACAGCGGGACTGGCTTCATCCTTCTTCGGGGTGTGTGGCGGGTTCGGTGTGCTTGACGTTGAATTTTTATCCAAGGCCGTCTCCTATCCTTTCCTTATCTGCGCAGGCAGCTCCTCATGACGGGAAAACGCATGCTCGATCATCGGCGCAGAACGGCGACCGAATATATACGGAACTGTGACAGAATCCTACGCTGCGACTTATTGGCGTGCAACATCAAATCGTCAGGAATCAATTGATTCAGAATTGAATTCGGATTAAATCAAGAGAAGGAGCAGCCTGGAAATGCATCATCCGGCCGAGCGGGCAAACACTGCCAACCCGATTCGCGGGCACACACTGCTTGGTGACTTTGAACTGACAATCCTGAGCGATGGCACTTATTATCTCGACGGCGGCGCCATGTTCGGCGTCGTGCCCAAGCCTCTTTGGGAACGGCGAGCGCCTGCTGACGAGTTGAACCGCATTCTGCTTGGCTTAAATACGGTTGTGGTTCGCACAGGAAAACACACGGTTGCGATTGAAACCGGAATTGGTAATAAGCTCGGCGACAAATTGCGCGCCATCTACCACTCACAGGAACTGTTGCCGCGTGCTTTCGAGGCTGCGGGAATACGGCCTGAAGAAATCGACATCGTCATCAATTCCCACCTACACTTTGACCACTGCGGTTGGAACACAGTGCGTACCGGAAGCGGGCAGATCGTCCCGACATTCCCCAACGCGCGCTATTTTGCGCATCGCGGAGAGGTCGAACACGGACACCTTCAATTGGAACGCGATGCCATCAGCTACATAAGCGAGAACTACGATCCGCTCATCGACAGCGGTCAGATGACGCTTCTCGAAACACAACCGGGTCACACGGAAGAAATCGTTCCTGGCATCTCCGTCGAGTGCTACCCAGGGCATACAGGACAGCTTCTCGTGGTACACATCGACTCCGAAGGAAAACGAGCGTGCTACATCTCTGACCTGATCCCGACCAGCGCGCACCTCGATGTAACGTGGGTGATGGGCTACGATATCTATCCACTCACCTGCATTGAACAACGGAAGCGGTTTTATTCACGAGCCATTCCTGAGAAGTGGCTGGTGCTGTTCACCCACGATCACCACGTGCCGATGGGGCACATCGTCATCAGCGATAAAAACAAGCCCGTCATGAAGCCGGGAAGCTGACACTGCTTCCCGGTTCAATCCGCCTCGACTCGCCGGCCTAGATGGTCCTGTGGGGATGATGCGAGGCGCCGGACGTGGAGTATCCGCCGCTGCCTGATTTCTTGCCGGTTGTGGAACTCGCGCCGCCTTCGGTGGCGGACAAAGCCGTGGCAACGGCGGTCCCAATAGGCGATCCCAGCCCGGTGCAGGGATCCCAGCCTGGTCCTGCCGAATAGGCTCCGTTGTTTCCCTCAGTGATGTCATGGAAGGCGCTGGGCGCGGCGTAGAGTCCTGGATTCACCAGGCCTGCCGTTTTCCCCGTTTGCTGGTTAATGAGGGCAATTAGCCCTGCCCAAAGGGGCGCCACGGCGCTGGTGCCCCCGACCACCTCCTGGGAGCCGTCTACGAGCACGTTGTAACCGGACGTTGGCGATGCATCGCCTGCCACATCCGGCACACCGCGGCCGCCTGCGTTGCCACTCGGAGCTGGAACGTTGGCATTTGCTTGCCACGTTGGCAGCGAGAAGAAGGTGCTTACGCCGCCTCCCGTTGCGCCGCCCTGCGAGCCGTCGTTCCAAACGACTTCCTTGGTGATTTTCGACCCGCTCACCGTAATCGTCGTCCCTCCGCAGCACAGCACATGCGGACTCGATCCAGGAAAATCGACGTTGTTTCCGCTTGCACCATCACTCGATCCGTCGTCCCCGGCTGCAACAGTTATGGTAATGCCCATTGCGGCAGCCGACTGGCATGCGTTATCAATCGCGGTCAACTGTGAGCTTGTCCAGCCCGCTTCGGGTCCGCCCCAGCTAATCGAGATCAATGTGGGCGCGTTGCCCATGTCGTGAGATGCGCTTGTGATTGCATCGAGAAATCCCTGTGCGGTGTTGGGCGCGAAGTAAACGGCGATATTAGCGCCCGGCGCAACTGCTCCCGCCACCTCGATATCAAGCGCAACCTCACCGTCCGCGCTGTTGGGATTGCTGGGCGAATTCACAGCCCCATCGACCGACACCGAAACTACATTCGGCGGGGTCAGACCGAGACCGGAGAAATAGGTCTGAATATCGCTGGCGTTGTAGCCACCACCCAGTTCGATTATGCCGATCGTCTGCCCGCTTCCGTCGACGCCGATGGGGAAGCTATAAAATCCAGCGACCTGTACCGGGCTGTAGCTGGGGTCTGGCTTCGCTTTCTTTTTCTTGTCGCGGATCCGATGATGTGGCTTGGCAACGGGACGGCAATCCAGACCCATGACCGTCTCGACGATACCGGCTTGCTCTGCTGGCATCGAGATTGTACCGGTGAAGCCGTGGAATTTATGCCCGTCGCGTTCGTAGTCATGCAGCTCGACCCCAAAAGCCCTCTCGATCGCGCTGGCCGTTCCTCGCATAACCATCGTCCGGCGCGGCAGGCTGGAGGCGTTTTCATCGACCGACAGGCCATGGTCGTGCGCGAATTTGCGCAGTCGGTTGAAGTCCGCTGGATCGGCAGCGTAAGTCTCGTTAAACTCCTCGCGGGAAAGATGTCGTCCCCCAAGGTCCTTCAGATGAAGAGGGCTCTTTCGCCGGACGATAACAGATATGCTGATGACCTGCTGTGACGATGTCCTGCCGAGGTCGGTTGCATTCGCGGGTGCTTTGTGTTCGGTACCGGGCAGGGGCACGTGTTTACCAGATGGATTGGACATCGTTTTTTTTACCTCGTTCGATTTTCAGATGCGGTCTGGTCGCTGGCAAGTTATCGCTAAAATTCGCGCCCGGTTTCCGCATTTTCGCATGACAGCATTGAGGACGGTTTCGTACCACTCACCAAAGTACACCAGTTGGCGGAGCACCCCGCGATTTGACCCGATGCCGTGCGGGCATTCTATGCAGACTCCGCTCTCGCCCGATCACTAGTGGCGTCCGTGACCTTTTCGTTACAGGTATCTCAGTGCTGGAACAATCGTTCATCATCGCCAGACGTTACACGGGCTGCCGATCTCCATGGCTTGGAGGTTGCGATATTACAAGAAAGCGAACGTCACCATTGGATCGATTGAGTGCCTGATGAGGCTGGCCGGGGAGTATCTCCAGTCCCTGGCGTGGCCTTATCAGTTTTAGATGGCCGTCGACTTCAATCGTCAGCTCGCCATCAAGTACATAGAAGAACTGGCGCGCCCGAAGGTGAAAATGGCGATGCTCCTCCGAGCCTTGCGGCATGCGCTCCTCGATCACGCTGAGATCCTCAGCGCGCAGCAGATGCCAGGCATCGCAGATACCACCCCACGTGTAGTGCTCAGCGTTTGCAGTACTGATCAGGCCAATCATAGTGGGATATTTCCATGCTTCTTGGGTGGATTCTTGTCGCGCTTGCCATCGAGCATTTCGAGGGCGACGATCAGCCGCCGCCGCGTGTCGTGGGGTTGAATCACTGCGTCGATGTATCCGCGCTCTGCAGCAACATACGGATTAGCGAACTGCTCGCGAAACTCGTGGACCTTTTCCGAGCGGATAGCCGCAAGCAGTTCTGCTCTCCGCTCATCGTTCAGCATTCCCTCTTTTCCCTCGGCCTCCTGTAGTGCCTGATCCAGCTCGCGCCCGTAAACGATATTCACCGCACCCTCCGGTCCCATCACGGCGATCTCCGCGGTCGGCCAGGCAAGATTCACATCGGTGCGGATGTGCTTGGAACTCATGACGCAGTACGCTCCCCCATACGCCTTTCGAGTGATGACAGTAAGTTTCGGCACTGTCGCTTCAGCGAAAGCGAAGAGCAGTTTCGCGCCATGCCGTATGATTCCCCCGTATTCCTGCTGCACGCCGGGCAGAAATCCGGGAACGTCTTCGAGAGTAATCAGTGGGATATTGAAGGCATCACAAAATCGCACGAAGCGCGCTGCCTTGACGCTGGCGTCGATATCAAGGACACCGGCCAGAAAGGCCGGCTGATTCGCCACTATGCCGATTGACCGCCCGTTCATTCGCGCAAATCCGATAACGATATTGCGGGCAAAATGCTCGTGCACCTCGAAGAAGTAACCGTTATCCACCAACCGCTCGATGACCGCCTTGATGTCATAAGGCTGGCTCGATTCTGCGGGAACAATCGTGTCGAGTTCGTGATCGGCGCGCTCCGCAGGATCGGAACAGGCTCGCCGCGGCGGATCATCGAGATTATTCGAAGGAATGAAGCTCAACAACTCTCTTATCATGGCGATGCACTCGCGGTCGTTATGCGCCATAAAATGCGCCACACCTGAGATCTCGTTGTGCGTCGTCGCCCCGCCGAGTTTTTCCTTCGTCACCTCCTCATGGGTCACCGTCTTAATCACGTCTGGGCCGGTGACAAACATATACGAGGTCTTGTCCACCATAAGGGTGAAATCGGTGATCGCAGGGGAATAGACTGCCCCCCCTGCGCAGGGTCCCAGAATTGCGGAGATTTGCGGAATGACTCCGCTGGCTAGTGTATTGCGCAGAAAAATATCGGCGTAACCGGCAAGCGAAACTACTCCTTCCTGGATTCGCGCGCCGCCGGAATCGTTCAGGCCGACCATGGGAGCGCCGACGCGCATTGCCAGGTCCATCAATTTGACAATCTTCGCGGCGTTTGACTCGGATAGTGAACCACCGAAGACCGTGAAGTCCTGAGCAAACACGAAGACAATTCGCCCTTCCACCTTCCCGTAGCCGGTGACAAAGCCGTCCCCCGGGATGCGCTTCTCCGCCATCCCGAAGTCAGTGCATCGGTGGGTTACAAATTTATCGGTTTCCTCAAAGGTTCCTTCATCGAGTAGGAGATCAATGCGCTCGCGGGCTGAGAGTTTGCCCTGCTCATGCTGTCGTGCCCGCCGTTCTGCACCGCCGCCTTCTAATGCCAGGCACTCGCGACGCGCCAGTTCATTCAACCCGCGATTGTCCATCGTGTCGGATTATAGATGGATGAAAGTCGTGATCGTCGGAAGCAGTAAAGTGAGGTAGGATTGCGCGACCAAAGCGAAAAACAAAATATCACTAGATCTCAACGCATGAGAGAAACTTAATCCACTCGTCGTGACACTTCGCGCCAGGAATCAATACACTTCCCGATGAAACAAATCGTCCTTTTCCTCGCACGGAGTGCAAACGCAGCTGACCGCACACCCGATGAGCACGCCCACGCCGATGGTCACCAAAATCGCGGGCAGGTAGTCGCTCAGGCGGGACAGGTGGTACAGCACATCGTGCATCTTGGTGAACCACATAAGCAGCTCCGGTTCCTAAGAATGCTGAAACCTAAATAAGGTTTCCCGCATCGGGGCACTCAGGTTTAACGACATCATCTCACTTCCCCCACTTCCGGGGAAGAAGGTTTTACTCACACGAAAGCGGAAGTTCCCCTTTCTGTCCGAATCGCCGACTTAGCGCATTTATAGCAAGCAAAGCGCTTGAAAATGAGCGAATGAAGGGCGAAGCTTAGTTGTGCGCGGTCAGCCCGTTGAGTCACGCCCCGAACCACATATCCGCTGGCTGTTCCTCGACCTGAACTCCTATTTTGCCTCCATCGAACAGGAGCTTCGACCTGAACTCCGTGACCGCCCCGTCGCCGTCGTTCCGGTCATGGCGGACAGTACCTGTGCGATTGCCGCCAGTTATGAGGCCAAAGCATTCGGCGTGCGGACGGGCACCCAGGTGGGCGAGGCGAAAAACCTCTGCCCCGGCATTGAGCTCGTCGAAGCCCGACACGAGCTCTATGTCGACTATCACCATCGCATCGTCGAGGCTGTCGAGCGCTGCATTCCCGTTTCGGTTGTAATGTCAATCGACGAGATGGCGGCCAGCCTCATCGGCCGCGAGCAGCCACTGATGGCAGCACTGGATCTCGGCCGGCGCATCAAGGCATCGATACGCGAACACGTCGGATCAACCTTGCGCTGCTCTGTTGGCCTGGCCCCGAACCGATATCTGGCGAAGATCGCCTCCGATATGGAAAAGCCCGATGGCCTCGTAGCTTTGACGCCGGATATTCTCGGGCCGGCTCTGAGCGGCCTGAAGCTACGAGATCTGCCAGGAGTAGGCGCACGCATGGAGCAGCACCTGAACGAACGTGGAATCCGAACTATGCCACAATTGCTGGCCCTTTCGCGTGAACAGATGAATGAAACTTGGGGCGGCATCGGCGGTGACAAACTGTGGCACTGGCTTCGCGGAGAAGACTTTAACGACCCGGAACTCGAACACCAGACGTCGATCAGTCAAAGCCACGTTCTGCCTCCTGAACTGCGTAGTTCGGAGGGCTGCTATGCTGTCGCTCACAAGCTGCTGCACAAGGCAGCAATGCGATTGCGTACCGCCCGTTTGTGGACTACGCACGTTTCGCTATCGATCAAATTTGTCGTCCCAAAAGAAGAGGCAAGCAAGCGGCACAACTCGGGCATCCCGCAGGCGGCGTGGTCGCACGGTGTAGCGGTAATTGAATGCCAGGATAGCCAGACGTTGGTCGAGGCCCTGGTGAAATTGTGGTCTATGCGGCCGTCGGGTGCACTTCATCAGAAGCCCGTCTACGTCGGTGTAGGGCTCGGAAACCTTGTTCCCGATCATCTGCACACGCTCAGCCTTTTCTCCGGGCTGGAGAGCGAATCGCGCCGAACCAGTCTTTCGATCACTATGGACGCTCTGAACCGCAAGTACGGCCTTGATACCCTGATGCCGGCGAGCATGCTCCTGGCCAAGGCAGCGGCGCCGACGCGCATCGCATTTACCAGCATTCCGGATTTGTTCTGATGGCCTTCAGCCGCCTCGGAGTCGTGAATAACGCTCGATAATGGAAGCAGTGGACTCGCTTAGAGGAGTACCCGACTCGTATCGCGGCCGCCTTGCGCCGTCGCCTACGGGGCTGCTTCACCTGGGCCACGCCAGTACGTTCCTCACAACCGACGAACGCGCGCGCGCGTCGGGCGGCACGCTGGTGCTGCGCAACGAGAATCTCGACATTCAGCGGTCCCGATCCGAGTTCTACGATGCGATGCTCGAAGACCTCGCATGGCTCGGCATCCACTGGCAGGAAGGGCCGGATGTCGGCGGTCCCTACGGCCCATATTCCCAGAGCGAACGCCGCCCACACTATCTCGGCGCGTGGCGCACACTGCTTGACGCCGGATTTGTCTATCCGTGCCGCTGCTCCCGTAAAGACCTGGCACCTGCCGTCAGTGCACCGCAGGACAACGACGATGAAGGCCCGCTTTACCCCGGAACATGCCGGCCGGTCGTCGGAGAAGCTCGCAGAGAATATGCCAATCCGGCTGGAACCAACTGGCGCTTCCGCGTCCCGGATGGCGAGGAGGTGGAATTCGCCGATCACCATTTCCGGCGCCAGCGCTTCACAACTGGCACGGATTTCGGGGACTTCCTTGTCTGGCGCCGGGATGATGTCCCCTCGTACCAACTCGCCTGCGTAGTCGACGACATTGCGATGCGCATCACCGAAGTTGTCCGCGGAGCCGACCTGCTTCGGTCGACCGCTCGCCAGATCCTTCTGTACCGTGCGCTAGGGGCCAAGCCGCCCGAGTGGTACCACTGCCCTCTGATCACCGACGCAACTGGGCAGCGTCTGGCCAAACGTCATGATGCTCTCTCGATCCGCGCCCTGCGCGTGCAAGGCAAGCAGCCGGATGATATCCGGCGGATGCTTCGGTCAATGCAGCCGCCAGAGGAAGCGGCTCTATAATACGGAATCCAAACTAGTCCGCCAGGTGATTTCGTCATGAGAGAGGTTCTGGAGCAACGGATCGATCAGGCCCTTGGGCGGCAGCCCGCCGACATGGTTGTGCGCAATGCTCGGGTCCTGAATCTCGTAAACGGAGAGCTTCAATCAGGCGACATCGCCGTGTGCGGAAATACCATCGTCGGCACGCTGGACAGTTACCATGGGCGCGAGGAGATCGACGCACAGGGACGTGTCGCAGTTCCCGGATTCATCGATAGCCACGTTCATTGCGAGAGCACACTGGTCACTCCGGGCGAATTCGACCGCTGCGTGCTGCCGCACGGAGTGACGACGGCTGTCTGCGATCCTCACGAGATATGCAATGTGCTCGGCCTCGTGGGGCTGGAGTACTTTCTGGACAGCGCCGATGCCACCACTATGGATCTGCGGGTGCAGCTTTCTTCGTGCGTTCCGGCGACTGCACTTGAGACTTCGGGAGCGCGCCTTACGGCAGCGGACCTCGTTCCGCATCGCGATCATTGCAAGGTGATTGGGCTGGCCGAGTTCATGAACGTGCCCGGCGTCCTGAACAAGGATCCGGAATGCATGGAGAAGCTGGCTGCTTTTCACGGCCAGCACATTGACGGGCACGCTCCGCTGCTCTCGGGCCGCTCTCTGAATGCCTATCTCTCGTGCGGCATTCGCAACTGCCACGAGACAACGAACCTCGCCGAAGGACGGGAGAAGCTTGCCAAGGGGATGCAGGTGCTTATCCGCGAGGGATCGGTTTCGAAGGATCTTTCCGCGCTCGTCCCACTGATCAGCGAGTTCTCGTCGCCCTTTCTCGGCCTCTGCACGGACGATCGCAATCCTCTGGACATCCACGAAGAAGGACATCTCGATTTTCTGGTTCGGCGGCCGATTGCCCTGGGTGCCCCGGTTGCCGCCGTTTACCGGGCAGCGAGTTGGTCGGCTGCGCGCGGCTTTGGGCTTACTGACCGGGGACTGATTGCTCCCGGCTTCCTTGCGGATTTCCTTCTGCTCGATGACCTCGAGACCTGTGCGATCCACTCGGTCTTCCGCCAGGGACGGAGGGTTACACCTGAGAGCTTCGCGGAGCGCGCATTCCCGGAGCCGCCGGGTGGGAATACCATCCGTCTCCAGCCGGTCACGGCGGAGACGTTTGCCGTGCCGGCTTCGGGCCCGGCGACGCCGGTTATCGGGATCATTCCGGGCAAGATTCTCACCGAGCATGTGCAGGCCAGTCTTCTGTACCAAAACGGGCAGCGGCAGGCCGATCCGGAGCATGATCTGCTCAAGATCTGCGTGCTCGAACGTCACGGACGCAATGGCAATGTCGGCCGGGGATTCGTCAAGGGGTTCGGCTTCCGCCGAGGCGCGCTTGCTTCTTCGGTCGGTCACGATAGCCACAACATCTGCGTGGTCGGCGCCAACGACGATGACATGGCTGTGGCCGTCAACCGCCTGCGAGAACTCGGGGGAGGGTTTGTTGCCGTGCAGGGCGGCCGTGTTCTCGCCGAACTGGCTTTGCCATTCGCGGGACTCATGAGCCTGGAACCGTTCGAGACGGTGCGGCGGGATCTTTATTCTCTGCGCTCGGCAGTCCAGTCGATGGGATGCACGCTTCCCGAGCCTTTCCTGCATTTGGCGTTCCTGCCTCTACCCGTGATTCCCCACCTGAAGATCACCGACTTTGGACTGGTGGATGTGGACCGCTTTGAGCTGATCTCATCATGACTTGGGGTACCCCCTCCCCCTCAGTTTTCTGTAGTTTTGAACTCGTTCATTCGGCAGGGTTTACCCATTGTGGTTTTGAAGTCGTTCATTCCAGATACTTTAGCTGTAACCGTCTCACAGTAAAGCACTTATAGTAATAAATGGCTTACACGCAATGACCGGCGAATTCTGTCGACGCTCTACCTGCTGGAAATTGAAAAGCCCAGCTGCATTCGCGGCTGGGCTTTTATCTCTAGCTCTATTTCCATTTTAGCTGGAAACGACAAAAACTACGCCAAGAGACTGGTGAAAGGCGGCGGGTGAGATTGCCTCGTCCGAGCGAGGCCGCCTGGGGCTGACCGCGTGCTGCCGACTAGTGGCCTGTCGCAGAGAGTTCGTTACCGCCCTTGAGCGCCAGAATCCGCGCCCTTGCATGGAACCGTCATAAGGATTGCCCTTGCGGTGTCCTTTCGCTACTAACGTTTTCCTTGCGACAGGCCACTAGATATCGCCGGAGGTGCAGCGCGCATGGTATCCTCGGCGCCGCATAACAAAAGCCACAAAATTTGAAGGCCGAAGGAGAACCATCATGTCAGCCGCCCCCGCTCCTATAGCCACCGCCGTTCAGAGTCCGCTCAATCTGATGCTGACTATCCAGCCCGGCAAAAATGGGACCATCGTCGAATATCTCACCCAGAATCAGGCTGCCATTAATGCCGCACTGACCAAGGTGGGCACCGTTCACTTTGCCCGGTTTCTGATGATTCCAGGCACTCAGTATCTGTTTGTGATCACCGCTTACGACGGCGACTTCAGCGCATACATCCAGGCATTCACCAACATCCTGGGAGACGTGTTCAACCTGCTTCTCTCCTGTGTCGACCCGGCTCCTCCACTCCCCGTGCAACAAAACGTCGCTGCTTTCGAGGCCTTCGTAAGCAAATACAACCTGCCGACAGGTCTCTATTCGGCCTACCCCAACTGCACCGTCGTGCAGATATGGGGCAACGGATGCGCGCCGCCCCAATAACCCCGAGGCGGATGTGAGTACGATCCAGTTGGACGATATCCAGGGAATCATTCTGCGCGGCTACGGTTCGTTCACCCGCGTGCGGCACTTCATTGTCGCCGTTGCCGACCCGGTTCGCGCCAGAGCTTTGATTGCCGATCTGGCTGCGCCAATACCCGCTGCAATCAATCCGGAAAAACTGGCCGTCACCACTGCCGCTCCCTGGCACGTCAAGCCGGATTACACGCTGAACCTGGGGTTCACTTACGAAGGATTGTCCGCTCTGGGCGTGTCCTCGACCCTTCTCGCCGGTTTCGCGCCTGAATTTGCGAGCGGAGCCATCGGCAACGCCAGCGCGATCTACGACGTGGATGAGAGCGCGCCAGCAAATTGGGAAGGCCACATGGGCGTTGCGTCTGAGGTGCACGCCATCTTTTCGCTCTTCGCGCACACCGCTCACGAGTTGGAATCACGCACCTCCGAATTACTCGCCGCGATTTCAGACTCATTCCGTCTCACCCATCGCCACGATGGCCAGGCTCTTCCCGACGGATACGTTCATTTCGGTTATCGAGACGGTATCTCTCAGCCGTGGATTGATGGCGGTCCCAAACCCGCGCGGCCCTATCCTGGCCTGGGCGCAAACAAGGATGGGAGTTCGCCTGCAGGGGACTTCCTTCTTGGCTATGAGAATAGTTTTGCCAACAAATACTCTCCGGGCGTGGCTGACACCCCACTGGGACGCAACGGCAGCTTCGGGGCCTTTCGCATCCTCAAGCAGGAGGTTGCCGGGTTTGAAAATTTCCTTGAGACGGCCGCGCCCGCAATCAACCTCACACCCGACCAGCTCGCGGCCAAATTTCTAGGACGCTGGCGGAGCGGTCAGCCACTTGCCCTTTGCCCCACGGCTCCATGCCCTGTTCCGTCCGATCGCCTGAACATGTTTCTTTACAACGGCACCGCGCCGGGCCAATCTGCGCCAGATCCCAAGGGCGTCGCGTGCCCCATCGGCGCTCACATACGCCGCGGCA
>Ga0335075_10004306_pt1 | contig 22330 bp, 16 predicted proteins | sample Lox_Sample_24_FD_206723 | JGI IMG/M metagenome (GOLD analysis project Ga0335075, IMG submission 206723) | Soil microbial communities from Loxahatchee National Wildlife Refuge, Florida, United States - Lox_Sample_2.4 | ecosystem: Environmental > Terrestrial > Soil > Wetlands | place: USA...
GTACCTGGTGCCGTTCGGGCAGGCGGACGTGCGGCGGCCCGGGGATGACGTCACGATCGTGGCCACCGGCTGGATGGTGGGCAGGGCGCTGGCCGCCGCGGAGGCCCTCGCGACCGCGGGAGTCGAGTCGGAGGTGATCGACCCGCGCACGCTGGTGCCGCTTGACGTGGCGACCATCGTGGAATCGGTGCGGAAGACCGGACGGCTGGTGCTGGTCGACCAGGCCACCCGGCACGCCTCCGCGGCCGCGATCATCGCCGCGGAGGTCGCCGAGCAGGGGTTCGATTACCTCAAGGCGCCGGTCAAGCTGGTCACGGCCCTGGATGCCACCGTCCCTTACAGCAAGCCGATGGAGGAGTACATCCTTCCCGACCAGGAAAAGATCGCCGAGGCGGTGCGGTCGGTGATCCCATGAGCGAGCCAAGGGGGCGCGGCGCCGACTGGACCGAGGAGCGAGGAACGAGCGACGAGGGAAGGAAGCGCCTTAAGAGCGCCCCGGAGGCGAGCGAGGGAACACAGTGAGCTTCCCTTGGCCTTATCGGCGGATCGCTACCGAGGAGGCGTTCTCCATCCCTGAGGTGTACGAGGCACTGCGCGGCTGGGCGGCGACAGCGGACCCGGCCGAGCCGGACCAGGACTTCTGGGACTTCGTCTTCACCCAGGACACGCCGGGGCTGCGCCGGGTGCGGCGGCAGCTGCTCGACCTGGACGGCGAGCGGCTCGAGATCATGGACGCAAACGGCGTGGACCTGCACTTGCTGTCGCTCACCGCGCCCGGGGTGCAAACACTGCAGGCCGCCGAGGCCACGGCGCTGGCCAGGCTGGCCAACGACCGGCTGGCCGCGATCATCGCCCGGCATCCCGGCCGGTTCGCAGGCCTGGCCGCGGTCGCGCCGCAAGACCCGAAGGCGGCGGCGGAAATCGGCCGGGCCATGACCGAGCTGAAGCTGAACGGCGTGATCATCAACTCGCACACCGGCAGCGAGTACCTGGACGAGGAGAAATTCTGGCCGCTGCTCGAGGCGGCCGAGGCGCTGGGCGCGCCCATCTACATTCACCCGCGCTCCCCCGGGTCGCAGATGGCGGCCGCGTTCAAGAAATACGGCCTGGAAACCGGCATTTGGGGGTTCCAGGCCGAGACCGGGCTGCACGGCCTTCGGCTGATCTGCGGCGGCGTGTTCGACCGGTTCCCCGGGCTGAAGATCGTCCTTGGCCACCTTGGCGAGGGCTTGCCTTACTGGCTGTACCGGCTGGACTACATGCACCCGGTGCGCTCCTCGTACAACACCAGGCCTGCCCTATCGCTGACGCCCAGCGAGTACGTGAAGCGCAACTTCGCCATCACCACCAGCGGCATGAACTGGGCGCCGGTGCTGCGGTTCTGCATCGAGGCGGTTGGTGCCGACAACATCATGTTCGCGATCGACTACCCGTACCAGACCACCGAGGCCGCGGTCGGGTTCCTCGACCAGGCCGAGATCTCCGACGAGGACAGGCGGAAGATCTACCACCGCAACGCGGAGCGGATCTTCCGCATCCCCGCCTGCGACCAGGCAGGAGGCTCCGAATGAACACGCTCCCCCGCGAGCCAAAGGGCGCCGGCGCCGACCGGACCAAGGAGCGAGGAACGAGCGACGAGGGAAGGAGGCGCCTTAAAGGGCGCGCGGAGGCGAGCGGGACAACACAGCGGGCAGTGGGGTTCACCGAGTTCGGCGGGCCCGAGGTGCTGCGGACGGTCTGGATGCCGGTCCCTTCGCCCGGGCCCGGCGAGGTGCGGGTGCGGGTCGCCGCGGCGGCGGTGAACCCGACCGACCTGGCGTTCCGGGCGGGCGGGCACCGGTCCATGCCCGCCGGCATGCAGCCGCCTTACGTGCCAGGGATGGACCTGGCCGGGACGGTGGATCTCGCGGATCCGGACGTGACCGGGTTCGCGCCCGGCGACCGGGTGATGGCCGCGGTGACGCCGTTCCGGCCCGGCGGCGGCGCGCAGGCTCAATACGTCATCGTGGCCGCGGACGGCCTGGTGGTGGTGCCTGAGACGATCGGCCTGACCGCGGCGGCCACGCTGCCGATGAACGCGCTGACCGTTCGGGCGGCCCTGGACGAGCTTGCGCTGCGGCCTGGGCAGACGCTCGCGATCACCGGCGCGGCCGGCGCGGTCGGCGGCTACGCCATCCAGCTCGGGCGGCTCGAGGGGCTGCGGGTCATCGCGGACGCGAGCCCGGCGGACAAGGACCTGGTCAGCAGCCTGGGTGCGGACGTCGTGGTGCCGCGCGGGCCGGACCTGGCGGCGCGGATCCGCGAGGCGTACCCCGCGGGCGTCGACGCACTGCTGGACGCGGCCCTGATCGGCCCGCCTGTGCTGCCCGCGGTGCGGGACGGCGGCCAGCTCATGGCGGTGCGCCCGTTCGCCGGCCAGACGGAACGCGACATCACGTTGTCCCTGGTGTTGGTCTTCCACCACCTGCACGAGGCGGGAACGCTGGCCCGGCTGGCATCGCTGGCCGCGGACGGCACGCTGTCGCTGCGGGTGGCGGACGTGCTCCCGGCTGCCCGCGCCGCCGACGCGCACCGCCGGTTCGAAGCGGGCGGCGTGCGCGGCCGGCTCGTGCTGACGTTCTGACGGGACCGAGGGTGGCCGGGTCAGCCGCCCCGGCCGAGCAGTTCGATGATCGTGCGGACGCCTGCCTCGAGCCGTTCGATCGTGCTTGTCGTTCGCGACTGCTCGCCGGCCATCCGTGACTGCTCCCCGGCCATCCGCGACTGCTCCCCGGCCAGCCGGGTCTGCTCGGTAGCCAGCTTCCTAAGCTGAGTCACGTGTTCGCTCTGCGTGACGGCCAGCGCGCGTAGCAAGTGATCCTGCCCCCTTCCGGTGGATGGTGTGATCTTAATCCCGGACGGTAGGGGCGACTACTGACAATCGCTGGACGGCTGCCGGCTTGGCGGCGTCGTCCGGTTAGACCAGGCCCGCCTGCAGGGCGAGCCGGACCAGGTCGGCCCGCCGGGGAGCACCGACCTTGGCACGGACGCGGTCCACGCGGGAGCGGACGGTGCGCACGCTGACGTCGAGCCGCCCGGAGATCTCGGCGTCGGTGCGGCCCTGAGCGACCAGGACGACCAGTTCCTGCTCCCTGGAGCTCAGCGCGGACAGGTCCGGCACGACCGCCGGTGCCCGGGCGTCCGCCCCGGCCAGCAAGATGGCGAGTTCAGCCGCGGTGGCCAGCGTCATTTCCCGGCCGCGGCTCTCGGCGGCCCGGGTCCGCTCGGATCCAAGCGCCTGCTGTGCCTCGGCTAGCGGCTCCCGGCGGCGCTCCTCGGCCGCGGGCAGGTCGGGCATGCCGATTTCCTTCAGGCACGCGATGTGGGCCGCCCATATCGTGACCGCGTCGGCCCACCGGCCCGTCGCCGAGCACAGATGCCCGCAGTTGTCGAGGCCGTCGATCAGGCGCAGCCGGCTGCCGATCCGGGTAGCGATCTCCAGCGATTCCCGCAGGTGCTGGCCGGCCTCGCCGATCCGGCCTGCCCGCTGATCCAGCTCGGCCAGCAGGTCCAGGCAGAACGACTGGCTCTGCAGGTCGCCGGCCTGCCGGGCGCGGTCGAGTTCGGTCGCGCAGCTGTCCTCGGCCGCATCCAGGTCGCCCACGTCGACCAGGATGTCGGCCAGGTTCTGGTTGCACTGCCGGGCCAGCGCGCCCGGGATGGCGCGCTGGTCGACGCTCGAGGCCTGACGGGCCCAGTCCAGCGCAAGCTCCTCGTCGCCGTCGACTTGAGCCGCGGTCGAGAGGTTCCACAGGGCCCGGGCCTGGCCGGCCGGGTAGTCGATCGCGACGGCGAGGTCCAGGGCCAGCTTGGCCTCCTCGGCCGCCTCGGCGGTGCGCCTGAGGTTGAGCAGACAGTTGGCCCGGCCCGAGGTGGCGTCGGCCAGGACCGGGGACCGGAGGTCGTCCGCGACGGCGCTTATGGCGAGGGCATAGTGCTTGAGGGCGCCGAGGAAATCGCCGGCCAGGTTGGCCAGGTAGCCGAGGAAGTACTGCGCGGCGGGCCAGGCCGGGCCCGCTGGGCTGGCGGCCTCGGCCGCGGCAAGCAGCAATTGGTACCCGGCCGTCCCCCGGCCCCTGGTGACCCACCATGGGGCCAGCGCCACCGCCAGGCGCAGCGCCTGACCGGAATCGTGTTCCAGGGACCAGGTCATGGCCTGCTGCGTGGTGGCGGCCTCGGCGTCCAGCCACCGGGTCGCGGCCAGCTCCCCCGCGCTGGTCCGCATGCCCTCGGCGGCCTCGGCGGCCAGCCGTAGCGCATGCCCGGCCAGCCTGCCGGCGGCGGCCGACTGCTCGCCTGCCGCCCCGAGACGGTCGGTGCCGTAGGCGCGCAGGGTCTCCAGCATCAGGTACCTGGCCCGGCCGTCCGGGCCCGGGCGGGGCGGCGAGATCAGCGAGCAGTCCACCAGGTAAAGGACGACGGACTCCGATCCAGGGCCCGCCACCGCCTCGGCGGCCTCCAGCGTGAACGGGCCGGGAATGACCGAGAGCTGGCGGAAGACCCGCTGCTCCTGTTCGGTCAGTAGCTGGTAGCTCCAGTCCACGGTGGCGGCCAGCGATCGATGCCGCGCCGACGCCCGCCGGTCGCTGCTGGCCAGCAGCGCGAAGCGGTCGTCCAGGCGGTCGAGCAACTGCGCCAGACCGAGCGCCTCGACCCGGGCCGCGGCCAGCTCGATGGCCAGCGGCATCCCGTCCAGGCGGGTGACCAGTCGCGCCACGGCCTCAGCCGACTCGGGACCGATGCGGAAGTGCGGGTCGACCCGGCAGGCCCGGTCGGCGAACAGCCGCACCGCCTCCGATTCGGCCACGTCGGCCAGCTCGTCCGGCCGCGGCACCGACAGCGGCGCCAGCCGGTACCTGGTCTCGCCGATTGCCCGGAGCGGCTCCCGGCTGGTGGCCAGGATCCGCGCGTCGTCGGCGGCGGGCAGGATCATCTCGCACAGGTCGGCCACGTCCGAGATCACGTGCTCGCAGTTGTCGAGCACCAGCAGCACCTGCAGCCTGGGCAGCGCCGCGGCCAGCGAATCGGCCGCGGACAAGTCCTGGGCCTGCGGGATCCCCAAGGCCGCGACGATCGCGGCGGGGACCACGGCCGGCTCCTGTACGGCGGCCAGTTCCACCAGGCACGCCCCGTCGGCGAACCGGCCGGCCACTCTCCTGGCCACCTCGACCGCCAGCCGGGTCTTTCCCACGCCGCCCGGACCGGTCACCGTGACCAGCCGGGAGCTGTCGAGCAGGCCCGCGACCTCCTCCACCGCCTCGGCCCGGCCCACGAACGCCGTCAGCGGCGAGGCCAGGCCGCGCACCGAGCGGGGAAGCCGCAGGCTGCCCGAGGGACGAGGGACAGGGCTGGGGGCGGCGACCTGGGTCGCACCCGCATCGGCTCCTGTCGCGGCCCGTGGCGCGCTTGTGCCCGGCCCGTGGGCGTAGGTATCAAGGCCGAACGCCTGGCGCAGCGCGTCGGCGAAGTCCTGGCAGCTGGGATACCGGTCGGCCGACGCCTTGGCCAAGGCACGGGCCAGCACCTCGTCGACCGCGGCCGGGATCTCGGGACGGCGGGAGGCCAGCGATGGCGGCGCCGCCGACAGGTGCGCGAACAGCACCGCCATGTCGTGGTCGTTGTCGAACGGCACCACCCCGGCCAGCAACTCGAACGCCGCGCAGGCCAGCGCGTACTGGTCGGTCCGGCCGTCCACCTCCCCGCCCTCGATCTGCTCGGGCGCCATGTACGCAACCGTGCCCAGGTTCAGCCCGGTGCGGGTCAGCTTGACCGACGCCGCCCGGCCCTTGGCCAGCCCGAAATCCGACAGGTACACGTGGTCGGGCCGGCCGGGCCGCGAGTCCACCAGCATGTTGGCCGGCTTGACGTCCCGGTGCACCAGCCCTGCGGCATGCGCCGCGTCCAGCGCGGACGCCATCGGCGAGATGACGGCCACCGCCCGCGCCGGCCCGAACGGGCCGTCGCGCCGCAGGTGGGACCGTACGTCACCGCCTGACACGTACCGCATGGCCAGGAACAGCACGCCGTCCGCGTCGCCTGCCTCGTAGACGGGGATGATGTGCGGGTCATCCACGGCCGCCGCCGCCCTGGACTCGCGCAGGAACCTGTGCCGGAACTCCTCATCGGCGGCCAGCCACGGGGTGAGGAGCTTCAGCGCGACCGGCCGGTCCAGGCGCTCGTCACGGGCCAGGAACACGACCGCCATGCCGCCCGCGCCGATCTCCTCGCCGAGGAGGTACCCGGCGACCCGCGAACCCGCGGCGAAGGCCCCGCCGCCGCCGGGTCCCCCGGGCACTCCGTCACCCACCGCTCCTCCAGGGCTCGTGCCCGATCACCCCAAAGTACCGGGCTGGGCTGGAGATCGCCGCAACTGGCCTGCTCAGTGGCCAGATTGTTCATTTTCTACCGGTAACGACCAGGAGCGGATCTTACGACATTCTTACTACATCAATATCCGTCGTGTTCCGTTGACAACCATATCGCCCGTTCCGGCGTCTTCTTTATGAAAATCCAAGCCGCCAGGTGCGCGACAGTGGGCAGTCACGCGGGGAGGGCCCAGGCTCCAGCCGGCGGTTCCCACGGGAGAGGGGAAAATGAAGGGCATCAGCAAGACAATGCTACGGACCTGCGCCGGCGTCGCAATCGCCGCCGCGGCCGTGGTAGGGGGGGCCGGGGTAGCGAGTGCAGCGCCAGTCACCCCCGCCGCAACCACCACTAGCCACTATGGATTCGGCTGCAACCCGTTCGCGCGGGAGCAGTTCAACCTGAGCGGCTCCAACACGGTCAAGGCCAGTTTTGACGGTTCGACCTACTCCTACAGCGTGTCGTTCAATCAGTACGGCGGTTGCCTGTCCGGCACGCTGAACGATGGGTACTACCCGACTTCCGGACCGATCTACGGCGCCATCAACGGGAACTACGTCACGTTCACCTTCAAGTACCCGTACGGGTCCGTCCAGGGAACGAGGACCTACACCGGGTACATCACTCCTAAGTTCTACCGTCAGTACTACCAGCACTGGGTGTGGAACGGGTACCGGTGGGTGCTCAGGTGGACGTTCCGGTACGAGGTCCGGGGCTACGTGTCCGGCCACTGGTCGGAGACCGGTAGCGAGGGCGGAAGCGGCTACTGGTACCTGAGCAACTACGTGCGTTGACCCAAGTGGGAGTGTCCTGCCAGGTCAACCCGTGATGACCCATCCGGTAACGCTGGCGCGGCCATAGCGTCAGCCGCGGGCAATGTCCCGGCCGCCATCAGGCGGCCGGGACATTTTGTTTACCGGCTCAAGTCGGTGGCCAAACAACAATGGCTACATGGGCATCACAGTGCCCTGAAGTCACATGAATGGCCGTCACTCGAACAATCGTCGGAGGGAATTTTGGCCTCGGGATGGAAAGTGGGCGCGATAGCGCACAAATTCGTCCCACGAGCGATATTCCCCCCGCTAGTGGTACAAGAGCGGCTTAACGGTAATTCTGGGGTTACTGATCACTTAGAGGAAGTACGGCGGGCCAAGCCGATCTTGTTGTTCGGGTGGTCACGCCAGGTGGAGGCGCCGGAGGAAGCGGCGCTCTTGGCCTGCTCCCATTTCAGCCGGGCGAGCTGGCTGGGCGGCGTCTCTAGTTCGCTGATCCAGGCCCGGGTGGCGGCGACGACGTGCCCGCCCGCGACGGCCACCCCCACCAGCGCCACCGCCGCGCCGATCCCGAACAGGATGCCACCCACCAGGAGCGGCCCGGTCCTCACCTGTGGCCAGTTCTCGTTCTGCTGGCTGACCTGGCTGACTACGACTACTTCTTCATCGCCATAAGCCATGGCGCCCTCCCGCTGTCCGCGTGCTGAGCTACCTGGCCTAAGACTAACCCGGCGCTCGATTGGGGGGCCGGGCGGTGGTACCACGGGCCGTTCGGATAAAAAATGAGAGGCTGCGGCGAGGCCGCGGGGTACGGGCAAGAACCACTGCGGCGAGGCCGCGGGGTACGGGCAAGAACCACTGCGGCGAGGCCGCGGGGTACGGGCAAGGACCACTGCGGCGAGGCCGCGGGGTAGGGCAAGGACCGGAGCGGGAGAGGGGTGGCCATGGGCGCCGAGCGGGACCGGGTGACGGAATTCGGCAAGCTCGAGAACGGGCTCCGGCAGGCCGGTGACTGGTACCGGTGGGGGCCGTACGTGAGCGAGCGGCAGTGGGGGACGGTACGGGAGGACTACAGCGCGGACGGGGACGCCTGGAACTACCTGCCGCACGATCACGCCCGGTCGCGGGCCTACCGGTGGGGGGAGGACGGACTGGCCGGGTTCTGCGACATCGAGCAGCGGCTTTGCCTGTCGCTTGCCCTGTGGAACGGGCGCGACCCGATCCTTAAGGAGCGGGCGTTCGGACTGACCGGCCCGCAGGGCAATCACGGGGAGGACGTCAAGGAGTACTGGTGGTACCTGGACGCGATCCCGAGCCATGCGTGGAACCGGTGGCGGTACCACTACCCGCAGGCGGCGTTCCCTTACCAGGACCTGATCGACGTGAACGCGGCGCGGAACCGGATGGAGCCTGAGTACGAGCTGCTTGACACCGGGGTGTTCGGCGGCAACAGGTACTGGATCGTCGAGGTGGTCTACGCCAAGGCGTCACCCGACGACCTGCTGATGACGATCTCGGTGACGAACGCCGGGCCCGACGCGGCGACCTTGCATGTGCTGCCGACGGCCTGGTTCCGCAACACCTGGTCCTGGGACGGCTCGCAGCGGCCGGTGCTCGAAGCCGCCGCGGGCGACCCGGCCACCGTCAGCATCAAGCACCCGTTCTGCGGCGAGATGGAGCTGACCGCCGGGCCCGGGCCGGACGGGACGCAGGCGACGGCGTTGTTCTGCGAGAACGAGACGAACGTGGCCCGGCTGTACGGCGCGGCGCCGCTCACGCCTTACCCGAAGGACGGGATCAACGACCACGTGATCGGCGGCGCGCCCAGCGTCAACCCGGGCCGGACCGGGACCAAGTGCGCGTTCTGGTATCGGGTGACGCTGGCCCCCGGCGCATCGGCCGAGTTGCGGCTGCGGCTGCGGCCCGCGGGCTCCGCGGCGGGTTCAGCTGAGGACTCGCCGCTCGGGGCGGACTTCGACGCATGGGTGGCCAGGCGGCGGGGCGAGGCCGACGAGTTCTACGACGAGCTGTCGCCGCGGGACGCGAGCGACGACGAGGTGATGGTCATGCGGCAGGCCTTCGCCGGGATGCTTTGGGGCAAGCAGCTGTACTACTACGACGTGAACCGCTGGCTTGACGGCGACCCGGATGAGCCGACCCCGCCGTCGGCGCGGCTGCAAGGGCGCAACTCCGGCTGGCGCAACTTCGACGCGTTCGACATCATGTCGATGCCTGACAAGTGGGAGTACCCCTGGTTCGCCGCGTGGGACCTGGCCTTCCACTGCGTGACGCTGGCGCACGTGGACCCGGCGTTCGCCAAGTACCAGATGATCTTGCTGTGCCGGGAATGGTTCCAGCATCCCAACGGGACGCTGCCCGCCTACGAGTGGAACTTCTCCGACGTCAACCCGCCGGTGCAGGCGTGGGCGGCGCTCGAGGTGTTCGCCGTCGACGAGGGCCGGGACCTGGAGTTCCTCTCGCGGGTGTTCGACAAGCTGCTTGTGAACTTCACCTGGTGGGTGAACCTGGAGGACGCGGGCGGCAAGAACGTCTACGAGGGCGGGTTCCTCGGCCTGGACAACATCGGCCCGCTCGATCGCTCGCACCTCCCGGTCGGCGGCACCCTTGAGCAGTCCGACGCCACCGGCTGGATGGGCTTCTACGCCATCGCCATGGGCCGCATCGCGACCGTGCTGGCCCAGACCGGGCAGCGCCCGGCCTCCGATCTGGTGCTCAAGTTCCTCGAGCACTTCGCCGCCATCCGCGACGCGCTGGCCAGCCAGGGCCTGTGGGACGAAACCGACGGGATCTTCTACGACCGGCTGGTGACGCCTTCCGGGGAAGCGGTGCCGATCAAGGTCAGGTCGATGGTGGGCATCATCCCGGTGCTGGCCGCCGCGGTCGTCACCGATTCCGACCTGCGGCAGGCGCTCATCTTGGGCAAGCAGTTCGCCGATCTGCTCGGCCGCGAGGATCTGGTTGACGTCGATGCGATGCGCCAGCGGGGCGTGCTGCGCGAGATGGGCGGTGAGCATCGGATGCTGCTGTCCCTGGCCGGCCCGGACCGGCTGACCCGGCTGCTTAGCCGGCTGTTCGACGAGGGCGAGTTCCTGTCCCCGCACGGCCTGCGCGCCCTGTCGGCCTACCACCGTTCCCATCCGTACCTGCTCGAGGTCGAAGGCGTCACTGCCAGCATCGACTATGAGCCCGCCGAGTCCACCACGCCGCTTTTCGGCGGGAACTCCAACTGGCGGGGCCCGGTCTGGTTCCCGCTGAACTACCTGGTCGTCAACGCGATGGAGCGGTACCACCAGTTCTTCAGGGACGACTTCACCGTCGAGTACCCGAGCGGGTCCGGTAACCGGCTGACCCTGGACAAGGTGGCGACCGACCTGCAGGACCGGCTCATCTCGATCTTCACCCGCGGCCCCGACGGCCGGCGGCCGTGTTTGGGCGGGAATGAGTTCGTGCAGACCGATCCGGCGTGGCGAGACAACCTGGTGTTCGGCGAATACTTCAACGGCGACACCGCGGCGGCGCTCGGCGCCTCGCACCAGACCGGCTGGACCGGGGTGATCGCCGACGTCATCAGGCGGCGGTACGGTTTGGTCCGCTCGGTGGGCGACGTCGTCGTGCAGGTCAGCCAGCAGAACCGGACCTGACCGGCTCTGCCGTGCCTTCCCGGGGGGTGGCCAACGGGGCCCGGGCGGCCGGGCCGCCCGGGGCGGCCCGGGCACAAGGCGCCGTGGTCAACGCGGCGGGCCTGGTCCAGGGCATCGCGCTGGTCACCTTCCCCGCTGCGAGCACGATCTTCACCAGCCGCAGCTCGTATGACCTGTCCGGCAGTCAGTACGGGGTCATGTTCGTGCCGCAGATGACCACGGCGATCGTGGCCTCGCTGCTCGGCGCCGGCCTGCTGTGGCCGAACCTGGCCCGGCGGGCTGGCGACAAGGCGCTGCTGCTTGCGGGCCTGGCGGCCGACCTGGCCTCGATGGTCCTGCTGATCACGAGCTGGCTGGTGGTGAACAAGCACGCGGCGGCCTTCGCCCTGCTGCTGCTGGCCACGGCCTGCCTGGGAGCCGGGTTCGGGCTCTCGGTGCCGGCGCTCAACACCCTGGCCGCCACGCTGCATCCGGCGGCGGTGGACAAGTCTGTCCTCGTCCTGAACGCGCTGCTCGGCCTGGGCACGGCCCTGGCCCCGGTGTTCGTCGCGGCGTTCAACGGCATCGGGTTCTGGATCGGGCTGCCGTTGCTCGCCGCCTGCCTGCTGGCCGGCCTGATCGGCGTCAGCCTGCGGCTGCCCCTGGGCGAAGGTTCGGGCTCGCCTCAGCCCGGCGCACAGCCGGGCGCGGGGGCGGCCTCCCCGCGCGGGATTCCGGCCGGGTTCTGGGTCTTCGCTGCGTTCGCCTTGCTTTACGGGTTCTGCGAGACGATGAACGGCAACTGGTCGCAGCTTGACGTCACGTCGCTTGGCGTCAGGCCGGCCATCGCGTCGCTCGCGCTTACCGGGTTCTGGGCGCTGGTGACCGCGGGCCGGGTGCTGCTGGCCGCGGTCCAGCGCTGGCTGCCGAGCCGGGCCGCCTACCACGGGCTGCCGTTCCTGCTCGCCGTCGCGTTCGTGCTGATCGCCGTGCTGCCCTCGCACGCTCCCGCCGCGGCAGTGGCCGCGTTCGCGCTGGCCGGGCTCGGCTGCTCGGCGCTGCTCCCGCTCACGATCAGCTTCGGGCAGCGCAAGCTGGCCAACCGCGAGACGATGGTCGCGGGCGGGGTGATCGCCTGCTACCAGGTCGGCTACGGGCTCGCGGCGTTCGGAGTCGGCCCACTGACAAGCGCCGGCGTCCGGCTGCACACGGTCTTCGCGGCCAGCGCGGCGGTCGCCGCCGTGATGGGCGGGCTGTCGCTGGCGGTGGCACACCGCCAGCCGTCGCCCCCCACCGTGCATCCCCGGCCGGTTTTGACCCGCCTTCTCTAGTTTGCCGGGTCGTACCAGGTCTCGCCGTCGGGCAACAGGCGGGCGGCCTCGTCAGGGCCCCAGCTGCCCCGGGCGTAGGAATGCACGGGGACCACGTCGCCGAGGACCGGGTCGACCACCCGCCAGGCCGCCTCGACCGTGTCCTCCGAGGCGAACAGCCAGCGCTGCCCGCTGAGCGCGGCGCCGATGAGCCGGTCGTAGGGGCGCAGGTCGGAGCCGGGGTTTTCGGCGAACCTGAGCTCCTCGGCGTTTGGCTGCCAGCCGACGCCTGGCTTCTTGCCGACCAGGGACAGGCTCACGCGGTCCTCCGGGTTGACCCGGAAGCGCAGGACGTTCCCAGGCGCCTGCTGGCCGAGCCCGAAGGCGTCGTAAGGCGGGCGCTTGAAGGTGATCGCGACCTCGGTCGCGGTCAGCGGCAGGCACTTGCCGGCCCGGATCAGGATCGGCACGCCGGCCCAGCGCCACGAGTCGGCGGCGAGCCTGATCGCCGCGTAGGTCTCGGTTTTCGAGTCCGGGGCCACCCCCTTGACGCCGAGGTAGCCGTCGTACTGGCCCTTGACGGTGGCCTCGGGGGTCAGCGGCGGTAGCCCTCCGACGAGCTCAGCCTTGGACGTGCGCCAGGAATCCAGGCCGGTGCCGTCCGGCGGCTCGGCCAGGACGGTGGCCAGGACCTGCAGCAGGTGATTCTGGATGACGTCCTTGATGGCGCCGGTCTTGTCGTAGAAGCTGCCCCTGTCGGCGACGTCGAACGCCTCCGCCATCGTGATCTGGATGCTCTGCACGTAGGTCCGGTTCAGCAGCGGCTCGATGACCGAGTTAGCGAACCTGACGAACATGAGGCTGTCCACCGGTTCCAGGCCCAGCCAGTGGTCGACCCGGTAGATGGCGTCCTCGGGAAAGTAGCCCTGCAGGGTGACGTTCAGCCGCTGGGCGCTGGCCAGGTCGTTGCCGAACGGCTTCTCGACCATGATCCGGCCGTTTTTTGCGCGTCCGGCCTGGGAGATCCCCTGGGCGATGCGGCCGAACAGCCCTTGCGGGACCTCGAGGTAGAACAGCGCCTGCGTGGCCTGGCCCATCTGGTCGGACATGGCCTGATAGGTCGCCGGGTCGTCCAGGTCGCCGTCCACATAGCGCATCAGTTGCAGCAGCTTCGCCGCGGCCGGGCTGTCCGGGTCCATGTTGTTCAGCTTGAGCGACGCGGTGGCGTAGTCGCGGAACTGGTCAAGGCCCCAGCCGCTCTTCGCCACGCCGATTACGGGGACATCAAGGACACCCCGCTCGACCAGCCCGACCAGCGCCGGGAAGGTCTCCAGTTTGGCCAGGTCGCCGGTGGCGCCAAAGATCACCAGCGCGTCAACATGATCAGTTTGGTCAACATGGTCCGCTTGGTCAGTGCTCATGGCTGCCTTTCGCTTTTGCCCGTTGCCGCCACAAACCTTATATCTCTCGGCCGGCGCGGACGGCCATGCGGGGGCTGGCATGATCGAGGGGTGACCGATCACTATGACGTCGTCATCGTGGGCACCGGGGCCGGCGGCGGAACGCTGGCTAGCGTGCTCGCGCAGGCCGGCCGGCGGATCCTGCTGCTTGAGCGGGGCGACTTCCTGCCCAGGGAGAAAGAGAACTGGGACGCGGACCAGGTATTCGTCGACGACCGGTACATCTCGCCCGACACGTGGTACGACGGCGACGGGCGGCCCTTCCAGCCGCAGGTGCACTACTACGTGGGCGGCGCCACCAAGATGTACGGCGCGGCGCTGTACCGGCTGCGCCCGGAGGACTTCGGCGAGATCCAGCACGCCGACGGACCTTCCCCGGCCTGGCCGCTTGGCTACGACGACTTCGAACCCTGGTATACCAAGGCCGAATGGCTCTATCAGGTGCACGGCGAGCACGGCCAGGATCCGACCGAAGGCCACTGGTCCAAGCAGTACCCGTGGCCCGCGGTCTCGCACGAGCCGCGGATCCAGCAGATCGCCGACTCGCTGGCTGACGCCGGTTACCATCCGTTCCACGCGCCGTGCGGGGTTCTCCTCGACGAGGCCGACAGGCCTCGCAGCACCTGCATCCGCTGCGACACCTGCGACGGCTTCCCCTGCCTCGTCCACGCCAAGTCGGACGCCGAGGTCATCGCGGTCCGGCCCGTGCTTGACCGGCCGAACGTGACCCTCCTGGTCAACGCCGAGGTTCAGCGGCTGGAGACGGACGCTTCCGGTTCGACCGTGACCGGCGTGATCGTATCCCGCGGCGGTGCTACGGAGACCTACAGCGGCGACATCGTGGTGGTCTGCGCCGGGGCGGCCAACAGCGCCCGGATCCTGCTCCGCTCGGCGTCGGACAGGCCGGCCCTGGCCGTTCGGCAACATCCAGATGATCGGGAAGTCGAACTCCGCGGCGATGCGGGGCGAGGAGCCGGCGCTGACCAAGCTCGCACCGAATTTCAGCCTGGAGGACGTGGCCAAGCACGCGGTCGACTTCTGGCTGACCACCGAGGACATCCCCCGTCCAGGCAACCGGGTGACGGTCGGCGGCGACGGGCAGATCCACCTGGCCTACCAGCCAAGCAACGCGGCCGAAGCGTCGGCCCTGTACGGCGAGCTGCGGACGATCATGAACCACATCGGGATCGCCGCCCACCATGTCCTTGACAAGAACTTCTACATGCACATGGGCATCCCGATCGCCGGCGTCGCGCACCAGGCGGGCACCTGCCGGTTCGGGGCCGACCCGGCCAGCTCCGTGCTCGACCCGAACTGCAAGGCGCACGAACTCGACAACCTGTACGTCGTCGACGCGAGCTTCATGCCAAGCATCGGCGCGGTGAATCCGGCCCTGACCATCATGGCCAACGCGATCCGGGTCGGCGAGCACCTGCTCGAGCGGACGGCCTAGCAGGGTCGCTGCCCTACGCGCCGCCGTGAACCGCGTGGTTCAGTTCGTGTGCTGCAGCGTGTAGCGGACCGTCTGCAGCCGGATCAGGCCGTCGCGGAAGATGAACGTGTCGATGCCGTCCTCGACCTTGGTCGCGGCGGAGGTGGCGGCCCACTCAAGGAACAGCGCGTCACCCTCGTAGATCTGGGTCTTCAGCTCCCAGGCCGCATCGGGCACGTCCGCCAGCAACCGGGTGAACGCCGCCCGGATGCCGTCCTTACCCCGCTCGATGCCCGCGGGCGTGATGAAGACGGCATCGTCGGCATAGTCGGCGACGATCTCATCCAGGTCGCCCGCGCCAAGGGCCTGCGCGTGGTGGCTGAAGACTTCTTCTGGCGTGCGGGTCATGGCGATTCTCCTTCGCGGCGAGATCCTCACCCCTACCGTAGGACCGCCGACGGTCCGGACGACAGGCCTGCCGTGAGCGTGCGGGTGTTGACGGACCTGGCGCGCGAACGCAGCAGGGCGGTGAGACTGTCCGTGGCCGCGTCAAGGAGCGCGCCGAACGCGGGCGCGTCGACGGTCTCAAGCAGGAAGACGATATCTTCGCTGTCCGCGGTGACCTTGGTGCGTTCGGCGTCCCGATGGTTCCAGTGCCTGGTCAGTACGCCTTCCGCGTCGGCGTAGATCACCTCGCCCGGACGCGGGTGCTCGGTGGTGCCGGGCTCGCCGAGCGGCGTGAACTCCTCGGTGCCGACGGCGAGCCCGACCGTGATGTCGCCCTTGGCCTGCCACAGGTCAAAGGCACCCGCGGGCACCCCGAAGGTGGCAGAAACGAGGTTGTAGCAGTCCACGGCGGGATTGATCCGCGGCAGCCGCGCCGATCGCGCCAACCGCCTGCGCAGCGCATCAACGCTCGGGCGCTCCCGCTTCGGATTCGTGCCGAACGCGCGGTAGGCCGCCCGCCAGGAGACGATGTGCGGATCGTCATCCACCGGCGCTGACCTGCCCGCGGCGGCGTCGGCTTCGAGACGGCTGAGCCCCTCGGCCACCTCGGGCCATGGCTGGTGGCCGGAAAAGCCCTCGGCCACGGTCGCGTCGATCCGCAGGTGCGGGAACGCCGCGCACACGGCATCGCAGACGATCAGGCGCGTCATCGCATCCTCCCCAGCCGGCTCGGCTAGCCTCCGACACTAGCGGTACAGCCCACCGGAACCAGTGGTTGTCCCCCTCTACAGGATCTTCTGGGTAGGGAGTTCCTTCCATTGGTTGGCACCCGGGCTGGCGGAGCAAGAGATGGTGCGTATGGGGAGAGAGGGATGGTTGGTGGCGGAGGAATTTGCGTACGTCGAGGACCGCAGCCCGGGCACGGGGCGGTTGAGGCCTCGGGCCTGGTTCGCCTCGGACCTGCCCTTTATTGAACTGAACGGACCGTGGCGTTTCCGGTTGGCGGCCGGCTTGTCCGACTTGAGCCCGGGGATGGAGCGTCCCGGGTTCGACGACCGCGGCTGGGCCGAGCTCGAGGTGCCGTCGTGCTGGCAGCTGGCCGGGTACGGCGCGCCCGCGTACACGAACGTCGCGTACCCGTTCCCGGTCGACCCGCCGCGGGTTCCCGACGCCAATCCGACCGGCGAATACCGGCGGCAGTTCGAGGTCCCTGATGACTTTCCCGCACAGCGGGCCGTGTTGCGGTTTGACGGCGTCGACTCCTGCTTCGCGGCGTGGCTCAACGGGGTGCGGCTCGGCGACGGCAAGGGCAGCCGCCTGCCGACCGAGTTCGACGTCTCGGGGACGCTGCGTCCCGGCCGCAATGTGCTGGCCGTCCTGGTTCATCAGTGGTCGGCGGGCAGCTACCTGGAAGACCAGGACATGTGGTGGCTGTCCGGAATCTTCCGACCGGTGGCGATCGTGGCGCGGGGGCTCGAGGACTTCTTCGTCCATGCGGACTTCGACCCGGCCAGCGGACGGGGCACGCTGGCGGTGCAGGCCACGGCTCAGGCCCGGCTCAGTGTGCCCGAACTGGGCTTGGCCGATGCCGACCCGGCGGGGCCGCACGTGATCGAGGATGTCGAGCCGTGGTCGGACGAGCGGCCGCGGCTGTACCCGGGCGAGATCGTGGCGGACGGCGAGCGCATCGGAGTCAACATCGGTTTCCGGCGCGTCGCCGTGGTGGACGGGACGCTCACCGTCAACGGGACGCCGATCAGGCTGCGCGGCGTCAACCGGCACGAGTGGGACCCGAGGACCGGCCGGACGCTGTCGCCGCAGACGATGCTGGCCGACGTGCTCGCCGCCAAGCGGCACAACATCAACGCCGTGCGGACCAGCCACTACCCGCCCGACCCGCGCTTCCTCGACCTGTGCGACCGCTACGGGCTTTGGGTGATCGACGAGTGCGACCTGGAGACGCACGGATTCGCCTTCGACGCCTGGCGCGGCAACCCCAGCGACGATCCGGCCTGGCGGGACGCCTACCTCGACCGGGCGGCGCGCATGGTGGAGCGGGACAAGAACCATCCGAGCGTCATCGCCTGGTCGCTGGGCAACGAGGCCGGGACCGGGGCGAACCTCGCGGCCATGGCCGCGTGGATCCGCGGGCGCGACCCCAGCCGCCTGATCCACTACGAGGGCGACCACGAGAACTGCTCCTACACCGACCTGTACTCGAGGATGTACACCGGCTTGGCCGAGGTGGCCGCCACCGGCCACCGGATGGAGCCGCGCACGGCCGACCCGCGGTACGACGCCCATCGCCGCGGGCTGCCGTTCCTGCTGTGCGAGTACGCGCACGCGATGGGCAACGGGCCAGGCGGCCTGCTCGACTATGAGGAGCTTTTCGCGGCGCATCAACGGCTGGCCGGGGGGTTCGTCTGGGAGTGGATCGACCACGGCATCGCGCTGACCGCCGAGGACGGGACGCCGTACTTCGCCTACGGCGGCGACTTCGGCGAGGAACTGCACGACGGGAACTTCGTCATCGACGGGCTGGTCTTCCCCGACCGCACGCCATCGCCCGGGCTGGTCGAGTACAAGAAGGTGAACGAACCGGTGCGGATCGCCGTGGACCCGCACGCCAAGACGATCGGCGTCCGCAACCTGCACCACAGCCGTGACACGGGATACCTGCAGTGGCAGTGGGTCCTGGAGGAAGAGGGTGCGCCGCTTGGGCATGGTGAGCTGAAGGTGCCGGTTGTGCGGGCTGGTGCTTCGGCGAGCGCCGAGTGGCCGGAGGAGCTGAGCGGACTTCTGAGGCAGGCGGGGCAAGGCGAGGTCTGGCTCACGGTCATCGCGGTCCTGGGCCAGGCGGAGGGCTGGGCGGCCGCGGGGCACGAGGTCGCCTGGGCGCAGGAGCGGGTCGACGGGAGGGCAGGCCAGCCGGACGGCCAGGCTGCGGACTCGGCGGGGGTCGCGGCGTGGCCCGGGGCGGCAGCGGGCAGCGGGGTGCGGGCAGGGCGCGGGGTGGCGGGGACCATCGCGCCGGAGGTTCTCCAGGACGTGATAACCGTGGGCCCGGCGCGGTTCGACGGGCGGACCGGGATGATGACCGGCCTGGGCGGGCTCGAACTGGACGGGCCGCGGCTTGATCTGTGGCGGGCGCCGGTCGACAACGACAAGCCGCTGGTGGCTGGCTGGCGGCGGGCCGGGCTTGACCGGCTGCACCATAAGCTGCTCGGCGTCGATCCGGGGGGCGGCGGGCTGTCGGTCCGCGCCCGGGTGGGGGCGGCGGACAGCGGTCTCGGGATGGACGTGGTGTACCGCTGGCGGGCGGAGGCGGATCGCGTCTGGCTGACGGTCACGGTGACGCCCGAGGGGACCTGGGATGTCCCGCTGCCGCGGCTCGGCGTCGCGCTCACGCTGGCCGGGGAGCCGGGGGGAGCCGGGGCGGAGGCGGAACTCGAGTGGTTCGGGCTGGGACCGGGTGAGGCCTACCGCGACAGCCGAAGCGGCGTGCGGGTGGGCCGCCACCGGCGGACGCTGGCCAGGCTGCAGACCCCGTACGTCAGGCCGCAGGAGAACGGGAACCGCCGCGCGGTCCGGTGGGCGCGGCTGAGGAGGGGCGACGGTGCGGTACTTAGCCTTCTGGGCGATCCGGTGTTCGACGTGACGGCCAGGCCGTGGAGCACGGCGGCGCTGGCCGGCGCGCGGCACACCTGCGACCTGCGGCCGGACGGGCGGATCCACCTCCACGTGGACGCGGCGCACCACGGCATCGGCAGCGCATCCTGCGGTCCGCCGGTCCCGGCCTGGCACGCGCTGGCGGCGGTGCCTGCCACGTTCACGGTCGGCTTGTCGGCCAGCGTGTCGCGGTAGCCGGTGCGGGGGCTGGCACCACGGACCGTTCGGTAAAAAGAATTTCAGGGATTACGGCCGGGGGCGGGGGTTACGAGGGATTACGGCCGGGGGCGGGGGTTACGGCGGTCGGCGGGGCCGGGGGTTGGTCCTGGCTGCCGCGCAGCAGGTAGGCGGACCGGAGCAGGTCGGGGTTTTCGCGCAGTTCGGTGGCCGGGCCGCTGTAGCGGATCCGGCCGCCCTCCATGATGTTGGCGCGGTTGGCCAGGCCCAGGGCCACGGTCGCGAACTGTTCGATCAGCAGCACCCCGGTGCCGCCCTGCGCGACCGAGGCGATCACCGGGATCAGCCGGCTGACCACGACCGGGGCCAGGCCCAGCGACAGCTCGTCGATCAGCAGGTAGCGGGGCTGGGTGATCAGGGCCTGGGCCAGCACGACCATCTGCTGCTCGCCGCCGGACAGGGTGCGGGCCAGGGCGGACAGCCGCCTGCCGAGCTGAGGGAACAGCTCGAGGACCCGGCTCCTGCCCGCCTGGGCCTGCTCGCGGGACAGGGCGTAGCTGGCCACGCGCAGGTTGTCCTCGACGGTCAGGTCGGTGAGCAGGCGGCGGCCCTCGGGGACGATCGCGACGCCCGCCTGGCGGATCCGCTCGGGACGCCGGCCGGTGAGTTCCGCCTCGTCAAGGAGCACGGACCCGGCGCTGGGCCGCAGGACGCCGCCGACGGCCAGGACCAGGGTGGACTTGCCCGCGCCGTTCGGGCCGAGGAGGGCGGTGACCTCACCGGCCGGGATCTCGACGGACACCGCCCTGACCACGGGGCGGCCGCCACGCTCGACGGTGAGGTCTCGTAGTGTGAGGGCGCTGCTCATGCCACTCCCAGGTAGGCGCGGATCACGTCGTCGTTGCGCAGCACGGCGGCGGTCGGGCCGGACGCGATCAGCTTGCCGAAATCGAGCACGGCGGTGGTCTGGCAGCAGGCCGAGACCAGGCTCATGTCGTGGTCGACCAGGATCGTCAGCGCACCGGTGTGCTCGGGGAGGCGGCGGATGACATCGGTGAGGTGGCCGGTCTCCTCGCCGGGCAGCCCGGCGGCGGGCTCGTCGAGCAGGACCAGCCGCGGCCGGCCGACGACGGCGCGGGCGACCTCGACCAGGCGGCGCTGGCCCACCCCGAGCGTGCGGACCTTGGCGTCCGGCGCGGCGTCCAGGCCGACGAACGAGATCGCGTCGAGCACGTCCTTCTTGCGGGTGGCCGCGCCGAGCTTGGAGTGCTCGTGCACCATCGCGACGTTGTCGAACACCGAGAGTTCCTCGATCGCCTGCTCGGTCTGGAACGTGCGGCGCACCCCCCACCGGGCCCGGCGGAAATGCGCCATCGACAGCAGGTCTACCCCGAATGCGCGGACCGTGCCCGTGGCGGGCCTGACGAAGCCGCTCAGCACGTTGAAGAAGGTTGTCTTGCCGGCGCCGTTCGGTCCGATGAGGCCGCAGGTGCCCTGGTCGAAGACCACGCTCAGGTCATCGATCGAGGTGACGCCGCCGTAACGGACGGTCAGGCCGGTGACCTCGATCATGGGGTACTCCTGCGGGCGGGTGGCGCGGGCTCGGCCGACGGCGCCGCTGGCTCGGCCGGGGCCGCGGCGGCGGGGCCCGCGGGGGCGGGGGCTGCGGGGGCGGGGGCTGCGGGGGCGGGGGCTGCGGGGGCGGGGGCTGCGGGACGGCCGGTGAGCCTGAGGAGCAGACGGGCCAGGCGGGCCAGGTCTTTGGGCACCTGGTCGGCCAGTCCGGCCGGCGCGGTGGTCAGCACCTGCAGCACGCCGAGCCCGAACAGGATCGTCAGCCAGTCGGCCGAGACGCCCCAGTTCTGCAGCAACGCGGGAAGGAACTGGTAGAGCAGCGCGGCGACCACCGCTCCATACATGCTGTATGCGCCGCCCATCAGGACCACCGCGAGCAGGGTGATCGAATTCTGGGCGGGAAAGTCGATCGAGTACAGGTAGTGCGAGGCTCCGGCCAGCAGGCCGCCGGCCACGCCGGTGACGAACGACGCCAGCGCCAGCGCCCACAGCTTATACAGCGTGGTGTTGATGCCGGCCGCGAGCGCGGCCGACTCGCTCTGCCTGATCGCCGCCCACGCCCGGCCCGGCCGCATCTGGATGTGCGTGTACACCAGCGCGAACATCACGATCGCGACCACGACCGAGTACTGGAAGTAGGCCTTGTCGTTCGCCGCGATGCTGGGCAGCCTGATCGCCGGCGGGCGGACCGCGCTGCCGTTGTAGCCGAGGAAGCCCCGGCCGCCGTTGGGGAAGTTCACCGTATCGAGGACGACCGTGATCGCGCCTGCCAGCATCAGCGTGATCAGCGCCAGGTACAGGCCGCGCAGCCGCAGCGCAGGCAGCCCGATCACCACGCCGGCCACCATCGTGACCAGGCCCGCCTCGATCAGCACCACCGGGTAGGGCTGGGTGGTGGCGAACAGCAGCCGCGCCGCCGCCCAGGCGCCGATCGCGAGCACCGCGATCTGTCCGAGCGAGACCAGCCCGACCCGGCCGACCAGTACGCCGAGCCCGAGCGCGACGACCGAGTAGATGGCGACCTCGGTCATCGTGTCCACGTAGTAGAGGCTGAACAGCTGCGGTATCCCGAACAGCACGAACAACAGAAGCGCTGCGATCACGGGCGCGCGTATGCGCACTACGCCTCCTCGCGGGACCGGGACATGACCTGCCGTCGCGAGACCACGAGCAGCGCTACGGCGGCGAGCACGAACGGGGTCATGTCGCGGTAGTTGGTCAGCGAGTTGATCGGGGTGATCAGGTCGTGAACCAGGCCTATCACGATCGCGGCCGCGAACGTGATCGCGATCGAGCGCAGCCGGGCGATCAGCACCGCGGCCAGCGACGAGACCACGAGGAAGGTGAGGGTGGTGGCGTCGAGCGCGACCAGGTCGGCCAGGAGGACGCCGGCCACTCCGGCCAGCACCCCGCAGCCGAGCCAGGCCGACGCCTCCACCTTCCT
>Ga0335075_10004307_pt1 | contig 22330 bp, 30 predicted proteins | sample Lox_Sample_24_FD_206723 | JGI IMG/M metagenome (GOLD analysis project Ga0335075, IMG submission 206723) | Soil microbial communities from Loxahatchee National Wildlife Refuge, Florida, United States - Lox_Sample_2.4 | ecosystem: Environmental > Terrestrial > Soil > Wetlands | place: USA...
AAGGAAAAACGACCGGCTGCAACGCCATCGTAGACTCACTTCAGCGCTGGTCCTGCTGCCGATCAACAACGACGCCCCCGGACTCTTCATCCGGGGGCGTCTGCATGAATAGCACGGCTGGCCGGGAGCAAAGCGAAGCAGGAAGAAATGAGTCTTGCACCTTGCGGGTTGCCTGTTGAGCGAACGATCTTTGCAGCTTGACGTTCAGGATCGGCAATGGTCGGGGCACCTTATCAGGGTGGATTTGAGTTCTTCCCTTTTCACCTTACCCACGAGCCAGCCGTGTGGCTCAAGAGGCCAGTTCCAGGATGCGACCGTCAACCTCGATCTTGTGAACGTGGTTGAACTGGTCCAGCTTGTCCTGCAACTGGTCGATCTCCTTCTCCAGACCGGCCACCAGGCCATCCACGTCGGCCTTCTTCAAGGCGGCGACGTAGACGACCTCGACGGTGGACGGGTACACGGGCGGCTGCGGGCCGTGCCGGGTGTTGAGGCCGGCGAGGAACTGCGCCGTCGCCTTCTTCTCGGCCAGCAGGTAGATGTCCCGCTGCGCCTCCCGGTTGGCGTCGTTGATCGCCGTCTTGAGGCCCACCAGCGCCTCGACCAGTTCCTCACGGCTCTTCACCAGGGCCAAGACGTTGACCTGATCGGCCTGGCCTTCCGGGACGCTGTTGTACGCCTGGATGTCGGCCTGGACCTTCGCCAGCCGACCCGCCAGCCGGTTCTTGATCTTGAGCGCCTTCGCCAGAGTGATTTCGTGCAGAGCCATCTTGATCTCGGCCATCGTCGTGTCCTCCCCGTTCGATTTGCTACCTTCACAGACCGCTCCGGTGCCCGTGAGGTTCGCAGGCGACGAGGCGGCAACTACAATGGTGCAGGCGAGTAATCCCCCGACTGAGGTTTAGGACCATGCCGCACAAGAGGCAGCCCCAATGACGATGCGGAGGGCAGAAGTATGGAATTCAACATCCAGCGTCAGGGTCGCAGGTGGACCCGTACTGAGGTTGAGGAGAAGTACCACAAGTTGTGTCCAGAGAAGATCGAACTCATCGAAGGCAAGATGTTCTGGACGGACGAGGAACGGCTCAACATGCTGGCGCTGCTTCTGGAAAACGTCGGGATGGACGCCGCTGCGGGGCTTGGCGATCCCACCCTCTGGAAGCAAGCCATTGACGAACGCCTGAAAGCGCAGAAAGGCTAGGGCCAAGGGCATCGAGGTTGGCGACCAGTAGGCTCTTGCCAGCAGCGTCCACCTGGAACCGGCCTGATCGTTCTAATCCGATCCCCTCTCCGCTCGCCGCAAGCTGGCTGGGGCGCTCCTCTTGGCCCGGAAAGGAGCAATATGCAATTCATCACCGTAAAGATCGAGAAGCCCGACGACACGAACTTCGTCCTCGGCCAGACGCACTTCATCAAGTCGGTCGAGGACATCCACGAGGCGCTGGTCGGGGCCGTGCCGGGAATCAAGTTCGGGCTGGCCTTCTGCGAGGCGTCCGGCAAGTGCCTTGTGCGGTGGTCCGGCACCGACCCGGCCATGACCGAACTGGCGAAGAAGAATGCCACCGCCATCGGAGCCGGCCACTCCTTCATCATCTTCCTCGGCGACGGCTTCTATCCGCTGAACATCCTGAACACGCTGAAGAAGGTGCCGGAAGTCTGCCGTATCTTCTGCGCCACGGCCAACCCCACGGAGGTCATTCTGGCCGAGACGGAGCAGGGCCGTGGCATCCTCGGCGTCGTGGACGGGTTCCCTCCGAAGGGCGTCGAGGACGAGGGCGAGATCAAATGGCGGAAGGACTTTTTGCGGAAGATCGGGTACAAGCTGTGACAGGAGCCGATGGCATCCTCAATGGAGAACTGCGCATGGCAAAGACGAACCAACGACCGGCCCGGAAACCGGCCACGAAGTATCCGAACCTCAAAAAGAAGTTGCAGAAGGGCAAGGTCAAGGCCAGCACCGCCAAGAGGAAATGAAAGCCGAGGCGGAAGGCCGCACGCCGATGGAAACGTGGAAACATCTCCGGGTCGTCCTGCTGCTGCCCTTCATGGTGACGGTCGTGATCCCCGGCGTCATCCTGTGGCTGACGGGGCCAGACACGCTTGGCGTGTGGCAGTCGGTCCCTGCGACCCGTGTGGCTTTGCCAGTCCTCGGCGGCACTCTGATCTGCCTGGGCCTGGTGCTGATGGTCGCCACGATCCGGCTGTTCGTGGCGTTCGGTAACGGCACGCTCGCCCCGTGGAACCCGCCACAGCGGCTCGTGGTTAAAGGCGTTTACCGCTACGTCCGCAACCCGATGATCTCCGGTGGGTTGCTCGTCCTTCTTGGTGAAGCGTTGTTGGCGGCGTCCTTGCCGATCCTCCTGCTGTTCGTGGTGTTCCTCATGGTCAACGTCGTCTATATCCCGTTGATCGAGGAACCGGGGCTGGTGAAGCGGTTCGGCGGCGGCTACTTGGCGTACAAACAGAACGTGCCGAGATGGATTCCCAGGCTGCGAGCATGGAAGACTTGAGACGGTGGTTGCTGGAAGTGATTCAAACGGGAGGACAACAGCACTTCGTTGTTGGCTTGTCTCTGTCGTTTAGTACACCTTTATGATGCAAGAGCAAGGCGGCTTCAATACAGGTATGGCATGGCTTAGAAGCCACCGCCCAGCCAATATAGAGGTCTTTCGTCTGAATTCCTCTTACGTTAAGCCGTTTCCACTTTTCATCGTCCTTGTTGCAATAGCACCACAGTTTCTCGCCCCCTGAATGGCTGCCAGCATATTGGCCTCCATCCTCGCTGGGACCACAAAAGCCCAAGAGGTCTTGCACCAATGACCCAATCCTGTCAATGATGTTCCTTCCGCCCCCGACATAGAGCAAATCTGTATGGACGAGATTCCAGGGCTGTGAAATCCATACGCTCGCAGTCACAGCATAAACACCCTGACGAGACGGGGGCCAGTGGGCGTCTTTGTCATGATCGGGCCGGTAACTGATGATTCCCTGAATCCAGTCTCCGAAACGATATGGACCTTCCCAATTGAGTTCTTCCATCAGTGTGTCCTCATCTATGGAGCAAGACAACCGGCAGCATACAATGCCTTACGACGGCTCACTACTTTGGTAGATTTCCCTCTGGTCGATCCAATTCCAATGTAGGAGTCTCGCTCATCACCCGTTGTTCCAGAACCAGTACGCATAGTCCTTGAGCAGTTGTCGGTTCAGGCTTCCCTTCTTGGCCTCGCATTCGGCCAGCGGCACTTCGAGCAATCGGCCCTCGACTCTCGCCTCGCAGAATAGACCGTCCATTTCCTCGATCCCAGGGTCGCCTTCGGGATCGCTCAGGCCGGTGATTTTGATCGTCTGCGTTGGCCCGTATTCCGGCTCCCATTTTGCCTCAAAAGGAAACGTCAACTGCGCCGCCAAGTAGCGGTGATAGGTCAGAAGAGAATCCTCATCGACCTCCGACAGCGGGTCGTTACTCGTCAGCCCCAGGGCTATTCGCACACGGTCGTCCTCGTCTTTGGGGTTCAAGGGATGGCTGACGATGCTCTTCGGCTGCTCAATGACGGCTGGCCCGCCGCTGTCCGGCTCGATGTCGTCCTCGCCCAGCCACATGCTTTCCAGTTCGAGGCCGTCCCGTTCGCAGCGCTTCCGGTAGACGGGGTGCATGTGGTCCAGCGTGTGCTTATTCCACGCAATCAGGTAGGTCGGCGGGGCCGATCTCTGGTCCACGTCCCGAATCGTTCCGGCCCAACCGCCCAGCGGGATGTCGGGAAAGTCCGGGTCGGTCGTACCGGGTTTCACACGGACCTGCGCTTCCGTGGCGAAGCGGGCAGGTGTCCGGGATTTTTTCTCGTGCCTGGTGCGTTTCGCTTTCTTTCTGGTCATGGCATCCTCTCTGGTGTCGCTTTCTGACATCTTGCACAAGGATGGGTTTGTTAGACAAGCCCCTCGCTGTGATTCTCTCCGTCACGAGCAGGGCTACAATGCCCCCATGAAAATTCTCTTCCTGCACGGTTGGCAGTCGGTTCCAGGCGGCGTCAAGCCGACCTTTCTGGCCCGGCACGGCCACGAGGTCGCCAATCCGAAGCTGCCTGACGAGGATTTCAACGAGGCCGTCAGGATCGCCCAGGCCAAGTTCGACCGACACCAGCCGCAGGCGGTCGTCGGCTCGTCGAGGGGCGGTGCCGTGGCGATGAACATGGACAGCGGCGGGGTGAAACTCGTCCTGCTCTGCCCGGCGTGGAAGAGGCACGGGACAGCCAGAACCGTGAAGCCCGGCACGGTGATCCTCCACAGCCGGGCCGACGACGTGGTGCCGTTCGCTGACAGCGAGGAACTGGTCAAGAACAGCGGGCTGCCGGCGTCGGCGCTGGTCGAGGTCGGCACGGACCACCGGCTGGCCGACCCGGAGCCGCTGCGGAAAATGCTGGAGGCGTGCGGCAGTGCCCCGGAGGCGCTGAACCCCGGCGATGTCGTCCGGGTCGTCGTGCGGAAGACCGCCGTGTTCGGGCTGTTCTGCGAGTACGGGACGGACGAGATTCTGGTGCTGATCCCGGAAATCTCGTGGATACCGTCGTTCGCCAGTTGCGAGCAGGTCGCAGCGGTTGGCGACGAGTTGGAGGTCAAGATCGTCCACATCGACCGGGAGCGCAACAAGATCGCCGGCAGCCTCCGGGCGCTTCACCCTGAAAGCGACCCTTGGCATGGGGCATGGCGACTCGGCATCGGCGACGTGCTGGAGGCGACGGTGGTTCGATGGGTCGAGAAGGCCGACCGTTGCGGCGATGCGGGAGGGTATCTGCTCGCCCTCCGACCGGCGGCGCTCGTCATGCTCTGCGGCCAGGAGGCCGGGCGGTTCAAGAGCGGCGACAGGGTTGCCGTGCGGGTCACGGCAATCGACGCACGGCAAGGCAAGGTGACGGTGGCGCAGGTGCCGTGACGGGCGGACTCGAACGGAGGGTGAAGGAAGTATGTCCCTAGAAAAGCACAAGGCGCTGACGGTCGTGCGGGCCAAAGCCTACGGCGAGTTGTTCGGCTGCACGCCCTCAGCCGTTTTCCCGCCGCACGCTCTGTTCAAGAAGCCCGACGGACGGTTCCTGATCGACATCCTGGTGTACACGCTGGAAGCGGGGTCGGGCGACATCGACGTGGCCGTGACAAACGGCATGTCCGATCAGCGCATGGCCGATCCCGGCTACCCGCACGAGTGGAATCGGCGAGAATTGATCCAGTACCTCCCCAAATGCACTGAGGGCCACGCCCGCCGGCTGCACGACATGGCCTGGTTGCCGCTGTTCGACGCCTTCTACCTCGACAGCCATCACTCAGTCGCCTGGCAGTATCCCGCCGTCGAAGGGACGCCGTGGAAGAATGCCTTCTTCCTGCTGCCGCTCATCCGGTCGCACCGGGAGTTCGTGTTCGAGGTCGAAGGCGATCCCGTGTCGTTCCTGTGGCACGTCCCGATCTCCGACGAGGAGCGGGCCTACAAGCAGGAACACGGGGCCGACGCCCTGATCGACCGCATGGATGCCGTGGGCCTCCCTTGGGTGTTCGACGAGAACAACCGACCTTCGCTGCTGGAGGAGAAGGACAATGGCCTTCGATGAAACCCTCACCGCCCGTATCCGGGACGCCTTATCCCGGAAGAAGGGCGTCGAGGAGAAGAAGATGTTCGGTTGCGTCTGCTTCCTGCTCAACGGCAACGCCCTCGCCGGGGTCTGGAAGGACCGGCTCATCGCCCGTCTTGGCCCTGATGAGGGGGAAGCGGCCCTGCGAGAGCCGCACGTCCGGGCGTTCGACATCACCGGCAGACCGATGAGGAATTGGGTGGCGGTCGAATCGGATGGCGTAGAGGACGACGACCAGTTGAAGGATTGGATCGAGCGGGCGCTGACTTTCGTGAAGACGCTGCCGGCAAAGGAGAAGTAGCCGAGATTTTGAGGGGCGTGCGATGTACCAGATCATGGTCAGGGAAAGCGAGTTGCCGTGGGCCAACCTGGGGATGCCCGGCGTGAGCATGAAGGTGCTTCACAAGGACGAGGCGACCGGGGCGATGGCCGTCCTGACCCGGATCGAGGCAGGGGCGAGCATCCCGGCCCACTGGCACTCGAAGGCTGACGAAACCGTGTTCGTTCTGAACGGCGATTTCGTCGAGGGAGGGGCGAGTTACGGGCCGGGATCGTACTTCGTTGGGAAGGCCCGCACTACACACGGGCCGCACGCAACCATCCGGGGTTGCACCGTCCTTACCCACTTCAGCGCCGAACTCGACTTCCAGACCGGCCCCATACCTCCAGAAGCGTGAGCGGAGGGGGCACGTTCGAGGGCGGCAGCCGGCCACGAAACGAGAAGCAGGGATAGCGGCGGCTGATTTCCAGAACGTCGTGCAGGCCAAGCGGGAGGCTGCCGAATCCTCCACCGGCGTCTACATCGAGCCGTCACCCGATTGAACAAAGGACCGCAACCGAGGAACAAACGATGAGCCGCAATCCCGTCATCAACAGCCCGCCTCAAGGCCGCACCATCGCCGTCGTGGGTGACGTGTATCGCTTTGTGGCGACCGGCGAAGACACGGACGGCAAATACGCCTTGTGGGAAGCCATCGTGTCTCCGGGCGGCGGGCCTCCTCCGCACGTCCACAGCCGGGAGGAGGAAGGTTTCTACGTCCTCGAAGGCGAGATCACGTTCACGATCAACGGCGAACGGTTCGTGGCGATGGCGGGGATGTTCGCCAACATGCCGGTCGGCACCCCGCACAGTTTCAAGAACGAAAGCGACAAGCCGGCGAGGATGTTGATCTCGGTCGCCCCCGCTGGCCTGGAGAAGATGTTCTTCGAGGTCGGCGTGCTGCTGCCAGAAGGTTCAACGACCGCCCTGCCGCCCACGAAGGAAGAGATCGAGAAACTGCTGGCGGTTGCACCGAACTACGGCATCGAGATCAAGCTGCCGCAGCCGTGAGCCAGGAAAGGAGTCACCGATGGCCTTCAGCGAAGCCCTGGCCGAGCGCATCCGGCAACGGCTGGCCCGGCGCAAGAACGTCGAGGAGAAGAAGATGTTCGGCGGCGTCGGCTTCCTTCTCAACGGGAGCCTGCTCGTTGGTGTGAGGAAGGACTCGCTGCTTGTTCGGCTCGGCCCTGGCAGGACGTGCTGCGTTTGATTGATTGGATGACGGGTCGGGGTAGGCGGGCAGCGCTGACCCGAACCCTGCCTGACTTCTCCGTGTCCTTTCTTGCTGTCTTGAAACAGTCCGGCAACGTGGCTTCATGAGGGGGCAAGCGATGTTTTTTCCTGACTTGCTGCCATCAGACGAGCAACGGCAATCGCTGGAGACGGTCTGCGCCAAGTTTGAAGGCTTCGTTCAGGACTGCATCGGCTGCCTGAAGATGCCCTACGACCTTGTGGGCGAAGCGTCTGCCAAGGGCACGAGCTACCATCATGCAACCGTCTACCTGCTGACCCGTCATGCCATCGAATACATGGACGGGGTTTCCGTCCTTGTCTCGAAAGGCTGTGCGCAGCCCTGTCAGCCCCTCTTGCGCAGTGCCTTGGAAGCGATGCTTGGCGTCTTCTACATCCTTGAAGCTGACTCCGAACGTCGGGGTCTGGCTTATCAACTTGCCCATGCCCACAAGAAAATCAAGGTCTACCTACGGCTAGACCCGACCACGGACCAGGGGAAGCAACTGCGTCGGGAAATCGCCGCTGACCCGTGCGCCGACATCCTCGACAAGCCTCTAGCCTTTGACTATCCGAAGATGATTGCCGGGCTGCAAGGCATGTTCCTGCAACCGCAGTTCCAGCCGATTGAAGCCGAATGGCTGCGCATGAAGGCTGCCCATCCGAAGAAGAAAGACCCGGAATGGTATGCCCTCTTCGGCGGTCCTACCAGCGTCCAGGCGTTGGCTACGAAGGTCGGGTTGCCGGCCATGTACGAATTCCTCTATCGCTATTGGTCGAATGAAGTCCATGCCGGTAGCGCTATGGAAGCCATCGGCCTGATGGACGGGGAAACGGTTATCCGCCCGATCCGGCACCCGGAAGAACTGCAACAGGCTGTGAACTTCGCCGGGCACTTCGGCCTGGCTCTGGCCAGGAAGCTCGTTGAAGTCTACGAACCGGCGAAGATGGCTGACTTACGAAGCCGGTACATCGAGAAGATTCGGCAACGGGTCGCTGAACTTCGCCAGGGGAAGATCATCAACGCCCCCTGGAGGGATGCGGTTGTCTAGCGCCGGCCCTTTGTCTACCTGGCGGGGTCGGCGCAGGGAAAGCAGTAGCAGAAACAGAACCTCGGCGAATCGGCTGCGGTAGTAGTTGCCCGTGCAGAGGAACAGGACAGTCTTCTCGCTGCGCTTCGCCATCGAACCCCTCGGTCAAATGCGGTCGAGTTGGGCGACCGTCCGCTCGTTTTGCACATTGCCGGTGTTCAGCGTTGAGGCTGGCTCGAACATGAGGATGTGCGCCTCCTCGTCGGCGACGGGCCGATGTTCCACGCCACGGGGCACGATCAGGAACTCGCCCTCTTCCAGCCAGAGTTGTCGATCTCGAAACTCCATGCGAAACCGGCCTTTGACAACCAGGAAGAGTTCATCCTCGTGGTCGTGGTGGTGCCAGACGAACGGTCCCTGGAACTTGACCAGCTTCACCTGCTGGCCGTTCAACTCGCCAACGATCTTCGGCTTCCACTGGTCGCTGAACTGCGCCAGCTTCTCGCTGAGGTTCACCTTGTCCATGACCGGCTCCACTTTTCTGCTGCGTCTCGTTCACCATGCCCGTGAGGATAGAATAGCCACCGCCTGAGCATCTGGAGAGCTACCATGATCCCCGACCGCAACACGTTCGAGAGCGCCTACGCCGGGCAAGCGCCCTGGGACATCGGCAAGCCGAATAAGGTGTTGGTGGACGTGGCCGACCGGATCGCCGGCTCGGTCCTCGACGCCGGCTGCGGCACCGGGGAGAACGCCCTCTTCTTCGCCGGGCGGGCTGCCAGGTCACGGGCATCGACTTCATTAAAGAGGCGATCTACCGGGCCAGACGCAAGGTAGCCGAGCGAAGGGTCATCGCCTCTTAAACCAGCCCGCCCCTCCACGTTGGATAAAGTCGGCAATCGTCCAACAGCCAAGAATGTTTCGATGAAAAGATTCCTCTTCCATCTCATCCGGCCTCAAAATCCAGTCCAATACCCAACGTGCCGTATCGGGCTTCGTGCGGAGTTGGCGTAGGATTATCGCATAATCCCAACTGGCCTCTTCCAAGGCGTCGGCCAAAATGGGCAAGTCGGCGGTTTGGCGGCTTCGTTCAATACCTTGGGCCAGCTTGACAACAGTGCCGTCATTCCAGGCAAGGACGGCGGACGGGAGCCGCTTCGGGTGCGGTATCACCTTCGGCCACGGTATCACTTTCGGGTTTACACCGCCACAAGGACGGAAACCATCGGTGGACGGGCGATTTCGGGACGGAGAACCGTAAGCTATTCTCCCGCCAAGTCTCTGCCGGGTGTCGTCAAGCATCCCGCACCCTTTCTGAAGCGTAGTCCTATCCATCCCCACAGGACGGATGTTTCGCCAAAGGAAGAGATACGCTCCCTCCGGTGCGTCATCGCTTACGTCCCACTCAAGTTTATTCGTTACCCACGCATCGAACCTCTTCCCGTTGAATTTCGCACCTTTGAGAGTTCCGATACGCTTGGGCAGGCGTTGTCTCCTCATCGCCCTTGCTCCTCATCTTCGGCGTCCAGTTCGTCGTCTTCCCTCGTCATTCAAAGGTAGAGGGAAGACGGATAGCAGCGATACTTGATATGGTCGTCCCGGTTCGGGTAGCGAGTGCGCCAAAGCATCCAGAAGTTGCGGGGCGAGAGCAACAAGTGGAGTATCCAGCCGTTCTCGCTTGGCTCGCTACGGAGAAGGTTGAGAACGCCTTGCTCATTCCAACCTGCCTCTTCCAGTGCATCGGCGAGAATGGGCAAGTCGGCGAACTGCCGACTCTGTTCAATGGCCTTCGCCATCTTGAGGACAAGGCCATCGTTCCAGGTCAAGACGGACGGCGGTATCCGCCGCCGCTTCAACAGCCGCATCTTCTTCTCGGTTGGCAAGCGGACGGTCATGGAGGCTACTCCTTGAAGCCTCTCCGGGTAATCATCGTCAGCTTGCCGCCGAAGTATCGTTGGGCGGCAAGCATCGCTGCTGCCCTTGTTCCATACAGATCGGCCCTTGAACAACGCAACACTCGCCCAACGCTGACAAGCCATCCACCCACGGTAGGATCGAGACATGCCCATTCGCCGCTTTTCAAGCGGACGGCGAAGAAAGGCTTGCCGTCGTGTTCACCTTCCAGAGTGCCGAACCATGCGGGATTATCCAGCTTGGTTTTTTTCAAGGGCTTCGTGAGGGTTGAGGGTGAGCCAGTATGCTCTTGTTGTTCTTGCACCCGCCGCTTGGCGGATTCATAGATGGGATCGGCATATGCCTTCATCTTGGGATCGTTGGCGATTTGTGGATACGCCGCACGCCAGGCGTCAATTGTGCGAATGATTTCGGTAGCTGGACATAGGACGATACCAATGTCCAGGAACATAGGGACAGGTTCCCGGAGGAGCGATAGGTTCGGGTTCTTCCGCCTACCCAACTGTCTTGGCTTTCGCTTCGCCATCACTACTCCTCATCTTCGGTGTCTCCGGTTCGTCGGGAATGCTCGCCGGGCGATACTTTTGGGCGTGCCGATCTCGGCAGCATACTCATTTCTTCTTCCGTTTACTCTCGGATAGGTTCTTCTCGAACTCGGCCCGCTCTTCCGGCGTCATGCGATCAATGAGTTCCTGGAGTGCCTTGGGCCAGTTAGCCCGCCATTCTTCGATGGTGCAGCCGGGGATCAGGCCCGTACCGATCTTGCCGCCCCGCTGGACGGTACGGAAGGGCGGCAGGATGTCGTATTTCTTCTCAGTCATGTCAACTCCCTTGCTTTGGGACAATCTGGGCCATCGTCTCTCAGCATATTCGCCTAACCTTCGGATTCTTTTCAGCACCGCCTGACCGCCTGGAGAGCCGCCATGATCCCCGACCGTAGCACCTTTGAAGCCATGTACGCCGGACAAGCCCCCTGGGACATCGGCAAGCCGCAGAAGCCCTTCATCGACGTGGCCGACCGGATCACCGGCTCGGTCCTGGACGCTGGTTGCGGCACGGGCGACACGGCTCTCTTCCTCGCCGAGCGAGGGTGCAAGGTCACGGGAATCGACTTCATCGAGGAAGCGATCAACCGGGCCAGGCGCAAGGCAGCCGAGCGAGGTCTGCCGGTGACGTTCCTGGTCAAAGACGCCCTGACCCTGAAGGACTGGTCGGAGCAGTTCGACAACGTGATCGACAGCGGCCTATTCCATGTCTACAACGACGAGGACCGCCGCCGCTCCGTCGAGGGGCTGGCGACGGTGCTGAGGCCGGGCGGTCGGCTGTTCCTGGGCTGCTTCAGCGACGAGGAGTCGGGCACCCAAGGACCGAGGAGGGTGTCGAAGGCGGAACTGTACGCCGCCTTCACCGAGGGCTGGAACATCGAGTCGGTCGAGCCGACCAGGGCCGAGTGTCGGCCCTCCTGGAGAAATTGTGCATATTGTGTGCGGGAAAAATGGCCGCTCGGCAAGAAGCTGTCAGTCTTGAAAATGCTTGTCAATCTTGTGTCAATCTTGACGCTTTTTCAGGCAAAAACATGGATTTTAGAAAAAATCTTGCGAGACGTAAAGCCTTTGTGGTGAAATGGTTTTGGTGGCGTGACCGGGAAAATCCGCTGGACTCCCCTTGGGGGTAGTTTTTCAGGGAGTTTCTCTGACAAGCTCGTTTCTTGCGATGCTAGTGGACGATTGAGGGATGCGCAGCTGCAAAGACGGGAACCTTACCTTCGTCCTTCGCGGCTCCCCCATTCCATGAACACCTCCTCGCCGTCGGCCACGTATCGCCAACGCCTCCATCCTCAACGAATCTTTCCGTTGCCGTCAGTCGTCAACCAGCTTACCCGCTTCGCCGCCACGGCGCAGACCTCATGTCCGCTGCGGCAGAGAACCACAGAAGCTAAGGCAAGCGATGTGCCCCCTCGGTAACGTGCTCCTTCGTTTTCACTAGTAGCGCTTACAACCACAACCCCCAGCTTCCTGTGGCCAGGACATAGGCAGCGATGAGGCCGTTCGTCACGCCATGCGAAACGACCGCATCGGCGGGTTTGCCGCGACGATACAACGCCAGCGCATAGACCATGCCGGCGAGCATTCCCGCCAGCCAACGTCCGTGCAACAGACCAAAGAGGAGGGAGGACAGCAAAAACGAGAGCCACGTGAAACGCTGGAATGGAATCCGCTCGAGATCGCGGGACTGACAGCGGCGGAGGAGATAAATGCGGAAAGCCAGCTCTTCAGCCAGAGGCACCGTAACGACAGAACCAACCACCCGAAAGACCAGCCAGAACATGGCCCATCCTTTGGGAAGCCCCCGCAAACCTTCCGCCAAACTTTCCCCGGCGGAGCGATCCACCGTCACCGATTCGAGAACAAGCCAGAGCACGAAAGCAAGCAGGCCCAGAGCGACGGCTATCCAGGAACAACGCCAGGAGAGCTGCCGATACGCGGCCCGGAAATGCCACAGAAGAGCGCCTACCACCAGCACGCGAAGCGGGTAGAGCCAATCGAAGCCAGTGGAAAAGGCGGTGGAGACCATGGTCGCGGCGACAAGCCCCAGTAGGGGAACGACGTATGCCGCCGTCACGTTGGTAGAGTCAGGCTGGTCGGCGGCTGCTTCCGTTCGAGCGAACCAGCCAAGGCGACGCGTGCCATACACCACGCTCAGGGCAACGCCGTTGAAGGCCAGCCAGCCTGCCTGCGAGTGAAATCCACCCAGAGCCACTTGGGGCGACAGGTAAGTACCAACCGCTATCAAGGCTATGATGCGCACGGCATTGGCGAGGTAGACGACCAGGATACCTAGCGGCAAGAGGAGCAAAGCCCGAGGAAACCGCAAGCTCCGCCGGAAAACCCACAAGTAGAGGATCGAGAACACGCCGATCAGCCCGATGCCCTGATATCCGGCACATTGCGGAGCGATATAGACGTAAAACGTCGAGGTGCCGAGAAGGTTTTCACCAGGACGGCAGTAAGCATCCGGACAGAACAAGGTAAGCAGGAAATGGACGAGCTGAAAGGTGATTCCGTCCAGGATCCCTCCCAGATGCTCGGCGCCCTGTGCGGCCATCCAGGCAGCGCTGCCGATAGCCGTCCCCATAGTAAACGGGACAAGGCTGTGCTGCAAGAGTCGTAGCCAGACCCCTGCCGGAAGCGCGCTGAGGCCCCACATGAGGACGGCCGAACTCCCGCTGGCAAACCATGCCATTGCCCACCAGCCAGGAGCGGTCAACAAGCTGGGGGCACTCTCCAGCAGGAACGACGTCAGGCGGACGAACAGGCCGAAGAATGCCAGGTGAGACAGGAGAAAGAGCCAGGTCCGCGAATGCTGCTGGCTTGCCGTAGCATTGTCGCGCAATTCACGCCACAGATGGGGCCCCGCAAAGAGTACCAGAGCACTGAGGATCGCCACGGCGAGATATGATAGGTGATGACACCAGATAACCAGGCGAGCCCACAGGGCGGGCTGATGCCAGACCATCTCGGCGTCAAACCGGATAGTCAGCACTACTAACTCAGCTGCAAGCAACAAACTCAAGGGGGCCCAGCGGCTCAAAAGAAGACCACGGCGGGACAGCGGCGAGCTGGTCACGACCAGGAGGGAGGCCATGATGGCGGATTCCTTGGAAAGAAGCTAATCCCGGTGGGAAACCTGGCGCCCTTGCCAGGATCCAGCCGGGATTAGGAGGATAGAGGTTACTTCTTGCGAAACCGGTCAGTTAGAACCACGATCCCGCCGCCAAGGAGTGTCAAGGCACCGGTCAGCGCGTTCGGATCGATCTCCGGAGCTGAGCCGCCAGAACCCCCGCCGCTAGAATGATGGCCCTCGCCGCCGCGATATCCATGGTGATCTCCGCCCCAATTATGGTGATCATCGTGATCTCCGCCCCAGTTATGGTGATCGTCGTCTCCACCGAATCCATAACGATCATCGGCAAAAGCTGGCTTCACCAGGGCTGCGCAGACGAGCACCATGGCGCAAACCCGAATTGCTCGGATTGCCGATGGAGCCGTGAACACAGCTCGCAACCAATTCATCATCTCTGTCCTTTCTGAGCAGTGCTGCTCCTTAATGGGAGGACGTACAGGCTGGGTGCTGCTTGCGGGAACGCCCAATAAAAGGCAAATGACATGCCAGGAGGAAGGAGAAGCTTTTTTCTACAACTGCATTATTTGTTCCATAGGGGCTGAAACCACCGGCTAGTAGCGACCGCGAGGCGCGTGAAAGCCCTGTTTTCCGCGGGTTCTGGAGTATTCCGCGGGAAATGAAGGCACAGCGCTTCCAACATGGAACAAACACCAGCCTCAGTTTGCGGCACTTCAGCAAAGTTTGCCGTTGTAGATTGCATTCGCTGTTTTCAGCTCACAGCAAGAAGAAGGCTACTTTTCCTTCGTGTTTCTCGCCCCAGAAGAAAATCGACGATCTTCCGGCTCTTCTCGGGGATGTAACGGAGGTTAAGCGGTTAAGTAAACAAAGTTAACGGTTGCTTACATTGGAAAGGGTTTGGTAACCGTTCTTCCTCAGGAAAGGAGAGACGAACGGGATAGCCCGCGATGATGAGTGGGGACAGCATGGCAGAAATAGTCGAGTATATTCCTGCCATGCAAACGACACCTTTGTGTCCCCGATGTAACGGCGGATTTCATCCCGCCGATCCGGAGCAGTGCGACTAGCAAACCTTGTCAGCAGACGTGCGCAGGATCATCCGCAGCCGATCGCCCATCGATCGGTCCTATCTCCTAGTTTGGGATTGGGTTGCTCGCGGCGACGTATCGGCCGAGGAAGTCGCGCATGAGCCGAGCGATCAGATCCCCGTCGCTTTCCAGTGCGAAGTGACCAGCATCGAGCAGGTGAAGCTCCAGCGTCTTGAGGTCGCGCTTGTAAGGCTCGGCCCCAGCCGCCGGGAAGATCTGGTCGTTCCCGCCCCACACAATCAACATCGGCGGCTGATACTTCCGGAAGTACGCCTGCCACTGCGGATACAGGGGCGGGTTACTGCCGTAGCTCAAAAACAGGTCGAGCTGGATCTGATCATTGCCCTCGCGATCCAGCAAATACTGATCGGTGGTCCAGCCGTCCGGCGAGACAAGCTCGGGATGCGGGACACCGTGGGTGTACTGCCACCGGGTCGCCTCGACGTTGAGAAAGGCCCGCAGGGCGTTCCGCCTCTCCAGGCTGGCCGGCTCAAGCCAGTACGCCTTGAGCGGCTTCCAGAAGTCGTTGTCCAGCCCCTCGTCGTAGGCGTTGCCGTTTTGGACCACGATGGCCGTGACGCGATCCGGGTGGCGGCAGGCCAGCCGGTAGCCGACCGGCGCGCCGTAGTCCTGCACGTAGAGGGCGTACTTCGACAGGCCAAGCGTCTCGGTGAATGCCTCGACGACCGCGGCGAGGTTGTCGAAGGTGTAGGCGAATTCGTCCCGAGGCGGCATCGAGCTGTGGCCGAAGCCGGGGTAGTCGGGGGCCACCACGCGGTAGCGGTCGGCCAGGGCCGGGATCAGATTGCGGAACATCTGCGAGCTGGTCGGGAAGCCGTGCAGCAGAAGTATCGCCGGCGCGTCCTTCGGCCCGGCCTCGCGGTAGAAGATGTCCAGGCCGCGGACCTTGACCGTCCGGTGGGCCGCTTGCGTTGTCTGGGTCATGCGATCTCCCGGGTTTGGGGTTGGAGGGTCCGTAGGCATCACCTGACTGCGTCAAAGACGAGCGGTCGATAGCAGCGAAGCAGCTACAGAGTGATCCAGTAGCGACCATCTGAACCATCGCTCACAGAACGACCACCATTTTCCCTTTGGCCTCATTGGATTCCATGACGCGGTGTGCCTCCTGAATGTCCTCGAAGCGGAACACGCGCGACGGCTTCGCTCTGTAACGGCCTGCCTCCACGTCGGCCGCGATCGCCTGTAGCGGCACGTCCGACAGCGGGAAGCCGGGCTTCCCGAACACAAAGCTGCCGAAGAAGGTCAGGTAGACGCTACTCGCCATCTGTAGCAGCGGGTTGAAGTCGGCGATCGGTGCCAGGCCGCCCAGCCAACCGGCCAGGCAAGCGCGGCCGCCGCGGCGCAGCATGGCCAGGGAATCGAGGATCGTGCTGTTGCCGACCAGGTCGAGCACGGCGTCGATCTTCCCGGCTTCGGCGATCCGTTTGGAAAGGTCTGGCTCCTCGACCTCCGCCCGAGCAGCGCCGAGCGCCGCGAGCATCGGGAATCGGTCACGGCCGCGGGTGGTGGCGATGACCTTCGCCCCGGCGTTGACCGCCATGTTGACGGCAGCCTGGCCAAAAGCCGAAGTCGCCCCCCGGATGACCAGCGTCTGGGCCGCCGCAATCTCCAGGTTGCGGAACAGACATGTCCATGCCGTGGCGTAGGTCTCCGGGATCGCGGCCAGGTCAGCCCACGAAAGGTCCGATTCGATGACCGCCACGTTCGTCACGGGGGCGCGGGTATAGTCGGCGTAGCTGCCGTTGATCGTCCGTCCCAGGCCACCCATCAGGGCCGCCACCTTGGCCCCGACGGCGAACTCTTCGCCGGGACAGGACTTGACCACGCCGACGCACTCAATCCCGCTGACGTCCGCTATCTCGGCCCACTCCCCCTTGCGCATGTGCAGCTCGGCGTGGTTGAGGCCGAATGCCTTGACCTGGATCACCGCATGGCCTGCTTTCGGCTCAGGCTCCGGAATCTCCCGGATCTCCAGTACGTCGGGGCCGCCGAACTGTTTCCGGAGAATCGCACGCATGACAGCTCCTCCCCATTCGACTAACTGGTCAATTCAGCTCACGAGCGCAGCGGTTTGCTGCTCCGAACCCTCTCGGAAACCGGCTATCCCACCACGGAAGCCGCTGGAGCGTTGGCGAACAGGCCGAGCAATCCTTCGGCCGCGGTCGGGTGGGTCCAGATTGCGTCGCGCAGGACCGTGTATGGGATGCCACCGAGCATGGCGGTCTGGGCGACCGCCATTAGCTCGCTCGCCTCCGCGCCCAGCGCGGTGAAGCCCAGGATGCGGTCGTCGGCGCCGATGAGCGCCTTTATGAACCCGCGCGTCTGCGACAACGTGTGCGTCCGCAAGACCATCGCCATGGGCATCCGGGCGATGCGGTAAGGCACTCCCTTGGCCTTGGCTTCGGATTCGTTCATGCCGACGTGGGCCAGCTCCGGATCGGTGAACAGGCAGTAGGGAATGAGCCGGCCGCGCGTCGTCCGGCTGCCGCCGGCGAGGTTGTCCAGGACGATGCGACAATCATCCTCCCCGACGTGCGTGAACTGCGGGCTGCCGGCGCATTCGCCCGTTGCCCACACGTCCGGGGCGCGGGTTTGAAGTCGGTCGTTGACGCGGATATAGCCGCGTGCATCAAGCTCGACGCCCGCCTTGTCCGCGTCCAGCCGGTCGGTGTTGGGGGTACGGCCGGTCGCCACCAAAATGTCGGAAGCTTCCAGAGTCCTCTCCGTCGCCCCGGAACGAACCCGGAGTGTTACCCCTGTGCCCGAATGCCCCGTCACTCTGAGCAGCTCGGATTGCAACAGAACTTCGACGCCCTCGTCGGTCAGCAGCTCCCGCAGCGCGTCGGCCACGTCCGGATCTTCTCGTTCAAGGAGGCGCGGCCCGCGTTGAACAATCGTGACGCGACTGCCGAACCGCCGCATGGCCTGGGCGAATTCCAGGCCGACGTAGCCGCCGCCGAGGATGACGAGGTGCTCGGGCAGGCGTTCCAGGTTCAGGGCTTCGACGTGCGTCATCGGCCGGGCATCGGCGAGACCGGGCACGTCGGGGACACTGGCGCGGGTGCCGACGTTGATGAAGACTCGCTCCCCTCGCAGCAGCCGCGTGCCGCCGGCGTTCAGGGACACGCGCACGGTTTTCGGTTCCGTGAATTGCGCCTCGCCCATGACCAGCTCCGCGCCGCTGGCCCTGAACTTACCGAGGTGTATCTCCACCAGCTCGTTGACCATCCGCCATTTGCGGCGCGCCACCCCGGCCATATCGACGCGCATCGGGCCGGTCACGACGCCCAGGCCATGCGTGGGGTGGACGAGCGAAACGGCCTTGGCGCTGTAAATGACGTTCTTGCTGGGGAGGCAAGCGACGTTCGGGCAAGAGCCGCCGACCATGGCGCGTTCGACGACGACGGTGTTCTGTCCCTGGCTCGCCAGGGTCCAGGCGATGATTTTGCCCGCGACCCCGCTGCCGATGATCAGGTTTTGAAAATGCTCGGTGCTCATGATGATGCTCCTCTTCGTGATGAATTGCTTAGGCCGCCGCCCGCTCGCTCGCCTTCCACGCTTCGCCGAACGTCCAGAGCGAAATACCCAGCAGGGCCAGGTCTTTGATGAGGAACTGCCCCGGCTTCGCCGAGAGAGCAGGGAAGCCGCCGAGACTTGGCTCCCAGACGCCCGGCGTGGTGACGAGGAAGCTCAGGGTAGTAAGGAACATCCCGATTGCCAAGGCGCTGCCCAGGGCGGAAACTCGAGGCGAGAACGGGCGAGCGGCGATGAGGAGCGCGATAGCGACCTCAATGACGCCAAGCAGGGCCGAGAAGCCGCGGACGCTCATGAATCCGTAGACCCAGCTCATCAGCGGGCTGTTGGCGACATACAGACGGATCCCCTCGGCCTCGTAAGCCGTGAACTTCATGAGTCCAATCCAGCCCACGACGACCACGAGGCCGTAGCGGGCCAGCTCGCGGCCGACCGTCTCCGCCCGCAAGCTCCTCGAACTCTGCGTGTGGGACATATTTTGCGTTACAATCGTAGCCATGTCTACGTACTCCTTTTTGGATTGAGATACCCAGTGTCTTCAAGGGGTATCATCCGACCCTTGTCTTTCGGTTGCCGTCTCAGCTCATTGTTTGTAGTTAAATCCGAACTCCGTGCCGTTTCCCCGACGATACCGAACGGTTATAGTCGGCGGCGTCATAAGCCGGCGTACCAGTCGTAGCCGCGATCCGCCCAGTAGTCGGGAGGCCGTTCGTCCTGGAAGCGGATCAGGCCAAGGCGTTTGAGGCTTTTGTAGCCGTATTTCACCGCCAGGTACAGTCGTAGCGGCGCCCCGTGTTCGCGGGTGAGCGGCTGCCAATTCATGGAGTCGCACAGCAGCGTCTGTGGGTGCAGAGCACTGGCCAGGTCCAGGCCGACGTAATAGATCTCGTCCGGCGTCGCCAGGTAGACGTAGCGGTACAGGTCGTGCGGGTTGCCCTCGGGGTCCGGGGCGCGGCCGCTGCGCGTCGCCAGGCCGAAGCGGGCCACGAAATCGAGAAACCGCACGCCGCCGGAGTGCATCACCTCGCTCCAGCCCTCGACACACTTCAGCTCGCTCACCAGGTCCACACGGGGTAGGTCCTGGATGTCACGCAAGCGGATCGTCTGTTCCGGAACGCGGCCCTCGTGTTGGATACGCAGGCGCCAAGCCGTGCCCTCGACCTCGCCGGCCAGTCCGATCTCGCCGTTGGTCCGCGCGGGGCCCTCCACGCTCTCGGACGGAAAGGTCGGTGCCAGATGGTGAGGCGATCCAAGACGCTCGGCCACGCTTTGGTTGAAGCGGAGCACCCGGCGTAGCGGCCACGGAACACCGTCTTCCGGGGCGGCCGTCGTCAGCCAGCGCCAGGCACCGAGTCCGGCTAGGGCCGCCACGGCGCCCGTAGTAAAACTGCGGCGCGTCAGGCGCTGCATCTGCCGTTCGGCGGCTTCCCCCGTCAGGGGCGGCGGGTCTTTCCGCTCAGGCATGGCCTTGCTCCTTCACCGGCGCCAGCTCGTAGCCCGTTATCATCGCACGGAAGTTATTCCACCCGGCCCGAACCACCTGGACGATGTGGACGAGAAAGAAAAGCACGTAGCCAACCGTCAGCGCGAAATGCTCTGCCCGTGCCCACTGGTAGCCGCCCAGTAGGTTCGTCAGCCGGGCGAGCTGCGTCGGCTTGTAGATTGCCAGTCCCGTCGCCAGGGAGCCGACCCCCATCAGGATGACCCCTGTATAGGCTAGGCGCTGGGCACCGTTGAGCTTGCCCGGCGGAGGCGGACTCTTGCGTAGCCTGAGATCGTGCAGGATCGCGTGCCACGCCTCGCGCGGCGTGTGCCGATTGGGCAGCAAGTGCCGCCACTCGCCGGAGAAGAGGGTATACAGGACATAACACAGACCGTTGACGGCGAAGAGCCACATGAACGCGAAGTGGTAACCCATGCCCGTGGCTAGGTGATGATCCAGGCCGAGCGCCCGGTAACACCAGTCGGGGAAAAAATGGAACAGAGTGACGCCGCCGACGCGCACCTCGTAGACATCGTTGGCCCAGTAAATCAACAGGCCGCTCCAGATCATGACGGTCAGGACTGGGACGTTGATCCAGTGCATCCAACGGATGGGACGCGGGTGTTTCGGCTCCAGGCGCTTCATGGCAAGCCCTCCTCACTTGGCCCCGGCCGGCGTGTCGCGGCCGGGGCCAAGCCTCTCCCTTGGTTACATCTTGCCCTTCTTGCCGCCGTCCATTTTGCCGTGATCCATTTTGTCGCCGCCCATCTTATCCCCGCCCATTTTGTCGCTCCCCATTTTGTCGGAGTCCATCTTGCCCTTGTGCATCTTGTCGGTGCTCATTTTGTCGCCGCCCATCTTATCCTTGCCTGTGGGTGTCGATGAGCTACAGCCCACGACAGCCAGTCCAACACTCAGGCCCACCACCGCCGCGGCGATCAATTGCCAGACTTTACGCATGTCGAGTCTCCTTTGTTGGTTCCCGGGGGAATGCCCTGCCTCCGGCCTTACCCATGCCCCTCCTCCCTGGCCCACCTGTGGAGACAGGTCCAGCGAGGAGGAACTACCCGGAAGCTCGTGTTCTCTGAGAACGCAACCACCGTGCCGCGTCCCAGAACGTCTCCCGAGCGCGGTCGCAACTTTATGCGCTCACGGACGTTTCGGATAGTTCAGTGCTGGAAAGGGGAAGACCGTCCCACTACACTGGGGTCACTGTCTCCATGGTATTTCGTGGAAGCTCACGACATTTCGCGGGACCGCCACGCGAGGCGGCGGTCAACGGGCCGGAACGCTTTGCGCGGCGGCGACGATTTCCTACAGAAAAATGAATAAAATAACTCGGCCGACCGCCCGGCCAAACCGCGCGCGAATCCGACGTTCGGAGGGGCGCTCTGACTTATCAGTGGCTCATCGATAAGCAGGTGTCTATGGTTCAGACGCACAAAGCTTCCGAAAGAGCGGCGGAGAAGCTAGCGACTTCAAGCGGATCCGACGACGCGTCGAGCGGAATGGCCGAAGAGCTCACGGCGCTGCGTGCGATCGTCGAGGCGTCCTCGCACGGCAGCGGCGAAGAGTATTTCCGCGCACTCGTCCGTCACCTGGCACATGCGGTGGACGCGCACTTCGCGTTCGTTGCGGAGTTCGCGTCTCCCGAGAGCTACGCCAAGGTCCGCACCATCGCCTTTTGGGCCAGGGACCACATCGCGGAAAATTTCGAGTGGACGCTCGCGGGCACGCCCTGTGAAGAGGTGGTCCACGGCAACCTTTGCCACCACCCCTCAGGAGTGCGGCGGATATTTCCAGAGGACAGATTGCTGGTCGAGTGGCGAATCGAAAGTTACCTGGGAGTTCCGCTGTGCGATCCTGAAGGAGAGGTTCTCGGCCACCTCGCGGTTTTCGACGATCGGCCGATGCCGGAAGAGCCGCGCAAGTTGCTCACGTTTCGCATCTTCGCGGCGCACGCTGCCGCCGAGCTTCTGCGTCTTCGCCTCGAACGGCAGCTCCGCGAAAGCGAGGAGCGCCTGCGGGACTTGTACGAAGAAGCCCCGATTGCCTACGTCAAAGAAGACATGGAATCGCGGTTTATCAGCGCCAACCGCGCTGCGTTGCGAATTCTGGGAATCAAGGCGGAAGAGGTGCCGGGATTTGTGGGGAAGTCGCTCGTTCCTGACACATCCGACGCCCAGCGCCGCGTCGAAGAGGCGTTGGCGTCCATCGGCCGCGGCACGGACACCAGCGGCGTTATCCTGGAGCTGCGCCGAAAGGACAACGGCCAACCCGTCTGGGTGCAGTGGTGGTCGAAGCCGGAACCCGGTAACAAGTATACGCGCTCGATGTTCGTGGACATCACCGACCGCGTCCGGATGGAACAGGAACAGGCCCGCCTCACCGCTCAAAACGTGTACCTCCAGGAGGAGATCAAATCGGTTCATAACTTCGAAGAGATCATC
>Ga0335075_10004309_pt1 | contig 22328 bp, 21 predicted proteins | sample Lox_Sample_24_FD_206723 | JGI IMG/M metagenome (GOLD analysis project Ga0335075, IMG submission 206723) | Soil microbial communities from Loxahatchee National Wildlife Refuge, Florida, United States - Lox_Sample_2.4 | ecosystem: Environmental > Terrestrial > Soil > Wetlands | place: USA...
CGTCCGCATGTACCGGGTCAAGGCCAGCCACAACTCGGACATGGCCTCCCGGCTGCAGGCTGCGGTCACCCGGCTGGCGAAGTTCGAGGAGATCGGACCGCCCGAGGAACCGCCCAGGGAGCAGCGGATCAGGGTCAGGCTCAAGGGCGCGCGGACCGGCCGCCGCGCCGTGATGGTGGAGCGGCTGGCCGTCAATGGAACCACGAACCCGTTCGATACCGAGATCTGGTATGGCGACCGCGTCGCGGTGCTCGGCGCGAACGGCAGCGGCAAGTCCACCTTCATCCGGCTGCTCGCCGGCGAGCCGCTGCCGCACGTCGGCAGCGCGCGGCTCGGCGCGCGCGTCGTGCCCGGCCTGTTCGCGCAGACCCACGCAAGGCCCGACCTGGCCGGGCGCACCCCGGTCGAGATCGTCATGACTGAGCACGCGCGGCTGATGACCGAGGCGATGAAGGCGCTCGCGCGCTACGAGCTGCACAAGTGCGCGCGGCAGCCGTTCGCCACCCTGTCCGGCGGGCAGCAGGCGCGGCTGCAGATCCTGCTGCTCGAACTGGGCGGCGCGACCCTGCTGCTGCTCGACGAGCCGACCGACAACCTGGACCTCCCCTCCGCCGACGCCCTCCAGGCGGGCCTCGAGGCCTACCAGGGCACGGTCCTCGCGGTCACCCACGACCGCTGGTTCGCCGCGTCCTTCGACCGCTTCCTGGTGTTCGCGCCCGACGGCGCGGTGAAGGAGTCCGCGGTCCCCGTCTGGGACTAGAGCCACGATCAAGATCATTATCCCGAACGACGTGTCGTTACCCGGCGGGCGCCCGCTCCGACGTCAAGACTCGGGGACGCCCCGGTCGACCGCGCCCGTCACCGAGACCGCGTACCACAGGCCCATGGCGTCGGCCTGGCCGGTTGCCTGGCCCGGGGCGAAGTCGCCTTGCCAGAGGTAGAGCGGCCATCCGTGGTACGTCTCCTGCAGCTGGCCGTTGGCGCGTCGCACGACTCCGAGCAGCGTCGCCTTGACGCCGGGGCCCGCCAGTGGCTGGTCGACTCCCTTCGGCAGCACCAGCGGCGGCCACTGCTGCGCGCAGAACCCGGTGCACCGCGAGGCGCCCTGGTGATCGGGCGCGTACATGTAGAGCGTGAAGCCCTTGCCGTCAACGACGATCGCCCCCAGGCCGGGAACGTTGCCAGCCTGCACCTCGTAGGCGGGGGCGCTGGCGCTCGCGGCACCACCGCAGCCCGTGACGGCGGCGGCGACGGCCAGCACGGCCAGCGCGGCGGCGCACCGTTCCCGCGCCGTGAAAGTCACGTTCCTTGGGGCATCGCAGGTTTGCACGCACGTCCTCACATGAGTACAGGCGCCCGGGAACCGGCGGGATGACATGGGATGCGTAGCATCAAATCGCCGCAAGACGTGAATGTCAAGGGCCCGGGCCCGGGGTAGTGATCAGGCATGACGACTAACGAGACGCGGACGCTGCTCACCGGCCGGGGCCTGGTGGAGTCGCCGCGATGGCACGAGAACGAGCTGTACTTCTCCGACTGGTCCGCCGGCGAGGTCATCGAGGCCGGGCTCGACGGCGAATGGGCGGTGATCGCGCGGGTGAAGTCGCTGCCGCTGTGCACGGCCTGGCTGCCGGACGGCCGCCTCGTCATCGTCTCGTCCCAAGACGGCCTGCTGCTGCGCCTCGATTCCGACGGCTCGCTGGTCACGCACGCCGACCTGGGCCGTCCCGGCTGGAACGACATCGTGGCCGACGGCCGGGGCAACATCTACGTCAACGGCGCCGGCTTCAACCCGATGGCGGGCGAGGCGTTCCGCCCGGGCGGCGTCTCCCTCGTGACGCCCGACGGCTCGGTCCGCCCGGTGGCGGACGACATCGCGTTCCCCAACGGCATGGCGGTGACGGCGGACAACGCGACGCTGATCGTCGCCGACTCCTACCGGCACCAGCTGATCGGCTTCGACATCGGCCGTGACGGCGGCCTGTCCGGCCGCCGGGTGTGGGCCGACCTGGGCGAGTCCGCCCCCGACGGCATCTGCGTCGACGCGGAGAACGCCGTCTGGTACGCCGAGGTGCCTGGCAAGCGCTGCGCCCGCGTCGCCGAGGGCGGCGAGGAGTCGCGGGTCGTGCCGCTTGACCGGGGCGGCTTCGCCTGCGTGCTCGGCGGCCGGGACCGGGCGACGCTGTTCGTCACCGCCGCCGAATGGCGCGGCATGACCGATGCCCAGATGGTGGCGCCCGGCAGCGGCCAGGTGGTCGCCGTCGCCGTCGACGTCCCCGGTGCGGGCTGGCCCTGACCGGTCGCGAACGGCAAGGACGTGCTGCTCGCGGGCGGGGTCAGCGTCGCGCGGCAGGCCCTGGCGGCCGGGCTGGCCGACGAGGTCGTGCTGCACGTTGTGCCCCGGCTGGCGGGCCGGGGGCTGCGGCTGTTCGCTACGGCCCGCGCGGACCTGTGCGCCGCCGAGGTCATTCAGGGCGAGGGCGCCGTCCACCTGCGCTATCAGGTCAGGGGTGGTTGACCCGGCATCTAATGCGTGAGCGGCGAAGATCGTCCTTACGCATGCTGACTTTCGATGGTTATCCATCTTTCCCCGGTGGGCCGGCCGGTGCTTGACTCGGGGGGCCAGGCGTAAGCCGCGGCACGACAACGACGTCCTGCCAGGGGGGCAACTCATGCACGCACGGATAAACATGCTGGCCGGCGACCCGGCGCAGCTCAGCGAGACGACCAGGTACCTCGAGGGGACGGTCCGGCCGCACGTGGAGGGGCAGCCGGGCAACCGGGGCATGGCCTGCCTCGTCAACGCGGACCTCGGCACCTGCGTCGTCGCGTCCTACTGGGACAGCCTCGACACGATGACCGCCAGCGAGCAGGCCGTCCAGGTCTCGCGCAAGGAGGTCGCCGAGCGGCTGCACGCGAGCGTCACGGTCGAGCACTACGACGTGCCGGTATTCGTCCGCCGAGTCAGGCCGCCTGAAGGTGCCCGGGTGCGCCTCGCCAAGATCGACTGCACGCCGGCCGACATGGATGCGTTCATCGAGGAGTTCCGCACCACCGCCGTCCCGGCTCTGATGGAGATGAACGGGCTGTGCAGCGCGCACCTGATGACCGACCGGTCCAGCCGCCGGTGCGTCGTCGCCACCGCGTGGCAGGACCGTGACGCCCTCGCCGCGAGCCGGGCGGCCACCGCGCGCCAGCGCGCGGACGCCGCCGCCATCACGCACGTGCAGATCCGTGGCGTGGAGGAGTACGAGCTGATGTTCACCTCGATCCGCGACGGCGACACCCGGAGCCTCATCGAGCGCGAGTCCGAGCTGTGGAACGCCCATGACCGCGAGGGCTGGCTGAGCTGCCACGACCTGCACCGGCTCGACTTCGAGGCGCCGGGCGGCATGCACCTGACCGGCCGCGAGGCCGCCGAGGCGGTCTGGGCGACCTGGCATGGCGCGTTCCCTGACACCCGGATCGAGACGATCGCCATCCACGCCGACGACCGGGGCGGCGTGCAGGAGGGCCGCTTTACCGGCACGCACACCGGCGTGCTGCGCGGCCCGGCCGGTGAACTGGCCCCGACCGGCCGGCGGGTCGACGGGCGCTTCTGCGGCGTCTACGAATACGAGGAGGGCAAGATCAGCAGCTTCCACCTCTTCTTCGACCAGGCTGACCTGCTCAGCCAGCTCGGGATCACGCCAGCGGCCGGCTGAGGGGCTCCTCGCCGCGCTTACGCCGGGTCGCCGGCCAGGAGGCCGCGTACCTCTTCGGCGATCACGGCGGGGTACTCCAAGGGCGCGAAGTGGCCGACGCCGTCCACCAGGCGCAGCCGCGCGCGGCCGAAGAACGTGTCGATGCGGTCCGACCACTCGCGGGGGAACAGCGGGTCGTGCTCCGGCCAGAGCACCACGGTCGGGGTGGCCAGCCGGTCCTCGGGCGCGGGGACGGTCTCGGCGGCGGCGGCCGAGGTCGTCCCCGCGCCCGCCCGGTACCACTGCACGGAGGCGGTGAACGCGCCCGGCGGGCCGTAAACGGACACGAGGTGGTCCAGGTGCGGCTCCGTGAGGGTGAACTCGGGACCCGACCAGTGCTCCCAGAAGTGCCGCAGGTACGCGCGGACCGCGTCCGGTTTGCCGTCGATGAGTTCCTCCGACAGCGGCAGCCGGTGGAACGCCTGGTACCAGAACTCCCGCAGCGGCCCAGGACCGAACACGCGGGTGCCCACGCCGGGCAGCGGCGGGCTGACGACGAGCGCCTCGACCAGGTCCGGGTGCGTCCGGGCCAGGGTCTGCGCGATCCGGCTGCCGATGTCGTACCCGACGACGACCGCCCGCTCGATGCCGAGCGCGCTGACCAGGTCCGCGACACCGCGCGCCTGGGCCAGGCTGCTGTAGTGCTCCACCGGGTCGGCCCCGTGCTTGTCCGAGTGCCCGAACCCGCGCAGGTCGGGGACGATGACCTCGCAGCCGGACAGCAGCGGCACGAGGTCACGGTAGTCGGTCCGGTCACCGGGCCACCCGTGCAGCAGCACCACCGCCGGCCCGCTGCCCACCCGGTCATACGCCAGCTCGAACCCATCGACCGCCACGCTTGCCTGCCTCTCGCCGCTTGCCGGTTGCTGGTTGCCGCCCGTCGCCTCTATCGTCGCAGACCCCATCGTCAGATCGACCCGACGTGCCGTAGCGCGGCTCTACAGGATGTGCCGCGGCACGGCTCTACCGGATGTGCCGCGGCGCGGCTCTACCGGATGTGCCGCGGCGCGGCTCTACCGGATGTGCCGCGGCGCGGCTCTACCGGATGTGCCGCAGCGCGGCGGTGCCGAGCGGCGCGACGACAAGCAGGGCGCAGATGCCCAGGTTGATGACGCGGTAGCGGAAAAAGACGGCCGCGAACTCGCGCAGCACGGCGCTCGGCCGGTAGTACCCGGCGACCCGCGCCCCGGTGACCTGACCGCGGATCCCGAGCCTGCGCGCGAGCAGCGCGGACCGGAAGGCGTGAAAGTCGCTGGTCACGACCGTCGCCCGGGCGCCGGGCCGTACCTCGTCCATGATGGCCTTGCTGAACAGCAGGTTCTCCTCGGTGCTGCGCGAGCGGTCCTCGATCACCAGCCGGTCGGCCGGTACCCCGCGCGCGATCAGGTAGGTCGCCATGGCGGACGCCTCGGTGACCGGTTCGTCCTCCCCCTGGCCGCCGGAAACGATCAGCAGCGGCTTGAACCCGCCCGCCCGCCGGTCGAGTGCCGCCCATACCCCGCGGGCCCGGTCGAGCCGGCTGGCGAGCAGCGGCGGCACCCCGCCGTCGGGCCGCAGCCCAGAGCCGAGGACGACCACGAAGTCCGCACCGCCGGTGCGCGCGAGCAGCCCGTAAAGGAACGCGTAGAGGACGTAGGACACCAGCAGGAACGACACGTAGCCGAAGACCAGCGTGGCCACCGTGGCGAACAGCGACAGCTTGACGTCCTCGGTCCGTTCCGCGGCGACGTCAAGCCCGATCACCAGGAAGATAGCCGCGCCCGCGAGCAGCGAGAGCAGGTTCGCGGGCCGCGCGCTCTCCCGCCGTATCATCGTGACGCCGTTGGCCACCAGGAAGAACCCGATCAACAGCGGCCCCAGCCCCACGCCGACCACCAGCAGGAGCAGCAGCAGGTGTCCCGCCCGTCCCGGCAGTGCGGCGAGGCGCTCGGCAAGCCCGAGCGCGCCAAGCGCCAGCGCGAGGCCGAGCAGCACCGCGTTACCGAAGGACCGCGGCTCGCGGGCCACCCCCGCGAGGAACACGACGAACACCACGACGGCAAGCTCGAGCGCGAACACAACTTAAAACTATCCATAATCGCTGAGCGATCACTGAGGGCAACCTCCGCGCCGCCACCGCCACCACAGCCACCGCCCGGTCACCACCGCGGCCGCCGCCCGGTCACCGCCGCCTCCGCGACCGCCACTCACGCCCCGGCCAACTCGATGGTCAAGCAGGATTTCGAGAGTTATTCAGGTGGCTTGTGTGACGACCACCACCTTCCGCCCGTTTTGCCCGCCCGCGATTAACGTGTAAATTCCGTTCAACGTGAAGACTTTGTACAACGTGAAGGAAAAGTACCTCTGGCGAGTACTTTATTTACCTCTCGAGCAAAATTTACATCGTAAACAGAATTTACCCGTTAATCCGCGGGCCGCATATGACGACATGTCAGGCATGTCGGGCCGCCTTCCTGCCTGCCTTCCTGCCTGCCTTCCTGCCTGCCTTCCTGCCTGCCTTCCTGCCTGCCTGCCTGCCGGGCGCGCATCAGCCGGGCGGGCGCGCATCAGCCGGGCGGGCGCGCGTCGGCGGAGGTAACGACTCCGCCCGTCCAGCCGCGACGATCGGCCTGGCCAACCTGCCCGGCACCCACCCCGCCCCGGCCCGGCCACCGCGCCCCGGCCGGCACGGCTACCGCCTTGGACAAACCGGGACCAATGGGACGGTTTTCGAGCCTGGCGGCCAGCGCTCAATTGCCGTCATCGGGTGCTTTACGGTCAAATCCGGACCTAGTCGGCTTCGCTGGCCGCTGCTTCCTTGATCCGGGCAACGATCCGTTCCGCCTCCGCCTCGCTGATGGGCACGAACTCGTTTTCAAGGTCTCCGCGCTCGGCCTCGTACATAAGTGGAGAGAACGTCCATTCCAGTTCGGCGGAGAAGACTTCATCGGTCGTCCCCTCATGGTTCTTCACGCGTCGGAGTACCCCAGCAGGCAGCTCCGGGGTGCTAAATTCATCCACGATCGCGTAATAATTGATTTCTTCGGTCATCCTTTTCCTCCGGGTAGTCCCTAACTTCTTCGGTGCCCTCCGGGGTGATGAGGAGGGAGTTGGCCTGGCGCTGGAAGGCTTGCAGTTCTTGACGCTCCTCCGGGGGTGCTGAGGTACGAATCCGCTCGTACGCCTCGTGCGTGAGTTCCTTGGCCTCCAGGCTTTCAGGCGTGTGGAACTGAACTTCAACCCGGAGTCCGGTCTTCGCCGTTCGCCATTGGCTGTTGATGCCCTTGTACTGATCTTCCGCCCAGAGGTTTTTCAGCTTGATCAGCTCGAATCCCTCCGCTTTGAGTCTCTCGACGTCAGTGCGGACACCATCAGCGTAGCGCTGTGGGCTGTAGCAAAATGTGAATCGAACAGGGTCAGAGATGGCACTGATTGCTTGCCGTACCGCGCGGCCGGGCTTCGCCGTCAGACGTTCGGCGAGCTTTTCCTTCAGGCGGTTTTCGCTCTTCAGCATGTGGGCTAGGCCGGCTAGGTGGCGGTCCGGGTCCGCGGACTCGACGCGCTTGAGTGCGGGGAGGATGTCGCGTTTGCCCTCGTCGGCGAGGTCGGCGCAGGCCTTGGACGCTTCGGCGTTCTGCTCGGGGGTCAGCCGCCGGTGCGGGCCGGCCACCCAGCCGCCGTCGGGTGTGACTTGGGGAGCAGGCTGAAGTCGTTCGGGATAGCGCTGTTTGTGGTTCTCCCAGGCGGCCCGCAGGTCCGGGACTGCCTCGGCCCACGCATCGCGTGCGACACCGTAGGCGCGATCCACCAGCACCCGGTGGAGGCGGCGAGCGATCGCCTGCCGCTCAAGCTCGGCGCCCTCGGCGGGCGCCGTGCCGCGGCCGGGGCGGGCGGCGTCCGCGGTCGGGGGCATCGCCGGGGCGTCGGCCGGGCTGCGTGCCGGGGTGTCGGCCGGGTTGCGTGCCGGGGTGTCGGCCGGCGTTGCCCGGGCGCCGGCCCGGGTGTCCGCCGGGGTGTCGGCGGGGCGGCGGGCCGCGTCTCCCTCATCGACCCGGTCCACCGCCACCGCCGGCCTCCGCCTGTCGCACCCAGCGTTACACCCTCACTCCCTGGAACGGAGGTAGCCGACATTGGGTTCACCCGCGTCACCGGCCGGCGACATTGGGTACACGGCCTTGGGTGAATCCCGCCTGCGCGGGACTTTCAGCGGGCACGATGGGAGCATGCGGCGAGTGGTCATTCTTGGGCGGGGCGGCGCGGGCAAGTCCGTGCTCGCCCGCCAGCTCAGCGAGCTGACCGGGATCCCCGCGATCGAGCTTGACGGCCTGTTCTGGCAGCCGGGTCCTGAGCCCACCCCGGCGGAGGCGTGGGTCGCCAGGCACAGGCAACTGGTCGCGGGCGAGCGGTGGATCATCGACGGCGACCTCGGCCCCTACGACGCCGGCCTCGCGTCGCGGCTGGCGGCGGCCGACACGATCATCGTCCTCGACTTCGGCTTCCTGCGCTGCGCGTGGCGCAGCCTGCGCCGCGGGCGCGAGCCGGCGGAATACTGGCGCTGGGTCTGGTCCTACAGGCGGCACAGCCTGCCGAGGCTGCGGATGGCGATCGCCGCGCACCTGCCGCGCGTCCGGGTCCACGTGCTCCGCAACCCGGCGATGGTCAGGCGTTTCCTCGCCGACGTACACGGCCCGGCCTAGGCCAGGTCGCGTGGCCCCGGCCCGTCCCGGCCGACGCGGCCCGTCCCGGCCCGCGCGACCCGCGATCCCGCGCGATCCGCCGGTTTTCTTGCTACGTCCGCAGGCCCGCGGTCGTGATCTCAATCATGCGGTCCCTGGCGCCCGGGTCCGCGGCCGTCGGCGTCCTTGACAGGCAACTGGTCATGAGCGCCTTCACGTCATCGTGCGTGACGTCGGCGCGCACCGCGCCCGCGCGCTGCGCGGCGGCGAGCAGGTCGCTGAGCGCGCCCCGCAGGTCGATGCCGTCGCCGAGGCAGATCGCGTCCAGATCGTAGCCGGCGCCCATGAGGGCCTCGGCCATGCCCAGGTTCGCCGCCCCTTCCGCGATGAGCACGTCGAAGTAATCGAAGAACGCCGCGCCGGCGTCCTCCTGGCCGGCGAGCCGCGCGGCCTCCTCAGCGAGCCATGCCGCGCGGTTCAGCACCACCGCTTCGAACAAGGACTCCTTCGTCGGAAAGTGCCTGCTCACGGTGCCGGTACCCACCCCAGCGCGGCGCGCGATCTCCTGCACGGGCACGGAAAGCCCCTCGGTCGCGAAGGTCTGGAAGGCGACTTCCAGGATGCGTTCCCTGTTGCGCCGCGCGTCGGCGCGCATCGGCCGCAGCGTGTCAGCCACCGCACCCTCCCCAGTGCCCAATGACGTCACCTGACCCGTCATTTGACAAACGGGACGCTCATCCCGGATATTAATCGGGACGGCCATCCCGATTCTACCCGGCGATGGCCACGCGACAAGTGCGCGGACCACTCGGCTCCGCGAAGACCCAGGCAGTCACTTCGCGGGTGAACCATGCCCGCTAACGGTAAGGGGAATGCCTTGTCAGCTACCTCACCAGAGACGGGACGCCTGCCCGAGACCGGCGGCCGCACCAGGCCGGCGGCGCCGCCCAGGCGGCTCGGTCTCGCGCTCGCCGTGATCGCGACGGCGCAGCTCATGGTGGTGCTGGACGCGACGATCGTGAACGTCGCGCTGGCGCATATCCAGCACGCGCTGCACTTTTCCGGCAGCAACCTGGAGTGGGTACTCAACGGGTACACGCTCGCCTTCGGCGGCCTGATGCTGCTCGGTGGCAGGGCCGGCGACCTGCTCGGGCGGCGCCGGGTCTTCATCTTCGGCATCCTGCTGTTTTCTACCGCCTCGCTGCTCGGCGGGCTCGCCACGAACCAGGCCTGGCTGCTGGCCGCGCGCGTCTTCCAGGGCGCGGGCGCGGCGTTCGCCGCGACCACCGCGCTGTCGCTGATCGCGGTCACGTTTCCTGAGGGAGCGCCGCGGAACCGGGCGATGGGCGTGTACGCGGCGATGAGCGTCGCCGGGGGCGCGGTCGGGCTGATCGCCGGCGGCCTGCTGGTCAACTACCTCGACTGGCAGTGGGTGCTGTTCGTCAACGTGCCGATCGGCGCGGCCGTCGCGCTGCTGGCGCCGCTGGTGCTCGGCGAGTCGGAGCGGCGGCAGGGAACCTTCGACCTGCCGGGCGCGGTGACGGCGTCGCTCGGGCTCGCCGCCCTCGTGTACGGGCTGACCAGCGCCACCCCGGCCGGCGCGGACGACACCGCGCACTGGGGCGACGCCAAGGTCATCGGCTCGCTCGCGGCGGCCGTGGTGCTGCTGGCCGCGTTCGTCGTCATCGAGGCGCGCAGCGCGAATCCCCTGCTTCCCGCCCGGGTGCTGCGCAGCCGTGACCGCTCTGGCGCCTACCTGATCGCGCTGTTCGTGACGACGGCGCTGTTCGGCATGTTCTTCTTCCTGACGCTCTTCCTCGAGGTCGTCTGGGGCTACAGCGCGCTCAAGACCGGGGTCGCCTACCTGCCGGTCATGGCCACCGTGATGGCGATGTCGGGCGCGGCGGCGCAGCTGGTCCCCCGGGTCGGCGCGCGGCCGCTGCTGGTCGCGGGCTCGGTCATCGCCGCCGGGGGGCTGTTCTGGCTGTCGCGGCTTGGCGAGCACAGCAGCTATGCGGGCGGCGTGCTCGGCCCGATGATGGTCACGGCCGCCGGGATCGGGCTCATGTTCGTCCCGATGACCCTGATCTCGCTGACCAAGGTGGCGGACGGCGACGCCGGGGTGGCGTCCTCGCTGCTGAACACGGGCCAGCAGGTCGGCGGGGCGATCGGGCTCGCGGTGCTTGGCACGGTGGCGTGGAGCGCGGTCGCCTCCGGCCTGCGCTCGGGCGCGGCGACGAACCAGGCGCTCGCCCACGGGTTCTCACTCGGGTTCCTCGTGTCGGCCGGGATCACCCTGCTCACCCTGGTCGTCGCGCTCGCCATGCTCCGGGTAAGGCGAGCCGACCTGGCCGGGATCAACCCGATGGCGGCGCCGGCCGGCTAAGACCACTGGCATCCTGTTGTCGTCTCTCCGCAAAGCGGAGGCGCATCGGCTATCCGGGTCACCGCCGCCCCGTCGTGCGGGTTCGCCGCTGACCTGGCGTCACGACGACTGGCTGGTTCGCCCTTGCCCGTGGTGCACCTCGTGCCTCGAGTTCGCGGAGGGCCGAGCGGGGGTTATCGCTCGTTCTGCTACGGAAGATGGCGGCGCGATGCCCCCGCTGGCCCAGCGCGAGCACCTTGAACGCCCGAGCCGAGAACTTGTCCCTGGCGAAGATCGCAATCATTTGTATCGCGAACCGGGAGAGCATTTTGAACGAGCCCAGCCCCGTGCCGACATACCAGGCCAGCTCGATGTAGTTCAGGTGGTGCGCCATCGGAGTTCCGTGCCTGTCCCGTCTCTCGGCAAGAGAGGCGAGCGCTACAGTGTCTGGATGTGCGGCCATCACGTAATGTCAAAACATTGACACATGTGGTAATCGGGGGAAGGCGTGCGTAAGCGAACCGAAGCCCGAGAGCGAAAGCCTGCATGGGTGGGGCCAGACGTTGCGGAATCGTCACCGATGACTGTCTGTCGTGCCCGGTAGTGGCTGGTATTGCAACTTGCAGTGAAAGAGATAGGGTTACTGCATGTCCATGTGATCCAGTCCTGCGAACTCGTCGTGATCATGTGGTAAGCGATTCGGGCCGGTGGCGTCACCCACCGGTCCGGTCCCTTGTCTGTCCGCGCTCCCATTAGGCGGGGCGCGCACGCGTCCGCCTATGTGGTGGCGGGCCGGTGGTTGGATGCGTCCCGAAGGCGACAAGGTAGACGCCGCAGGACAGCCTGTTCGTAGCTGGGTAATCTTCATGGTTGGATCCGGTAATTCGCCTGAGATGTTACCTTTATGATGCTCTCACTGAGAGTCTCACTAACCAATCTTGGATGTAAACTTCGACCGATTTCAAATTGCATACTGTCCGTCTAGCATCAAAGTGACATTGGGTAACATCTGCACCGTACGTTTCGAGAGGCGGGCATGCCTGGCAAGATAAGCCCGGAGGTCCGGCGACGCAGGCTGGCGGCGGAGCTACGTCGCCTCAGGGAACAGTCAGGGCTCAAGACCACGGAGGTCGCCGCCCGGTTGAGGTGGTCGCCGGCCAAGGTCAGCCGGTATGAACTAGCCCGGACTGGCTTGAAACCTTCCGATGTCCGGCTGATGCTGGCTTTCTACGGGGTCGACGGCCAGCGTCAGGACGAATTGCTGGCACTCGCGTTCGAAGCATCGGAAAAAGGCTGGTGGGATGTTTTCTCTGATGTCTTGCCAGATGAGCATATCTCGCTCATTGGTCTTGAGGATGAGGCTGTAGCCGAGTGGTCTTGGCATCTCGAGGTTATTCCAGGTTTGCTTCAGACTGAACGGTACGCAAAGCAAGTGAACGCTAAGGGTTATTCGTTGGCCCCTGTTCCGGAAAGTCAGATAGAACGAAGTGTCGTGGTAAGGATGAAGCGCCAGGAACTCCTCACCAGGGATCCGCCGCTGGAACTTAGGGCGATTATTGACGAGGCGGTACTTCGGAGAGGGTTCGGCGGCCCCGAAGTCATGCGGGATCAGTTGAGTCACCTGATCGAAATTTCTCGGCTGCCGAACGTGTCGCTGCGCGTGCTTCCGTTCGGCGATGACAGTACAATCATTATGAATTCGTTTGATCTACTCCATTTCGGCACGCAAAGCGGCAGAATGCCTGATGTAGTGTATACCGAGCATTTCCGCGCCACACTGTACTTTGAGGGCGAGGCGGACACTCATCAGTACCGAATCGTCTTTGAACGACTTGGGGAAGGTGCGCTCGGCGAGGTAGAGTCCATCCGACTCATTGAACGGATAATTAGCCAGACTTGGACATTATCAAACCACCGGCGGTCGACGGACTTCCTCTGCTAGTCTACGCTTCTCGATCCTCGCTCATAGTTAGGAATAACATGCCTTACGCATGGGAGGCTGGCTGGCAGGAAGGCGCTCCGGTCGATGAAGTCGCCTCATCGACTTGGCGCAAGAGCACGCGAAGCATAGGTAATGGTCAATGTGTTGAAGCCGGCAGGCTAGCAGACGGACGACTTGCCATGCGGGATAGCGCAGATAAGGCCGGACCAGTAATCTTCCTCTCCCGGGAGGAATGGTCAAATCTCCTCCGGAGGATTAAGGTCGGTGAACTGTAACTATATCGCTCTCGTCCGGTTCTGAAGTCAGTCGATGCCGGCGCTTGGCCGCTCAGCCACGGGCGAGGCGAAGCGACCTGGCCGCGCTCAGCCCGAAGGCGCCGCCGTCGGGCGGAGGCCTTGGGAGAGGCGTGAACCCGTTCCGGATCACCGAAAGGCTACGGGGCGCGGCCCGCGGCGGCGCGCGGACCCCGGCCCGCGCCCGCGGCCCGCGCCCGCGGCGCACGCCCGCGGCGCACGCCCGCGGCGCACGCACCGCGGTTCGTCGGCCGCGCGGCGTGCGTCGGCCGGCGAACCGCGGTCGCGAGACGGGCGTCAGCCGCGCGCCGGGCTCGCGGCGAGGGTCTCCGCGTGCAGTTCCCACGCCACGGCCAGGCGCTCGACCGCGAGTTCCAGTGTGCTGGGCTGCTCGGCGAACGACAGCCGGATGAAGTGCCGGTGGCGGCCGTCCGCGCAGGCCGCGGCCCCCGCCATGACCGTGACGCCGTGCCTGGCGGCGGCGAGCGTGAAGGCGTCGGCGTTGTCGAGCGGAAGCTCGGCCCATAGCGACAGCCCCGCGTCGGGCGGCCGGGTCCGCCAGGCCGGCAGGTGCGCTCGGATGAGGGCGGCGAGCAGGTCGCGGCGCTCGGTGAGCGCGGCGCGGTGCGCGCCGAGCCAGGCGGCGTCGACGGCGGCGAGCAGCCGGACCGCGAGCGCCTGGCTGATCACGGCAGTCCCGAGGTTGAGCGCCGACTTGCGCGCGATGACGGCGGACCGCAGCGGCTCGCTGACCCGGATCCAGCCGACCCGCAGTCCGCCCCAGAGCACCTTGGAGACCGAGCCGACCGCGATGACCTGGGTGGACAGCGCCGCGAGGGGCGGCGGGGCGGCGCTCCCGGGCGGACTGCCTGGCGGGCCGAGCGTGAGGTCGGCTAGCGTCAGGTCCTCGACGACGGTGACCCGGCCGACGTCAGCGATGGCCGCCAGGGCCTGCCGCCGCAGCGGCGGCATGACCGTCCCCGTGGGGTTGTGGCCGGTCGGCATCAGGTAGGCGATGCCGCCGCGGGAGCGCCCGGCGCGCTGGACGGCGTTCGGGTCTTCGCCCGCCGCGTCGGCCGGCACGGGCACGAGTTCCGCGCGCGTGCCGCGCAGGACGCCGGCCAACCCGGGGTAGGTCGGGCAGCCCGCCAGCACCCGGGTGCCCGGCAGCACCCTGCTGAGCAGCCACAGCGCTTCTTGTGCGCCGGCGGTGACGACCAGGTGGTCGGGCGCGGTGGGCAGCCCCTGGTGCTCGGTGAGATGGCGGGCGATCTCGGACCGCAGCGCCGGGAGGCCCGCCGGGTCGAGGCCGTGGCCGTCGAGCGACTGCCACGCGGCCTCCGGGTCGGCGGGCGGCAGGTGCCGCAGGTCGCCTGGCGCGGAGACGGACAGGTCGATGGTCTCGCGGTCCTCCGCCACCCGGCGCAGCAGCATGGTGGCGACCGTGCCGGCGGCCGGCCTGGCGGCCCACGAGGGACGCCCGGCCACGTAGGTGCCCGCACCCTGGCGCCTGGTCAGCACGCCCGCCTCGGCGAGCTGATCGAAGCAGGCGACGACCGTGCCGCGGGACGTTCCGGTGACCGCGGCGAGTACCCGTTCGGCGGGCAGCCTGGCGCCGCGGCCCAGGGTCTGCTGGTCGATGGCCTCAAGCAGGGCGGCGGCGAGCCTGGCGTACCGAGGCCCGGGGCGGTCACGCCACCCGGCGAAGACCACCTCGGCCCACCAGCTCAGATCCTGGTCCATTACTCAATATTGGCACTGTCGCCGGCACAGCGGCATGGGGCAGGGTGGTGGGCATGGAACCGACCGTCACGCTGGCCCGCCGCTTCTGGGCGGCGATCGAGCCGATCCACTCCATCGTCTACTTCGCGCCAGAGCCGCTCGAGGCGGCGCGGAAGACCGGGCTGCGCGGCTTCTGGATGAGCTACTTCGCCGGCCGCGTCGCTCCACTCGGCGCGCTGCCCGCGTCGGCCGTCGAAGCCATGACCTACGGGTTCGCGCCAGGCATCGTCGCCCGCGCCATCCCGGACGCGTGGAAGTTCGCCGCGCCCGAGGCCGTACTCGAGGCACGCCTGACGAGCGCGCCGGAGGCGCTGCAGCACCACGTCGAGCCCGCGCTGCTCGCCTCCGCCGGCGAGCTCGCCGGCCTGCTGTGGGACGCGGTGGCCGGCTGCCGGTTCGACGGGCGGCCGCTGGCCGCCGCGTGGGCGGGGGTGCCGCGCCCGGCCGACCCCGTCGGCGCGCTGTGGCTGGGGGCCACCGTGCTGCGCGAGCACCGCGGCGACGGGCACGTCCTGGCCGGCGTGGCTCACGGGTTGCGCGGGCTCGACGCGACGGTGACGTTCGCGGCGACCGGGGCCATCACCCGTGCCATGATCCAGTCCACGCGCGGCTGGACCGATGAGGACTGGGCGCAGTCGGTCCGGCGGCTGCGGGCGCGCGGGCTGCTCGACTCGAGCGGGCGGCTCACCAAGACCGGCGGCGCGCTGCGCCGCGACGTCGAGGACCTGACCGACCGGCTCGCCGCCGGCCCCGTCGAGCGCCTTGGCTCCACCGGCGTCGAGCGGGCGATCGAGCTGGCCACCCCGGTCAGCCGCCACCTGATGGACACCGGCGTCGTCCCCGTACCGAACCCGGTTGGCGCGCCGCGGCCATGACCACGCTCGGCGCGCCCGTGACCGGCACCTACCTGGCTGGCCCGCCCCGGGCACGCGGCGACGAGGCGGGCCGGGTGAGCGTACGGCCCGCGGAGGCGGCGGACGGGGCGGCCCTGCGCGCGATGTTCGACCGGTGCACGCCCTCAACCCGCTACCGGCGCTTCCACGGGCCGGTCAAGTCGCTGCCCGAGCGGTACCTCGCGGACGCGCTGTCCGGCAGCCCCTTCCACTACGCCCTCGTCGCCTGTCCGGAGCCGGTCAAGGACCGCGACTCAGGACCGGGCCCGGCGCCCAATCGGCCCTCAGCGCCGGGCGGGGGCGCAATCGTGGCGCTCGCGAGCTGCCGCACGGTCGACGAGGGCGCGGCCGAACTGGGCGTACTCATCGAGGACGCCTGGCAGCGCCGCGGGCTTGGCACCGGGCTGATCGGTGACCTCGCCGCCCACGCGGCCAACGTCGGCCTGCGCGTGCTCGAGGCTCAGCTCCTGGCGGAGCAGGCCTGGATTGCCAGCCTGCTCCGCCCGCACGGCGACTGCCGTCTTCGCTCAACCTGGAGCGGCGTCCTTGAGGTGTCCGTCCGGCTCCCCGTCGGCCCCGCCGCCCGCTAGGGCCAGCCGCCTTCAGGACGAGCCCATGGAGTTGTCACTACCGGGCCTGCCTTCGTTGGATAACAGCAAGAAGCGGCCCGCACCCGGGCGCCCGGCGCTACCTGTGCCCGTGGGAATCGTTAGCGGGGATACTTCGTGCCCCTCCGGGGGCACGAAGTATCCCCGCTAACCCGCCCCGCCTCGTCGGCGCGGATAACAGCAAGAGGCGCGAAGCGCACGCTCCGCCCTGAGCGCGCTCCGTCCCGAGAGCGCGCCGTCCCGAGGGTGCGCCACGTGATAACAGCAACAAGCGGCTTGCCGCGAACACGTCGGCCCCGGCGTCGCGGCCGTTTCTAGTGCGGAGCCCGGCAGGGCGGGAGGGGAACCGTGCACCCGTTCCGTGTCATCGAAACGCGCGGCCGGCCCGCGGCGCCAGCGGTCAGCTGTCGGTCTGGGGCGACTCGGTCCTGGTGCGCTTGAGCTCGAAGAAGTACGGGTTCGACGCCAGCAGCAGCGCGCCGTCGAACATCCGCACCGCCTCCTCGCCGCGCGGCACCCGGGTGATCACCGGGCCGAAGAACGCCACGCCGTCGATGTGGATCGTCGGCGTGCCGACCTCGTCGCCGACCGGGTCCATGCCGCGGTGGTGCGACGCGATCAGCGCCTCGTCGTAGTCCTTGGAATCGGCGGCGTCCGCCAGGGCCGGGTCGAGGCCGCACTCGGTCAGCGCCTCGACGTACAGGTCGCGGCCGAAGTCGCGCTTCTCGACGTGCCGCCTGGTGCCGAGCGCGGTGTAAAGGTCGCGCAGCGCGGCGGTGCCGTACTTCTGCTCCGCCGCGATGCAGACCCTGACCGGGCCCCAGCCCTCGTCGAGCAGCGCCTTGTAGGTCTCTGGCAGGCCCTCGCGGCCGGAGTTGAGCACGGACAGCGACATCACGCGGAAGGACAGGTCGATGTCGCGCTCCTTCTCGACCTCGAGGATCCAGCGCGAGCTGACCCAGGCGAACGGGCACAGCGGGTCGAAGTAGAAGTCGACAACGGGCGTGGCGGTGCCCCCAGCGTCGGGGGAAGTAGCTGTCATGTCACCAACTCTAGCTCCGTCCGCCGGCCCTGCTTCCTTGCTCGTCTCAGGGATAACCCTGAGATGTCCCCCATGCGGCGCCAGGGGGATGGCCCGATCGCTTGTATACCGAGTATGCTACGCGTAGCTATACAGGGTTTAATACTTCACCCGGAGGTGTTCATGAGCGTTCGGCACGCACTGTTGGCGCTGCTCAGCGATGGTCCGAAGTACGGGCTGCAGCTTCGTGAGGAATTTGAGGCGAACACCGGCCAGGTCTGGCCGCTCAACGTCGGCCAGGTCTACACCACGTTGCAGCGGCTTGAGCGCGACGGCCTGGTGAGCGCGCTCGGCGACGGCGAGCCCGGCGGCGACTCGGGCCCGCAGAAGGCCTACCGGATCACCGACGCCGGGTCGGCCGAGCTTGCCCAGTGGCTGCGCGTCCCGCCGGACCTGTCGACCCCGCCCCGCGACGACCTCGTGATGAAGGTGCTCATCGCCGTCAGGGTGCCGGGCACCGACGTTTCCGAGATCATCCAGGCGCACCGCCGCTACCTGGTTCAGCTCATGCAGGAGTGGACCAGGCTGAAGGAAGACGACAACGGCAGGGATGTCGCGTTCTCGCTGGTCGTCGACTCCGAGCTGTTCCGCATCGACTCCGTTGTCCGCTGGCTCGACGCCGCAGAGGCGCGGCTGCGCCGCGCCCTGGCGGACGGCTGGAACCCCGCCAAGGCCGCCGCCGCGACGGCGAGCGCCGGGCTGCCTACCCGACCCAAGATGGGAGTAAGGCGATGAGCGTACTCGAACTACGATCCGTATCCAAGGTCTACGGCCGGGGCGCCGCCGAGGTGCAGGCGCTGCGCGACGTGTCGCTGACCGTCGGCGCCGGCGAGATGGTCGCCGTCATGGGCCCGTCCGGCTCGGGCAAGTCGTCGCTGCTGACGATCGCCGGCACGCTGGAGGAGCCGACCTCCGGCGCCGTGCTCATCCAGGGCAAGGACACGCTGCGGATGTCCGGCGGCGCGAAGTCCCAGCTGCGCCGGCGCACGATCGGCTACGTCTTCCAGGACTTCAACCTGCTGCCCGGGCTCACCGCGGCGGAGAACGTGTCGCTGCCGCTCGAGCTCGACGGCATGTCCATGCGCAAGGCCCACCTGGCCGCGCTGAAGACACTTGAGGAACTCGGCCTCAGCGACCAGGCCCGCCGCTTCCCCGACCAGATATCGGGCGGCGAGCGGCAGCGCGTGGCGATCGCCCGCGCGGTCGTGGGGGAGCGGTCACTGCTGCTGGCCGACGAGCCGTCCGGCGCGCTGGACTCGGCGAACGGCGAGGCCGTGATGCGGCTCATCCACACCTACTGCAAGCGCGGCACCGCCGCGATTGTCGTGACGCACGACGCGCAACTCGCCTCCTGGGCGGACCGGGTCGTGTTCCTGCGCGACGGCCGCCTCATCGACCAGACCGCGGCCCCCGCGGGCCCGGAAACGCTGCTGGAGCAGTCGTCATGAGTATGACCATGTACGAACGCGACGACCGGCCGGTCCGCGAGCCCGAGGACCCGCGCCGCGCCGCGATGGCCAGGCGCACGCTCTCCCGCTGGGCGCTGCGCCTGGCGGTGCGCGAGTGGAAGCAGCGGATCCTGATCATCCTGCTGGTCGCGGTGGCCTCCGCCGCCACGCTGTTCGGCATCGCGGTCGCGTCGGCGACGCCGGGCACGCCGAACGCCGGCACCTACGGCACCGCGTCGACGCTGGTCGACCTGCCGGGTAACACGCCGGGCCTGGCCAGCGCCATCGCGAAGATCGGGAAGGCCTATGGTCCGTCGAGCGTCGTCTACGACGAGCCGATCACCACCGGCCAGTACGGCGGCGCCGACCTGCGCGCACAGGACCCGTCCGCGCCCTACACCCAGGTGCTGCTCGCACTCGACTCCGGCCGTTACCCGACGGGCCAGGACCAGGTGGCGGTCACCGCCGGGCTTGCCCAGCTGTACGGCCTGAAGATCGGCTCGACGTGGCGCGTACCGCCGGGTTCCGGTGCGGACGCGGGCCGCGCGTTCACCGTCACCGGCATCGTCGAGGACCCGTCCAACCTGCTCGACGAGTTCGCCCTCGTCGCCCCGGGGCAGCTGGCCGGACCCGGGCAGCTCACCAGTTCCGGCCGGGTGCGGGTCTTCCTTGGCGAGTCACTCGACTCTCCCGCCGCGGCCGCGGCCGGCGACGTGATACCGACGAGCGCGGTCGTCAGCACGCCGACACCGGAAGACAGCATCCTCTCGCCGGCGTCCATCGTGCTCATCGTCTCGGTGCTCGGCCTGGTCTTCATCGGCCTGGTCGCCACGGCCGCGTTCACCGTGATGGCACAGCGCAGGCAGCGCGCGCTCGGCATGCTCGCCTCGCTCGGCGCGACCGAGGCCGACGTCAGGTTCGTCCTGATCGCGGACGGACTGTTCGCCGGCGTGGCCGGCGCGGTCATCGGGGGCGCGGCCGCCCTCGGTGCGTGGCTCTGGTACTACCCGCACCTGGCGACCGCCAGCGCGCACAGCATCGATCCGCTTAACCTGCCCTGGTGGGCGGTGATCATCGGGCTGCTGCTCGCCGTCGGCACCTCCGTCATCGCCGCCGTCTGGCCGGGCCGCTCGGTCAGCAAGGTCCCGGTCGTCGCGGCGATCTCCGGCCGGGTCGAGCCGCCGCAGCTGGTCGCCCGGTCGCTGCGGCCCGGCCTCATCTTCCTCGCCGCGGGGCTGTTCGTCCTGTTCTTCTCTGGCGGCCTGACCGGCGGCGGAAACAGCGGCTTCATCGTCATCGCGGGGCTGCTCTGCTGCGAGATCGCCAGCGCGCTGCTCGCGCCGTTCATCGTGGAGCGGCTCGCCCGGCTGGCCTGGCGCGCGCCGCTGGCCTCGCGGCTGGCGCTGCGCGACCTGGCACGGTACCGGTCCCGGTCGGGCGCCGCGCTGGCGGCGGTCTCCTTCGCGGTGTTCATCGCCACGGTCGCGATCGTCATCGCCAGCGTGCGGTTCGACGACGCGCTCGACTACGTGGCACCGAACATGGCCGCCAACCAGCTCATTCTCTACAACCCGGGCAATGACCCGAGCCAGTACACGCCGGGGCAGTTCACGCCGGCCGCCAAGCTGGCCGCGACGAAGCAGCAGGCGGACGCCCTCGCCACGCAGCTGCACGCGCCGGCGCCGCTCGAGCTCGACCTGGCGGTCAGCGTGAACGTGCAGCAGCCGGCCATCCAGGGGCCGGGTGTCCCGCACGCGGCCGCCGGGCAGTCCGGGCAGTCCGGGCAGTCGACGCAGTCGACGCAGAACCAGTTCGGCACGCTCATCAGCCTGAACGGCCGGGGAGCCGGCGGCCTGCCGTACGTGGCCACCCCGGCGCTGCTGAAGACATTCGGCATCAGCCAGGGCGAGGTCAACCCGGACGCCGACATGCTCACCGTGCGGTCGCAACTGCCGTCCACGAGCGGACTCGCCCTGGTCAGCGGCAGTTACCTCACCCAGTCGCCGCCCGGCTGCCCCGCGGGGATGTGCATACTGAACCCGGTCATCCAGGACGTGGGCAAGCTGCCGGCCGGCACCGCCATGCCGAACACGGTGATCACCGAGCAGGCCGTGAAGGAACTGCACATGACCATCGTCCCGGTCGCCTGGCTGATCCAGGCGCCGTCCGGCCTCACCCCGGTGCAGATCAACGCGGCCCGCCAGGCCGCGGTCGGCCTCGGCACCACCATCGAGACGAAGTCCGGTCAGCTCAGCCTGGGCGAGATCAGTAACGGCGCCACGGTCGGCGGCGTGCTGCTCGCGCTCGGCGTGCTCGCGATGACCGTCGGCCTGATCCGCAGCGAGACGCTCCGCGACCTGCGCACGCTCAGCGCGGCCGGGGCCAGCCGGCGGACCAGGCGGGCGCTGACCGGCGTTACCACGGGCGTGATCGCCTTCCTCGGCGCGGCGCTCGGGGCGGTGGCGGGGTTCCTGGCGGTGCTCGCGTGGGCACGCGCGGACCTGACGGCGACCTTCGCCAACGTCCAGTGGGGCGACTTCGGCCTGCTGATCATCGGGATGCCGCTGTTGGCAGCCGGCGTCGCGTGGCTGTTCGGCGGCCGCCAGCCGTCGGCCGTCTCGCGTCAGCCACTGGAATAGCCTCGCGCCAGGCACTAGCGTCGGCCACACAAATAACAGAAGAAACTCACAACGCGGCCGTCCCGACACGCCTGGAAATCCGGGCTTCGGGACGGTCGCGTCGCTATCGTGAGATTTCGTGACGGAGGTAGTGGCGTCAGAGGCACCAGCGTTCAGCGTGGTGGCTGATGTCGCGATCGTGAAGGGGCGGACTCCGGTCGGCGACAGCGCCTGGCTCTCGTTCCCCGACGGAACCGCGCGCCGCGAAGCCGTCCACGTCATCCACGACCTTCCGGCCCTGGTGGTCGAGTCGGTGTTCGGCCTCGGCGACGGTGCCTGGGGCGCCCGCGCGTCCGGGCGGTTCTGCGGGCTCAGTCTCGTCACCGACGCGGTGGCCGGGCGCCGGGCGGTCGCGAAGGCCGCCGTCAGCGCGGTGCTCAACCGCTGGGGCGACGGCCCGGACACGCCCGCCGGGGTGCGGGAGCGGCTGCGCGGGTCGGGGCCGGACGCCGCCGACCTGGCCGGACGGCTGACCGACGAGCAGATCCAGATGGCGGCCGCCGGGGTGCGGCGGCTCTACCGGGACTGGGCCGCGCTGCCGGCCGGCGGCACGTTGCGGGCCACCTGGCCGCTGCATGACAGCTGGCTGCGGCTCGTGTGCGGGGTCCCGTGACCAGTCGTGGCGGAACGTCACCCGACGGCCGCCGGACCTTGGCCGTTCGTTCACCACGGCGTTGACCCGATCTACGATCCTTCCAGAGCGATGGCAACTACCGTGACTACCTCAACGCTGGCATCATTGGCGATGAACATGGATGGCATCGTGATGGGCGCTGCCCCTGGGCCCCCCGTCGGCCATGCTCCAGGGACCCGGCGTTGAGCACCGGCGCGGCGGCCAGG
>Ga0335075_10004310_pt1 | contig 22316 bp, 18 predicted proteins | sample Lox_Sample_24_FD_206723 | JGI IMG/M metagenome (GOLD analysis project Ga0335075, IMG submission 206723) | Soil microbial communities from Loxahatchee National Wildlife Refuge, Florida, United States - Lox_Sample_2.4 | ecosystem: Environmental > Terrestrial > Soil > Wetlands | place: USA...
TCTCGACGACTGCTGGCAGGAAGCCTTCCGCCAAGCCTGGGAAGCGCTGCGGACCGGGAACATCGTCGTCGGAGCCTGCGCGGCGACTGCCGACGGGGCGATCGTGCACGCGGCACGCAACCGCGTCACAGACGGCGAGGGCCCATCCGGAGAGATCTTCGGCTCGTCGCTGGCGCACGCCGAGATGAATGTCCTTGCGCGGCTACCCTTCCGCACGACGACGCTGGTGACGATAACGACGACTCTCGAGCCCTGCATCCAGTGCTCCGCGGCCATCAGGCTCGGCCCCGTCGCCGTGGTCCGGTTTGCGGGTGCCGACCCGCTCTGGGAAGGCTGTCACGACTTCAGCCCGCTCTCGCGCCGCGAAGCGACTCGCAACGGCAAGGTCAGCCTCACCGGGCCGCGTGATGACGAGATCGGCCTGTTCGGCACGCTGATCTCGCGCTTCGGCCCGGGGCTTAATGACCGGGTCGAGGCTCAGCTGAGGGAACTCGGCGAGGCCGACATCCTGGACCTGGCTTACGCTCTCGAAGCCAGCGGCGCCGTACGGTGCCTTGCCGCCCTGGACGTGCAGGATGCGTTCAGCGAGCTCTATCCGCAGCTCACGAACCTGCGCGCGCGGCGATCCGTGCGCGCAACAGTCTGAGCGGCCAGCAGTCCCCGTCCGGGCGGACCGAGGCGAGCTAGCCCCGATGGCCGCGAATCGCGTTGCGGGCTGCCACCCTGGCCTGGTTCAGCGGCTCGAGCCACGAGTAGGAGCGGTAGGCGTTGCGCTCCACCAGGCGCAGCTTCGCGCCGCGCGGGCCTGCCGGATGCTGGTAGCTGGCCGGCCGGTACCGCTGGAAGTCGTCGTGCATCCGCCGGAAGAACTGCCGCCGCTGAGCACGCGGCACGAGACCCGGCAGCCCGATCCGCCCGACACCGAATCCGGTGGTCTCCAGCACCGTGCTGTAGTGCCAGATCGCCCGCTCGAAGATCGCCGCGAGGAGCGCGTCACTGACCGGCTGCCCGGCTGATTCCCGCTGCGCCAGCAGGGCGAAAACGCGCCGGTACGACTCGAAAACAGCGAGCTGAGCCGTGCTCGTCGTCGCCATCGCCGAGCCGGGGCGCAGGCGCCGGTACTGGTAGCACACCTCGACGACCGCACCGATGACCTCTGCGGACAGGAGCGCCGCGCAGGTCAGCAGGATGTCCTCGTGGATGCCGCCCGCGAAGCTGACGCCGAGTCCGGCGAGGAAGTCGCGCCGGAACAATTTGCTCCACGATGTCATGGTCAGGTTGATGAGCTGCGGCTGATCCTCCAGCGTGCAGCCCTCGGCTGGTACTGCGGACAGCAGTCCGGCGCCCGGGTTCGTCTCCGTCCGGCCGCCGGGGTACGTGCTCGCCCAGTTGATCAGCAGCACGTCCGGCTTTGCCGAGGACAGCGCCATCGTCACCGCCGCGAGGCCGCCCGGCGCGAGCCTGTCGTCGCCGTCGACGAACCAGACGTACTCCCCCGTTGCCAGTTCGAGCGCCCGGTTGCGAGCTGGGCCCTGGCCGCCGTTAGTCTCCAGGTGCAGCACGCGCAGCCGCGAGTCGGCGGCCGCGCGCTCGTCGAGGATCGCGCCGCTGCGGTCCGGCGAGGCATCGTCGACGGCGATGACCTCGACGTCGAAGTCGTCCGCCAGAATGGAGTCCAGGCACGCGGGCAGGAAGTCGGCGACGTCGTAGACCGGGACGATGATCGAGATGCCCGGCACCTGGAGTCCTGCCTTCCTTGTCAGCCCTGGGACACCGGCACGGCAGCGCCGCCATCCGTCTCGACTGGCAGCTCACCGGCCTGGTCGACGTGAAGCCTGGACGGCCACCAGTTCCACCGGCCGAGGAGCACTACGGTCGAGGGCACCAGCAGCGTACGCACCAGGAAGGTGTCCATGAGGATGCCGAGCGCGAGGCCGAGCCCGATGTCGCGGACCTGACTGGCACCCGATCCGCTTCCGGCCGCAATGGTCAGCACGATGAAAGACCCGGCAAGCACCAGCCCGGCCGAGGTGACGGTCGTGCCCGTTTTCTCGATCGCCTTCGCGACCGCCTGCCGCAGTGGCAGCCGGTGCGCCTCCTCCCGGATGCGTGTCATCACCAGGATGTTGTAATCCTCGCCGAGTGCGAGCAAGAAGATGAACATCAGGAACGGCATGAAGAACACCAGGCCGCCGTTGCCGCCGATCTTGATGAAGACGATCACCGACAGCCCGAGTGCGGCCAGGTACGAGATTCCGACCGAGGCGATGAGGTAGAGCGGCGCGACGAGGCTGCGCAGCACCAGCGCCAGCAGGATCCCGATGGCGAGGATGGCGATCGGGATGATGTGCTTAAGGTCGCTGGTGGAGATGCTGCTGATGTCATACAGCGCGGGTGCTTCGCCGCCGACGCCGACGGCCACCGCGCCGACCGACTTCCGGACGTCCGCGGCGGTCGCCCGGATCGACGGCACTGCATCGAGCGCGGCAGTGCTGCCGGGATCGCCGGCCTTGAGCCCGGTGGAGAACTGCACCGTCCGGCCGTCCGGGCTCACGTAGTTGGCGGTCACCCGGTACAGCTCATAGGCCTGCGCCGGGATCCGGCCATGGTCAAGGGCAGCCGGAGACGGCGTCGCCGGCAGTTTGCTCGCCGGCCCGAGCGCGCCGCACAGGCCCGCGAACTGTGACGCGGTCAGCGTGATCCCGCCAACCGGATTGAGCGGTCCGGTCACCTGGGTGAACTTGCCACTCGCCCGGAGCTCGCTGGTGGCCTTCGCCAGCGGCCCCGGGTCCTGGCAGACCGGCGTAGCGAACTTGTAGATCAGGCTCGTGGGGTTGGCTGCCGCCTGCGGGAAGTGCTTCGTCAGCTGCGCCGTGCCCGCCGCCGAGTCGCTGTGCGCGGGCGGGGTCGTGTCGCCCCCGAAGCCGCCGGAGGAGTAGCCGATCACGCCGAACGCCAGGCCGCCGAAGAACACGACGCCGGCCAGCAGGGTCGGAACCGGATGCTGGACGATCCGCCCGGCTATCCGGCCCCAGGTACCAGGCCGCCCACTGCCCTGCGTGCTCCACGGCAGAAGCTTGGGCCGGCCGAACCAGGACTGGAAGAGCGTGCGCTTCACTGCGAGCAGCGACAGCCGGATTGACAGCAGCGCGGGCAGCAGGGTAAGCCCGGCCAGCAGGATGACACAGACCGCGATGACAAACGGCCAGGCCAGGTCCGAGTAGAACGAGAAGGTCGCTAGCAGCAGGGTCAGCGTGGCCGCGATCACCGTCGCCGCGGACGCACTGATCGACTCTCCGACCCGCGTCACTGCCCGGACGATCGCGTCCCGCGCGGGCGGCCGCGGATGCGCGAGATCGGACAGGATGCTGCCAGCGGCCGACGCGCGCCCCTCGAACCGCTCTCCCCCGGTCTCGTGCCCGGCCGCGCGCAGTTCCTCGCGCACGCGGAACACCAGGAACAGCCCGTAGTCCGTCCCCGCGCCGATGACGAGCACGATCAGCAGGAGCTGGGCGATCGGCGAGACCTGCAGCCCGTGCTTGGCAGCCTCGGCCACCAGCGGTCCGGCGATCGTCACCGAGACAGCAGGGGGGATCACGGTCGTGATCGCCAGCGTGAACGATCGGAATATCAGCACCAGCAGCACGATGACGAACACCACCGACAGGTCCTCGACCTTGTTACCGGTGTTGCCGGACGCAGCCTGCTGATCCACCTGGATCGCGAGGTCGCCGGCCAGGTGCACCTGCAGAGTGGGCGGCACGTGTGCGGCCCTGATCTGAGCGCGCAGCCCGTCGACGAGATTCTTGGCGTAGTCGGGGTTGCCGCTTCCCGCGACGCCGGCGAGCGCGACGAACTGCTGCGCCTGGCCGTCGGTGGACTTCCCCTCGTTGATCACCCGGGTAATGCCGGGCACAGTCCCGAGGCGCTTCTGCAGCCCGTCCAGCGCCGTGTTGTCGGCGGACGTCAGCGGCCCGCCGTTAGTCGTCGCAGCGACAACCGGGATCGGCTGCTGGTTGGCCGTGCCGAACGGCTTAGCCAGAACGGCGGCCTGCGAACTCGGCGCGCTGGCCGGCAGGAACTTCTGATTGTTGCCCTGGGTGACGCTCGACAGTGCCGGCAGCTGAGTGGCCGCCGCGATCGCCAGGGCGATCCACAACAGTGCCACCAGCCAGCGGAAGCGAACACTGAATCGGCCGATCGCCCCGTAGATCGCATCGACTCGCATGACCAGCGATCCTACGGGACACCGGTGACCGCTCCCATCGGGCCCGGCCCAGGTCAGCAGGGCTTAGCTGGTGTGTTACCCGGCGTTCGGCGAGGTGTCGGCCGGTCTTTCGTCGGCCAGCTCGTCGACCGCCCCGGTGAGCTCCCGCACCGCCGGAAGCGCCGCGGCAAGACTTCGTCGGCTGCCGGCCGACAGGGTGGTCAGGGCCGCGGCCAGAATGCGCGCATTGACCGTCTGCCACTCCGCGACGACAGCCTGGCCCGGGCGCGTCAGGTCGAGCGCGGCAGTGCGCCGGTCGTCGACGCCGCCGGACCGGATCACGAGCCCGGCTCGCAGCATGCTGTTGACCAGCGTGGCCACGGAACTGGGCGCCAGGCGCAGCAGCCGTGCGACCTGTCCGGGCCGGGCGGCCGGATTCTCCGCCAGGCAGGACAGGAACTCCAGCTGAGCCACCGACAGTCCGCCGGGCAGCTCACCGCCGCGACCGCTAGCCCGCGCAGCCCGGCGCATGGCGCGCCGCAGCCGGGAGATCGCGTCCGCGAGCGCCAGTCCGGCCGGGTCGGCGTCCGCCGCTACCGAGCCGCTGTTCATGTCGACCCATCCTGCCGGAAACGCGCCAGCTTCCGCCCGCCGCCACCACCGCGACGCGCCCGCCGGGGCGACGTGTCACTGGTTATGACGCGCCCGCGCCCGGAATGCCCCGATTACCGCGTCCACAACCAGTAACATGTCTAGCCCAGCTCAGCCCGACGCGCCCGCCCGGGGCCACGTGTCACTGGTTATGACGCGCCCGCGCCCGGAATGCCCCGGTTTCCGCGTCCACAACCAGTAACATGTCCAGCCCAGCTCAGCCGAACGCACCCGAATGCTGCTGGCTCTCCTGTACGGCCCCGGCCGCGGGGGCAACTCCGCCAGCGCTGAGAGGCCGGATGGCCATGGAGATGCCGACCGCGCAAGCAGCCGCAACGGCGAGGATCGCGAACGCGAGAGTGCCGCCCGGCCGTCCGGGACCCGCGAGGTGGAGCGCGAGTGTCACCAGCGCGATGCCGAAGGTGGTGCCGATGCCGCGTGCCATGTTCACCAGGCCGCCGAGGACGGCCGCGGACTGCGCGGCCCCGGTGCGCATGATGGCCGCGTTGTTCGCCGGGACGAACACCCCGAGGCCGAGCCCGGCCGCCCCGAGCAGCGCCACGAGTCCGGCTGTCGAGCCGTCCAGGAACGGCAGGCCGGCCAGCGCTGCTGTCGCCGCGGCTGCGCCGATCGCGCCGCGGGTGCGGTTCGGCATCGCAGCCGGGAAGACCTTCTCCGCGGTAAGCGCGGCGATCCCGAAACCGACGGGCAGGGCGGAGAGGATGAGCCCTGTTGTTACCTCGTTTCCGTGCCCGGACAGGAGCTGTGGCACGAGCACCAGCGGGCCGAACAGGACGAGATAGCCAAGGAACGCCCCCGTCAGGCACAGGGCGAGCCGCGCCGAGCGGACCAGGGCCAGCGGGATGAGCGGAAAGCGGGCGCGAAGCTGCCGGGCGGCAAAGGCACCCGCGGCGGCGAGGGCAAGCGCGGCCATCACGGCAGCTGACCAGCCGGGCACCGGCAGGCCGCCGGCCACCGACAGCGCGACGAGCAGGGCCGTCGTGGTGATCCCGAGCAACACGGCGCCCAGCCAGTCGAAGGAGTCGGTGCGGCTCAGCTGGCGGGTACGCGGCAGCAGGTACCGGCCGGCGACGATCGCGACGATGCCGACGGGCACGTTGATCCAGTAGACGGCGCGCCAGCCGACGGTCTGGGTCAGCAGGCCGCCGAGCGTCGGGCCGAGGCCGAGGCCGATGGCCTGGGCGGCAGCCTGGATGCTGAGCGCGAGCCGCATCCGGTGCGCCGGGACACTGGTCGTGACCAGGGCGACGCTGTTGGCCTGCAGCATGGCCGCGCCGACCGCCTGGAGCACCCGGAAGCCAATAAGGATGCCCAGGGTCGGTGCAAAGCCGCAGGCCAGCGAGCCGAGGGTAAAGACGACAAAGCCATAGGTGTAGATCAGCTTGCGGCCGACGCCGTCGGCTATCCGGCCCGCCGGGGTGACGAGCGCGACGAGCACGAGCAGGTACGCCAGCGACACCCACTGGACGCCCGCGAGCGGGGCGGCGAAGGCGCGCTCCATGGGCTTGAAAGTGAGCGTGACGATGCTGGCGTCGAGCTGTCCCATGAACGCGCCGAAGCAGACAACTCCGACAGCAAGCCACGGCGCCCGCGGGTTCCGCCGGATGACCTCGGGGCGAGGCAGCTCAGTCAAGATACTTCTGTAAGAGAACATTTCTGTTACAGAGCTTACCTTAAGGCGGACGAGGCTGTGAACCCTGGCCGGGCGATTATCGGGAAGCGGCACGCCATCGCGCCGTATCGTGTCTGGTGATGCTGGTCATGGGGGGCCACGCTGATCCGGCATGACACCGCAACCCGGATTGTCTCCGGACATGCCGGGCGAGGTGCTGGCCTGTCAGCGGTAATGCCGGCAGACTCGTCTAGGGCAGTTCCGCGCCCCGCCTCTGCGCGGCCGGGCAGCCGCAGGAGGGACACCGATGCAGGAGCTGCGCCTGGTCGCAGTCAGCGAGGACGGCAGTTATGCCATCCTCGCGGTGCCTGGGCGTAGCGGACGGTTCCTGTTGCCCATAGACGACCGGCTGAGGACGGTGGCCAAGGGTCAGTTCTCCCGGCTCGCCCAGTACGAGATCGAAGTGGAGAATCCGTTGCGACCCAAGGAGATCCAGGAGCGCATCCGGGCTGGCGAGACAGCGGACGAGATCGCGGACGCGGCGGGGATACCGCCGGACAAGATCCGCAGGTTCGAGGGGCCGATCCTGGCCGAGCGCCAGTACCAGGCCGAGCAGGCTCAGCGCGCCACCATCCGCGGGCGCAGCGAATCCGGACCGGGGCCGCGGCTCGGCGACATCGTCACCGAGCGGCTGGCTGCCGCTGGGGCGCATTCGGACTCGGTCGAGTGGGACTCGCGCAAGCGGCCCGACGGCAACTGGCAGGTGGAGCTGCGCTTCAGCATTGGTGGCCGGACGAGCGCTGCGACCTGGGTCTTCGACCCGCGTAAGCGGCATGTGATCCCGGACGACGACCAGGCAGTTCAGCTGTGCCTGCCGCAGGACGAGTGGGCAGCGAGCTCGTTCGCGGAGCGGAACCGCGCGGCGGCCACCGCGACGGTGACTCCGATCGGGTCCCGGCAGCACGGCGGATTCACCGAGTCGCGGCAGTCCGACCGCCGCGGCGCAGTCCCCGCCCGGCAGCGCGACAACGGACTGCCGGCAGCGGCTGAGAATGGCGCGACTGAGTCTGTGGCCGCTGGCGCCGCTGGCGGGACCGGCGGAGCTGGCGGTGGCGCGCCTGACACCGGGCCAGGTCCGGCGGCCGGGACGGCAGGCGCCGCGGCAGCCGGCGCTGACCGCACCGAGCGGCCCCCGAAGACGGCGGCGCAGGCGGAGCCGCTGCCCGAGCCTGCCGCTGTAGGTGCCGGTCACGGCGACGCTGCCGAGGCTCCCGCTGTCCCGGCTAAGAAAGCGTCGGGCAGCCGGTCCAGGCGCGCGTCGATGCCGTCCTGGGACGAGATCATGTTCGGCAACTCCCGGCAGCAGGACTAGCGGACCCGGTCACCTGCGTTCCGGGCGTAGGATGCGATCCGCCCGGGATCCTGTCGGATTTCGGCTCGGATCCGGCTCGAAATACGGCTCGGAGTGACGGAGTGAGGTGGCGTGCGCCGGGGCGCGAGAAGCGGCCGCAGCAGGTCAGTGCCGGCGTCGCTGGCGTTGCTGCTGGCCGGAAGCTTGCTCGGCGGATGCGGGCTGCTCGGTAAGCCGCAGCCGCTCAGCGCCGACGCTCCCCTGACGATGTCGGTCACCAGCCCCGACTTCATCGGCAACGTCATCCCCCCGCAATTCACCTGTCACGGCGCGGGCGAGAGCCCGCCGATTTTCTGGTCCGGGGCACCAGCCGGCACCAAGTCGCTGGCGCTGGTCATAGACGACTCGGCGGCCCCGATCTCGCCGAAGGTTTACTGGATCGTCTTCGACATCGGAACGGATACGACCGACCTGCAGGCCAACGCGGCCGGCGGCACCGGGCCCAAGGCGGCCAGGACGCAACTCCCGCCGCACGCCCGGACGGCCTACAACAGCGCCGGGACCGCGACCTACGACCCGCCCTGCCCGAAGGGCTCGTGGCACAATTACCGGTTCACGATCTACGCGCTCAACACGTTCTTCGGCAGCCGTCTGCCTGCGCATCCGCAGTTGCTGCAGGCGTGGACGACTATCGCCCAGCATGTCATCGCCCGGGGCACGCTGACGGCGCGTGCACTCCCGACGGCAGCAGCGCCGACGAACTCCTTGCGCAGCGGGAATCCTGCTGCGCGCACCGGTCGCTGAGCGTGATCATCCATTTACAGATAACCGACACGCGCTGGCAAACTTCCCGAATTACGTGACAAGCCGTATAGCGTTCGACACAATCACTGTTCAGGCAGATCAAGCCTTTGCAGCAAAATCGAGGGTGCTTGCACATCAGGGGGAGACTCGCGTCGATGGCCGCGCGGGTCTGGCTAGCGCCACCCCGTGGCCACGTCAGTGGGATGGTGTGATGATCACGATCTTGGAAGTCCTCGGGGCTGTGGTCGTGCTAATCGTCATTATTGCCTTTGCCGCGCTGCGCTTCCTGCGTGCCGACGATTCCGATCCCTTCGACGAAATCCCCGAAGAACCACGACGCATCCGCCGGCCGGCCGACGCGGCACAGGCCGAACACCCAGTTCCTGCCATGGCCCAGAGCCGCGCGCCGCAGTCGGGACGTGACCAGTGGACTGCCCGTGAACAGCGGCCCGCACCCGGCCGCTCCCCCGTACCTGTACCCGATCGCGTTCCCGTACCGGACCGCGGTGCCGCTTACCGCGATCGTGTCGCGCGAGATGGTGGCGGGCGACCCGCCAGCCCTCGGCCCGCGAGCGCTGTGTCGGCTGCGAGCACTGGGCTGGCCGCGTCGGCGGCCAGCACCGGGTCGGCCGCGAGCAGTGTCGCGCCCTCGAGTGCCGGCCGTCGGCCAGCTCCCTCAGCACCCCGGCCCGCCGCTGCGAGCGCCCGGCCTGCCCGGAACAGCCGGGGCGTGGAGCCGGACTCCTGGGACTCGCTGTCAGACGTTGATTACTGGGCGGAACTCGCCGCCGACAAGCCCTTCACATCCGCTGATGCCCCGACCACGGTGTCGGCTGCCAAGCCCGGCGCGGATGCGCCACGCACGGCTCCGACGAGGCCGACTCTGCGGAGCGAGTCAGGTCCGCTCAGTGAGTCGAGTGCGCTGCCGACGCGCCAGCGGTCCTCCCCTGGCGGTGCGCGGACGGGCGGCAGGCCCACGGACCTCACTGAGCACATCGATGTGCGTGCAGTGCGCGGAGGCGGCCGCTACGACTCCGCGGACCCGGGTGACCAGAGCCTGGCTGCGCTGGCTCGGCTCGGCGACCAGCAGGCCGGTACGGCTGCACGCCACCGGCCCGGTCCGGGCCAGCAGCGTCCGGCGGCGCCGGGCACCGGTCCGCAGCGTGCAGCGGCCGCGGGTTCGGGCCAGCAGCGTCCGGCCGCACCGGGCACCGGTCCGCAGCGTCCGGCCGCATCGGGCACCGGTCCGCAGCGTCCGGCCGCATCGGGCACCGGTCCGCAGCGTCCGGCCGCACCGGGCACCGGTCCGCAGCATCCGGCCGCAGCGAGGTCCGGCTCGGCCCCTCGCCCGGCGAGCGCTCAGCGGCCGGGAACGGGGTCACGGCCGGTTCAGCCTGCGGCGCCGCCGCTGGCCGCAGCGCCCGTGCCCAGCTCGGGCCCGCACACGCGGCCACCGCTTCCGGGCGATGATGACCCGCTGACCAGTCCCTCGTTTCCGGCGATTAATACTTCCGACAGCCGTTCGTACCGCGGGCGCAGGTCGAAGAGTTCCGGCCCCGGCGATTCGCAGCCGCCGACCGGCTACAGCGACCCGTCGCCATCGTTCCCGTCCTATCCGGCCGTCGGCGACCACGCGGTCACCGGACCACACGGGTATCCGGCCCAGCCTCCTGCCGCCTCCGCCGCGCCCTCGCATCCCTCGGCGGCGCCCGTCGCTAACCCCTACGGCAGCTTCGTCGGCTCAGCGCAGCCGACCTACTCCGACGCGGCGGGTCAGCTGGATGCGGTCGCTTATGGCACCGGGTTCGCGGCCGGCCGACAGGCAGTCGCCGGCGTCAACTGGTACAGCGACCCAAGCGACGGCCAGTCCGCCGGTTATCTGCCCCCGCCGCCATCCAACGGCAACGGCAACGGCAACGGTCATGGTTCCGGCGGTTACTCGGCATCCGACCTCGGCATCAACTACTCCGACCCGGTCTACACCGTCGGCCAGGCACCGCAGTCCGGCGGCAACGGACAGCACGGCTACCTGCCGAGCCCGTACGACAATGGCCACCGCGCCCCAGAGCCCGGTTATGACAGCTACCAGGGCCATCCCGGCTACAGCACCGGCGGTCAGTACCAGCCATGACGGAGCCGCTACCGCTTTCGCTTTACCCCCGGGCTTGACAAGACCCTGCGGTCCGCGCCCACAATGTGCGGACCCCCAAAGCAGGTGACATGCAACTGAGAGCCCAAGACCACGCCCGTAGTTATCACCTGCATAAGCTGGCCACTGCGCTGGATACCGAGGGCTTCCACGCCACTGTGAAGACCTCGTACCCGGCCGCGCTGCATGTCTTTATGCCAGGCGCGTCGATGCTCGCCGAGAGTATCGACTGTGTGCCGGGCACGGACGATTCCGGTCGGCTGCACTGGTATTACCGCTGGTCATGGGGTGAGCTGCTGTGCGATGCCAGCGACCCGCCCGGCGCCGCAGCCAAGATCGCTGAAGTGCTCTCGGCGCGGTAAGCCGCAGCCCGCACATCAGCCAATTTCGGGTAACGGCTGCTCGTAAAGCCGGGCTCACCGGGTGACACAGGTCATAGTCACGATAATCTTTCCACCACACGCAGCGCCCCTGGCGCCGGCCGATCGCCGACGACCAGGGACGCGCGCTTTTTTGCGGACGACGGAAACGGGCGACGGAGACGGGCGACGGGCAGCGGCGAGAGCCGGGCCTGACGGCGAAGCAGAGTGGAGGGATCGTCGAAGTGCAGGTTGCTCAGGCAGGCAGGCTCAGCAACGTCAGGTACGACATACGCGGACCGGTCCTTCGGCGAGCTCGCCAGCTCGAGGCAGCCGGACACGAGATCCTCAAGCTCAATCTGGGCAATCCCGCACCCTTCGGCCTGGACGCGCCCGAAGACGTGCTCAACGACGTGGTCAAGCACATCGCGGACGCCCAGGGCTACAGCGACGCCCGCGGCATCCAGCCCGCGCGGGAGGCCGTGGCGCAGTTCTTCGACCGTCGCGGCGTCGTCGGGGTGACGGCGGACGACGTGTTCCTGGGCAACGGGGTTTCCGAGCTCATCGTGATGGCGCTGCAGGCGCTGCTCGACACGGGCGACGAGGTCCTGGTGCCAAGCCCGGACTACCCGCTGTGGACCGGAGCGATCAACCTCTGCGGCGGCCAGGCGATGCATTACCGGTGCGACGAGTCGAACGACTGGAACCCGGATCTGGATCACCTGGCCAGCCGGATTACCGACCGCACCCGGGCTCTCGTGATCATCAACCCGAACAACCCCACCGGCGCGGTCTACTCCCACGACACGATGCTGGGCATGCTCGAGCTGGCGCGCAAGCACGGCCTGCTGGTGCTCACCGACGAGATCTACGACCAGATCCTCTACGACGGCGCCGTGCACAACTCGGCCGCCGCGCTCGCGCCGGACCTGCTGGTGCTGACGCTCGGCGGGCTGTCGAAGACCTACCGGCTGGCGGGTTTCCGGTCCGGCTGGCTGGTGATCTCGGGGCCGCGTGACCACGCCGCCGATTACCTGGACGGACTCGAGCTGCTGGCGAACATGCGCCTGTGCCCGAACGTCCCGGCTCAGCACGCGATCGAGCCAGCCCTCGGCGGCCGCATCGACATCACGCATCTGCTCGAGCCCGGCGGCCGCCTGCGCGACCAGCGGGACCACGCCTGGGCGAAGATCACCTCGATCCCCGGCGTGACCTGTTACAAGCCGGCCGGCGCGCTGTACTTGTTCCCGCGCTTGGATCCCGAGGTTTACCCGATCCGGAACGACGAGCAGATGATGATCGACCTGCTGGAGCAGCAGCACGTGCTGCTGTCGCACGGCAGCGGTTTCAACCTGCCGACGACCGACCATCTGCGGATGGTGTTCCTCGCCGCCGTGCCGGTACTGGACGACGCAATCGCGCGGCTGGGCACCTTCCTGACGACGTACCAGCAGTAGCGGCCGCCTGCGTTCGTCATGGAGTACATCTGCGTAGCACCAGTGCGCGGATTGACCTCCATGCCACGGACCGCCCGGACAGCTACACCGGCGCGGCCTTGCGGTAGTGCCTCACCAGCTCGTTGGCGTAGCGGCGGCCTAGCTCATCGCCGTGCTGCGCGATCCATTCGGTGAGGACGGTCGTGCCGGTAGCCGGCTCAGCGGAGTCCGCGAGCCCGGCCGCCATCGAGGCATACTCGTGCGCAGTCAGGAGCGTGTCGCGCAGCATGACGTCGAGCGCGCCGGCCAGGACGGGAATGAGGGCACCGGGCACAGGGACGATCACCGACCGGCTGCCGACCGCCGCCCGGATGGTGTCCACTAGCTGCCGGAAGGTGACGGACTCCGGTCCAACGGCATCCACAGTCGGGTTGTCTGTCCGGGCGCCTAGCTCGACGCACAGCGCGGCGAGGTCGTCAACGTGGATCGGGCGCAGCCGGTAGTCACCCCGGCCCCCGATGGCGAAAACAGGCAGGCGACGGAGGAGCCAGGCGATGTTGTTGAGCAGCACCCCGTCGCCACCGAACAAGATCGCCGGGCGGGCAATGGCATAAGACGGCACGCCTGAGTCAGCCAGCGCCTGCTCGACCGCCGCCTTCCCGCGGAAGTACGGGTCATGCGAGTCCGCGCTCGCGTGCGTGATGGAAACGTGGACGATCCGCTGAACGCGCGCGGCTGCCGCTGCGGCGAACAGCACCCGGCTGTTGGCCACGGCTACGTCATGGGTCAGCGAACCGTGCGGGAATCTGACCCAGTACGTGTTGTACAGCGTGTGCACACCGGTCAGCGAGGCCACCAGCTCACGCTCGTCAGAGAAGTCCAGCGGCTGGATGTCGATGAGTGTGTCCGCCGGCGCGCGGCCTGGATGTCCGGTCAGGGTTCGTACCTGATGCCCGCGTGCCAGCAGGTCGCGAGCGATCACCGCACCCGAGTAGCTGAACGCGCCGGTGACAGCATCGACCTGGCTCATGTCGTCTCCTGAGTACGGGAACTTTTACGGGCACCAGCAGCCGGGAGCCGCAGGGTGCCGAGCACGTCAAGCATCCGGGCCAGCGCGTGTGCCCGGTCAAACACCGCAAGGGCCGCGTCCCGGTCCCCGTCGAGCGTGGCCAGCAGCTCGAGCCCGAGGAACCCGGCGACCAGAGCGTGCGCTGCCTCGCCCGGCGGCACCAGTGCCGCCGCAGCGGACCGGCCGAGTGCGCGGCGCATGGCTTCTTCCGCGAGCTCACGCCACGGTCGGAGCCGCTGCGAGACCTGCTCCCCCAGCCCCGGCACGGACTGCGCTCCGGTGATCATTTCGACGAGCACCCGGACGTGACCGGAGTCCAGATCCTGCAGGAAGATCGACCGCGCCGATTCGGCAAGCGCCGCGACCGATGTGGCATGTGCCAGGAGTTCCTGGTAGGTGGCCATGCGCCGGGCACTGACTTCGTCGAGCGCAGCGAGCAGCAGCTCGTTGACGGAGCCGAAATGGTAGAAGACCAGTGCCTGACTGCAACCAGCCCGCGCGGCGATCTCCCGTGCGCTTGCGCCCGCGAATCCGGTCTCGCGGAGCGCCTCGATCGCCCCGGTCACCAGGGCAGCGCGGACATCGGCCGACTGCGTGCGGAGCACGCCAGCTCCGCTCTCGGATCTCCGTCCAGCCTTGGCCACAGGCCCTCTCAAGCAGTTAATTTGAGCAACTGCTCAGAGTCTACCCCCTGGCATTTTCGGGCTCGTGCGCGGGAGTCAGCGTCGCGAGCCAGCGACGCGCGGCGCGCGGCGAAGTCAGGCGAACGACCACGGCACCGAGTGGCGGATCAGCCACCCAGGCGCGCATCCGCTCACGCTTGTGCGCGAAGGACTGGAAGTGCCATGCGATGATCGAGTTCCGGGAGAAGGTCTGGCGCAGCGTCTCGACGTTGCCGTTGCAGATCGGCTTATGGTCGAGATTCCGCATCAGCGTGCGGCGCACGAGGCGGCTCAGCGACAGCCAGCGCGGATAGTCGAGCGCGACAATCAGCTGAGTCCGCGCCAACGGTACGTCCAGCCACTTGCGGTAGGCGGAATCGAGGACCCACTGCTCCCCCGCGCAGATGGCCTCGATGCGGCGCCGCTGCTCGTCGTCCGGCACAACGACCCAGCCGGGCTCCCAGGTGAGGTCATCGACCGGGTGGAAGGACAGGCCCGTCCGCTCGGCTACCTGACGCGCCAGCGTGCTCTTGCCCGATCCTGTCACCCCGTAGATCAGGATCCTGTCGGCCACGACGCGATGTTACCCGCGCCCGGGGACGAGTAGCTAGCGAGATTGCGCAGCGCGGGAGACCATCGGATCAAGCCGGCTTCATCGCAGCCGGACCGGGCGGCACGCGAGAGAGGGGCTGCCATGCCCGTCGTGCAGGCGAACGGCATCGACGTGAACTACGAAGTGCAGGGCGAGGGTGAGCCACTGGTACTGATCCCGTACCTGGCGGCCGATCAGGCCTGTTATGCGTTCCAGGTGGCGGACTACGCGAGGCACTTCACCTGCTACACCGTCGACCTGCGGGGCGCCGGGCTCTCCGGCAAGCCGGAAGGTGAGTACTCGACCGGCCTGCTGGCGGAAGACGTGGCCGCGTTCATGCAGGCGGCCGGGATCGACAAGGCCCACGTTTCGGGCCTGTCGCTGGGAGCTGCCGTCGGCATGTTCCTGGCGGCACTGCACCCGGAGCGCGTGAAGTCCCTCTCGCTGCACAGCGCCTGGCCGGCCACCGACCCGTTCCTGCGGGCCGTGGTCGAGGGGTGGCAGATCGTGGCGCAGGGCCTGGACAGCGTGGCCGGGATGATCATCGCCGGCGTCTTCCCCTGGTGCTTCACGCCCGAGCTGTACGCCGCCAGGCCGGAGTACATCAACCAGCTCGCCGACTTCGTCAGGAGCCGCCCCATGCCGGACGTCGACGCCTTCCTGCGTCAGTCCGGCGCCGTCCTCGGGCACGACGCTACAGCTGCGCTCGGCTCGATCACGGCGCCCACGCTCATCACGTTCGGTGAGCATGACATGGTGACCTCGACCCGGTTCGCCGGTCCGCTGTCCGAGGGCATCGCGGGGTCGGAGGTCGTCGTCTTCGGCGGGTGCGCGCACGCGCCGATCTACGAGATCACCGAGGAATTCAACCAGCGGACGCTGGAGTTCCTCCAGCGTCACGCCGGCTGATCGCCCGAGCCACCCAAACCACCCGAGCCACCCAAACCACCTGAGCCGGCCGGCGTCCTAGCCGCGCAGCGCCCGGATCGACTCCCGCAGCGACGAGGTCGTCGCGAGAACGGCCGACGGCTCGTAGCCGCAGTGTGCCATGCAGTTGGAGCAGCGCGGGTCCTTGCCGCGGCCGTAGGAGTCCCAGTCGGTCGTCTCGATGAGCTCCTTGTAGGTCTCGACGTACCCGTCCGACATCAAATAGCAGGGCTTCTGCCAGCCGAGGAGCGAGTAGGACGGGATGCCCCACGCGGTGCAGGAGAAGTCCTTCTTGCCCTCGAGGAAGTCCAGGAACAGCGGCGTGTGGTTGAGCCGCCACCGCTTCCGGTTGCCGTCGCCGAAGGCCTTGCGGAACAGCTCCCGCGTCTCCGTGACGCCCAGGAAGTGGTCCTGATCGGGCGCCTTCTCGTAGGCGTAGGCCGGCGAGATCTGCATGTCATCGATCTTGAGGTCGTCGTTGAGGTAGTCGAGCACGTCGATGATCGTCTGCGGTGTGTCGGTGTTGAAGAAGGTCGTGTTGGTGTTCACCCGGAAGCCGCGGCGCTGGCACTCCTTGATCGCGGCGACCGCGTCGTCGAACACGCCCTCCTTGCACACCGACTCGTCGTGCCGCTCCTTCAGGCCGTCGATGTGAACCACCCAGGCGAAGTACGGCGAGGGCCTGAACTTGTCGAGTTTCTTGGGGATGAGCAGCGCGTTCGTGCACAGGAACACGAACTTCTTCCGCTTGATCAGCTCTTCGACGATGACCTCGATCTGCGGGTGCATCAGCGGCTCACCGCCGGCGATCGACACCATCGGCGCACCGCACTCCTCGACGGCGGCAATCGCCTGCTCCACCGGCATGCGCTGCTTCAGCAGGCTGGCGGGCTGCTGGATCTTCCCGCAGCCCGCGCATTTCAGGTTGCAGGCGAACAGCGGCTCCAGCTCGACGAGCAGCGGGAACTTCTCCGTGCCGCGGAGCTTCTGGCGCATCAGGTAAGTCCCGACCCGCAGGCTCTGGCGCAGCGGCATACTCACGATGGCACCGTCTTTCTCATCAGTACTTCCGCGCTCGCGGAAGCTCTCTAGTTGTCGGCCGAGTCAGCGGACCGCTGCCTCAGCTCCTTCGGGAGTCCGAACTGCACGGACTCGGTGGCGACGACCACGTCCTTGGTCTGCACCTCACCCAGCCCCGCCAGCGCGGACACGATCTGCCCGACGATGGCGGGCGGTGCGGACGCTCCGGCCGCGAGCCCCACGGTGGCGGCTCCGGCAAGCCACTCAAGCTGGATGTCCTCGGCTCCGTCGACGAGGTACGCCCTCGTCCCGGCCCGCTCGGCGGTCTCCACGAGCCGCTGCGAGTTGGACGAGTTCGCGGACCCAGCCACCAGGACGACGTCGGACTCGGCTGCGATAGCCCGGACCGCGGCCTGCCGGTTAGTCGTCGCGTAGCAGATGTCGTCGCTGCCCGGCCCGGTCACCGACGGGAAGCGCCGGGTGATCGCGTCCACGATTCCGCTGGCCTCGTCGGCCGCGAGCGTCGTCTGCATGAGGAATGCCACCTTGTCGGGGTCAGCCGGAGCCAGCCTGCCGACATCCGCGACGCTCTCCACGAGCGCCATGGCGGCCGGGGCCTCGCCGAGCGTGCCCTCGACCTCCTCGTGCCCCGAGTGACCGATGAGCGCGACCAGGTACCCGTCCGAGGCGTACCGCCGCGCTTCGGCATGCACCTTGGCCACCAGCGGGCAGGTGGCGTCGACTGTCGCTAGCTGCCGCCGCGCGGCCTCGGCCCGCACCTCAGGCGAGACGCCGTGGGCCGAGAACACGACCTTCGCCCCGTCCGGCACCTCGCTCAGCTCGTCGACGAAGATCGCGCCGGCCCGCTCCAGGTCCGCCACGACAGTGGCGTTGTGCACGATCTGCTTGCGGACGTACACCGGGGCGCCGTACTGCTCCAGCGCCAGCTCGACGATCTCGATCGCGCGCTCGACGCCGGCACAGAACGAGCGCGGGCTCGCCAGCAGCACCCGGCGCGGCCCGACCGCGGCCGCCCAGCGCTGCAGGGCGGGAGCGGCCCGCCGCAGCGACCGGAGTGCTGCCAGGCCGCCGGGAATGATGGCGGGGCTGAAGACCGGCTGGCCGGGCGTGTCGGAGATCGCCCGGATCACCGCCGCCGGACGGCCGGGCGCGGCAGCCAGCAGCGGCGCGGACTCCATGTCGACCGCGATCGCGCCCGTCGCGGCCAGCTTCTCGTGCTCGCCGCCGCGCACCAGGTGATCGACCGTGAGAAGTGGGCCCGTGACAACCCGCAAGCCTGCCCGACGAAGTTCACCGGCAAGAAACGCGGCCGACTCACACTCAGTCGTCGTCACGCCGTCGGTCACCGAAGTGGCCACCACGACGTCGCCGGGCCGCAGGTCATGACGCAGAGCCGCACCGACGCCGGCGACAGCGAGCATGTCCGGCGACGACTCGGCGATCCGCGCGGCGGCGGCCGCGGACCGCACGGGCCCGTAACCCGTCCTGACGACGCGGACCGATTCGGCGCCGCCCGTCCCGGCGAGCCCGCGCCGCAGCGCCCGGGCCTCGAGGCCCAGGGGCGCGCAGACCGTGAGCTCACTCATCGGGATCCGTCCTGCGTGATGGCATCCAGGTAGCGGCCGAGCGCACTGACCGGGAACACCAGCCGATATAGGTGGTAGTTGATGTAGAAGTCGCCGGGGAAGCCGGTCCCGGTGAACTGCGGCTCGTCCCAGGTACCGTCCGGCTGCTGCGTGCGGGCCAGCCAGGCCGCCCCGCGCTCGGCGCTGCGCACAGCATCGTCACCGCCGGCCGCCAGCAGCGCCAGCAGGGCCCACGCGGTCTGCGACGCGGTCGACTGACCGCGGCCCGCCCAGGCCGGGTCGGTGTAGGACCGCAGATCCTCCCCCCAGCCGCCGTCGGAGTTCTGATGCTCGACGAGCCAGGCGACGGCGCGCCGGATGCACGGCTTTCCGGGCAGGACGCCCGCCGCGATCAGGGCGGGAACGACAGCGCCGGTGCCGTACACGTAGTTCGCGCCCCAGCGCCCGAACCAGGACCCGTCCGCTTCCTGAGCCCGCAGTAGCCAGGCAACTCCGCGGCGGACGGCGCGCGTTCCGCCCAGGCCTGCGGCGGCCAGGGCCTCCACGGTGTGCGCGGTGACGTCCGCCGATGGCGGGTCGATCACCTCACCGAAGTCGCAGAACGGCAGCTTGGTCACCATGCGGGAGGTATTGTCCGCGTCGAAAGCACCCCAGCCGCCGTCCCGGGACTGCATCCCGACCAGCCAGTCCAGCGCGCGGGCCGCGGCGGCGCCGGTTCGCTGCGCGGACTCCTCGTCCGGCTGCTCGACCCGGCCGAGCGCGAGCAGCACCTCGGCGGTGTCGTCGACGTCGGGGTAGCCGTCGTTGTCGAATTCGAAGGCCCAGCCGGCGGGGGCAAGCCCGGGCCGCTGCACCTGCCAGTCGCCCGGGCCGCGGATCTCCTCCGACAGCACCCAGCGCGCCGCCGACTGCAGCGCCGGATGGTCCGCCGGGAGTCCGGCGTCCCCCAGGGCGACCATCGCCAGCACGGTGTCCCAGACGGGTGACTGGCAGGCCTCGAGCCGCCGCTCCTTGCCTTCGGGGCGGTCCTCCCAGACCGTAAATCTGTCCAGACCCTCCAGGCCCCGCTTCACGACGGGGTGGTCCAGACCGTAGCCGAGCAGGTGCAACGCCATCAGCGAGTACACCCACGGTGGCTGGATGCCGCCCCAGCAGCCGTCGTTCTCCTGACGGGCGATGATCCACTCGGCGCAGCGGCGGAAGGCCGCTGTCCGCACCGCGGAGGCGGGCCGCACCCGGCGCAGGCCGCGCTCATACCGGTGCAGCACGCGGTCCAGGCCGTTGAAGATCCGGCCCCAGGTGTCCGTCGTCGTCTTGCGGCCGACTCCGGTCACGCGGCCGTTGGCAGCACGAGGGACGCGCACACCGCCGGAATCGAGCTCTGCCAGGCCAAACGGCAGTGACCCCGCTGGCCGCAGCGAGCACACCACGGTGAGCGGCACGATGGTCTGGCGTGCCCAGCAGCCCCAGTCGTAAACGTTGAGCGGCACCCACCGGGGGAAGTAGATCAGCTCTGGCGGCATGACGGGCAGTTCGTCCCACGGCCACTCGCCGAAAAGCGCCAGCCAGATCCGGGTGAACACACGAGTGCGCGCGATCCCGCCGCTGTCCCTGATGAAGCGTGCGGCCCGCTCCATATGCTCAGCCTCTGGCGAGTCGCCGGCGAGCCGGAGCGCCACGTACGCCTCGACCGTGGTCGACAGGTCGGCTTCGCCGCCAAGGAAGTTGGCCCAGGTGCCGTCTGCGCGCTGCGAGCGCCGGATCCACCGGGCACTCGCCTGCGTCTCCTCCTCTGTCCGGATGCCGAGGAACTCGCGAAGCAGCAGGTCCTCGGCGTCCATGGTGACGTTGGTCTCGAGCTCGCCCTGCCACCAGCCCGCCGGGTTCTGCAGCCCGGTCAGGTGCCGCGTCGCGCGCTCCAGCGCCGCCCGGATAGCCGCCGGGCCGCGCACGGGAGCCCGCCGCGGGGACTCCTCGCGCTCGTGAGCCTTCACGTCCTGAGTCACCATTGCCGCGCCGTGATGAACTCCGCGATGGTGGCGAACTCGGCGCGCACGTCCTCCGGCATGTCCGCCGCCTGCAGGCAGCCGAGCGCCGACGCGAGCTCGGTGTCTGCCATCGACTCCACGCGCTGCTTACCGCCGGCCGCCTCCACCAGAGCGGTCGCGTGCCGCACCTCGTCCTCGGTCAGGGGCTCTGGCTTGCCGAGCAGCTGGCGCAGGTCCCGGCCTGCTTCGGTGCCGCTGGTCAGGGCGGCGACAACAGGTACGGACTTCTTCCGGGCGCGCAGGTCGGAGCCAACCGGCTTGCCGGTCACCTCGGGCGCGCCCCAGATGCCGAGCAGGTCGTCGGTCAGCTGGAAGGCAAGCCCTGCATGCGCGCCGAAGCCGGACAGGCTCATGGCCAGACTGGCTGGCGCGCCGAGGTAGATGACGCCGATGCTGCAGGCGCAGGCCATGAGGGCGGCCGTCTTGTCGCCCGCCATCTCAAGGCACTCATCGACCTGGACATCGTCGCGCCGCTCGAAGGCGAGGTCGCTCCCCTGCCCGGCGATCAGACGCTGCACGGCGGCTGACAGGCAGCGAGCAGCCCACACGCCGTAGGGCGGGGTCTCCAGCAGGATGTCCTGGGCCAGCGCCAGCAGCGCGTCCCCGGCCAGAATGGCCGGTCCTACACCGAACACGGTCCAGGCAGTCGGCTGGTGCCTGCGCTCGGTGTCGCCGTCCATGATGTCGTCGTGCAGCAGGGAGAAGTTGTGTACCAGCTCCACGGCGACTGCGGCCGGTGCCGCCTTCTCCGCGCTCGCCCCAGTAGACCGGGCCGACAGCACCGCCAGCGCCGGCCGCAGTGCCTTGCCCGCGCCGCCGCCGGGCGGTGCCGCGTTGCCGGCTGCGTCGGCCAGGCCCAGGTGATAGGCGGCCACGGTGCGCACCGCCGGGCTCAACCGGTTCACGGCCTCAGCGATCGCCGGGCCGACGAGGTCTCGGGCCGTCTGCACTCCGGCCGGCATGGTGACCGTCATGACGCACCTGACCAGGCATTGTCGAGGCCCTCACGAGCCAGTCCGGCAGCACCAAGGTCGGCATCTCGCACTGCCGGTGGCAGCGACGCGAGCTCGCGCGCCAGTTCCTGCGCAGCGTTTTGTCCGCTTCGCACGGCACCCTCCATAGTGTCCGGCCAGCCGGTGTCCGTCCACGCACCGGCCAGCACAAGGCCCGGCACCGAGGTCGCGGCGCCGGGTCGCAGGGCGCCAGAACCTGGTCCCTGCCGGAACGTCGCCCGACGCTCCCTGGTGACAAAGAAATCCGTGATGCCCGCGCTGACCGCTGCCGGGAAGAGCTCCTCGAGCGCCGGCACGAACAGCTCTCGCAGCGCCGAGGTCGGCATGTCCACGTACTCGTCCGCTGCGGACAGCGATACCGCCAGGTACTGACCCGACTTCAGGCCAGACTGCCTGGTCTTGTCGAATACCCACTGGACAGGCGAGTCCACCGCCGCCACGAACGGCAGATCCATCACATTCCGGTCATAGATCACATGCACGTTCACAATGGGCGAGTGATCAATGCCCGCAAAGCGGTCAGCCGCAGCGACACCAGCGCTTGCCGCCAGCCGGGCCGCCTGACCCGACGGGACAGCGAGCACGACACCGTCGGCCTCAACGGACTGACCGCCAGCCTGGCTCGTGCCCGCCTCGGCGTCGTCGCCCCCGGCTTCTTCGCGGACGGCAGCCTCTTCCCCGGCGGGGGCCTCGCCCCGGCTCAGCCCGACCCGGAAACCGCCTCCCGGCAGCGCCTCCACGCCGGACGCGCGCGCTTGCATCTGCACCTGCACGCCTAGCTTGCGGAG
>Ga0335075_10004311_pt1 | contig 22307 bp, 20 predicted proteins | sample Lox_Sample_24_FD_206723 | JGI IMG/M metagenome (GOLD analysis project Ga0335075, IMG submission 206723) | Soil microbial communities from Loxahatchee National Wildlife Refuge, Florida, United States - Lox_Sample_2.4 | ecosystem: Environmental > Terrestrial > Soil > Wetlands | place: USA...
GCGCGGGGCGCGCCTGCCGGTGGGCCGTGCCGGCCGGCCCGAGGACGTCGCCGCCGCCGTCCGCTACCTGGCCGGTGACGGCGCCGAGTTCGTGACCGGTCAGATGCTCGTGCTCGACGGCGGCGGTCCGGCCCCGTTTCCCCTGCCCCGACCGGATGAGGAGGCGCGTTGAAACTCAGAGTGCTCATGGAGCCCCGCCACGGCGCCACCTACGACCGCGTCGTGGTCATGGCCAAGGCAACCGAGGAGGCGGGACTCGACGCCTTCTTCCGCAACGACCACTACCTGGGAATCGACTCGACCGATCCGGAATACCGGCCGACCGACTCATGGACGACGCTCGCCGGCGTGGCGCTGGAGACGAACCGGATCAGGTTCGGGACCTTGATGACGGCCGGCACCTTCCGCCACCCGGGCGTGCTGGCCAATGCCGTGGCCACCGTCGACCAGATGTCGGGCGGGCGGGTCGTCCTCGGCATCGGCACGGGCTGGTACGAGCGCGAGCACCAGGCATTCGGGATTCCCTTCCCGCCGATCGGCGAGCGCTTTGACCGGCTGGACGAGCAGATGCAGATCCTGAACGGGCTGTGGACGACGCCCCAGGGAGAGCCGTTCAGCTTCGACGGCCGCTTCTGGAAGCTTGAGGAGGCGCGCAACTTCCCGGTCCTCGTCCAGAAGCCGCGGCCCGAGATCGTGATCGGCGGCACCGGCCCGCGCCGCACCCCGTTGATGGCGGCCAAATACGCGGACGAGTTCAACAGCGGCGGCGGCGCCGGCACCGCCGAGCGGTTCGCGAATTTCCGCCGCGTGTGCGAGGAGATCGGCCGGGACCCGGCGACCGTCCGGCTGTCGGTGACGACCCAGGTGATCTGCGGGTCGACGCTTGCCGAGGCGGAGGCGCGACTCGAGCGGCTGGGCGAACCCGGACGGCGGATGCTCTCGAGGGGCACGGTCGGCGACGTTCCCACCGTCGTCGGGGCGCTGCAGGAGCTGAAGGCGGCCGGCGCCGAGATCGCCTACCTGCACATCTTCGACATCGACGACCTCGACCACCTTCGCCTGTTCGGCGCCGAGGTCCTTCCCCAGCTGACATGAACCCCGTACCTATAGACATACATATATCTGTATATGTATGCCTATATGGACCTGACGCGAGGAGACGAACGCGATGGCGAGCATGACGACACGAGCAGCCGTGCTGCGTAAGCCCGGCACCGACTGGGAGATCACCGAGCTCGACCTCGACCCGCCGAAGGAGTACGAGGTGCTGATCCGGTACAAGGCGGCCGGCCTGTGCCACTCCGACGAGCACATCCGCCGGGAGGGCGGCAGCCACATCCGCTTCCCCCTCGTGGGCGGGCACGAAGGGGCCGGGATCGTCGAGGAGGTGGGCTCCGGCGTCACCCGCGTCAAGCCCGGCGACCACGTGGTGACCTCCTACATCCCGGCGTGCGGCAAGTGCCGCTACTGCTCGACGGGGCACCAGAACCTGTGCGACCGCGGCCTCTACGCCGGCGTCGGCTGCCTGCAGGACGAGACGTTCCGCTTTCACCGAGACGGCGAGGACTTCGGCGGCTTCTGTGCCCTGGGCACCTTCTCCGACCACACCGTGGTGTCCGAGTACTCGTGCGTGCGCATCGATGACGACATCCCGTTCGAGGTTGCGTGCCTAGTCGGCTGCGGCGTGACCACCGGCTGGTGCTCGGCCGTGCGCGCGGGCGAGACGCGAGCCGGCGAGACCGTGGTCGTGATGGGCGTGGGCGGCGTCGGCATCAACGCCGTGCAGGGCGCTCGTTACGCGGGGGCCAAGAACGTGTTCGCGATCGACCCCCACCCGTTCAAGCTCGAGATGGCGCAGCGCCTGGGCGCGACCCACACCGCGACCAGCGCCGAGGCCGCCCGCGAGCAGCTGATCGACCTGACCCGAGGCCAGCTGGCAGACCTGGCCGTGGTGACGGTCGGCGTACTCGACGCCGAGATCACGGCGGACGCGGTGAGCCTGATCGGCAAGGCGGGCCGGGTCGTGCTGACCTCGGTCAGCCGCGCCGATGACCACTCGATCAGTCTCACCGGCTCGCCGATGATCGGCTGGCACAAGCGGATTCAAGGCTCCCTGGCCGGCGGCTCGAACCCGATCTTCGAGATGCCCAGCCTGCTCGGCCTCTACAAGTCAGGCGATCTCAAGCTCGACGAGATCATCACGCAGCGCTACTCGCTCGAGCACGTCAACGACGGCTATCACGACCTGCTCGCGGGCAAGAACGTCCGCGGCGTGGTCATCCACGAGAGCTGACGAGCGGCACCACGGCGCCTTCGAGCGCGCCCCTCCCAAGCGGGCGCTCGAACCACGGCGGCATGATCAGGTCCTCGCGGACGAGCTCTGCGGTCGATGCACGCCCCAAACCGAGCAGTGCGGAGTCGATGCCCATCCGCATGATGTCGAGCACGTTCTCGACCCCGGGCTGACCGGCGGCGGCGAGGCCCCACAGGTAGGCGCGCCCGATCATCACCGCCTTGGCGCCGAGCGCGAGTGCCTTGACCACGTCGCCGCCGCGCCGGATGCCGCCATCGAACAGCACCTCGATCCGGTCGCCGACCGCCTCGGCGATCGCGGGCAGGACGCGGATCGAGGCCGGCGTGCCGTCGAGGTTGTTGCCGCCGTGGTTGGACACCGAGATCGCGCTGTAGCCCGCCTCGACGGCCTTGCGCGCGTCGTCCACGCGCGTCACGCCCTTGAGCATGAACGGGCCCGCCCACTGCTCGCGCAGCCAGCGCAAATCCTCCCAGCTCGGGGGCGCGGTCATCATCCACTCGCCGTAGGCGCCGAAGAACGTCGGCGCCGGCTCCCCGAGCGGAGAGACGTTCGGCACGGTCAGGTCGGGCGGACCGCCGGCGCGGGTCCAGTCGAGCCACCAGGCCGGCCTGACCATCACCTCGGGCGCGAGCCGGAGCATCGCACGCAAGTCCATCTTGTCCGGGATCCACGGGCTCCCCCAGTCGCGGCTGTGCGAGAACGTCCAGTCGAGCGTGACGATCAGCCCGCGCGCCCCGGCCGCACGGGCGCGCTCGATCCGAGCCGCGATCTGCTCCCGGGAACCGGCCCAGTAAAGCTGGAAGAACGTCTGCTGATTCGCCTCGACCACCGCCTCGATCGGTTTCGACGCGAACGAGCTGAGCCCCATCGCGGTGCCGCGCGCGGCCGCTGCGCGCGCCACCGCCACCTCGCCCTCGGGGTGAACGGACTGCACGCCGGTCGGCGAGATCAGCACGGGCAGCGAGATCTGCTCCCCCATCACCGTCGTGGTCATGTCGCGCTCCGCCGGCGCGCCCCCGACGTGAGGCGCGAACCCAAGCTCCCGAAACGCCGCCACGTTGTCCGCGAGCGTGACCCCCGCCTCGGAGCCGGCGATCAGCGCCGAGTAGACCGACCTCGGCAGGCGCCGCTTGGCCCGTCGCTGCGCCACCGCAACCGACTCAAACCACGGGTTCCGGGTCAGCTTCACGAGCTCGGGATGACAGCGAGCGGGCTCTCCTCGCACGCCTTCGCCGGCGTGCGTCGCCGGGGCCGACGCCGTGACCTGTCGACCGAAGGCCGCGGGACCGCCGCATCGCCGCGCGTAGCCAGCAGACGCTCGCCATGCCCCATCACGCACTCGGGATCGGGACCGGCCAGCGGCAGCCCGGTGAAGAACTTGGCCGCCATACAGCCGCCGCGGCACTTGTCGAACACGCTGCAGCTGGCGCACGTGCCCGCGTGCTGCGGCTCACGAAGCTCGGCGAACAGCTCCGACTCCCGCCAGACCCCGGCAAACCCACCCGGCTCGCGGACGTTCCCGGCGCGGAACGAATCGTGGATCACGAACGGGCACGCGTACACGTCGCCGACCGGATCGATCAGGCACACCACACGACCCGCCCCGCACAGGTTCAGCCCGGGCAACGCCGAGCCGTACGCGCTCAGGTGAAAAAACGAATCGCCGGTCAAGACCTCATCGCCATGTGCGAGCAGCCATTCATATAACTCGCGCTGCTGGGCAGCGGTCGGGTGCAGCCGATCCCACACGTCCGCACCCCGCCCGGACGGCCGCAGACGCGTCAACCGCAACTGCGCGCCGTAGCCATCCGCCAGCGCCTTGAACGCTCCGAGCTGCGAGACGTTCTCGCGGGTGACGACGACCGACAGCTTGAAGGCCTCAAAGCCCGCGTCGGCCAGCCGCTCCATGGCGGCGATCGCGGTGGCGAACGAACCCGCCCCCCGGACCGCGTCGTTTACCGAAGCGGTGGCGCCGTCGAGCGAGACCTGCACATCGACGTAGTCAGAGCCAGCGAGCATGACCGCGCGCTCAGGGGTGATCCGCGAGCCGTTGGTGGAGAACTTCACCCCGACGTGGTGGGCGACCGCGTAGTCGACCAGCTCCCAGAAGTCGCGCCGGACGGTCGGCTCGCCACCGCCGATGTTGACGTAGAAGACCTGCATGCGCTCGAGCTCATCGATGACGCGTTTGCACTCCTCGGTCGTTAGCTCCCCAGGGTCACGCCGGCCGGAGCTCGACAAGCAGTGGATGCAGGCCAGATTGCACGCGTAGGTGAGCTCCCAGGTCAGGCAGATCGGCGCGTCCAGGCCACGCTCGAACTCGTCGGCCAACGAGCGCTGGGCGTCAGCCCGGCGACGCACAAACGAGAGCCTCCGGGTCCCGAAGTTGTAGGCCAGCGCGCCGAAGCGCTCGGGCCTCAGCTCGACCTCAGGATCCAGCCGCGCGGCCCGCTTGAGCTCGGCCGAAGTCACGGTTGCGGCTCTAGTAGACGCCGCACATGCCGTCGATCGAGACGTCCTCGACCAGCAGGTCCTCGACGACGAGCTCCTCGGCTTCCGACTCCGAACTCGCGGACTCCCCGATCTCGGGTTCGACGGCCGTCTCCTCGAGCTGCTCGGGCGTGGTGCTCAACGCGTACTCCTCTCCTCGCGGCGGTCGGGCGCGATAATTTAGCACTCTGTGACAAATCTCCCGGACGCGACCTGGACGGAGGTTGATCGCGCGCAGCGGCGGGCGCTGCTCGTGCCCCTCGGATCGCTCGAGCAGCACGGACCGCACCTGCCGCTCGACACCGACACCAGGATCGCGGTGGCCGTCGCCGACGGTGCCGCGGCCGGGCGCGAGGGGGTCGCGGTCGCACCTCCGGTCACCTTCGGCTCAAGCGGCGAGCACGCGGGGTTCGCGGGCACCCTGTCGATCGGCGCAAACGCGCTCACCGAGCTTCTGATCGAGCTGGGCCGTGATGCCGCGCGCGATTGGGAGTCGCTGCTGCTGGTCAACGCCCACGGCGGAAACCTCGACGCCGTATCGCGTGCGCTCGCGCGCCTGAACGATGAGGGTCGGCGCTGCGATGCGTTTCACGCTGGGGTGGCGTCGGGGGACGCCCATGCCGGCCGCACCGAGACGGCTGTGATGCTGCAGCTGGACCCCGGTGCCGTCCGCCTCGGCCTCGCCGAGCCGGGCGAGACTCGCGCGATCGGCGAGCTGATGGATCGCCTGCGTCAGGACGGCGTGCTGTCTGTCAGTGCGAACGGCGTGCTCGGCGATCCTCGCGCTGCCACCGCCGAGGAGGGCCGCCTCCTGCTGGGGGAGCTCGTCCAAGGTTGCTCCGGAGCGCTCGACGCGCTGCTCGACCGGGTGGCCGCGCATGCCTGAGGACGACCGGCTCGCCGTCCTCACCGGAGCGGCGCGCGGGATCGGCGCCGCCACCGGCCTCGCGCTGGCCGGGCAAGGGTGGTCACTGGTGCTAGTCGACGCCTGTGGCCGGCAGCCGGGGATCGAGTACGAGATGCCCGCGCCGGCCGATCTGGACGGCGTCGCCGAGCGCTGCCGCGCCGCCGGTGCCCCGGGCGTCGAGGTCCTGTGCGCCGACGTGTCCTGCGCCGACTTCGTCTCCCGGCTGACCGGCGCCCTCGCCGGCCGGGCGCCCGCCGCGGCGGTCGCCGCCGCCGGGGTGATCGCGGGCAATCCGGCCTGGGCGACCGGCGAGCAGGCCTGGTCGACGCTGCTCGACGTCAACCTCCACGGGGTCCGGCGCCTGGCCGAGGCGACGGTGCCGGCGATGGTCGAGGCGGGCCGCGGTCGGTTCGTCGCGGTCGCCTCCGCGGCTGCACTCCGCGCGATGCCCCAGCTCGCCGCCTACTCGGCCGCCAAGGCGGCCACCGTGGCCTACGTCCGCGCGCTGGCCGCCGATCTCGCCGGCACCGGAGTGCTCGCCAACGCGGTCTGTCCGGGCTCGACCCGAGGCGCGATGCTCGAAGCCAGGACGAGTTCGCCGGCCAGCAACTCGTGCGGCGTCTGCTCGAGCCGAGCGAGGTCGCCGCCGCGATCGTCTGGCTGTGCGGCCCGGCCGCGTCGGCGATGACGGGCGCGGTGCTGCCCGTCGACGGCGGGCTCACCGCCTAGGCCGCATCGCTTGGGAAATAACTCTCGTATAGGACCAGTTATTTCCCAAGGAACGCCGCGGCCGCCGGTCCCGGCCGGCTGGCGGATCCGTCCGGCCCACGACCTGACCGTGTCCGACGGCGGTCGCACCCTCACCGGCGGCTTCCCACTGCGGATCCTGACGCTGTCCGAACCCGGCGGCCGGCTCGTCACCGCCTGGCTGGCCGGCCAACCAATCGGGGAGGATGAGGCCGAACGCAACCTGGCCCGGAGATTGCTCGACGCCGGCCTGGCCGATCCCGACCCGTCCCCGGGCGCCCGCTCAACCAAAGAGGTCACCGTCGTCGTCCCGGTCTACGCGGACGCCGACCGGCTCGCGAACGCGCTCGCGCCGATCGCAGCCGACGCCACGGTGATCGTCGTCGACGACGGATCGCCTTCGCTCACCGACACCACAGTCGCCGCCGTGGCACACAAACACGGCGCGCGCTACCTCCGCCTCCCCGAGAACCGCGGCGCCTCGACCGCCCGCAACGCCGGGATGCGGCTGGCCACGACGCCGCTGGTCGCGTTCCTCGATGCCGACTGCGTCCCACCCCCGTGCTTTCCCGAAGGCCTGGTCGATCACCTCGCCGACCCCGCGGTTGCGCTCGTGGCCCCGAGAGTCGTCGCCAGCACACGCCAAGAGGGCCCGATCGCCGCCTACGAACGCCATCGCTCCGCACTCGACATGGGCCCCTGTCCCTCCCCCATACGCCCCTACAGCCCCGTCTGGTACGTGCCCAGCGCCGCGATGGTCGCCCGTCGCGACGCACTCGCGTCAGGTTTCGACGAAGACCTCTCGCTCGGGGAAGACGTCGACCTCGTTTGGCGCCTGCACGACGCGGGATGGGATCTCCGCTACGACCCCCGGATCACGGTGGCGCACGAGACGCGAGCGCAACCGATCGCCTGGTATCGCCGCAAGATCGCCTACAACGAGTCGGTGGCGCCACTGCTGCGCCGCCATCCCGAGCGGCTGCCGGTGGTGTTCCTGACCCCGCGCGCGGGGCTCGCGTGGGCCGCGGCACTGGCCGGCTCGCCAGGACCGCTGCTCGCCCTCGCCGGCACACGAGCCGCCCAGTTTCGCCGCTCGTTCCGCGGACGCCTGCCCGACGCGACCGCAAGGGGCGCGCGTGCCGGCGCGGAGATGACTCTCCACGAGGGACGCGACCTCGCCCGCGCGGTAGGCGGCCCGTGGGCGCCGTTCGCGGTGGCGCTGGCAGTCGTCGGCCCACGCAAACTTTCTCGTCGCCTCGGCGCACTCGTGGCCGCGATGGCGGTCGGCGACTGGATCGCCGACCGCCCCGACCTCGACCCCGTCAGATACTCGGCGCTCAGACTCGCCGACGAATCCAGCCGGGGTCTCGGCATCTGGCTCGGTTGCCTGCACGAGCGCGACTTCAGAGGGTTGCTGCCGCGTCGGCCACCTCCCCCAGATCAGCGGTAGCCTGCCCGGCGTTGGTGGCGCGGAGGGCGATCAACGCCGCCCCGACAAGGAACAAGCTGCACGCCAGCAGCGCCCGTCCGAACCCGGCCGTGAGCGCGTGGTCAAGGGGGGCGCCGGCAGCGAGAAGGTTCTGCGCGCGGCTGGTCGAGATCGCGGAGAAGATCGCGAGGCCGAGCGCCCCACCGACCCAGGTGGAGGCGTTGATGAGGCCGGCGGCCAGACCGGCCTTGTCGGGCGGCACACCAGCCTGTGCGGCAGTCGTGACCGCCACGAAGATCGCGCCGAAGCCAAGCGACATGATCACCAGCCCCGGGAGGAGGTCGCTGACGTACGAGCCGTCGACCGGGATGCGCGAGAGCCAGTAGATCCCGGCCGCGTCCACCAGGGCACCGCCAACGATGAGCGGGCGGGTGCCGATACGGGGAATCAACCGGGAACAGATCCCGGCCGAGACCGCCACGCCAAGCGTGGTCGGGACGTAGGCCAGCCCGGCATCGACCTTCGAGAAGCCGAGCACATCCTGCATGTACAGCGTCACGAAGAAGAACATCGAGTACGTGCCAGCCAGCGCAACGACCTGCGTCAGATCGGCGGCGGCCAGCCCCTTGATGCGCAGGATCGAGAACGGGAACAGGGGACTGCTGTGCCGGCTCTCGTTGGCTGCGAAGGCCGCGAGCAGCCCGGCCGCCACCCCGAGGCCGCCGATCGTACGCGCGTCCCCCCAGCCGATCTGCGGAGCTTTCACGAGGGTGTAGATCAACACGAGCATCCCGGTGGTGATGAGCAGCGCGCCCAGGAAGTCGAAGTTGCGTGAAGATGCCGCGCGTCGATCGCTGGGAATCAGCCGGAACACAGCGATCAGGTCGATCGCACAAATCGGCAGGTTCACAAAGAAGACCCACCGCCAGCCCGGCCCGCCGGCCAGCACGCCACCGAGGAACACTCCCAGGGCTGAGGCAATGCCGCCGGTGGCTCCCCACGCGCCGATCGCCTGAGCTCGCTCGGCACCCTCGCTGAACGAGGTCGTCAGGATCGAGAGCGCGGCCGGGATCATCATCGCCGCGCCGATCCCCTGGACCAGTCGCGCGCCGACCAGCATCCCCTCGCTCCCGGCGAGTCCAGCGGTGAGCGAGGACGCCGTGAACACGATGGTGCCGGCCACCAGCATCCGCCGCCGGCCAACCACGTCCGCCGCACGGCCACCCAGCAGCATGAAGCCGCCGTAGGTGAGCAGGTAGCCGCTCAGCACCCACTGCAGGCTCTGGACTGAGAAGTGGAGGCTGTGCCGGATCGACGGGAGCGCGACGTTGACGATCGAAGCGTCCACGAAATCCAGGAAGGCGACGCCGCACAGGAACGCGAGGGTCACCTTCCCGCGCCGCGTGGCGAGGAACGAAGGTTGAGGGGCAACTTGAGACATAGGCGGTCCTCCGAGGTCTCTCGCAAGTAGAAGTTAGTTGACTAACTTACCAGAGTGGTGTTGGCGGCCGCTAGCATCAGTGAGATGACTGACTTAGTTCGGGCAGCGGGCAAGCGAGAGCGGCTAATCGAGGGCGCGCGCGAGGTCCTGTATGCCCACGGAGTCGAAGGGACGACGCTGGCCGACATCGCTCAGGCCGCCGAGGTCCCGCTCGGCAACGTCTACTACTACTTCAAGACCAAGGATGAGCTCGTCGACGCGGTCCTCGCCTCACGCGTCCAGGACGTACAAGATGCCCTCCAGGGGCTCGAGCAGCACCGGACGCCAAAGGCGCGCCTCAAGGCCTTTGTCCGGATGCTCGTCGGGCAGGCCGAGGAAACCGCGCGATACGGCTGCCCCAACGGCAGCCTTTGCTCAGAGCTCGACAAACGCGACGACGGTCCCGGTCCCGCGTGCGTCGAGCTCATGGGGATGCCGATCGATTGGGCCGAGGGGCAGTTCCGGGCCATGGGACGGCGCGATGCCCGTGAGCTCGCCGTCGCCCTGATCGCCTCCTATCAAGGGGTCGCGCTGCTCGCCAACACCTTTCGCGACCCCCAGATGATGGTCAAAGAGGGTCGCCGACTCGAGCGCTGGGTCGAGTCGCTGGCCTAGGCCGAATCACTCGTAGCCGGTGAACGGCTCGGTCTCGAACTGCGAGTCCTTGGCCTGGTCCTTGAAGATGTGCGTGATGCGAACCGCCGGCGAGGCGTCCTGGACCCGGCTCTCCAGCAACTTGAGGTTCGGGTCATCGCCCAGGCCGAGCTCGTTCAGCCGCTCGGCCTCGGCACGGCAGACGTCGCCGGGCGTGGGGTTGCTCTCGGGATAAGCGTCCGTGTGGTGACGAACGAGCGTGTCCCAGTGCTCGTCACCCGCCCGTTCGATCGACTCTCGGATGTCCTGTCGTGTCAACGCCATGTTTCCTCCTCACGTCCAGCCACCCATGTCACGCGCCGTGAAGGCACCACCCTGGAGATCGTGCACCTCTTCGCCGACGTCGGCGGCGTAGCGCTCGGCGTCGTCCTGAGGCTCGTAGCCCAGCTCACGCGCCGAGGTCAGGTCCCAGAACAGGCGGGTGTTCGCGGAGGCGCCGTAGACCACGCGGAAGTCGACCGCCGGGGCCGACAGGCACGCGGCGAACAGCCGGACCGCGTCCTCGTAGCTCAGCCAGGTCGAAAGCTCGCGCAGCTGGCGCGGCCGCGGTCCAAACGATCCGATCCGGACGCAGATCACCTGCAGACCGAACTTGTCGACGTAGAGCCGGCCGACCGCCTCTCCGTACACCTTGGTCACCCCGTACAGCGTGTCGGGTCGCGTCGGCTCATAGCCCGTCAGCGTTCGCTGCACCGGGTAGAAGCCAGTGGCGTGGTTTGAGCTGGCGAACACCACGCGTGAGACGCCGGCGAGCCGCGCCGCGTCGAACACGTTGAACGTGCCGACGAGGTTCGGCCCGACCAGCTGGTCGAACGGCTTCTCGGTCGAGACCCCACCCAGGTGGATCACGGCGTCGACTCCCTGCATCGCACCGGCCACCGCCTCGCGGTCGTCCAGGTCGGCCAGGACGAACCGCTCCTTCGCCACAGGCTCCACCGCCCGAACGTCGCTCAGCACGAGTTCGTCGACCAGCGGGCGCAGCCCGTCACGCAGGCACGAGCCGATTGCGCCCGCGGCGCCGGTGATCAACACGCGTGGGGGAAGCTTGGGCACTCCGGGGCATCTTGGCAAGCACATCGTCCCTTTGTCCGCTTCCGGCACATCTCGGTCTCGCCAGATGCCCGCGAGCCCGATGCGTTCGCCCATGGAACCCAAAGAGGATGTCGACGTCGTCCGCGTCGCGCTGACCGCGCTCATGCGCCGGATGACCGACGATCAGATCAACCGAGTGATCGGCGAGCTCGAATACGTCGCGGAGGAGCGGGGCGATCGGACCGGGGAGAGCGCTCACTCCCAGGCCGCCCAGCACCTGATCGACGTGCTCGAGAGCCGTCGGGAGCGGCGGAACGGCCACAGCGTCCCGCCACCGTCCCTCAACGGCGTCTCAGTTCCGGTTCACGATGCCTGACCCTGTCGATGCGCGAGCATCTACAGGCGGCATCTCCTAAATAACTCGAAGACGACGCTCGAGGGCCCGCGCCGCCGCCTCTTCGCGGTCCAGTGCCGCGCGGTACATGGCGTACGCTGCTGCCTCGCCGGCGCCCCCGGTGCTGGCGAACCACGCCCGAAGCGCGCGCTCGCTCTCGAGCTCGGCGGTGAACCACACCAGGTGGGCGTCCTCGAGCGGGCGGACCCCGATGGCGGCTAGTTCGGCGGTGATGTCTGCGGCCATCTCAGACTCCCCTCAGGCCGCCATCAGGCTGAGCGATCCCTGGTGGGCGAGCTCCCGGCGCAGTCGCCCCAGCGCTCGCTGTCGCGTCGGACCGATGCTCCCGATGGGGATGTCCAGCGCGGCTGCGATCTCCTCGTAGGTCGGCCGTGGATCGGCCATGAGCAGGCGCAGCAATGCCTGATCGCTCGTCTGGAGCCGCAGGAAGGCGCGCCGGAGCGCGGTGTCGCGCTCGGCCAGGAGCACCACCTCGCCAAGCGGGGTGTCAGTCGATTCCGACTCGCATTCGTCATCCTCGAACGGGACGGTTCGACCGCCTAGCCGCAGTACACGCAGGCACTCTCGGCGAGCGGTGGTGGCCAGCCACGGGCCGATCCGGGCTGGATCGCGGAGCCGCTCCAGATGCTCGAAGGCCCGAAGCCAGGTCGCCTGCACGACGTCGGCGGCGTCGGCGTCGTAGAGCCGGTGAGCACGGGCAACCGCCCAGATCAGTCCGCCAAACTGATCAATCAACGCGTTCCAGGCGTGCTGGTCGCCGCAGGCGGCGGCGTTGACCCGCTCAGCGAGCGTGTCGGAGGGAAAACGCCCGCAAATTGCGTGCACCGACGGCCTGATCTTCATCTGTGCGGTCATGGTCATCGCTCTCTTCGGTTCGTGGCCCGGGGAAAGCATCTGCCCGCCCGCTCACTAACCGCTCACCATCCCTTCACCAAATTGGTGATCACTCTGACAACCTCTTGGAACCACACGTGCCGGGTGGTAGCTTTCCGCCGCGTGGGGGCCGTTCTGGAACTGGGTTTCCTGGGGCCATTTGAAGTGCGAATCGACGGCGGAGCGCCCGTCGCGGTCGGGGGTGCGCGGCAGAAGGCGCTGCTCGCCGTCCTTGCGCTGCACCCGAACGAGGTCGTCTCGGCAGATCGGCTGATCGACGAGCTGTGGGGCGACAACGCGCCGGCCACCGCGGCGCACACGATCCAGGTCTTCGTGTCACGCCTGCGGGCAGCGCTGGCGGGCGCGGCCGGGAGACTGATCACCAAGTCGCCGGGGTACATGCTCGAGCTAGGCGCCGGCGATCTCGATGTCTTCCGCTGCGAGCTCCTGTACGACGGCGGGCGCTCCGCACTTGCAACGGGCGATGCGGCTGGCGCGGTCGAGCTCCTGCGCGAGGCCGAGACGCTGTGGCGCGGGCCGCCGCTGGCCGACTTCACCTATGAGCGGTTCGCGCAGGCGGCCGTGGCGCGCCTGGAGGAGCTGAGGATGACCTGCCGCGAAGAGCTCGTCGATGCTGAGCTCGCCGTTGGCCAACATGCCGCGGTCGTTCCCAGGCTGGAGGCGTTGGTCCGCGAGCAGCCGTTCCGGGAACGCCCGCGCGGGCAGCTGATGCTTGCCCTGTACCGATGCGGTCGCCAGGCGGATGCACTCGACGCGTTCCAGCAAGCCCGCCGGATGTTCCTCGATGAGCTCGGGCTCGAGCCGAGCCCGGCGTTACGAGGGCTGGAACAGGCGATCCTGCACCAGGATTCGTCCCTCGACGTCCGCTCGGCCGCGCCCATACCCGCCGAGCGCGACCGGGATGCATCCGCGCCTCGCCTTCCCCTCCCGTGGACACTCGAGCGCACCAGCCGCGGGGCGTTCGTCGGTCGCGAGGCCGAGCTCACCCGGATCCTTGAGTGGTGGGCGAGTGCCGGCGAGGAGCCGAGGCAACCGGCGCTCGTCATTGGCGAGCCCGGCATCGGCAAGACACGCCTGGCCGGTGAGCTGGCCCGCGCCACCCACGACCAGGGGGCGCTCGTTTTCTACGGTCGCTGCGAGGAGAACGTGACCGTTCCCTACCAGCCGTTCGTTGAGGCATTGCGCCCGTACGCCCTCGCGCTCGGCATGGACGGCCTCGAGGCGGAGCTTGGTCCTCGGGCGCTCGAGCTCGCCCGCCTGTGGCCAGAGTTGAGCTCCTCGGCGGCCCCCGCCCACAGCGACCCGGAATGGGCGCAAGCCGCGCTGTTCGATGCCACCTACGCGCTGCTGGAGTCCGCGGGGCGAGGTCGCCGCGTGCTGCTCGTACTCGACGACCTGCAGTGGGCGGCCGCCGGGACCGTGCTTCTGATCCGCCACCTGATCGGCCTGGTCAATCCGAGCCGGTGCTCGATGGTCGGGACCTACCGGGATGGGAATCTCGAGGAGCGCAGCCCCCTCGGTCAGCTGGTGGCCAGTCTGCACCGTGCCGAGGGTTCGATGAGATTGCCGCTGCACGGGCTTGACGAGACTGCCATCGCCGCGCTGGTCGCCAGTTCGCTTTCTCACACCGACCAGGAGCGGGATCAGGGCATCGCGCGAGCGCTACACACGCAGACCTCGGGCAACCCGTTCTTCGTCCGCGAACTGCTGGCGGATATCGAGGAATCTGGCTCCTGGCCATCTCAGGCCCCGAGCAGCGCGGGGCATATCGGCGTTCCCGAGCGGGTGCGCGCCGTGATATTCGAGCGCATCGCGCGCCTCTCAGACCTCGCTCGCCGCAGCCTGAACGTGGCCGCTGTCGCCGGAATGACCTTCCCCCTCCCGGTGGTGGAGCGGGTTGTGGGCGAGTCCAATCCCGTGCTGGACGCTCTGGACGAGGCGACGGCCGCAGGCTTGATCGCCGATGCCGGCCGTGGCGAGTACGCGTTTGAGCACGCCCTGGTCCGGCAGACCCTGTACGACGCGCTCGTCTCGGCGAGGCGGATTCGATTCCACCGTCTGATCGGCGAGGTGCTCGAGTCGCTCCCGCAGGCTCCTACGATGAACGACGAGCTCGCCCATCACTTCGCCGAGGCGGCGGCTGACGGCCAGGCGCCCAAGGCGGCAACGTACGCCCTCGCCGCGGGACGCGAGGCGGCCGCTCGTCTCGGATACGAGGAGGCCTCCGCGCTCTACCGCCGCGGTCTCGACGCGCTCCAGTCATATGGCTCACCGAGCGATGAGACTCGACCCGAGCTGATCCTTGCGCTAGCCGACGCGCTGTGGCGAACCGGCGAGGTGGACGCGGCCAAGCACCTGTGTGTGGAGGCGGCCGGGCTTGCCGGAAAAGCCGCCGATGCCGAGTTGCTGGCCCGGGCGGCGCTCGGCTTCGCCGGGCCGTTTCTGATCGAGCTGAGCGAGGAGACGGCAAGGCCGGCGGTCGAGCTTCTGAGTCGCGCCCTGACCGAGCTCGGGCCAGAAGAGACGGTGCTGCGGGCAAGCGTCATGGCGCGGCTCGCGGCGTGCCTGGCCTACGGGCGTCCGGAAGCGCGCAGGCCAGACCTGGCCCAGGATGCGCTCGAGATGGTGCGGAGAATCGGCGACAGTGACGGCCTCGCCCTCGTGCTCGCGATGTACCACCACGTGACCCTCGGCCCCGACAGCCTGGACCAGTCGCTGTCGGCCTCGCTCGAGCTCACGCGGGTCGCGAGCGCCATCGGCGACCGCCAACTCGAGCTCGAGGCCCGCTCGTGGACTCTCGACCACCTGATCGAGCTCGGGCTGGCCGACCGCGCTCAGAGAGAGCTGGAGGCCCTGCGCGAGCTCGCCGAGAACGTGGACGATCGGTTCTCGAAATGGCTTCTGACCGCGGTGATGGGGCGCGACGCACAGATCAGGGGACGCCTCGATGAGTTCGAGGCGCTCGCACTTGAAGGCCTCGAACTGGGATTCGAGAGCTCGAATCGATCCGCGGGTCAGATCTTTGGCGGCCAGATGGTGGCGCTGCGTCGCGAGCAGGGTCGTCTGGCAGAGGTGCTCGAAGGAGCCGAGATGCTCACGGCACAGTTTCCGGCCATCGCGGGGTGGCGCTGCGCGCTCGCCTACATGTACGCCGCGCTCGACCGCGAGGCCGACGCCCGCCGTGAGCTCGAGGTCCTGGCCCCCGACGCCTTCGCCGCCATCCCGCGCGACGCGTTGTGGCTGTCTTCTCTGGCCAACCTGTCCGACGTCGTCTCCTGGCTCGATGACACCGAACGAGCGGCCGAGTTGTACGCGCAGCTCTCACCATATGCGACACGCAACGTCGTCCTGTTCGGCATCCTGTGTCTCGGTTCGATCTCACGCAACCTCGGCGTGCTCGCGACAACGATGTCGCGTTACGACGAGGCGGAGCTTCACTTCAAGGATGCGCTCGAGGCGCACGCGAACCTGGGGTCACGGCTGTGGACGGCTCACACCCAGTACAACCAGGCATGCCTGTGGCTGCGCCGGGACGATCCCGGCGATCGTGAGCGCGCCCTGATCCTGCTCGACGAGGTTCTGAATAGCTCGCAGCAGCGTGGATTCGCCGCCCTCGAGGCTCGGGCGCGCCGTTCACTGGGGCCCGTCTACCAAGAAAAGAGCGCGGAGATCACGAAGAACTTGTCGCCGACGTGATGAGCGACTTCGAATTCGAGGCGCACGAAGTCGACGGGCGCCGGCCTGAAAACCTGCGTGCTGTGTGCGCGGTGGGTCGAGCTCGCTAGCCCCGCTGCGCTGCTCTGCCACTTAGCTATCTCGTTCGGGGCGACGCCCCAAGCGGTCGCGTACTGCCCGAGGCACGCTTCGGCGGCTTCCAGATCCATGGGTGCAAGCCTCACGCTGAGGTGGTTCGGTGGGCCCGGCGCGGGGAAGCTCGTAGCGGCGACCATCTCTGCGTCGGCGGTGTAGACGCGCCCGGTGGGCAGATCGACCTCGACCTTGAACGGGCGCCGTCCGGGGGCGGTCCAGACGAGGTTTCTCCGTTCGGCCGCCAGGCCCAGCGTGCGCGCCGAGGACTTGGTCCGCAGATTGAGCACGACCGGTTCGGCTCCGACCTCGGTGGAGCTCCAACCACCCAGGGCGTCGGCGCTAGGACCCGAACCTGTGCGTATGCCCCACCGGGTGAGTAGCCCCAGGATCAGCGGGCGGGCCGTGATGTCCAGGCGATACTGCTTGGCTCGCTCGGCCACCGGCACCAGCGCCGACTTCAGGGCGGCGTCCTTCTCGTCACACACGTACTTCAGATAGGCGGGCAGCGTGTCGGCCTCGATCAGGCGCCACCGGTCGGCGAAGTGCGCGACGTTCCCGTCCGGCAGAGGCGTCGTGATCCTGATCGGCGCCGGAATGCGCTTCGGCGGGAAGACCACAGGAAAGACCTCGGCCATGGAGTGCGCCTCGGGCACCGACGGGGTTCCGGCGAGTGTCATGGCGTAGGTGAATGCCCATCCCTCGGGGCCGTGATGACGAAACATCGTCACGTAGAAGCGATCGATGATGTCGCGCTGCTCGCGCCAGAGCAGCATGCGGCAGCCGTTGTCGAGCGCGTCCTGCGCACCGTCATTGCGCCCGCGGTCTATCTCCTGCCACGCCTGGAGCGTGGCCAGGTCGATGATCCCCGCCCGATAGAACCGCTCGATCTCGGGGAGACCGCTCGCCAGGTATGCCTCGTGCATGCTCGCCTGGTCCTCGAAGATCTTCTTCTGCATGGTGAGAAACAGCGTCTCGTAGAAGCCGAGCGGGCCCGCCGCGTCGCGGCGAAAGTGTCGCCATGCGCGACCGAGACCGTCGACGAGCCGGCGCGCCGCATCGGGCAGGATCGCGAGGTCCATGAACGCGGCGTAGAACGTCGCCCCGATCACGTTCGCCATGTCCGCCCAGAGAAGGAAGTTGTGCGCGACGAACCGCTCGCCGTAATAGCCGTACACGGCCTGAATCGTCTGCCGGTTCTGATCCACCCCGCGCCCCGGCCGCCAGTGCGCCGGGTCGATCGCGGCCGCCTTCATCGCGGCGTCGACCCACTTTTGCTCCAACTCGCCAGGGTCCATACCTGTACGCCCCTTATCCAGTGGCCCTTCCGGTCGGTGTATGATCGCCTCTGCGACCGAGGGGGACAAGGGGCAGTGCCTAAGAAGGTGATCATCATTGGCGGCGGTGTCGCCGGCATGACCGCCGCGCACGAGTTGGGTGCTCGCGGGTTCCATGTCGTGGTGTACGAACTGCGCAACATCCCGGGTGGCAAGGCGCGCAGCTTCAAGAATCCAAACCCCGATCCGGCGGTGCATGACTGTCCGGGCGAGCACGGCTTCCGGTTCTTCCCGGGTTTCTATAAGCACATCCCGGACACGATGAAGCGCATCCCTCTCGGTGACGGACGCACCGTGCTCGACAACCTGACACAGTCGACGAGGATCGAGATGGTTCGGGAGGGCGCTCCGGCCCTGATCCAACCTGCGCAGTTCCCGCGCTCGGCGGGCGAAGTCGAACTCGACCTGAGGGCGATATGGGCTTTCGAGACACAACTGGGGCTGACAATCGGCGATCAAATCCACTTCTCCGATTTGCTGGGCAAGCTGTTGTGCGCGTGTGAGCGGCGCCGCTTCGAGCAATTCGAGGACCAAAGCTGGTGGGACTTCTCGGGAGCCTCGAGCCGCTCGGAGGCTTACGGCACCTACATGGCCGACGGACTCACCCGCACCCTCGTGGCGGCTCGGGCGAGGGATATGAGCGCGCGTACCGGTGGTTACATCATCCTGCAGCTTCTCCAGGACATGCTCCAGCCGGGGATGCAGGTCGACCGCGTCCTAAATGCACCCACCAATGACGCCTGGATCGATCCGTGGCTGCGCCACCTGCGCTTGCTGGGCGTCGACTACCGCCTCTCCCACCGCGTGGAGGCAGTTCACTCCCAGGGGCGAGAGGTGACCGGCGTTTCCGGCCACCAGATCACATGGCCACAACAGCAGGTGACCGTTTCCTTTGAAGACACCGCGGACTACTACATCGCGGCCGTGCCGGTGGAGGTGATGCAGACCCAGTCGGCGCTGGACATCCCGCTCAAGCGCGACGTGCCCGAACTTGGAAAGCTCGACAAGCTCGTGTACCGGTGGATGAACGGGATCGTCTTCTACCTGAGAGAAGACGTACCGCTCGTGCACGGGCACCTGGTCTTCATCGACTCAGCCTGGTCGCTCACGGCGATCTCGCAGCGGGGCTTCTGGCCGGACGTGAACTTCTCGCAGTTCGGAGACGGCCACGTCGGGGGCATCCTGTCGGTCGACATCTCCGACTGGCAGACCAACGGCTGCTATGCCGCCAAGGGCAAGCCGGCTGATGAGTGCACCGAGGACGAGATCAAAGCCGAGGTCTGGGAACAGCTGAAGGCAGCCCTGAACTTCTCAGAGGAGGTGCTGCGCGACGAGAACATGATCGACGGGTTCCTCGACCCGGACATCGTCGAACCCAACCACGGGAACACGGTGACCAACCTCGAGCCGTTGCTCGTGAACGAGACGGGATCCTGGGCGAACCGTCCCGACCCGGCGTTGCCGGAGGTTCCCAACCTGTTCCTCGCGGCGGACTACGTGCGCACGTACACCGATCTCGCCACGATGGAGGGCGCGAACGAGGCGGCGCGGCGAGCCGTCAACGCGATCCTCAACGCGGAGGGCTCGAGCGAGGAGCGCTGCGAGCTGTGGAAGCTGCACGAGTTGGGCGGGCCGTTCGCCGTGGGCCGGATGGTCGACGGCCTGCTGTACCGCTGATCTCAGCCCGCGCCGGAACCGGACGGGGCAAGTGCCCGCAGGCCGAATCCGAGCAGCCGGTAGGCGTCCTGGAGGTTCGCCACGAGGTCGCTGGAAGGGTCATCGACCCACACCAGGAACGCGGCCATCGACGTGCCGAGCGCGGCGTGCGCGACCGTCTGGGGCACGAGGTCACCCGCCGAGCAACCCAGGCGCTCGGCCACCCAGACGGCGATCACCTCCCGCCACTCGGCGTAGCGCAGCGCCGAATGGGCCTGGAGCGCCGGCACGCCGGTGATCAGGCGCATCCGGATCCGCAGCTCAGGCAGTTGCTCGTCCTCGTAGCGATTTGACTCCACCACCGCGTCGCCGAGCGCCTCGTGCAGCGGCACCTCGGGCGGGGTTGCGTCGAGGCACCGGTGGAGGCGCTCGAGCACCCAGTCGAAGTCGCCCCACACCATGTCGTTCTTGGAAGCGAAGTAGCGAAACAGCGTCCGGCGACTGACGCCCAGCGCCTCGGCGATGTCATCGACGGTCGTCTCCTCGAAGCCGCGCTGCGCGAATAGCTCGAGTGCGGTCCGGGTCACCGCCCGGCGCGAGGTCCCGGGCGGGCGCCCCGGCCGCTGGCTGACGCTGTCCGTCGCGGACACGCCGACCACGTTAGTGGAAAGTGTCGGCGGCCCCTGGCGGCGGTGCCTTAGCGCGCGAGCTCGACCTCACAGCCCGCGGCCTTGATCTCCCCCACCACGGTCGGATCGGCGGTCTGGTCGGTCACGACCAGACTCACCTCGTCCAGGTCGCAGACCTTTGCCAGCTCGACCTCGCCGAGCTTTGACCCGTCGGCGACGATCACCCGCCGACGCGCGGCGAGCAGCATGGCGCGCTTGATTTCGGCCTCGGGCAGATTGATATTGGTCACGCCGCCACGCGCGTCCACGCCGTTGCAGCCGATGAACGCGACCGAGGCGTTGACCTTGCCGAGCAGTACGGTGGCGAGTGGGTTGACGAGCGAGTGCTGAAGCGGGCGCACCGTGCCGCCGGTCACCACCACGGTGATCCGTGGATAGGCCCGTTCAAGCTCGAGCGCCACGTTCAACGCGGTGGTGAACACCGTGACATCGCGCAGATCCGCACGCGCGATCAGTGCGCGTGCGACCGCAGTCGTGGTGGTTCCGACGTCGAGCAGGACGGTCTCGCCGCTGGCCACCATGCGCGCAGCGTGGTGACCGATATGTGCCTTTTCGGTGGCCAGGTCGAGCTCGGAGGCCTCAAACGGCTGCTCCTCGGGGACCACGCTGGGCGGCACCGCGCCGCCGCGGATGCGGTGCAACTTGCCGCGGGCCTCGAGCGCCTGGAGGTCGCTGCGGATCGTCACCGTGGACACCGCGAAGCGGGTGGCCAGGTCGACCACCCGCACGAAGCCCCGATCCTGCACCAGTCCGGCGATCCGCTCCTGGCGCAGCTCCGGCGGGACGTCGGCGTCGACGAGCTTGCCCGCGTCGAGGCTCATGGGCCTAGCCTAACCGGCGCTCCGACGGGGTCCCGGAGCGCCGACCGATCAGCTCCCGACGGCGACCGCGAACACGTGGAGCGCCGGGTTGTAACCGGCGACGCTTCCCAGCGGCGGCAACGCGACCGCCTCGACCGTCTTTCCCGAGTCGATCGGGACCGACTGCTCGAACACGTACACCGTGTGGCCCGAGGAGCCGGTCGGGTAGTTGGCGTAGTTCACCGAGGCAACCTGATCATTGGTCGGGTTGCCGCTCTGACCGGACGGATACCAGAAGTTGCCCACGTCAAGCGTGTATGTGGACGTGGTTCCGTCGGTGTAGTAGACGGTGCCCGTGCCCGATTCGGGTGAGTTGTTGGCGGAGGCGAGGAAGCCAAGCTCAGACCCCGACCCCGAGACCCGGATGATCTGACCCTCGGCCATCGTGTTGTCGGGCTGGGCGGAGGGGACGTTCGGCCAGGTGAAGTCCAGGCCGCCCGCGCTCACGGCAGCACCCGGACCGAGGCCGACCGCGGCCAGACCCTGCGCCGAGAACGTCGTCCCCTCCCCGTCGAAGCCCTCGAACCCCGATGACGGGTTCGTATCGCTGTCATCGGTGATGCCCGTGTTGTTGAAGCTGGCCGCCAGCGAACCGAACGGCACCTGGAGCTGGGCGGTGCCGAGGAGCGTCCGCGATTGGCCGAACGCGGCGTACGTGGCCTTGGCCACCAGGTCGACCGCGCCGGGCGTAGATGACCCCGACGACGCGGGCGTGACCCGGAAGCTGGCCGAAGCCGATTGCCCGGGCGCAACCGTGCCGAGCGAGGCCGCACTCGCGGGGACGACGGTCCAGCCGGCCGGCGCCTTCAGGCTGACCGCGGCACCGCGCAGCGGCGCGCTGCCGGGGTTGTTCAGCGTTGCCTTGACGGTGAATGGCTGGGGGTGGGTGGGATCCCCAGTCACCAGCGCGGCCGAGCTGACCACGCCCAGAGTGGTGCTGGGAGCGGTCGGCGCCCCGTACACAGCCGGGTTCCAGCCGGGGCTGTAGACGGTCTGGACCGGCACCCCTCCGCTCTGGTCACCCAGCGCCACCAGGCTCACCTTGTCGAGCCCGGCCCCACTCTGATCCAGACCCCACGCGGCGATCGCCAGCGTGTTGGTTCCGTTCTGGTTGAGGATCCCCGCCGGGATGTAGAAGCGGTGCTGGGGCCCGAGCTGGTTGTCGTACTGCCCCATCAGCCAGCCGTTGACATAGATGAACGCGCGGTAGTTGGCGTCGCCCGTCCCCGGCCCCGGCCCGGGTCCGCCGATCTGGATCGCGACCGGCACGTAGCTTCGGCGGGGCAGGTCGAGGTTGAACGTCGTCCGGTACCACCCGATCCCCGGCGGTAGCCCGCGACTGGACCAGGAGTCCGGTAGCGACACGGGCTGCCAGTCCGCATCCGGGTAGCCGGGCAGATCCCAGCCGCGGTTGGTCCCGTACAGGCCCGTGGCGTTCATCGGCCCGCGGACCGGGTCCTGGAGGTCCTCGCCTCCCTGAGCGCCCTGCAGGCGCCAGGTGACCGGCGTCGACGCGCCCTGCAGTGAGGCGCCCAGCAGGCCCCGCGGCGCCTTCTGGGCGTCGGACGGCGCCGGCCCGTAGACCCCGTCCTCATC
>Ga0335075_10004312_pt1 | contig 22305 bp, 19 predicted proteins | sample Lox_Sample_24_FD_206723 | JGI IMG/M metagenome (GOLD analysis project Ga0335075, IMG submission 206723) | Soil microbial communities from Loxahatchee National Wildlife Refuge, Florida, United States - Lox_Sample_2.4 | ecosystem: Environmental > Terrestrial > Soil > Wetlands | place: USA...
ACCGCATCGTGCCGATCGCGACCGCGATGGGCCGGGTGCTCCCGGCCACGCCGCCGGACGGCGGAAGCGCCGCGTCGGCCACGATCGCGGCGCCCAGCGCGGCGCTGCTGGCGCGGGCGCGCGAGGTGCTCAGCACCCTGTTCGCCCCCGCCGCCGCCACGGCCGGTACGGGCACGGCCGGTACGGCCACGGCCGGTACCGCCACGGCCGGGGCGCCGACGGCCGAGGCCGGCCTGGGCACCCTGCCGACCTCGATCGGCGTGGTCTTCGAGCCGGTCGGCGGGGAAACGGCGGCCGGGCCGGCCATCCCGCTCGCCGATACCGGCGTGAGCGTGTCGCTGCGCCTGGACGCATGTGACGGCCAGGTCGACGCGGTCATCGCCGAGTCGTATTCCGGTGCGGGCCTGCTGCTGGCCGACATGACCCAGTCGGCGTCGGCGTCGGCGCTGATCCACGGCAACCGGATCCGGAGCCGGTTCCCGGCCGGAACGGCGGCCCTGGGCGTCTGGCTGGCGGACGCCTCGGTCACCGGGAACATCGTGGCCAACGAGGCCGCGATCCCGGTCCAGGCCAGCGAGACCCTCCCGAGCAGCTGCAGCATGTCGCTGGTCGCGACGGCCAGCCCGCTCGGCGCCCTGGCGGTGGCCATCGCCGGCAACGTGTTCATCGACCCGCCGTTCCTGCCCGGCCAGGCCTGGCCGGCGCTGAATACCGTCGTGAACTACAGCGCGGTGCCCGTCGTGACCGGGATCTCGCCGACCCAGGGCCTGGTCTCCGGCGGCACGAGCGTCGCCGTCACCGGGACCGGCTTCACCGCGGCCACCGGCGTGAGCTTCGGCTCGGCCGCCGCCACCGCCGTGACCATCGCCTCGGACAGCGAGATCACCGCCACCAGCCCGGCCGGCACCGGCACCGTGGACGTGACGGTGGTCACGCCGGCCGGAACATCGGCCACCAGCGCGGCCGACCAGTTCACCTACGTGCTGCCCACGATCATCGGCACGCCGGCTCCCGCGCCGCCGACCGCGACCACCCAGGAGCCGCCTCCGGCCGCCTCCGCCGAGTCGGCCGAGGCGGCGCGCCCGGCCCGCCCGGCCCGGTCCGCCCGGTCGCGGGCACCGGGGACCTCGCGTTCCAGCACCACCCGGCGGCGAAACAAGCCCTCCTGACCCGGGCCGGTCACTGGACGCTGGCGGCGGTCTGCCCGGCCGCGCTGACGGTCACCACGCCGGCCCAGGCGCAGCTGCACTGGGACGCGTCATCGAGGGCCGGGACCTCGTCGATCGTGACCCGGGCCGAACCCGGGGTCCAGGGCGACAGCACCGGCTGGCACGGCTGCGGGGTCAAGACGTTCGCCGCCGCCGCCGTCGCCGAGGCCACCTGCGGGTTGGCCAGCGATGTGCAGAGGCCGAACGGCGGCACGTTCTCCGGGGCGACGTCCGTTACGACGCCGGCCGGGCCGGCGCCGGCCGACGCCTGGGCTCCCGAGGCGGCGAACGTCGCGGGCGTGGTCCCGAACGAGCACTGCACCGTGGCCCCGGTGCACACCAGGTTCGGCATGTCCGCCCCCCCTCGACATACCAAAGCTACCGCCGGACCTGGCGGTCCGGCGGTTCACTGGGGTGGCGCCGGCGGCCCGGTACCGGGTGACCGCTTGTTCCTTTGTGTCCGATGAGTACATAAGATCCGGTATTCTGGAACGGAAGGGGAGTAGTCCTTCGTCGGCTGGCCGACATACCGGCGTGCAGATGCGCCCGGCCGCCGGGCCACGGCTGTGGTGGACGAGACCTTCGGCTGATGAGCACATCCGGCCGGAGTCCCCTGGATCCGGCCGGTGACCCGACCGGAGGACATCCCCCCATGCCCTTCCCCGCGGTGATCGGCGTCGCGTTCGCCCTGGCGTTCCTGGCCGAACTCCCCGATAAGTCGATGTTCGCGACGCTGGTGCTGGGCACCCGGTACCGCCCGTCCTGGGTGTGGACGGGCGTCGCGGCCGCGTTCGCGGTTCAGATGGCGCTGGCCGTGACGGCCGGGCGGCTGCTGGCGCTGCTGCCGCACCGCGCGGTGGACGCCGTCGTCGCCGCGCTGTTCCTGGGCGGATCGGGTTACCTGTGGCTGACCAGCCTGCGCCCCGGGCAGCGGGACGGCGCCGACGCCGCGCGCCAGGGCGGTCGCGCCCCGACGTTCCGGCTCGTCGCCGGAATGAGCTTCGGCGTGGTGTTCCTCGCCGAATGGGGCGACATCACCCAGCTGACCACGGCGAACCTGGCCGCCAGGTATAACCCGCTGGTGGTGTTGGCCGGGGCGACCCTGGGCCTGTGGGCGGTCGCCGCGCTCGCGGTGAGCGTGGGGGCCGGCAGCCTGAAGCTGATCCCGATGGCGTGGGTCCGGCGGATCACCGCGGTGATCATGCTTGCCCTGGCCGTGTACAACGCGGCCGCCGCGGCGCTGCCGACCGGATGAGCCCGCGCCGGTGCGTAAAAGACCGCTCAAAGGAATATCCGCCGGCCGGGTCGGGAAATCGCCGACGCCAGCCCCGGATCCAGGAGCGTTTCCGGCCGCTTAAGCCGGTCTCGCCGGACCACGGCCGGATCAGCCCGTCGCTGCCGCGGACGCGGCGCGGCACGGACGAGTATGCGTCAGGGTGCTCCAGCGGCCGCAGGCTGCCCGCCCGGACGTCGACGACCTTGTGCACGTGCCGCCCGCCGGACTGCTGGATCCAGGAGACCCAGGCGTGCCACGAGCCGTCGCGTTCGTGCATCTCCCAGGCCAGCAGATGGCCCACCATCCCCCCGCTCATCTCCACGATCGGCGGGCACCAGGGCGCATCGCGGCTGCTCACTCCGGCTAGTATTCGAACGTGCGTTCTACTTGTCAAGACTGGACTGCGGCGATTCTTTCCTGTTTTCGGGTCGGCCGCCGCCGATCGCGGGACGATGTCAGAGTCGGCGCCTAGCCTGTTGATGTGCCTGTCCCGCTCGCCGCGACCAGGGAGGGACCTGGTGGCTGACGCCGACGACGTGTGCCGCCTCGCGCTGGCGCTGCCCGGGGTGGAGGAGATCGATAGCGACGGCTTCGACTTCCGGGTGGGCGGCCGGGGGTTCGTCTGGTCTTATCCGGAGTACCGGCGGGGCCAGCCCCGGGTCATCCGCACCGACATCGCGGTGCTGTACGTCGGGGATGAGGCCGAGAAGCAGGCGCTGCTGCTGGGCGAGCCCCGGCTGTTCTTCACCACGCCCGGATATGACGGCTGGCCGCTGGTCATGCTGCGCCTGGCCGAGGTGGGTGTCGAGCGCCTGTCGGAACTGGTGCTGGACGCGTGGCGGATGCGCGCGCCCGGGGCGCTGGCCGCCGAGTACGACCGCGACCCCGCCGGGTAACACGAGAACGAACGTCGCTTGACCGGGGTGTCCGTAAGCTGTAGCTTACCGTAAGTCGGAGCTAACCATTGGACGGCCGCCACGGCATGGATCCGACCGGCGAATGATCCCGAGCGCCTGATCCAGGAGGACTCTCAATGGCCACACAAGTGCAGGAAACCACGGTCACCACGGCGGTCGAGGTCGCGGCCCCGATCGAGCACGCGTTCCGGGTGTTCACCGAGGGCATCGGTACCTGGTGGGACCCCGACCATCACATCCTGCGGGCCGAGCTCGCGGAGATGGTGTTCGAGCCGCGCGTCGGCGGCCACATCATCGACCGGGGCACCGACGGCTCGGAGTGCCGCTGGTCCCGCGTGCTCGACTACGACCCGCCGAACCGGGTCTGCTTCAGCTGGGACATCAACCTGAGCTGGGAACTCGAGACCGACCCGGCGAAGGCCAGCGAGGTCGACATCACCTTCACCGCCGACGGGCCCCGGCGCACCCGGGTGGTGCTCACCCATCGCCACCTGGAGCGGCACGGCGAGGGCTGGGAGGCCATGCGCGACGCCGTCGGCCGGGGCTGGAGCCTCGACCACTACGCCGAGGTTGCCGCGCAGCCCTGAGCCACGGCCGCGCCGGTCCGCCGGTACCGGGTCAGTCGATCCGGTACCGGCGGATGGCCGGCCTGCCCGGCCCGTCCTCGACCAGCGAATCGAGCCGCCCGCGGTCACCGGTCGTCACCGGATCAACGTAGCCAGCCCGCCCAGGCCGGGCGAATCATTTACCGGCGTGCCGGATGGGTCGGCAGCGTCTTGGCCAGGGAAGATGGGCCCCATGATCGATCATCTCGGGATCCAGTGCGCCGACATGGCGGCCAGCGCCGCCTTCTATGACACCGTGCTCGCCCCGCTCGGCGGCCAGCGGATCATGGACTTCGGCGAGGCGATCGGCTACGGCCTCCCGCCCAGGCCGGAGTTCTGGATCGGCCGCCATAACACCGGCGAGGGCTTCCGCGAGTCGCATCTCGCCTTCACCGCGCCAACCCGGGCGGCGGTCCGGGCGTTCTTCGACGCCGCCGTGGCGCAGGGCGCCGAGGTCCTGCACGAGCCGCGGTTGTGGCCGGAATACCACGACACCTATTACGGCGCGTTCGTGCGCGACCCCGACGGCAACAACGTCGAGGCCGTCTGTCACGCACCGGAGTGAGCCCGCGATCTGAAGTGCCGTCTTTTACGCCCCGTCTCGGCCGGGACCGGGCGCGACGGGCGAGGTTCTAGGATCGGGCGAATGCGGCGCGAGTCCTCCACGGTGGTCGTCCTGGTCGGCGAGGTCGGCGACGGCCTGCTCGCCGGGCTGGCGCAATCGCCCGGCGTTTCGGTCGTGCGCGCGCCGGCGGAGAGCGGCGACCCGGCCGCGGACCAGCACGCGGCGGCCCGGCCCGGCTGGGAGACCGGCGCCCTGGCCCTGCGCGCGGCGGTACGGCACCCGTCGATGTACGTGATCGTGCCCGACGACCCGCTGGCCGACGTGGCCGCCGGGTGGCGGGCGATGTGGGAGGTGCCCGGTCCCGGCGTGGCGTCCTCCGGGCCAACCGGGTTCGAGCGGCATGCCGCCGAGGCACTGGCCGCCTGGCGGGACAAGCGGTTCGAACTGCCCGACTACTACCTGGTGATCGCCCCGGCCCAGGGCACCGAGGCCGGCCCGGACCTGTACCTCGGGCCGCTGCGCGCGGTCCGCCCGCGCCGGGTCGTGGTCGGCGCCACCGCGGACGCCGCGGCTCAGGTGTCCGCGGTGCTGGACGCGCTCCGGTCCCTGGCGCACGGGCCGTGGTGGCCGCCGCTGGACGAGATGCTCGACGCCGCCCGCCACTTCTACGCCGGGGGCCTGGCCGAGACGCAGCAGATCCTGCGGTAGCCGGCCGGCCCCCGCGCGGTGACAGAATCCGGTGCCATGGCCGTCGACCTCATCCGCAGCACCCGGCTCTATCCCGGGGCCCCGTACGCGTACGCCGCCGTGTCCGACCGGGCCGGTCTCGTCTGCACCGCGGGCGCCTGCCCGATCGACGAGCAGGGACAGGTAACCGCGCCCGGCGACGTGGCCGCGCAGATGCGCCATGCCCTCGCCAACCTGCGGGTCGCGCTGGAGGAGGCGGGCGTGGCGATCGCGGACGTGCTCAAGACCACGGTCTACGTCGCCAGCAGCGACCGCGACGATCTGGTCGCCGCCTGGAACGAGGTCGCCGCCGCCTTCGGCGGTCACGACGCGCCGAGCACGCTGCTCGGCGTCACGGTCCTGGGCTACCCGGGCCAGCTGGTCGAGATTGAGGCCATCGCCGCCGCATCCCGCGGGCTCGCGCCAGTCGTGACCGGCGGCTGATAGCCGCCGCTGATCGCCGGCCGGACCCGTCCGCGCCTCCTCAGCGGCACGGCGCGATCCGGTCCAGCAACATCGTGACCGGTCAGGACGTCGTGGCCCGCTGGTCGCTGGTATCGAAGGTCAGCCGCCCGTCCGCCACGCCGACGGTGATCTCCTGGCCGGAGGTGAGCTCGCCGTTCAGCAGCATCCGGGACAGCTGGTTGTCCACGTCGCGCTGGATGGTCCGGCGCATCGGCCGCGCCCCGAACTCGGGCTGATAGCCATGATCGGCGATCCAGTCCACCGCCTCCGGGCTGAACCGCACGGTGACGCCCTGCCCGTGCATGCGGCGCCGGGTCTCCTGCAGCAGCAGCTCGGTGATCTGCTGCAGCTCGGCCCGGTCCAGCTGGCGGAAGACGATGATCTCGTCGATGCGGTTCAGGAACTCGGGCCGGAACGACTCCCGCAGCCGCCGCAGCATCTGTTCCTGCAGCGCGGCATCCTGGCCCTCGGCCGAGCTCGTCCCGGGCCCGCCGAAGCCGAGCGTGGTTCCCCGCCGGGCCACCAGGTCGGAGCCCAGGTTGCTGGTCATGATGAGGACGGCGTTCTTGAAGTCGACGGTCCGCCCCTGGCCGTCGGTGAGCCGGCCGTCGTCGAGGATCTGCAGCAGGACGTTGAACACGTCCGGATGGGCCTTCTCGATCTCGTCGAGCAGCACGACGGAGTACGGGTGCCGCCGGACCGCCTCGGTGAGCTGGCCGGCCTCCTCGTACCCGACGTAGCCGGGCGGGGCGCCGATGAGGCGGCTCACGGTGTGCCGCTCCTGGAACTCGCTCATGTCCAGCCGGATCATCCGGCTGTCCGCGCCGAACAGCGCCTCGGTCAGCGCGCGGGCCAGCTCGGTCTTGCCGACGCCGGTCGGGCCGAGGAACAGGAAGCTGCCGACCGGGCGTTGCGGGTCGCCGAGCCCGGCCCGGGACCGGCGGACCGCCTCGGAGACCGCCGCGACGGCCTGGTCCTGCCCGATGACCCGCTCGTGCAGGTGCTCCTCCAGGCGCAGCAGCCGGTCCTTCTCCTCCTCGGTGAGCTGCTGCACCGGGACGCCGGTGGCGCGCGAGACCACCTCGGCGATGTCGTTGACCATGACCTCGGGCACGGCGTTCTCGCCCTTGCCAAGCTCATCGATCTGGCGGCGGATCTCGCCCATCTCGTCGCGCAGCCGGGACGCCTGCTCGTACTGCTCGCTGGCCACCGCCTGGTCCTTGTCCCGCCGCAGATCGTCCGCCCGTCGCTCGAGGTCGCGCAGGTCCACGCCGGGCGTCTTGGTCCGCAGCCGGACCCGCGCCCCGGCCTGGTCAATGAGATCGATGGCCTTGTCGGGCAGGAACCGGTCGGTGATGTAGCGGTCCGACAGCTCGACGGCCGCGGCCAGCGCCTCGTCGGTGTAGCGGACCTGGTGGTGGGCCTCGTACCGGTCGCGCAGCCCGTGCAGGATCGCGAGCGTGTCGTCGACGGTCGGCTCGGGCACCAGGATGGGCTGGAACCGCCGGGCCAGCGCGGCGTCCTTCTCGATGTTCTTGCGGTACTCGTCCAGCGTGGTCGCGCCCACGACGTGCAGTTCACCCCGGGCCAGAGCGGGCTTGACCATGTTGCCGGCGTCGATGCCGCCCTCGGTGCTGCCCCCGGCGCCGACCAGGGTGTGCAGCTCGTCGATGAAGATGATGAGCTCGTCGCCGTGCTCCCGGATCTCGTCGATGATCCGCTTCAGCCGCTCCTCGAAGTCGCCCCGGTAGCGGGTGCCGGCCACCACGCCGGACAGCTCGAGCTGGACGACGCGCTTGCCGGACAGCATCTGCGGGACCTCGTCGTCCACGATGCGCTGGGCGATGCCCTCCACGATCGCGGTCTTGCCGACACCGGCCTCCCCGATCAGGACCGGGTTGTTCTTGCCGCGGCGGGACAGCACCTCGACCGTCTGCTCGATCTCGCCGTCCCGGCCGATGACCGGGTCAATCCGCCCTTCCCTGGCCATCTCGGTCAGGTCGCGGCCGTACTCGTCGAGCGTGGGGGTCTCGCCCCGGCCGCCGGGGCCGCCCGCCGCGGGCGGCCCGCCGTCGCCCGCGAGCGCGGCCTGGAGCGCCTCCGGTGTCACCCGGGCGGCGGCCAGCATCCGGCCGGCCGACGACTCCGGGTTCACCGCCAGCGCGAACAGAATGTGCTCGGGGCCGATGTAGGTGGATCCCAGTGAGCGCGAGATCTGGTGCGCGTCGAGCAGCGCCCGCTTGGCTCCCGGCGTGAGCTGCGGCGCCTCATTGCTGCGGTCGCCGGCCGAGGGCTCCTGGCTCTCGACGGCGCGCGCCAGGGCGGCGGGGTCGGCCCCGGCGCGGGCCAGCAGCCGGCGGGTCGGCTCCAGGGTGGCCGTCGCCCACAGCAGGTGCTCGGTGCCGAGGTCCGTTCCGCCCCGCTCGGCCACGTGGGACGCCGCCGCGCCCAGCAGCTCCCGGGCCGGCCCGCTCATCAGGCGCATGATGTCCACGCGCTGGGACGGGCGCCGCTGGCCGCCCGCCCCGTAGAGGCGGGCGAGAAACTCGTCGAACGGGCTGGAGCCAGAACCTTCGGGCCCGTAGAACCCACCGCTCATCACAGTCCCCCTCCTGTGGCATCGCAGCGTTCCGTGTAGCCGTACCCGAGATCTCCGGCCGGCCACCCGCGAGTTTTCCCCGCGAAGCGGACATAGGCTGACCAATGGCGGGCGGCGCCCGCGTAAGGTGCCGGTGTGGAACACACCCGACTCGGCCGGACCGGCCTCCAGGTATCCAGGCTGTGCCTGGGCACGATGACCTTCGGACTGCAATGCGACGAGCCGACCTCGGTGTCGATCCTCGACCGGGCCGCGGAGGGAGGCATCGACTTCCTCGACACCTCCGACGCGTACCCGCTGGGCGGGGACCTGTCCACCCGGGGCGTGACCGAGGAGATCCTCGGGCGCTGGCTGCGCGGGAAGCGGGACCGCTTCATCGTGGCCACGAAGTGCTTCGCGCCGACCGGGCCCGCGCCGTTCGACGCCGGCAATTCCCGCAAGCACATCCTTTCCGCGGTCGAGGCCTCGCTGCGGCGCCTGCAGACCGATTACATCGACCTGTACCAGCTGCACGGCTACGACCGGGCCACGCCGATCGACGAGACCCTGGGTGCCCTCGATGACCTCGTGCACCAGGGCAAGGTGCGCTACGTCGGCTGCTCGAACTTCCTGACCTATCAGCTCGTGCGGGCCGTCGGCCGGACCGAGACGCTGCGGCTGGCCCGCCTCGACTGCGTCCAGCCCCGCTACAACCTGCTCTTCCGCCAGATCGAGCGGGAAATGCTCCCGTACTGCGGCGAGGAAGGCATCGGTGTCATCCCGTACAACCCGATCGCGGGCGGGTTGCTGTCCGGCAAGCACGTCCGGTCGGACCCGCCACCCGAGGGCTCCCGGTTCACCCTGGGCAATGCCGCCCAGAACTACCAGGATCGCTACTGGCACGACCGCGAGTTCGACACGGTCGAGGCCATCCGCAAGCTGGCCGGGCAGGCCGGGGCGGACATGGTCACGCTCGCGGTGGCCTGGGTGCTGGCCAACCCGGTGATCACCGCGCCGATCATCGGGGCCAGCCGTCCGGACCAGCTCGGCGCCAGCCTGGCCGCGACCGACTTCTCCCTGGACGAAGACCTCAAGCGCCGCCTGGACGACGTCACCCACGACTACCGCATGGGCGACGCCCCCCGCTAGTTCCGGCCCCGGCCGCCCGCGCGCAGAGCGGTCGCGGCTGGTCGGCGAGGCGCGCGGGGTGCGGGGGCGCCTGGCCAGGATGAGGCTGGCGAGCCCGGGCCCGCGCGGGGGTGTCGGAGGACCGCCGCGGCCGGGCGGCGCGGGCCCTGCGCCGGGGCGGCCGTGACCCGTCCGAGCGCGGTCCGGGCGGTGCGCACGCCTCTCCCGCGGCCGGGCTCGGGCGGGATATCGTGCACACCGGATATGTAACGACACGGACGTCTGCGGGAGGCAGGCCGTGATGGCCGACGAGCCGGACTGGGTACCCGCGGGAATCGACACCAAGCGAGCCAACGTGGCCCGGGTCTATGACTACTGGCTGGGCGGCAGCCACAACTTCCTGCCCGACCAGGATCTGGGCCGGTCCATGGCCGCGGTCGACCCCAACGTGAAGGCGATCGCCCGGGCCAACCGGGCGTTCCTCGGCCGGGCGGTCCGGTTCCTGGCCGCGTCCGGCATCCGCCAGTTCCTCGACATCGGGTCCGGCATCCCGACCGAGGGCAACGTGCACGAGGTCGCACAGCAAGCCGAGCCGGCCTGCCGGGTGGCCTACGCCGAGGTCGACCCGGTCGCGGTCGCGCACAGCAAGGCGATCCTGGCCGGGAACCCGGGCGCCGCGATCATCGAGGCCGACCTGCGGGAGCCGGACAAGATCCTGGCCCACGAGCAGATGCGGCGGCTCATCGACCTCGGCCAGCCGACCGGGCTGCTGCTGGTCGCGGTCCTGCACTGCATCGGCGACGCCGACGACCCGTGGCGGATCGTGGCGACGCTGCGCGACGCGCTGGCGCCCGGCAGTTACCTGGTCCTGTCCCACGCCACCAACGAGAGCAGGCCCGACGTGGTGCGGGCCGCGGAGAAGGTCTACCACCGCAGCGCGCCCTCCGATGGGCGCACCCGCTCGCGCGAGGAGATCCTGCACTTCTTCGACGGGTTCGACCTGGCCGAGCCCGGGCTGACCTACGTACCGCAATGGCGGCCCGACTCGCCCGCCGATGTCCCGGACGACCCGAGCACGCTGTGGTTCCTCGTCGGTGTGGCCCGTAAGCCCTGATGGCCCGGCAGGGCGCCGCCCACCTTATAGATCGCTTCGGCGACGCGGGAGACATCCGTTTCGTCGGTCAGGTCCTCGGGCGCCGAGGGAACGAAGAGCTTGACGGAGGTTTCGGTGATGCGGGCCGAGTTCTCCATCGGATGGCCGGCCGGCGGCCCGGGCGCGCTGGCCCCGGCGAAGAGGCTGTACTCCGACATCGACCGCATCTGCGTCGGCACGGACACCATGTGCATGTTCTCCGCGTGCATGGCCTGCGTGAAGGCCTGCCGGTCGAATCCGCAGAGCTCCGGGTCGATGAGCGCGACCAGCGCGTAGTAGCCGTGCACGGTTCCTGGTTCGGACCGGCCGAGCACCCGTACGCCGGGAATGCCCGACAACGCGTTGATGAGCACCTCGGCGGACTTCTGCCTGCCTTCGATCACCTGATCCAGGGTCTCGACCTGCGGAGCGGCCAGCGCGAGCCCCAGCGGATGCGCGCGGTACTTCAGGCCGGTGCCGGTGAACGCGAACGCGTGGTTCGGCGAGTCCGCGGGGATGTCCTGCAGCGCCCGGCGGTTGAAGTGGCCGAGCAACAGGGCCCGCTCATAGAGCTCGGGATCCTTGGTGACGAGCACCCCGCCTTCGCCCGCCCAGATCGTCTTGTTCGCTTGCAGGCTCCAGGCGGCGGCGTGCCCGAAGCTCCCGACGACCGAGCCTCTGAAGCGCGCGCCATGCGCGTGCGAGCAGTCCTCGACCAGCAACAGGCCCGTCCGCTCGCACAACGCCTGCAGCTCCTCCAGCCGGGCGGGCTGACCCCACATGTGCGTGACCACGATCGCCTTGGTGCGGCCGGTGATGGCCGCCGCGGCGCACTCCGGCGAGAGCGTGCCGTCGGGCGCGCAGTCGACGAACACCGGCCGGGCGCCTTGAAAGACCAGCGGCGTGACGGTCGCGAAGAAGCCGTAGTCGGCGCAGATGACCTCGTCTCCGGGCCCGATGCCTGCGCCGTAGTAGATCGAGTGCAGCGCGGCCGTCCCGGACGAGGTGGCGAGCGCTCGCGGGACGCCGACGTAGCCGGCAAAGGCCGTTTCGAAGTCCTGTACGACCCCGCTGCGATCGTAGATGGACAGGCCGAGCCGGGCCTGGGCCAGCAGACGTTCCTCGAGCACGCCGGTGAGATGCGGCCAGAGCGGGAGCACTGGCCGGGGAGCGACCGGCCGACCGCCGTGCATGGCCAGCTTCGTGCTGTCTGTGCTCACACCAGTACCCTGTCGGAAATCTCTGTCACGTACTCGGCTTCCGCGTACATCCGGTCGACCAATGCCAGGACCTTGGCCTGCCTCGCCAGGGGCCTGCGCCAGTTGCCGCCCCCGTCCAGAAAGCCGGCTGCGACCAGCGACGTGAGCTGGTTGATCGCCGCCGTCGGCGGCTGGGCGTGACCCGGACGCGGCGGCTCGCCGGACGCCGGCCGCTCGCGGCCGGAGTCGGCGACGATGTGCTCGCGATCCGTGGCGATCATCACCTCGCTGTGCCGCGCGAGGTCGATCCCGGACCGGAGGCTGATCTCCACGGTCACGCCCCGGGCGGCGAAGTACAGCGATGCGCGCACCTGGTCCTCGACGTCGGCCGCCGAGGCCTGCGCCCGGAGCCGGACCGAGAATGTGTCCGGGCGCCCGAGGCAGGTGACGATAAGCTCAAGGTAGTGATAGCCCAGGTCAATAAGCACGCCGCCGCCCGCGCGCTCACGCGACTGCCGCCAGGAACCGACGCCGGGCCAGCTGGGTACCTGGGCGTTAATGCGGACTCTTGCATCCCTGAGCCCGGGCGAGCGGAGGATCTTCATGAAATCCCGGAACCGGCTCTGGTAATGCAGCGTCAGGATCGTGGCGAGCGGAGTGCCATTATCGCGGCTCGCCTGCCTAAGCTGTGAAAATTCATCGCACGTTCTTGCTGGCGGCTTTTCGAGCAGCGTCGGGATATGGGCGGTCAGCAGGCGGAGCGCAAGCGGAGCGTGGCTGTCGTGCGGCGTGGCCACGATCGCCATCCGCACCGGGCCGGCCGCGAGCGCGGAGTCGACGGAGTCGTGCAGGGAGGCCGGAAGGTCGGGCATGGTGCCGAGTTCGGCCACCCGCTCCGGCGTCTCAACGATCGCCGCGAGCCGCATGCCGGCGGCCGCCCGCAGCGCCGGGACGTGCGCACTCAGCCCTCGCCGGCCCGCGCCGACGAGCAGGACGGGGATCTCGCCGGGTGCCGGGGCGGAGATCCCGCTGCGCTGGGCGCCGACGCGCCCGCTGGTGTGATGGCCGGCCAGCGAAGCCGGGCTATTCACTCTCTGCTCATTCCCGACACCTCGCTGGGTATGCGTCTCGTGGATTGTTTGGCGAACTCCAGCCAGCCGCGCGCACGCAGAAGGTAAGGCTGCGGCAAAAACTTCTCGCCGGTAAAGTACGGAAGGTGTACAGGGCGGCCGCCGGGCACCCGCAGGCGCACTCCATCGGCCGCCCATGGCTGTCTTTGTACCACTCTCCCAATGACGGCAACCCTCTGGTTGCTCGACGCTGCGGCCGAATCGCTCAGCGCGCGTAGCTCGGCATCGCGAGAACCCGGGACCGTAAGCATGACTTCCCAGTCGTATCCGGCCGCGAATGCGAATATGAACGGCGCTATCGCCAGTCGCCTGGCTAGCTCAGAAACATCGGCATTGATAAGCCTTCCGATCTCCTCGGGGAAGAATTCGATGCCCACGTTCGAGGCATTGCCGATGAGCTCGGCGCAGGCGAGCAGGCCATCGCTGGTATCGATCGCCGATGTCGCCAGCCCGGCACCCGCGATCGCTCGCATCACCTGATGCGGGAGGCCGAGGTCGGTGAAGATCGCGTCCCGGTGGGCCAGCGCCGCGAGGAGGGAGGCTTCGGCACCGGAGAGGTGACGAGCCAGTTCCAGCGCCCACCGGGTTCCGAGCCCGATGAACTCCTGTCCCGGGCTCGACGACAGCGTCAGCGCGACGATGTCGCCCGACTTGGCGCCGGCCCGGGTTATTGCGCGCCCCTGCCGGATCCGGCCAACACCGGTGACGGTCAGCACCTTCTGGCCCCGTTCGCGCAGATCTCCGCCCACCACGACGGCGCCGTACCTGGCCGATTCCTGGGCGGAGCTCTCCAGGAAGGCCCGGGTCCAGGATGCGGTCGTGGTCCTGCGCAGGTGCAGGTTCAGCAGGACCGCGGTTGGCTCCGCGCCCATGGCGATGACGTCGGCCAGCGCGGTGACGACGCCGAACCGCGCCGCGTATGACGCGGCCTGCTGGCTGTCGTCGGTCAGCAGGGATGGCGGCACGGAGTCGGTGGTGAGGACAAGATCCTCGTCGGCGCCGGGCCGCAGCACCGCGCCGTCGTCGCCGACTCCGACGATGACGTGATCTGCGGTGACAAGCCGGCTCTTGAGCAGGTCGCCGGCGATCCACTCATGGACGGCGAACTCTCCGACCTCGGTCATCTCGGTCTGGTTGGTGATCTGGTCCGGTGCCGGCCGCCGGTGGCGAAGCCGGGCCATCTCGGAGCGGATCTCAGCGAGCGTCGCGTGGTGGTCCGGCTCCTGGAGCTGCTCGAGCGCCCATACGAGCATCTCGATCGCGCCCTCGGAATCGCCGAGACGAGACAGGCACCGGCTCAGGTAGCGCAGCGTCGTCGCCGTCTCCGGGTGCTTGCCGAGGCGGTTGAACTCGTCGCGGGCCTCGATGTACTGGTCCTTCGCCGCCTCGTAATTGCCGAGCGCGAACTCGAGGTCGCCGAGAGCCCTCGTTGTCTTGGCGATCATGTAGTCGTGGCCCCGGACATGCCGGACCCGGCGCACCTTCTCAAGGGTGGGCCGCAGGGCCGCGATGGCCTCGTCGTCTCCGCGGATGAAGTCCATCTCGAGTTGCACGAGCGATTCCAGGACGTTGGCCAGCCGCACCGGATTGTCATATTTCTGCAGGTCCTGGTAGCTCTGCCGGAGCATGTTCCGGGCCGTCTCGTAGTCGTGATCGTTCGCGTACGCGATCCGGCCGCGCTGGGCGGCGATCACGCTGAGCAGGTAGCCGGCCGCCGGATTGTCGCGGACAGGATCCAGGACGTCGCTGGCCTGGTCGAGATGGTCCCGGGCGAGCTCGACGTCGCCGTCTCGCCATTCCACGGATGCCAGCTCGCGCAGGCTGTCGGCCCGCAGCGCGCGTCGTGCCTGGTTCGTGGTCAGCCGCTCGGCCAGCGACGGCGTGTCCAGCAGGTCTTCCGCATAGTGCGAGGCACGATCGAGGTGATCGCGGGCGAGCCGGTAGTCACCGCGTTCCTCTCTGATCATCCCGAGCTGGCGATGCGCGGCGATGATCAGCGGCCACTCGCCCGCGGCCAGAGCCCGCTGCAGCACCGTGGTCGCCCGGCTGGTGATGTCGCTCATCCGTCCGAGCTCGAATTCGAGCGACAGCCGCTCCGCGGCGACCGCCAGCGCGCTGGGCTGCGGCGGCACGTCGCTGTCCGGCAGCGGTTCCCTGGCCAGCAGCTCGGCGGCCTGCTGCCAGTCGCCGCGGAAGCGCTGGGCCGCGGCATGCCCGAGCACGGCCTCCAGCCGTGTCTCGTCGAAGACTTTGAACTGATTGACGCCCATCTCGTAGGCGTTCGCCGCCGCCGCGGCGCTTTCCCGGCTGGCGCAGAACTTATCGCCGATCAGATGGAACGGAACGTTGCTGTTCAACTCGACGGACTTCTCGACTTGCAGGCGCAGTTGCGGCTTGTCCCGGCTCCACCGGACCTCGGGACGCACACTCGGGCGGTCGGGCGCCGCGGCGAGCGCGCCGAATGTAAGAACGCGCGCGCTGCCCGGAGCCGGCGGGCCTTCCGGCTGGACCAGGTAAATTACCTGCCGCTTCGCGGCGACCGCGTTCATGATGGCGTCACCGATATCGGGGCTAGCTTTAGCCGCCCACGTCCACAGAATCAGAATATCCGCGGATTCGGCCAGGTCGCCGGGCAGCGGAACGCCGGCGCTGCCTATGTTTTCTACGGCAATCCCGGCGGTTGCGCACTTTTGCGCCGCGTCGTCGACCAGGTTTCCGTCTTCCCAGTCATACAACAGGGCAACGGCGAGCCCTTCGGCGTGCCCGGCATCACCGAGCAAGTCAACCGGCGATGTATCGGCCCTTGCCACCCGCTTGATCTCATCGGCGAGGCGGTTAAATGCGTCCTCAGAGTAGTCGATGGGCATGTACGATCGCGCGCTGAGGACGCCCCAGATGCTCCGGCCCCGATCCGTCGAAGGTGCAGGCTGGGCGCCTTCATGAAGCAGTGGCAGGAACCTTACGTCAGAAGTAGCTATCGCCGTGGAGACCTCTACCTCGGTCCAGTGCCGGTCGAGATACTCTGACGAGATTAAAGCGACCACGACGTCGGAGCTGAGCGCAGCGTTGCCAATGTTTACAAGAATAGCCTCGCCAATAGGAAAATTGGCGTCCATTATTACTGCGATTCCGCGTTGCTCGAGTGCGCCGCGAATCCGGTGCGCCTCGGGGCGCTGCGATCCGGCGTAACTCAAGAAGGCGACAGGCACCCGGGCGCCTCGCCTCATCTGTCCCAGCCCCCCCTCGGGAATCGTGCGGAAACGTTCAGCCCCTTCGACCCGGACGCGCGGGCCGGATGTGCGGAAATCCAGGCCGCGCGCGACGAGTGCGACGACCGGCAATGCACCACGCCCCGGGAGTCAAAGACGACACTCGGGGCGCGCCGCCGCCAGGATGGTCGCCGATCCGCTCAACCCGGCCGTTCTAGGCTGCATCACGTCTCCCTGGCGGGCCCCGGCGGCCGCCGCCGTACAGCGGTCCATAAAGGCACAACCTTACGCTTTCTGCGTACCCGCGGATTGGTTAGGCCACGCTATGACGTTGTGGCTCGTCGAGCGACAATCGACGCCGCGCAGCCGCACTTATCTGCCCGGGTCTACCCGGGCGTGACCGGCCGGTCTAACGGGGCGGCTAACGAGGGACGGGCACCCGAGGCCGGGATGAACAGATCGAAGGCCGAGCCTTCGCCCACCGTGCTGCGGACCTGCACCGAGCCCTGGTGGGCCTCGGCGATCGCTTTCACCACCGCCAGGCCGAGGCCGAACCCGCCGGTCTCCCGGCTGCGGCCGGTTCCCACCCGGGTGAACCGGTCGAAGATGTGGCGCAGGTCGGCGGCCGGGATGCCGGAGCCCGAGTCCCTGACGCTGAGCACGATCTCCTCGCCCTGGGACCGGGCGCTCAGCTCGATCCGGCCGTCGGGGCCGGTATGGTCGACCGCGTTCTCGATCAGCGCGTCGAGTGCCACCGTCATGCGGTCCCGGTCGGCCTGCATGCGCGCGTCGGTCACGGTGCCAAGGGACCATCGCCGGGGCGTCTGGGTCCACCGGTGCAGGATCTCCACCAGGAGCTCGGCGGCGTCCACCGGGGCCAGGTGCAGGAAGTCCGGGCTGTCGGTCGAGGCCAGGAGCACCAGCCGGTTGGCCAGCCGGCGCATGCGGAGCAGTTCCTCGACGGCCACCCGGGCGTCCTTGGCGATCATCTGGTCGGTGGCCGCGTGGGTGATCAGCTCCGCGTGCCCGAGGGCGATCGTGATCGGCGTGCCCAGCTCGTGCGACACGTCCTGGAGGAACCGGCGCTGCTGATCGAGCAGGGCCAGGTTGTGCTCGGAGACCCGCTTGATCTCTTCCATCGCGGCGTTGCGCCGCCGGGCGTGCCACATCACGATCACGAACATGACGGCCAGCAGCGGAACCTCGGCCAGGTAATCCCCGTCCTGCTCGCCGCGCAGGACCTGCCAGCCGATCAGGCCGCCGGTGGCCAGCGACACGATCGACACCGTGAGCACCGCCGACCCGAGCCGCCACAGCCGGAAGCCGTAAACGGTGGTCAGGCTGATCCAGATGATCAGGAACGGAACCGAACCCCAGGCCGGGATGAGGCGCATCGCGATGAGGTTCAGCCCGACGAAGATCGCCCAGGCGATGTCGGGCCAGTACGCGCGGCCGATCTGGCGCAGCCGCTCGCCCGGCAGCCAGGCGCGGCGCACGGCGGTTCCGGCGGCCAATGGGTACCTCCCTTCGCCTGGTCAGGCGGCTACCGAATCCTACGGCTCCGTGGTGGTTTGCTGGCAAGCTCCGTCATACCTGGGTATGACAATCTTCGGCGGGACGACCGCGCGGGGCGCGGCGGCCTAACCTGGCTGCGTGGACGGGTTCGCTCGGATGGTTTCGGCGGCGCGCGCGGCAGCCCGCGGGGTCGCGGCGCGGGTGTGGCCGGTGGTGCGTTGGTCGTGGCGGGGGCTGGCGGGGGCGGCGTGGGGTGGTGACCCGCAGCCGGCGTGGCGTTCGCCGTTGTGGCGCCGGGTGACGTACGGCGCCGTGGCCGCGGCCACCGGGTTGCTGGCCATGGTGAGCCTGGCCTGCGTGCCCAGGCTGGGCGGCCCGGCCGGCCTGTTCGGCTACCAGGTGTTCGCCGTCAGCACCCCGGTGCAGCCCAAGCTGCTGAAGGCGAAGCAGTCGATCCAGATTCACAAGAACATCGCGATCAATCACGCCGTTACCGTCTCGCACGCCGTCCTGTTCCGCCCGGGCGGGCTGATAGCGCTGAACAACCCCATGGGGATCACCACGCTGGACGTGCTGGTCGCGCTGGCCGTCGTGGCGCCGGTGGCGCTGGCGGCCCGGTATCCGCTGCTGGGGTGGCGGCTGGGCTGGGCCGGGCTCTGGCTGGTGCCGTGGGCGCATGTGAGCTGGCGGTGGGGCTGGGGCTGGGGCCCGGTGCTGCTGGCCGGGGTGGTCGCCTGTTTCGCCGTGGCCGGCGCCCGGCAGAGCCGGGGCGTCTTGTGCTGGATGTGGGCGCTGACGCTGGTGCCGTGGCTGGGGCACGAAGGACTCAGCGCGGTCGGGGTGGCCGGGTGCTTGGGCCTGGCCGCGGTGGCCGTGGCCGCGGACGCGATGGCGTCCCGCCGCCGGGCCCAGATGCTGGCCGCGGGGCAGGCCGAGCGGGCCGAGCTGGAGCAGGCGCGGCGGGCCGTGCTGGAGGAGCGGGCGCGGATCGCCCGCGAGCTGCATGACGTGGTCGCGCATCACCTGTCGCTGATCGCGGTGCGGGCCGAGTCGGCGCCCTACCGGCTGGCCGGGCTGGCCGGCCCGGTCGACGAGGAGTTCGGTTCCCTGTCCGCGGCCGCCCGCGAAGCGCTGGCCGACATGCGGCGGCTGCTCGGGGTGCTGCGGGCCGACGAGCCGGCCGCCCGGGCGCCGCAACCGCAGCTGGCCGACGTTCCGGATCTGATCGCCTCGGCGCGGCGCGCCGGGGTGGCCGTGGCGCTGACCGGCCCAAAGGCCTGGGGGACGGTGCCGTCCGGGGTGGGTGTGTGCGCCTACCGGATCGTGCAGGAATCGCTGTCCAACGCCTCCCGGCACGCCCCGGGCGCGCCGGTCACGGTGACCGTGGGCCACGACCCCGAGGCGGTCTCCCTGCACGTCAGCAACGGCCCGGGCCACCCCCTGGCCACGGAAACCGGAGCGTCCGGCGACGGACCAGGGCACGGGCACGGGCTGGCCGGCATGCGCGAGCGCGTCGCCCTGCTCGGCGGCTCGCTCACCGCTGGACCCGCCCCGGGCGGCGGCTTCATGGTCTCGGCCATCCTCCCGCTCACCCAGGCCGCATGACGCCACGACCCGAAGCCGAAGCCGGGGCGGCAGAACAAGCCGCACCCGGCGGAAGCGCCGGCATCACCCGGTGCCTGATCGCCGACGACCAGGCCATGGTCCGCGAGGGCTTCGCCGCGGTGCTGGCGGCCCAGCCGGGCATGGCCATCGCCGGGCAGGCCGCCGACGGCGCCGAGGCAATCCGCCTGGCGGCCGCCCTGCACCCGGACGTGATCCTGATGGACGTCCGGATGCCGGTCCTGGACGGCCTGAGCGCCACCCGCGAGATCCTGTCCGCGCCCGGCTCCGACCATCCCAAGGTCCTCATGCTGACCACGTTCGACCTCGACGACTACGTGTACGAGGCGCTGCGCGCCGGGGCCAGCGGGTTCCTGCTCAAGGACGCCACGGCCGCCGAGCTCGTGCACGCCGTCCGGGTGGTCGCGGCCGGCGACGCGCTGCTGGCGCCGTCGATCACCCGCCGCCTGATCGAGGACTTCACCCGCACGCCGCGCGCCGTGCCGCCGCCGCCCGCGGTCCTGGCCCCGCTGACCAGCCGGGAGACCGAGGTCCTCCGGCTGATCGCCCGCGGCCTGTCCAACGCCGAGATCAGCGACGCCCTGGTCATCGCGGAGCAGACGACCAAGACGCACGTCAGCCGCATCCTGGCCAAGCTGGACCTGCGCGACCGGGCCCAGGCCGTGGTGCTCGCCTACGAGTCCGGCCTGATCACCCCGGGGGGATGACGGTCAGGCCGCGTCGTGGAACACCAGGCCGAGCGTGAACCGCTGTCCGGACCGGATCACCGACACGCCGTGCCGGACCGGCGCGGCCGACCAGCCCCGGCTCGAGCGCACCGGCCGGTCGCGGGTCGTGAACACCAGCCCGTGCCCCTGCGGGATCGTCACCGCCGTGCCCCGGGACTGGGCCCGCGGCCGCTGCTCCAGCAGCAGGAACTCGCCGCCGGCGTGGTCGGCGCCTGGGCGGCTGAGATTGATCACCACCTGCAGCGGGAACACCAGGTCGCCGTAGAGGTCACGGTGCAGCGCGTTCCAGTCGCCGCGGCCATACCGGAGCAGGATCGCGGTGGACTTGGCCTGCCCGGCCGCGTGGCACATGGCCAGCCACTCATCGAGCGTGTCCGGCCACGGTGCCGGGCGGCCCAGCTTGGCGTACCAGTCGCGGGCGATCGGGAGCAGCCGCGGGTACAGCGCCTGCTTCAGCCGCTCGGCCGGCTCGGGCAGCGGCCGCGCGAAGTACTTGTACTCGCCCTCGCCGAACCGGTAGCGGCCCATCTCGACGACCGAGCGGAACCGCTCGCCGCGGTCGTACAGCCCGGCCAGAGCCGCGCACTCGCCCGGCTCGAGCAATGGCGGCGTCAGCGCGCAGCCGAACTCACCGGCCTCCGCGGCGATCGCGGCCCAGTCGGCCCCGTCCACGCGCTGCGCCCAGGCATTAGTGGTGGCGGTATTCACGCTGCCTCCAGGTCGAGGAGGAACCGCTTGGCGTCCGGGCCGCCCCGGTAGTTGCCGAGGTCACCGCCGGACTTCACCACGCGGTGGCAGGGCACGACCACCGGCAGCGGATTGGTCGCGCACGCGGTCCCCACGGCCCGGAACGCCCTCGGGCTGCCCACATCGGAGGCCACCGATGCGTAACTTACGGTTTTCCCGTAATCGATGGCGGGCAGGTGGCCGAGCACGATGCGCCGGAACCCGGAGGACAGCCGGAAGTCGAGCGGCAGGTCGAAGTGCCGGCGCCGCCCGGCGAAGTACTCGTCGAGCTCGCGCGCGGCCTCGTCCAGGCGCCCGGGGGCGCGCAGGATCCGCGGGCTCACCCGCGCGGCCAGCGACTCCAGCACGTGGTCGTGGCCCTCGATCGCGAACGCGACCCGGACCAGCCCGTCCTCGGTGGTCGCGAGCAGCAGGGGGCCGACCGGCGTGTCCAGCGTCCGGTAGGCCACGTCGAGCACGCCCGCCGCGCCGGCGTCGCGGACCAGCCGCTCGTGCAGCGCGGCCAGGTCCGCGTCGGTGACCGCGGTCAGCCCCGCGATCAGGTCTGGTTCATGGTTGTTGATCATCAGGCTTCTCTTCTTCCTCAGGCGGCGCTGCATCATGTGACACGAGGGCCGGGTAGGTCTTTCGCAGCCGGGCGATGCCGTCGGCGGCCGCCCGGCGCGCGGCGTCCGTGCTGCCGCCGGTGACGGCGGCGACGTCGGCGTAGGGGAGCCCGGCCAGGTAGTGGTAGGCCACCGCCTCCCGCTGCCGGCGGGGGAGCGCGGCCAGCGCGCCGGAGAGGTCCAGGTCGCGCCCGTCGGCCCGCTGCGCCGCGGGCCGGTCGGGAACGTCGGCGACCGGGACCGCGCGCCGCGCCGCCGCCCGGGTGACGTCGATGGCCTTACGGTGCGCGATCGTCACCAGCCAGGCCTCGACGTTCGCGTCGCCGGGCAGCCGCGGGTACGCGGCGAGCGCGGCCAGGAACGTCTCCGACCAGGCGTCATCGGCGTCGGCCGGCCCGAGCACGGCGCGGCACACCCGCAGCACGGTCGCGCCGTGCCGCGCCACCACGGCCTCGAACGGCGGCTTGCCGGTCACGGTCGTCACGTCAGAACAACCTCGCGGCCTTCTCCTCCAGGTCCAGCAGGAACCTCTTGCGCGCCAGCCCGCCGGCGTAGCCGGTGAGCCGGCCGTCCTTGCCAACGACGCGGTGGCACGGAACCACCACGCTCAGCGGGTTGCGGCCGACGGCGGCGCCGACGTCCTTGGGCGTGGCCCCTTCGCCGACCTGACGGGCCAGGTCACCGTAGCTGACCGTTTGCCCGTACGGGATGTCCCCAATCAAACCCCAAACCAGATTTTGGAACGCCCCGCCCCGTGGTTTCACCGGCAGCTCGAAGGTCTGCCTGGTCCCGGCGAAATACTCCGCCAGTTGCTGTTTGACGTCCGCGAACCCGTCGTCGCACCGCGGCCCGAACGTCGCCCGGTCCGGCGCGTACCAGTGGTGGCGGAAGTACACCCCGGTCAGCCGGCCCTCGTCGGCCACCAGGGTCAGCTCGCCGAGCGGCGACT
>Ga0335075_10004313_pt1 | contig 22297 bp, 20 predicted proteins | sample Lox_Sample_24_FD_206723 | JGI IMG/M metagenome (GOLD analysis project Ga0335075, IMG submission 206723) | Soil microbial communities from Loxahatchee National Wildlife Refuge, Florida, United States - Lox_Sample_2.4 | ecosystem: Environmental > Terrestrial > Soil > Wetlands | place: USA...
GATTCCCGGTGCTGAGCACGGCGATCAGGTAGCCGCCGCCGTCGCCGTCGATCCACCCGACGCTGTTGACCTGCCAGTCGGTATCCGCGGTGTCCAGCGGGAGCCAGCCGTTCTTCAGCGCCACCGTCACCCCCGCGGGGACGCCGTCGCAGACGCCCCACCGCTGGGACGGGGTGACGTTCTCCAGCAGCGACAGGGCGTAGCCCCGCTCCGCGGAGGTGAGCAGCGTGCCCGGCTCGATGAGCTCCTTCAGCAGGGTGAGCTGGTCGTCAGGGACCGTCGTGGTAAGGCCCCAGCCAGGCCAGGCGAAGCCCGCGCACTGCACGCAGGACGACGGCGTGGTGCCGGTCAGGCCCGCCGCCTCGTTGTACGCCTGGAGCCCCGCGGTCCCCCCGGCGGCGTACCAGAGGCTCGTGGCGGCGTCGTTGTCGCTGTCCTCGATCATCAGCTGCGCCAGCGGCTGGTCGACGGCCGGCAGTCCGGAACTCTGCTGGGCGAGCAGGGTCTCGAGTATGTCCAGCTTGACGACGCTCGCCGCTGGCTGCGGGCCTCCCGTCCCGAGATTCCAGGTCTGGCCCGTCCGCACGTCGTAGACGGCGGCCGCGACCGTGCCCGTCCGCTGCGAAACGTACGAGGCCGCCGCGCCGGCCAGCGGATCAGGGTGCCGTGCGGCTGCCGGCCGGGTATCTGCCGGCCCCGCCGAGGGAGCGGCTGACCGGCTGGCGGCCACCGCGGCGGCCGGCGTCCGTCCGGTGCGGGGATCACCGGCCGGCGCGGTGGCCGCCAGCCGCGCCGGGCCGGAATGCGCCGCCGGCGGAATCGCGTGCTGGCCGCCCGGTCCGCGGAATGCGAAGAAGAGAATGAATAGCCCGGTGGCCACCGCCACCGGGCCCGCGGCACCCGCGACTATGGCAGGCAGCGAATGCCTGCCAACTCGGCGCACGGACACGGCTCGGCCCTTCGGTCTTATCGCGGGACAAGTAGATATTCCGCCGGATAGGAACCCGCCGCAAGCGCGGAAAGCGAATCAGCGTGCTTCAGTAGCGATCAGGAACGTTTTCGTGCCAGGGCTGACGTATGTGACCGCAGTCATCACGGGTCCGTTCGGAATGATTAAAAACCCATCAGCCCGGAGCCGGGATTCCTGACCTGGAAGGAGATTTCCTGCGTCAGCACGCGGCCGGCGATCGTCACCGTGTACGGGCCGGCGGTCATCCCGGTCGTGTCGATGGCGACGGTGACCGTGCCGTTGCCGTCGGGACCGGTCACGACCGGCGGGTGCACCGGCGCGCGGTGCCCGGTCCCGGTCACCGTGACCGTCACGTCGTCCCAGGTCTGTCCCGGCACCGTGGAGGTCGGGTCGGCGTACGGGCCGCTCGTCACCCCGTACTGCCCCGGCAGCGGCGGATACACGCCGAAGCCGTCTTCGATCGTCGTGCCGTTCGGGGACCTGCCCGGGATGAAACCGTTCCCGGTGATCGTGACGGTCTGCCCGCGAGCCACCTGAGCTGCGGATGCGCTGATGTCGGCCCGCAGCCGGCTCAGCGCGTCCTGCGCCTGGCGGCTCGGCTGGTCCGGTCCGTGCTGGCGGTTGATCTGCGCGACCAGGGCGGGCACGAACGACGGCGCGAAGATCGTGCCCCAGCCCGAGGCGATGTCGTAGCCGGTCGCGGTCGCGTATCCGGTGACGCCGTACGCGGTGTTGGTGTATCCGGCCGGGACGTCGATGATGCCGGCGGCCGCGCCCCGCGGTCCGATTGCCGCCAGCGCCGGGTTCACCGTGCCCAGATCGGCGCCGCGCAGCTGCGTGGCCAGCGCGAGAATGCCCGCGAACGTGGGCGACGCCTGCGAGGTCCCGTCGCTGGCGTCCATCGAGATGTCGGGGAACGCCCGTCCGGTGACGCCCTTCAGGGCCGGGATGCCCTGCTGCCATGACGGCTTCGGGTAGATGGTGGACACGCCGGCGCTCGCCGCGTCGGAGTGGTCGTTCGGGGCGGTCCACAGCGCGTCGGGCGCGGTGCGCCCGCCCGGAGTCGCGAGGCCAGCGTTGGGGATCGTGCCGCCGACCGCCGTGACCCACGGGTTGTCCGCGGGGTGACCAGCGGTGACGCCGATCGGCGGGGTGCACTGGCCGGTGTCCCCGAGCACCGGCGGATCCGTCGGGCCGCAGTCACCGGCCGCGAACATCACCGGGACATTGTGGGCCGCGGCGTCGAGGAACGCGGGGTCCAGCGAGTGGATGGCCGCCTGCTGGCTGGCCGTCGGGTTCGTCGGGTCGTTGATGAAGTCGTTCTCGCCGTCGCCGAGGCTCACCGTGATGACGTCGGCCAGGTGCTCGTCCGCGATCGTCTTGATGGCCTGGGCCACCTCTGGCCAGCCTTGCATGCCGATGGTTTCCGGGACCGGCGGGTGGACGAAGATGATGTTGGCGTACGGCGCCATCGAGTGGATCGCCTCCGCGTCGAGCCGGTCTTCGCCGGTGCTGCACTCGACCTGGCAGACGGCGGACGGGTTGGACGGCGCCGGGAGGGCCAGCTGGGTGATGTTCGCCGGCGGCAGGTCCATGTCCGTGTCGTAGGTCGCCATGGACGCGGCGAGGCCCGGGTCGGGGTTGGTGACCACGTACGCCACGGTCACGCCAGCGCCGTCGATGCCCTTCTTCCACAGGTCGTTGACGCCGTAGTCGATGATGTCTTCCTGCGCGGTCGGATCGGGGAAGGGCAGCCGGAGGGACTTGCCCGCGGCGATTTTCGCCTCGATCGCGTTGTACACCGCTGTCGTCGCCGCGATGCGCTGCGCGGGCGGCGGGACGCCCTGGACGCCGGACGGGGTGACCCGGCTGGCCAGCGCCGGAGTGGCGAGCGAGGCACTGGCGATCAGGAAGCCGCCAGCAGTGGCGGCGGCGAAAAATCTAGCGCGCATACGACGGACGGTAGATGAGCACGTGATACCCGACAAGCCCTGAGGCTGCTTTTTTGCGTTCGGTAATGTTCTAGGCTGTGCGTCCGGTTACAGGAACGGGCGCCCGGCGATTTCCGGTCCGTCCGGATGGTCCCTGGTCAGGAAATAGGAGCCGATCGCGGTGTACGCGGTTTCCACGTAGTTGGTGTGGTTGGCCGCCGTGTTGATGTCACGGAACGCTCGCTCGATCACGCGGCCCCGGTACACGGCGCTCGATCCGGCCATCTCGAAGATCAGGCCGACGGCCTCCTTCGCCGCCCGGACGGTGAAAATGTTCGCCTCGCGGAGGCGGACCCGCAGTTCGAGGGCCAGTTCCGGATTGCCCTTGGCGTCCGCGTAGGCGGCGCGGACGGTGTCGCGGAGTAGTGCCCGCGCCGCGCGAACGAGAGCGTCGGCCCGCGCGAACGCGATCTGGTGCGCCTGCATGTGCCCCATCGCCAGGTGCCGCGTCGACCCGGGAACTGGCTTCATGGTGACGGCGTCGGTGAACGCCTCCAGGGCGGCGGACGCGACCCCGAGCGCGTGCGCTCCGTGCCCGATTTCCGGCATCTCCTTCATCCGGAACAGCGCCCGGTCGTAGACCGGCGCGCTGTAGAACCCCGGGTTGACCTGATCGTCGGGGACGAAGAGGTCCGCGATCTCGAAGTCGCCGCTTCCCGTGCCGCGCAGGCCGAGGCCATCCCACGTGTCGATGAGGCGGGCCTGGTCGGCCGGCCATATCGCGAGCAGGCGCCGCGGCTGGCCGTTGCCGTCCAGGACCGGCGACCCGTCCTCGCCGCACTCGGCGGACATCCCGCCGAGCCAGGTCGCGAACGGGGAACCGCTCGCGAACGGCCACCGGCCGCTGATGCGGTAACCGCCCTCGACCTTGACCGCTGTCCCGGCCATCCGGCCGAGGTTCATCGCGAGGATCAGCCGCCCGCCGCCCCGCTCCCGGAAGCGCTCGAACCGCTCGGGATCGAGGAATGTCAGGCCCACGCCCGACTGGATGAACGCCATCCAGCCGACCGAGGCGTTCATCCGCGCGAGTTCCTCGATCATCTGGAGCCATTCGACTGGGTCGGCTTCCAGGCCGCCGACCTCACGCGGGAGCATCGCCTTGAAGACCCCCGTGTCGTACAGCGCCTCCACGAGCGGCGGCGGGATGCGCCCCTCCTCGAGAACCTCCGCGTGCTCGCGGATCAGCGGCTCGAGGCTGCGCGCGATATCGATGAGATCCGCCACGACCGGAAGCTAACACAGATCCATTCGTCCTCAACGGGCACACTGCGCGATTAATTGATTCCTGTGATTAATCGCCAGGATTTTCGTACTTCACTCCAATGGATCCGTCTGTTTGAGTTAGCACCACGAGCACACCACACTCGAGGAACTCATGGAGCTGCGTCATCTCCGGTACTTCGCCGCGGTCGCGGAAACCTGCCACTTCGGCAAGGCCGCGGAGCGGCTGCTGATCGCGCAGCCGGCGCTCTCGCAGGCGATCCGCACCCTCGAGGCCGAGCTGGGCGCCAGCCTCTTCAACCGGACCACCCGGCAGGTGTCGCTGACCCCGGCCGGTCAGTTCCTCTACGAACGCGCCCGTCAGCTGCTGGCCTACGTCGATGACAGCGTCCGGGGGATCGAGGAGATCGCCTCCGGCCGCACCGGCGTGGTGCGGGTGGGCCTAGTCGGAACCGCCGCCTTCTCCCATCTCCCCCGGATCGCGAGCTCGGTGAAGCGGGAGCTGCCGCAGGTGACCCTGCAGATCCGGGCGGACATGCTGACCCCGGAGCAGTGCGACTCGCTTCGCTCCGGCGCCATCGATATCGCGGTGCTCCGGCCGCCGGCGATCGGGGATGGCATCGCGTTGCGGGTGCTGGAGGCGGAGCCGCTGATCCTGGCGGCGCCGGCCGCTCATCCCCTCGCCGCGGCCGCGCGGGTGTCGCTCGAAGACCTGCGGGCGACACCGTTCATCGGCTACGCGGACCGGGATTCGGCCGTCAACCAGGCGGTGCTGCGCGCATTCAGGACCGTGGACTTCGCGCCGTTCCGCGCTCATGAGGCGCCCGGCACGGCCGTGCTGCTCGCGCTGGTCGCCGCGGGGCTGGGCGTGGCGCTGGTGCCGGCCTCGGCGCGGGCGCTGCCGCTGGCCGGAGTGGTATTCCGCGACGTCCGCGATGGCGGGTCTATCGAGCTGGCGCTCGGCTGGCGTCAGGATGACGAGAACCCGGTCGTCGCCACGGTGCTGTCAGTCCTGGTCGCCGACCGGGAGCTTTCCCGGCTCTCGGCCTCCTTCGTCACGGAAGGTACCCGGTGAAGATCACGCGGATCGAAGCGATCCCCTTCTCGATCCCCTACCGGAAGCCCCTGAGGTTCGCCAGCGGCGAGGTGAACGCCGCCGAGCACGTCCTGGTGCGGATCCACACCAGCGACGGGGTGGCCGGCGTCGCGGAGGCCACCCCGCGGCCATTCACTTACGGCGAGACCCAGGCGGGGATCGTCGCCGTGATCGAGCAGATCTTCGCGCCGCAGCTACTCGGGCTTGTCCTGCTGCAGCGAGAGATCGCCTGGTCCAGGCTGCAGCGGACCGTGGGCAACCCGGCCGCCAAGTCCGCCATCGACATGGCGATGTGGGACGCGCTCGGGCGGACGCTGGACCAGCCCGTCACGAGCATGCTGGGCGGGTTCACCGACCGGATGCGCGTTTGCCACATGGTCGGTTTCGAGGAACCCGCCCGCATGGTGGCCGAGGTCGAGCGGATGCGGGACACCTACGGCATCCGCACGTTCAAGGTGAAGGTGGGCCGCCGGCCGGTCACGCTGGACACGGCCGTGGTGCGGGCGCTCCGGGACCGCTTCGGCGACGAGATCGAGCTCTACATCGACGGGAATCGCGGCTGGAGCGCCAGCGAAGCGCTGCGGGCCATGCGCGAGATGGCCGATCTCGGCCTGACGTTCGCGGAGGAGCTCTGCCCCGCCGACGACGTGCTCGGCCGTCGCTGGCTGGTCTCCAAGCTGGACATTCCGTTCATCGCCGACGAGTCCGCCACCACGCCCGCGGAGGTGACCCGCGAGATCCTGTCCGGCGCGGCCACGGCGGTGAGCATCAAGTGCGCTCGGACCGGGTTCACCCAGAGCCAGCGGGTGCACCACCTCGCCGAGGGCCTGGGACTGGAAGTCGTGATGGGCAATCAGATCGACGGCCAGCTGGGCACCGCCTGCACCGCGGCGTTCGGCGCGGCCTTCCGGCTCACCTCCCAGCGCCCAGGCGAGCTGTCCAACTTTCTCGACATGAGTGACGACCTGGTCGCCCAGCCGCTCGTGATCAACGACGGCGAACTCGTCATCGGGTCCGGGCCGGGCACCTCGGTCGAGATCGACGAGGAGAAGCTCACCCGCTACCGGCTCGACCGCTAGCCGGCCGGGGCCGGCGGCACAGACGACCAGCACCTCCAGCACAGCGGAAAGGAAACGAAATGAGCAGCTACACCGAGACAAGCACCGCGGCCGCCTCCGGCGCCTCGGCGACCGAGCGGTTCCATGCCGACAAGTCGCCCTACGCCGCCGTGCGAGACACGCCGAAAGAGCGCGTCGACCTGCTCGCCAGGGAGATCCTGGACGCGGTCCACGCCACCATCCGCAAGCACAACGTCACCTACGACGAGTACAACGCCCTGAAGGCCTGGATGATCCAGGTCGGCGAGGACGGCGAGTGGCCGCTGTTCCTCGACGTCTGGGTGGAGCACGTCGTGGAGGAGGTGGCCTCCGCGCACCGCCAGGGCAGCAAGGGCACGATCGAGGGTCCGTACTACGTGCCGGATTCCCCGGAGCTCGCGGCCGACGCCAGCCTCCCGATGCGAGCGGAGGAGCCGGGGACGCCGCTGACCTGGGAGGGCACGATCACGTCAACCGACGGCACCCCGCTCGACGGCGCCCAGCTCGACGTCTGGCACTGCGACGACCTGGGGCTTTACTCCCAGTTCTCCGAGGGCCAGCCGGAATGGAACCTGCGCGGCACCCTCACGGTGGGTCCGGACGGCCGGTTCAAGGTCCGCACCATCAAACCCCAGCCGTACCAGATCCCCACGGACGGCTCGTGCGGCCGGCTCATCGACGCCGCGGGCTGGCACGCCTGGCGTCCCGCGCACGTGCACGTGAAGGTGTCCGCCCCGGGCTACGAGCTGCTGACGGCCCAGCTCTACTTCCCGGGCGACGAGCACAACGACGACGACGTCGCCTCGGCGGTGAAGCCGGAACTGATGCTCGCACCGGTGAGCCAGCCAGACGGCAGCCTCAGCGTCGAATACGGCTTCGTCCTCGACCCGGTCCCGGCCGGCTGATGCTCTTTCACGTCCGCATGGACGTACGGCTCCCCCACGATCTCGCGCCCGCGGACCGGGCCGAGATCGTGGACAGGGAGAAGGAGTACTCCCAGCGGCTGCAGCGAGCCGGGAAGTGGCCGCACCTCTGGCGGATCGCCGGAGAGTACGCGAACATCTCGATCTTTGACGTCGAATCCAACGACGAGCTGCACACCCTGCTGTCCGGGCTCCCGCTGTTCCCGTACCTGGAGATCCGGGTGACGCCGCTCGCCACCCACCCGTCGGACATCAACGCCACCGGAACGACCCCGGATAGGGTGCACGAGTGAGCAGGACACAGTTCCCGTCTTCCGCACTCGACGCGGTGGCAGGTACCCCGGACGGCGCGACCGTCCTGGTGGGCGGATTCGGCCTGGCCGGCATGCCGTTCGAGCTGCTCGACGCCCTCATCGAGCAAGGCGCCCGGGACCTGACCATCGTGTCCAACAACGCAGGCAACGGCGACGTCGGCCTGGCCGCGCTGCTGGCGGCCGGCCGGGTACGCAAGGTCATCTGCTCGTTCCCGCGGCAGGTGGACTCCTACATCTTCGACGAGCTCTACCGGGCCGGCAAGATCGAGCTCGAGCTGGTCCCGCAGGGCAACCTCGCGGAGCGCATGCGGGCAGCCGGGGCCGGCATCGGGGGCTTCTACTGTCCGACCGCGGTGGGCACTCCGCTCGCCGAGGGCAAGGAGACGCGGGTGATCGACGGGCGGACCTACCTGCTCGAGTACCCCATCCACGGCGACGTCGCGCTGATCTCGGCCTGGCGGGCCGACGAGGTGGGGAACCTGGTGTACCGGAAGACAGCGCGGAACTTCGGGCCGGTGATGGCCACGGCTGCCCGCACGGTGATCGCGCAGGTCGCCGAGGTGGTTCCGGTGGGTTCGCTCGACCCGGAGGCGGTCGTGACGCCGGGCATCTACGTGGACCGGGTGGTCCGGGTCGACGCGCGTTCCTTCCTGGCCCAGGGGGCGCGGTGACAACGGGTCCGCTGACGATGGACGAGCTCGCCGCGCTGGTGGCGCGGGACATCCCGCCCGGCTCCTACGTGAACCTCGGCATCGGCCACCCGACCAAGGTCGCCGACCACCTGCTGCCGGAGGCCGGCGTCGTCCTGCACACGGAAAACGGCATGCTCGGCATGGGACCGACCGCGGCCGGCGAGGAGGTGGACCCGGACCTGACCAACGCGGGCAAAGTCCCGGTCACCGAGTTGCCCGGCGCGGCCTACTTCGACCACGCCAGCTCGTTCGCGATGATGCGGGGCGGCCATCTGGACGTCTGCGTGCTCGGGGCCTACCAGGTGTCGGCCGGCGGCGACCTGGCGAACTGGCACACCGGCGGCGCGGACGACATCCCGGCCGTCGGGGGCGCCATGGACCTGGCTATCGGCGCCCGGCTGGTGTTCGTGATGATGGCGCTGTTCACCCGGGGCGGGGCACCGAAGCTGGTATCGCGGTGCACCTACCCGCTCACCGGGGTTGGCTGCGTATCCCGCGTCTACACCGACTACGCGGTCATCGACATCACCCCTGAGGGGCCGCGGATCAGCCGGACGTTCGGGATGTCTGTCGCCGAGCTGAGCGAACGGCTCGCTCTTCCCGGGCTGGCGGGCTGAGCCGGCTTTCGCGCGACCCGAGCCCTCGCTGGCACGTGGACGGCGCCGCGGTATTAACTAGCGCACGGGCGTGGTTTCTGTTTAGCGCCCAGCGCCCGTACCTATGCCTGAATGAACCCGGGAGACCACCTGATGAACACCGCCATGCCCACCAGTGGGGACCTGTATCTCGTCGTCGGGTACGACGGGTCCGAACCCGCCACCCGGGCGCTGGACGGCGCGATCCGCCTGCTGAGCGGCCGCGAGGGCAGCATCGACGTCGTCTATGTCCCGCACCTGCCCTCCGTGGACATGATGTCGCCCGGCGCGGTGGCCGGAATGGAAGACGCCCTCGACGAGATCTCGGTCGACCTGAAGGCCCAGGCCACCGAGCAGATGCGCGGCCGCGAAGACCGCTGGCGGTTCGTGCGCCTCGAGGACATGATCACCGATATCCCGCAAGCGCTGACCGCGGTCGCCCGCAAGCTCACCGACGAGCACCCCGGCGACACCGTGGCGATCGTGGTCGGCAGCTCGTCGCAGGGCAGGCACCGCCTAGTCGGCTCGGTCGCCGTCAGCCTGGCGCGCCACGCGCCGGTCCCGCTCGTGATCGTGCCCTAGGAAACCCCCATGGCGGGCGGGAGCTCTCCGCATCCTGGCCCCGGGCCGCCCGGCGTCGACCGGGGTGGGGCTGCTCCGGTCGCGGCGACGGCGGCCTCGATCGACGCCGCGCAAGCGCGGCCGCTGACCTGGAAGAACGTTGTCAAGCGGGCGATCGTCGTCGTCGTGGCGGGCGTCGCCTTCTACCTCGTGCTGCCCAAGCTCATCGCCGTGCTCGGGGCCTGGCCACGGCTGTCGACGCTGAACCCGGCGTGGTTCGCGGTCGCGCTCGCCGCCGAGGTGCTGTCGTTCATCTGCAACTTCGCCCTGCAGCGGCTGGCGCTGCGGACGAAGGCCTGGTTCCCTGTCATCACCGCCAGCCTGTCCGGCAACGCCGTCACCGACAGCCTGCCCGGCGGCGCCGCGGCGGGCGCCGCCGTCCAGTTCAGCCTGCTGACCACCGCCGGCTTCGACACCGGCACCGCCGTCGGCGGCCTCACCGCGTTCTCCCTGCTCGGCATCGGCGGCCTGCTCGCGCTGCCCGTCTTCGCGCTGCCCGCCATTCTGGCCGGCGTGCCGGCCAGCGCCGACCTCGTCCACACCGCCATGGTCGGCATCGGCGCCTTCGTCGCGTTCGCCGTCTTCGGCATGATCATCTTGCGTGCCGACTGGCCGCTGGCCGCGGCCGGGCGGTTGGTGCAGCGAGTGCGCAACCGCCTCACCCGGGGCCGCCGCCCGCCGGTCACCGGACTGGACAGGCGGCTGCTTGACCAGCGGGACGCGATCAGGGAGGTGCTGGACAAAAAGTGGTGGCAGGCCGTGCTGCTGACCGCCGGCCGCCTCGGCTTCGACTACGGCTGCCTGCTGGCCGCCCTGCGGGCCACCGGCACCCACCCGCAGCCGTCCGTGGTGCTGCTGGCCTACGCCGCGGCCAACATCATCGAGCTGCTGCCGCTCACCCCGGGCGGGCTTGGCATCGTGGAGGCAAGCCTGACCGGGCTGCTGGTCCTGGCCCGGGTCCATGCCGGCGACGCCGTGCTGGCCACCCTCGCCTACCGGGTCGCCTCCTACTGGCTTCCCCTGCTCGCCGGACTGCCGGCCTACCTGCTCTTCCGGCACCGCTACGGCCGGCCCGTCCGCCAGCCCGCCACGCCGGTCACGGGCAAGGGGCCGCAGGCGGGGGACGCGGCACCGGAAGCCAGCGGAGCCGGCTGAGCACATCCCGGGCTCCCGCGAGGACTTCAAGTGAGTCCGGGCGAAGCGTACGCTCGTGGGCGAGCCGACTGCGCCTAGTCAGCTCTCGCGCCTGGAGGATGCATGAGCCGCGAACTCAGCACCGTCGTCACGGGCATGGCCTACCTGGAAGGGCCGCGCTGGCACGACCAGCGGATCTGGTTCTCCGACTTCTACACCTACCGGGTGTACTCCGCGGCGGAGGACGGCGGTGATGTCCGGATCGAGGCCGAGGTCCCGCAGCAGCCCTCGGGGCTGGGCTGGCTCCCGGACGGCCGCCTGCTGGTCGTCTCCATGCGTGACGCCTGCGTCCTGCGCCGCGAGGCCGACGGCACCCTCGTCTGTCACGCAGACGTGTCGGCCTACGTCAACGGGCTGCTGAACGACATGGTGGTCGACTCCCAGGGCAGGGCCTTCATCGGTGAGTTCGGCTTCGACCTGATGGGCGGCGGCGACCTCAAGTCCGCTAACCTGCTGCGCGTCGACCCCGACGGGACCGTCACCACGGTCGCCAGCGACCTGTGGTTCCCGAACGGCAGCGTGATCACCTCCAGCGGCACGCTGCTGGTAAACGAGACGTTCGGCAACCGCGTCACCGCGTTCGACATCGCCGAAGACGGCACGCTGACCAACCGCCGCACCTGGGCGAAGTTCGGAGAACTGCCGACCGAGACCGAGCCGGAGAAGCTGCTCCCCCAGATCGTCATCGCCCCGGACGGTTGCTGCCTGGACGCGGACGAGCAGCTCTGGATAGCCGACGGCCTCGGCGGACGGGTCATCCGGGTGCGCGAAGGCGGCGAGATCACCGAGGAGATACCGGCCGACACCGGCGTTTTCGCTTGCGCGCTCGGCGGCGCCGACGGCCGCACCTTGTTCGCCTGCACCGCACCGGACTTCGCCGAGGAGGCGCGCAAGAACGCCCGCGAGGGCTGCCTGGTCGCCGCCCGCGTCGGCACGCCCGGGCGGGCCTGACCTGACAGTCCCGCAGTCGTGACGGCCCGCCGGGGCGGTGGCAAGCTATCCCTATGACGGACGACAAGCCGGACCCCACCACCGCAGAGAAGATACACGCGGCGCTGGACGACTTTATGGCCACGGTGCTGCGCCACCTGCGCACGGGGCAGCGCACCGACGGGGACGATCCCCTCAATCAACTGGGCTTGGTGAAGTCAAGGGATGAATTGCAGAACTGGCGGCCGGACGTCCCGGGCTCGGGAGCAGAGTCGGGGTACATCCGGGACGAGGGGGACCAGGAGACGTAAGGCCACTACCCGACCGCGGCGGCGCTGGGCTCTTCACCGGCCCCTAGATCGGGCGTACGATGTTTAGATCGATCGGTCTAAACGGCCGGAGACGGCAGGGCCCCCCTGGTCTTCTGGCCCGGCACCTACGCGACCCTCCACGGCCAGTTCCCGCCCGGGGCGCCTGAGTCTGACGGCTTTTTGCTGTTATCAACCGGCGGCGCGGCCGACTTTGTACCCTCGGCGCCACCTTGTACCCCGGGTGACCACAATCCCGGCAGAAATGACCCCGAAAGTGGTCACGCCGGGTACAAGGTCCACGGCGGGGGCTGGTGGTGCACAGGGGAACGGCGGCGCTGCGGCCCGCCCGTCGATGGGCCCGCTCTTTGTATGCGTCCCGCCACTTTGTATGCGCAGTGACCAGAATCGGGGCCGAAACGCCACGGAAAGTGGTCACGACGCATACAAAGTCCACGCGAGGGGCTGGTGGTGTGCGAGGGGCTGGTGGTGGGCTAGGGGATCGGGGTCGCGCGGGCGGGCGGGCTGGTTATGAGTACCAAGGCGTCCGATGGGCGGCGTACGTTCACCGACCTGGCCCGGCGCGCTCAGATCGCCCAGTGCGCGGCGGAAGCCATTGCCGAGGTGGGGTACGCCGACGCGTCGATGGCGGAGATCGCCAGGCGGGCCGGGGTCGCGAAGAGCGTTGTCTCCTACCACTTCTCGGATAAAGAAGAGCTCATCGGCGAAGTGCTGCGCACCGCGCTGGCCACGTACGCGGGGTTCATGGAGCCGCGGGTCGCGGCGGCGGCGGGCGCCGCCGGCAAGCTCCGGGCCTACGTGACCGGGGCGGCGAGCTACGTCGTGCAGCACCGTAGCCTGCACGTCGCCGTCATCGAGATCGGTTTCAACGCCACCTCGGCCGACGGGCGGCCGCTCATCGCGACGATGCCGTTGCGGGCGCCGGAGCCCTCGGTCGAAGACATCTTGCGCCAGGGGCAGCGCGACGGGGAGTTCCGGGAATTCGACGTGGGCGTGGTCGGCGGGGTGGTGCGCTCCGCGATCACCCACGCGATGGTGCTGCGGCTGCGCGAGGACCCGGGCGCCGACCTTGGCGCTTACGCCGAGGAGCTGGTGCGCCTGTTCGACCTAGGAGTCCGGCGATGACTGAGACGATGACTGAACAGCTGCCGCTGGTGATCGGCCTCGACGACCCGCGCGCCGCGACCAGCGTGGTCGGAGGCAAGGGCGCGTCGCTGGCCCGCCTCGCGCGCGCCGGGTTCCGCGTCCCGCCCGGGTTCCAGGTGACGACCAGCGCGTACCTCGACTTCATCGACCACGGTGAGCTGCGCGAACCGGTGCTGGCGGCCGCCTCCAGCGCGTCCGGATCCGACGCGGCCGCCGCGCGCATTCGCGAGCTGTTCGCCGGCCGGCCGCTGCCCGCCCCGACGGGGGCCGCGATCGCCGGCGCCTACGCCGCCCTCGGCGATGACGTGCCGGTCGCGGTGCGCTCCTCCGCGACCGTGGAGGACCTGCCCGGCATGTCCGCCGCCGGGCAGCACGACACGTACCTCAACGTCCGCGGCGAGGCGGCCGTGCTCGACGCGGTCACGCGTTGCTGGGCGTCGCTCTGGTCGGCGCGGGCCATCGGTTACCGCGCTCGCGCCGGCGTCGACCCCGGCGACGTGAGCATCGCCGTCGTCGTGCAGCGGCTCGTCCCGGCGGAAGCGGCCGGCGTCCTGTTCACCACCGACCCCGTGAGCGGCGCGCGCGACCAGGTCGTCATCAGCGCCAACTGGGGCCTCGGCGAGTCCGTCGTCGCCGGAGACGTCACCCCCGACGTGGCGGTCGTCGGCCGGACCGCGGGAAAAGCGGGAAAACTCGCCAGCTACCGGATCGGCAGCAAGGAAGTGATGACGGTCCCCGACGGCGCCGGCACGCGGACGGCGGACACGCCGCCCGGGCGGCGCGCGGCGGCGGTGCTCTCGCCGGAGCGAGCTGCGGAACTGGCCGCGACCGGCCTGGCGATCGAGAAGCTGTACGGCGAGCCGGTGGACGTCGAGTGGGCGCTCGCGGGCGGCGATCTGTACGTGCTCCAGGCGAGGCCGGTCACGGCGCGCGGCCCGGGGGCGGTTGGCGCCGGGGAGGAGTGGAACGACAGCCTGCGCGGCGACTACCTGTGGAGCAACGGCAACTTCGGCGAGGCCCTCCCCGACGTCATGACGCCTGCCACCTGGTCGTCCGTCACAATGCTGATGGCCAGGAACTCGCTGCAGAGCCCGCCCGCCTACCCTGGCTTCGGCCGGATCGGCGGCCGCTTCTACTTCAACGTGAGCATGTCTGTCGCGCTCGAGGCCCTCGTGGGCCTCTCGCCGCGCCGGTTCCTCGCCATCGTCGGCCCCGTCTTCGGCAAGCTTCCCCCCGTCGAGGAGATCCCCCGGCCGCGGCTACCCCGCCTGCGGGCAACCCGGCTGATGGCCGGGCGGCTGCTCGTGCTGATCCGGCGGGTCATCGCGAGCAGGAGACGGATGCCACAGTTCCTGGCCAGTTCGCCCCGCCGGTGCGAGCAACTGCGCGCCGAGATCGAGCAGGCCACCGACGCCGCGATGCTGGCCCGCCTGTGGCAACAGAAGGTCCGGCCGCTGCTGGAGGAAGCCGACGACATGCTCGGCACCGTCGGGGTGCAAGGCGGCGCGCTGGCGTCAATTCCCGGCAAGCTCACGACGCTGGTCGGCGAGGCCGACGCGGCACTGCTGCTCTCCGGCCAGCAGGCCGGAAGCACTCAGCTGGCTAGTCTGGGCCCCGCCGTCGGCCTCGCCCGGCTCGCCCGGGGCGAGATCGACCGGGACACCTTCACCCGCGAGTACGGGCACCGCGGCCCCCACGAAGTGGAGCTGTCGATCCCGCGGCCTGCCGAAGACCCCGCCTGGATCGACGGCCAGCTCGCGGCCATCCGCGGCACCGCCCACGACGCCGAGGCGCTGCTGGCGCGACAGGAAGCGGCCCGTGCCGCCGCCTGGGAGCGTCTTACCGAGCGCGACCCCAGGAAGGCGGCCGCGGCCCGCACGATGATCGCGCGCTGGGCGCCGCTGGCCCGGGAGCGCGAGGCGGTCAGGTCCGAAGTCATCAGGTCGGCATGGGTAGCGCGCGCCTGGGTACTGCGCGCGGGCAAGGTCACCGGCCACGGCGATGACCTGTTCCTGTTGGAGCTGCCGGAGATCTACAGCCTGCTCCGCGGCGACCCCGCACCCCTCGAGACCGTGCCCGCCCGCCGGGTCAGCTACGAGACCTACCGCGCGCTGCCGCCCTACCCGTCGGTGATCCGCGGCCGCTTCGACCCCATCCGCTGGGCGGCCGACCCGAACCGGCGCGTCGACTACTACGACGAGCGTGCCCAGACGGCCACCCCGGCCACGCCAGCCAGCACGATCACCGGGTTCCCCGGCGCCGCGGGCGTGGTCGAAGGCATGGCGCGCGTGCTCCGCACACCCGAGGACGGCGCTCAGCTCGGCGACGGCGAGATCCTCGTCACCACGGTCACCAACATCGGCTGGACGCCGCTGTTCCCGCGCGCCGCCGCGGTCGTCACCGACGTCGGCGCGCCGCTCTCCCACGCCGCGATCGTGGCCCGCGAACTCGGCATCCCCGCCGTTGTCGGCTGCGGCGACGCCACCACGCGGCTGCACAGCGGCGACCGGGTCCGGGTCGATGGCGGCAACGGCACCGTCGAGGTGCTCACCGGCGGGCAGGATGCTGATCAGGAACAGTAGCCCGTGGCCGTTCGGAATGATGGGGACCGATGTGCGGATCGCCGGCGGCCTCGTCACCGACCTCGGCCAGGGACTGCGGCGGGTCCCCGGCGAAGACGAGCTCGACGCGGCGGGCGGCGCGCTGCTGCCCGGGCTGCACGACCACCATGTCCACCTGCTCGCGCTCGCCGCCGCGCGGGACAGCGTCGCGGCCGGCCCGCCGGACGTGCGGACCGCGGCCGGGCTGGCAGCCCGGCTCGCGGCGGCCGGCGCGGCCCTCCCGGCGGGCGCGTGGCTGCGCTGCACCGGGTACCACGAGTCGGTCGCCGGGCCCCTTGACCGCCACGCGCTGGACCGGCTGGTGCCGGATCGCCCGGTCCGGCTGCAGCATCGGACCGGCGCGCTGTGGATGGTCAACTCGGCCGCCGTCGGCCTGCTCGGCCTCGACGGCTGCGAGCTGGCCGGCGTGGAACGCGACGCCGACGGTCAGCCGACCGGGCGGCTGTGGCGGATGGACGACTGGCTGGCCTCGCGGCTGCCGACCCGCGCGCCCGGTCTTGGCCTGGTCAGCGCGGCGGCGGCCGAACTCGGCGTGACCGGCTTCACCGACGCCACCCCGGACGCGTCGCGGCGCGCCATCGAAACCCTGACCGGCGCCGTCGCCGACGGGACGCTCGCGCAGCGGCTGCACTGCATGGCCCCGGCCGGGACGCCGCCGCCGCTTGGCCAGCCCACGGTCACGCTCGGCCCGGTCAAGGTCATGCTCGACGACACCGCGCTGCCGCCGCTCGACGAGTTCACCCGGGACGTCCGGGCGGCGCGCGCGGCGGGGCGGCCGGTGGCGGTGCACTGCGTGACCCGCGTCCAGTTCGCGCTCACGCTCGCCGCCCTCGACGCGGCCGGGCGACTGGCTGGCGACCGAATCGAGCACGGCGCGGTGCTGCCCGCCGGTTCCCCGCGCGACCTGGACGGGCTCACCGTGGTGACCCAGCCGCACTTCGTCACCGAACGCGGCGCGCAGTACGCCACGGACGTTCCGGCCGAAGACCTGCCCGACCTGTGGCGGCTGCGCTCCCTCCTCGACGCGGGAGTGGCGGTGGCGGCGGGGAGCGACGCGCCGTTCGGGGGCGCGGACCCGTGGCATGTCATGCGGTCGGCGACGCGCCGTCCTGCTGACCTCGGGCCGTCTGAGGAGATCAGCGCCGCGCAGGCGCTGCGGCTGTTCCTCGGCCAGCCCGGCGCGCCCGCCGTGCCCCGTTCAGTTGGCCCGGGCCAGCCAGCCGACCTCGTCCTGTTGCGGGTCCCGCCGGGCGAGGCGCTGGGCACGCTCGCGTCCGACCTGGTGGCGGCGACCTTCGTCGGCGGCGCGCCGGTCTACGTGCGCAGCCCCGCGTTACGCGAGCCCGCGGACCATCCGGGCCGGCGTCAGGTCGCCGCGGATCGCCGCCACCATGTCGAGTGCCTGCCTGGTCTCGGCGATGTTGTGCGCGCGGAAGATCCGCGCGCCGAGCCAGGCGCCGACGGAGATCACCGCCAGCGAGCCGGCGAGCCGGTCCTCGATGCCCGTGCCGAGCGACTCCCCCACGAAGTCCTTGTGCGACGCGGACAGCAGCACCGGCCACCCGGTCGCCGTCATCTCACCCAGCCTGCGGGTGATCTCCAGCGACTGCCAGGAGTTCTTGCCGAAGTCGTGCGCGGGATCGATGATGATCCGTTCCGGGTCGACGCCGAGCCGGACCGCCCGGTCGGCCAGCGCCAGCGTGCGGTCGAGGACGTCGGCCATCACGTCGGGGTAGGCGACGCGGAACGGCCTGGTCCGCGGCGGCAGCCCGCCGGCGTGCGAGCACACCAGGGCCGCGCCGGACTCCGCGGCCACCTCGGCGAGCCGGGGATCCCAGCCGCCCCAGGTGTCGTTGAGCAGGTTCGCCCCGGCCGCGCAGGCCGCCCGGCCCACCTCGTGCCGCCAGGTGTCGACGCTGATCACCAGCTCCGGGTAGGCGGCGCGGACCGTCTCGATGAACGGGACCACGCGCCGCAGTTCCTCCTCGACGGTCACGTCCTCGCTGGGCTTGGCCGGCACGCCGCCGACGTCGACGATGTCCGCGCCTTCGGCGACCACCTCATGGACCCGCTCGAGCGCCGCCGCGTCGTCCCACGTCCACCCCGGCCGGTAGAACGAATCCGGGGTCCGGTTGACGATCGCCATCACCAGCAGCTTTCCGGGGGGGTACACGCTGCCGCCAAGCCGCAGCGGTCCCGGCGCGCCGTGGTTCCGGTTCACGGCAGTCACCGGCTGGCCTTCGTCCGCAAGCATCCACGTCACCTTTCCTGAGCTTTGATATTTTACGGAACGTCCCGGGGTTCCTCCCCGGTCCCTCTTCCTCATCGCGCGGGAAGGACGCCTTGTGACCAGCCTTGCGGACGAGCTGCCACGGCTGGCCGCGGAGCTCGAGGTCGGCCTTTCCCCGTCCGGGGAGCCGGTCCGGCCGCTGGTCTTCCTGCCGCTTGACCGCTGGCGGGACGCTCCTTCGTCGGTGGCCGCCCACGCGGCCGGCCTGGTGGCCGGGGCGCTGCCGATCACGGTGGGCTTGCTGACCGGGCCGCCGTCGCCGACACTCGAGCCGCTGCTCACCGCCGCCACGCTCACGCTGGCCGCTGGTCCGGTGCCGGACACTGCCGCCCGCTGGGTCGTCCCGGTCGGGGACGTCGCCGCCGGGGACGTGGCTGTCGGGGACGTGGCTGTCGGGGACGTGGCTGTCGAGGACGCCGCGGCGCGGCTGCGGACCTGCGTGGAGCGTTCCCCGCGCGCCGCCCTCGCCTGCGGGCAGTTGCTCAGGCAGACGCCGGAGCTGCCGACCACCCCGGCCCTCGCCGCCGAGGCCGCGGCGTACTCGCTGTTGCTCGGCGGCCCCGAATTCGGGCGCTGGCTGGCCGAACGCGGGGCACCCCGCGACCGGCACGGGCCGGAGCAGCCGGTCCGGGTGAGCCGCGACGGCGGGCAGCTCACGATCGTCCTCGATGACCCCGGCCGGCGCAACGCGTTCAGCGCCCGGCTCCGCGAGGCCCTGCTCGAAGCGGTCCAGCTCGCCGAAGCCGACGAGACTCTTACCGACGTCCGGATCCGGGGCGCGGGCGCCGCGTTCTGCAGTGGCGGCGACCTCGACGAGTTCGGCACCGCGACCGACCTGGTAGCGGCCTACCTGGTCCGGCTGGAGCGGGCGCCGTGGCGGGTCATCGACCGCATCGCGCCGAAGGTGACCGTCCACGCGCACGGCGCGTGCATCGGCGCCGGCACGGAGATCATCGCCTTCGCGGGGCGGATCATCGCCGCGCCAGGCAGCTTCTTCGCCCTGCCGGAAGTCCGGATGGGGCTCGTCCCCGGCGCCGGGGGCTCGGTGAGCGTGCCGCGGCGCATCGGCCGCTGGCGCGCCGCGTGGCTGATGCTCACCGGTGACCGTATTGGTGCCGAGGTGGCCCTGCGCTGGGGGCTGGTCGACGAGGTGGCGGCAGGTGGGTAAGCATAGACGGAAACGTCGCCCGTCATTCTCCGTAGGAGCTGTCTCGTGGACCTGTTTACCGTTTCCGACCGCGCCAAGCGATACCAGGCGGACCTGCTCGCCTTCATGGACGAGCGCGTGTACCCGGCGGAGCCCGTGTACGAGCAGCAGATGCGCGAGTCGGGTGACCCGCACCATCACCCGCAGATCCTCGAAGACCTGAAAGCCGAGGCACGGCGGCGCGGGCTGTGGAACCTGTTCCATCCCCATCCCGAGTGGGGTCCCGGCCTGACCAACCTCGAGTACGCGCCGCTGGCCGAGATCATGGGCCACAGCGCCGAGCTGGCGCCGGAGGCGTGCAACTGCTCCGCTCCCGACACGGGGAACATGGAGGTGCTCACGCTGTTCGGAAGCGACGAGCACAAGGAGCGCTACCTCAGGCCGCTGCTCGACGGCACGATCCGGTCCGCGTTCGCGATGACCGAGCCGGCGGTGGCCAGCTCGGACGCCACCAACGTCCAGCTGCGGATGGACCGCGACGGCGACCACTACGTGCTCAACGGCCGCAAGTGGTTCGCGTCCAACGCCCTGCACAAGAACTGCCGGGTGCTGATCGTGATGGGCAAGACCGACCCGGCGGCCGCGCCCCACCGCCAGCAGTCGATGATGGTCGTCCCGATCGACGCCCCCGGCATCACGGTGCTGCGCGGCCTGCCGGTGTTCGGCTACCAGGACCGGGAGGGGCACGCCGAGATCGACTTCCGCGACGTCGTCGTTCCCGTTCGCGACCTGCTCGCGGGCGAAGGCGAGGGCTTCGCGATCAGCCAGGCCCGGCTGGGCCCGGGCCGGATCCACCACTGCATGCGCGCGATCGGCATGGCCGAGCGGGCGCTGGAGCTGATGTGCCGCCGGGCGACGTCCCGCGTGACGTTCGGCCAGCCGCTGAGCGAGCGGTCGAACATCCAGGACTGGATCGCTGAGGCGCGCATCGACATCGAACGGACCCGGCTGCTCGTCCTCAAGACGGCCTGGATAATGGACACCGCCGGGAACAAGGAGGCCCGCACCGAGATCGCCGCGATCAAGGTCGCGGCGCCGGACATGGCGCTGCGCATCGTCGACCGGGCCATCCAGGTGCACGGCGGCGCCGGGGTGACAGACGACTTCCCGCTCGCGAGCGCCTACGCCCACCTGCGCACGCTGCGCCTGGCCGACGGCCCCGACGAGGTCCACAAGCGCTCAATCGCCCACCGCGAACTGCGCAAGTACCGCACGCCGGAAGGCGCTGCCACCCCAGCGCCGGGCCCGGCCAGCCACCCCTGACGCCTGGCCCCGCGCGCCGGCCCGCCCGGGCGGGGCAACGGTCATGATCGTGGGGAGTTCTCAGCGATTATCGCGGAAAACTCCCCACGATCACGGAAACCGACTGCCGGGCTCCCGGACCGCGGTGTCACTGGGGACCGTGGGGCTTGCGGGACAACGCCACGGAGGCGCCCGGCATGTCGATTGCGCAATCGACACCAATAGAGCGGGTCGATTGCGCAATCGACAGGTGCGCGGACGGGGCGAGGGTCATGATCTTGGGTCATTTGCGGCGAATAGCGCCGCAAATGACCCAAGATCATGGAAATCCGCCTGCTGGGCGGTATCGCTGGAGGCCTTTGGGGCTCGTGGGGCGCGGGGTGGTTGCGCGGTTGGCGGGTTGGGGGGGTGGTTAGAGGGCGTCGGGGGCCTGGAATTCTTCGCGGGAGTCGCTTAGCCAGTCGTCTAGCTGGGTTGGGTCGGTGCCGGTTAGCTCGCGGACCGTTCCCGTGACGGTGGACGCGCCGCCCTCGCGGATCCACTCGAAGCGTTCCAGGTTGCCGTCCGCCTGCCAGCGGGTGAGGCCGCTCACGAGCATTTGCTCGCGAGCCTGTTCCGGTGACTGGTCCTCGTAGGTGACCTTCGACGCGAAGACGGCGGAATACCGGGACGCGACCTGCCGGTAGCTCAGCGCCTCCGGCCCGGTGAGCACGTACGTCGTGTTCTCGTGCCCGGGACTGGTCAGGACCTCGGCCGCGGCCTGGGCGACGTCGGCCGCCGCGACCCACCCCACCGAGCCCTTGCCCGCGGGCGCCGCGATCGTCCCGGTCCGGCGGATCGCCTCGGCCGAGTCGAGGAGGTCCTCCATGTACAGGGCCGAGGCCAGGTAGGTGACCGGCAGCCCCAGGGCGTCCAGGTGCTGCGCCACCTCCCGGTGGGTGAGCATGAAGCGCACCTCGTTGTCGGGGTCCTGGAAGCCGTCGGGAGCGAGCTTCACGATGCGCGGCCGGTGACCGGCGACCGCGATCGCGTCGATGAAGACCGTCTCGAGCGCCGCCTGTTCCTCGATCTCAGGGCTGAGCAGGAAGATCTGGTCGAACCGCTGCAGGACTTCGGCGGGCGGCGGGCCGTCGAGGGTCGCGACCACGTGCTCGGGGGTGCCCGGCAGCTCTCCGGCTTCCGCCTCCACGCGGACCATGGCGGTGACGTCAGCGCGCTTGTCGGCGAGCGCCTCCATCAGGTGGTATCCCACCCGTCCGGTCGCCCCGGTCACTAGTATCACGCTGCCTCCTTTGAAGCACGGGTCCGTGGTGAGCAAGCCTCGCACACCGCCGGCACCAGTTAAACGGTGGGCTATGGTTCGGACATGACGGTTGTGAGCGGAGCCGGGGTCGTCGTCACCGGCGGTGGCGGCGGGATCGGGCGGGCCATCGCGCGCAGGCTCGCGGCCGGCGGCGCCCGGGTCGTCGTGAACGACCTGGACCCCGGGGCCGCCGCGGCGGTCGCGGCCGAGATCCAGGGACTCGCCGTGCCCGGTGACGCCGGGACGGCCGAGGGCGTGCGGCACCTCATTGTCGCCGCCGAAGAGCAGCTGGGCGAAATCGACATCTACTGCTCGAACGCGGGGACCGGCGGCGGGACCGGGCCCGAGACCCCGGAGGAGGACTGGCAGCGCGCCTGGGAGGTCAACACGATGGCGCACGTCCGCGCGTCGCGGGCCCTGCTGCCCGGCTGGCTGGCGCGCGGCCGGGGCACGTTCGTCGTCACCGCGTCGGCGG